>Ga0105248_10001780_pt1 | contig 23957 bp, 13 predicted proteins | sample KBSS34metaG_FD_81524 | JGI IMG/M metagenome (GOLD analysis project Ga0105248, IMG submission 81524) | Switchgrass rhizosphere microbial communities from Kellogg Biological Station, Michigan, USA - KBS S3-4 metaG | ecosystem: Host-associated > Plants > Roots > Rhizosphere > Soil | place... | reverse complement strand
CGTGGAGCCCGTGCCCGTGACGATGATATCCCCGTAGCTGAACAGCCGGCCGATGATCCCTTGGGTCACGCGGACCGTCTCGATCTTGCTGTAGCGGATCTCGATCGAATGTGTCGACAGCAACCCGTACTTGGCAATCAGGCGGTGATCCGTGATCGCAAGCTCGGTCGAGGAACGGGCCAGTAACGGCCATCCCCAGCACAGCAAAGCCAGCAGCGCCAGGAGGCCGGCGAAATAAGCCATGGCCGTGCGGTAGTCCGGCGTTATGGCGGGCAGCCTGATGAGCACGTAAAGGCAGGCTAGCACCAGCACGCCGGCGGCCAGAAAGTAGCCACTGAAATTCCAGAGCGAGAGCCTCGCGGTGTATCTCACCGCTTCCCCTGGAGACAGGCTGCGCTCGATGTATCTACCCATGCTCAAGCCGCCGTGTGACCGTCATAGCAAGAGCGCCTTCGGATGCATGCCCAAGCTACGCGCCCAGCCGAACTCAGGCAAGAGGCCCTCGGCCCGCAGCTCAGTGCTCCGCGCTATTGTGCCGCCTCCGCCTGCTCCAGTCCGGCGCGCGCCTCGCTCGGCGCTACCGGCTGCGCAATGCCCAGCGTCACGCGCACCTGGTGCGTGCTGCCGTCATCGGTCAGCTCGATCGTGTCGGTGCCTCGCGGGAGCATCTGGCCATCGAGCTCGAGGCTGGCGATGCCGCAGCTTGACCGGCCGGGATTCTCGAGCACGATCTCGTAGCGCGCGGTGCGATGGCGGTAGCTGATCTGCGCGCGCGGCCAGTGTTCGGGCACGCAGGGGCGGAGCTTTAGCTTATCGCCCTGCACGCGCAGTCCGAGCACCGACTCCAGTCCCGCCCGGTACATCCACCCGGCCGAGCCCGTGTACCAGGTCCACCCGCCGCGGCCGACGTGCGGCGCCACCGAGTACACATCCGCGCACACCACGTAGGGCTCGACCTTGTAGCGGTACACGTCGGTGCGCGTCGATGTCCGGTTGATCGGGTTGAGCATGCCAAGCAGCTCCGCGGCCCGCGCGCCCTGGCCAAGTTCCGCCCAGGCCATCACCGACCACAGCGCCGCGTGCGTGTACTGGCCGCCGTTCTCGCGCAGTCCGGGCGGGTAGCCCTTGATGTAGCCCGGATCGAGTGCCGTGTGGTCGAAGGGCGGGGTAAACAGCAGCGCCAGGCCGAGCTCGCGCCGGATCAGCTGCTCCTCGACGGAATTCATGGCCTGTCGCGCGTGCTCGGCTTGCGCCACGCCCGAGAGCACCGACCAGGACTGCGCGATGGCGTCGATCCGGCACTCATCGCTCGATGCCGAGCCGAGCGCGGTGCCGTCGTCGTAGTAGGCGCGCCGGAACCATTTCCCATCCCACCCGCTCTTATCGAGCGCGGCGCGAAGCGCCGTGGCGTAATCCGTCCAGCGCTGCGCGCGCGATGTCTCGCCGCGCGCGCGCGCCAGCGGCACGAACTCCTGCAAAGTGGCGCACAGGAACCAGCCGAGCCAGACGCTTTCGCCGCGACCCTGCTCGCCCACCCGGTTGAGTCCATCGTTCCAGTCGCCAGTCCCCATCAAGGGCAGGCCGTGCTTGCCCACCGTCAGGCTCTGGTCCAGTGCGCGTGCGCAGTGCTCAAAGAACGAAGCGGTCACATCGGAGCTCGAGGGTTGAAAGTACGCGTCCGCTTCCCCCGGGCGCAGCGCCTGTCCCTCCAGGAACGCGACGGGCTCGTCCAAGAGCGTGCGATCTCCGGTCACGCGCAAATAATGGGCGGCGGTGTAGGCGAGCCATGCCCGATCGTCGCTGATGCGCGTGCGCACGCCCTGGCCCGTGCGCGGCAGCCACCAGTGCTGGACGTCGCCCTGCACGAACTGCCGGCCGGCGGCGCGCAACAGATGCTGGCGCGTCAGCGCCGGTCGCGATAGCGCCAGGGCCATGCCATCCTGGAGCTGGTCGCGGAACCCGTAGGCGCCGCTCGCCTGGTAGAACCCGGAGCGCGCCCACACGCGGCAAGAGAGGCTCTGGTACAGCAGCCAGCGGTTGAGCATCAGGTCCAGCGCACGCTCGGGCGTCTTGACCTGGACGCGGCCGAGCACGTCGTTCCAGAGCGCAATTACCTGCTGGAAGATCTGATCGAGGTCCACGGTGCGGTAACGCGCGATCAGCGCCTGCGCCTCGGCGACCTGCGTCGCCTCGCCGAGCACGAACACAACCTCGGCCGTCTCGTCGACATCGAGCTCGAGTTCGGTCTTGAGCGCGCAGCACGGGTCCAGGCCCGCGCCGACGCGGCGCGACCATGGCGAGGATCCGGTCAGGACCGCGGGCCGCTCGAGGGTGCCGTGGCGGCCCAGGAACTCGCGCCGGTCGCAGGTCCACTCGGTCTGCTTGCCGCGCAGGTCGGCGAACAGGACTCCCCCCGCCGACACCGTGCTCCACGGATTGGAGGCCATGAGCGCGCCGCTCGCGCTGTCGAGGGAGGTGATGATGTAGGGCGCCGTGGTGCTGCGTGCCGAGCCGAGCACGCACTCCACGTAGGCGGTGATGGACAGTCGCCGCTTCTGGCGCGAGGCGTTGCGGATCCGCAGGCGTGAGAGCTTGACCGGGTCCTCGTTGGGCACGAACACGAGCAAATCGAGTTCGATCCCACGGGCGCTGTGCTCGAAGCGGCTGTAGCCCTGGCCGTGCCGGGCCGTGTAGGTCGTGTCGGGATCGCGGATCGGAAGGGCCGTAGGCCCCCACAGGTCGCCCGTGTCCTCATCGCGCAGGTACAGCACCTCGCCGGGGCGGTCGCTGACCGGATCGTTCGACCAAGGAGTGAGCTGGTTTTCCCGGCTGTTGCGCGCCCAGGTGTAGCCGCCGCCCTCCGCGGAGATCATGAAGCCGAACTGCTCGTTGGCAATCACGTTGACCCAGGGGGCCGGCGTCGACTGGCCAGGACCCAAGATGGTCAGGTACTCCCGGCCGTCATCGGCAAAGCCCCCGAGCCCGTTGAAGTACTCCACGCCCGCGGGAGGTGCGATTTCCGGCGGGACTAACACGGCCTCGGTTCGTTTCGCCACTGGCGGCGCCTGCTGCTCGGGTTCGCGGTGCCGCTCAAGCTGCGTCGCCAGGCTCCCGCGCTGGCCGGACAACACCACACGCGCGACGGAGAACAGCAGGGCGCGGGAGGCCGGCGTGATCAGGTCGGTGCGCAGGATGTAGACCGATCCCTTGCTCTGGTCGCCCCCCAGCCGCGGACGGGACTGGCTCATGCGCAACTGCGTCTCGAGCGCGTTTTGCAGGTCCTGGACATAGGAAGAGGCGCGCTCGTTGAGGAACACCAAATCGACGGCCAGCGCCTTGAGCTGCCAGTACTCGTGCGCGCGCAGCATCTGCCGCACGATGTCGATGTCATCCACATCGTCGATCCGCACCAGCACGATCGGCAGATCGCCCGAGATGCCGTGGGCCCAGAGGCCATCCGGGCCGGCAGCCCCGCGGCTGATGGTCGCGCCCACGGGCCGCAAGGCGGCATTTGCGTACAGCACGTAGCCGGCGAGCCGCTGGAACAGGCTTGCCTCGGCCGCATCGATCCCCAGGTGCCGCAGCTGCACCTGGCCTTGTGTCCAGGCGAGCGTCCCGGCGCGCACGAAGGCGTTGGTGTCGCTGTGCTTGTCCAGCTGCTGCAGCACGGCCTCGCGGCTGCCCGCCGCAAAGGTCCACAACGCGACGCGCGTGGTGGCGCCCGGCGCTATTTTCAGCCGGTAGCGCAGCGCGAAGACCGGATCGAGCACCGTGCCCACCGTATTGGACAGGCGCCGGCCATCGAGCACCGCCACCGGATCGCGCAGCCCGTGGCCGCGGCCGAGGAACCGCGCGCGGTCGGTCTCGTACTCCGGACGCCAGGTGTTTTCGCCCTCGACCACCGCGTGCTGCGCGGCCCAGATCTCGGGCTCGCCTAGCGTGCGCCGCCGGCGCGTCGCCAAAAGTGCGCCGGGTTTGTCGAGGAATTCGGTCTGCACGAACATCTTGGAGAAAGCCGGGTGCGCCAGGTCGGCCGCCGGCGGTGCCAGCACCAGCTCGCTGTAAGTGGTCAGTTCGATATTGCGCACCCGGTTGCTGTGGTTGGTGAGCGTGATGCGGCGCACCTCCGCGTCGTCCTCCGGGGAGATGAGGATCTCGAGCTTCGTGCTCATGGTCCCGTCAACGCGCACGAACTCTGCGCGGTCCTCCGTGAAAGTCACCTCGTAGCGGTCCGGCTCGGTGCCGCTGGGCTGGTAGCCGGTCGACCACAGGCGCCCGCTGTCGGGATCGCGCAGATAGACGTAGCTCCCACAGCCATCGCAGGTGGCATCCTCGTTCCAGCGGGTCAGCGACAGCGCGCCCCAGCGGCTGTAGCCCGAGCCTGCCGCGGTCACCATGACGGCGTAGCGCCCGTTCGAGAGCAGATGGGTCTGCGGGGTCGCGTCGTGCGCACTGTGGAGCTGGCGCACCACCGGCGCGAGGCTGTCGCTGACGCGCGCGGTCGTGGTCACTTCCTCGGCGCGCGGGTGGCTGACCGACACGTCGCGCGGCGTGCGTTCCTGCAGCAGCAGTTCGGTGGCCTGCACCAGCGGCTCGGTGTGAAAGCGCGCGCGCAGCAGCCCGTCGTGCAGCACGTTGGCGATCGAGCAGAGCGTCATGCCCTGGTGGTGCGCCATGTAGGCGCGCACGATCGCGAAGTCCTCCCCCTCGGGCAGCCGGCTGCGCGTGTAGTCGAGCGCCTCGTAATACCCGAAGCGACCCAGGGCGCCGAGCGATTCGAGCCGCATGAAATTAGCCACCGCCGCGGCCGGATCCACCATCGCCGCCAGTCCGGTCGCGTAGGGGGCGATCACGGTATCTTCGCTGAGTCCGCGCTTGAGCCCTAAGCCGGGCACGCCGAAGTTGGAGTACTGGTAGGTGAGCTGGAGATCGCGTGCGTTATAGGCTGATTCGGAGATGCCCCACGGCACTCCGAGCTCCGCCCCGTAGCTTTCCTGGCGGCGGACGACGAGCTGGTTGGTGTTGGCCAGCAGGCACCCGGCAGGCGCCCGTAGCACCAGTGAGGGCATCAGGTACTCAAACATCGAGCCGGACCAGGAGATCAGCGCCGCGCCGTTGCCGATCGGAGTCACGGCGCGGCCGAGCCTGAACCAGTGCTGCGCGGGCACGTCGTTCTTGGCGATCGCGACGAAGCTCGACAGGCGTGCCTCGGAGGCCAGCAGGTCGTAGCAGTTCGGATCGAGCGTGCCGTCGGTGGCCGAATAGCCGATCGAGAGCAGCCGGCGCTGGGTATCGAGCAGGAAACCAAATTCCATGGCCAGGGCCTGCGCGCGCGCCGTCGTCTCGATGGCCGCGATGCGCGCATTCAGCTCCTGCCCCGAGGCGGCGCTCAGTTGCGCATCGCGCTGGGCGCTGACCAGGGCGCGGTTCGCGGCTTCCGCCCAGTACAGGATGTCGGCGCCCAGTTCATCACCGAGCTCACTGGCCAGAGCGCGCGCCACATCGAGCATGGTCGCGGCCGCCGGCACGATGGCGTTCGCATCGCGCAGCGTCAAGGCCGTGCCGAGCGAGGCGAGGGCGGCCTCCAGATGATCGCGATGGATGCTGGGCGCGCGTTCCTCGCGCGCGGCCAGCAGGGCCTCGCGGGCCAGGGCCACCGCATCGAGCGCCCCGTCGCAGGCGATCGGGTGAAGGGGCGCAGCGGCCGCAGGCTCTTTCACTGTCCAGTCCCGGCAGGAGTTGGCCAGCGTCAGCAGGTGCGCGGCCAGGTTGCCGCTGTCCACGCTCGAGACGTAGCGCGGATCGAGCGGGCGCAGGTCGCGCGTGTCGTACCAGTTGTAGAGGTGGCCGCGGAAGCGCTGCATTTTCTGCAGCGTGCCTAAGGTGGCTTCGAGGCGCTCGACGGTCTCGGCGGTTCCCGACCAGCCAAAGTCGCGCGCGCTCACCGTGGCCAGCAGGTACAGGCCGATGTTGGTCGGCGAGGTGCGATGCGCGACGACCGGTTGAGGATCCTCCTGATAATTGTCGGGCGGCAGCATGTTCTCGGTCGCCGTCACGTGGGTCTCGAAGTACCGCCAGGTGCGCCGGCCGATACGCCGCAGACGCTGCGCGTCGGCCGCCGAGAGCTGCAGTTCGGCGGCTGCCGCCGGTGAGGCGCTGATCCACACCGCCAGCGCCGGGGCCAGGAGCCAAAGCGCGATGATCGGTCCGGCCAGTGCCCCGCCGATGGGATTGAGCGTCCAGACAACCGCTCCCACCGCAATCGCCACGACGATGCCGCCCGCCATGACCCGATAGGCCCGGCCCAGCTCGAGCTGCGGCCGCTGGCTCAGTTGCGCGGCGGTGACCCACTGCAGCAGGTTTCGCCGCGTCACCAGCAGTCGGTAGAGCGTGCGCGCGATGGCATCGCACATCAGCCAGGCCTGGTGCGCCAAGAAGGTCAGTAGAAACGCGGTCTGCGCCGCCGCCTGCGCGATGTCCTGGCGCAGCGCGTAGAGATGGCTGCGCACGGTGATCCCGTCCCGGCTCGGCACGATGCCGGCAAAGGCCGGAAGCCACGCCGGCAGCGCGATCGAGGCCAGGACGCAGGCCGTCCACAGCGCCGCGCCGTTGGGAGGCAGCAGCCACCCGGCGCACAGCGCCGCCACGCAGGCGGGCGCGCTCAGCGAGCGGCGCAAATTGTCGAGCATCTTCCAGATGCCGATCAGCGGCACCCGCCCGCCGCCGCGCGTGCCCGTGGCCGTCGCGGCATCGGCGCGCCCGAATATCCAGGGTAGCAGCTGCCAGTCGCCGCGCGCCCAGCGGTGCTGGCGCGCGGCGGCCACGTCGTAGCGTGCGGGAAACTCCTCGACCACCTGGATGTCGGTCACCAGGCCCGCGCGGGCGAATATCCCTTCGAACAGGTCATGGCTCAGGAGCGTGTTCTCCGGTACGCGTCCGGCCAGTGCGGCCTCGAAGGCATCGATGTGGTAGATGCCCTTGCCGGCGTAGGAGCCCTCGCCAAACAGATCCTGGTAGACATCCGAGACCGCGGCCGCGTACGGATCGATGCCGCTGGCGCTGGAGAATACGCGCTGGAAGCGCGAGCCCTCGGTGCCGGTGGGGAGCGAGGGCGCCACCCGCGGCTGCAGCACCGCGTAGCCATCGATCACCCGCCCGGTGCGGCTGTCAAAGCGCGGCCGATTGAGCGCGTGGGCCATCTTGCCGACCATGCGCCGTGCGCTGTCGCGTGGCAGGCGCGTATCGGCATCGAGCGTGATCACGTAGCGGATATGGGGCGGCAGCACCATCGGCCCACTGCCCGGGGCGATGAAGGTCGTATTGGTCGCCCCGCGCAGGAGCCTGTTGAGTTCGTGAAGCTTGCCGCGCTTGCGCTCCAGCCCCATCCAGATCCGCTGCCCCTTGCTCCAGACCCGGCGGCGGTGGAACAGGTAGAAGCGCGGGTGCTCGCTGCCGGTGGAATGGCGCCGGTTCAGGTCGTCGATGCCGGCGAGCGCAGCCTTAAGCAGCGCCTCATCGCCGGCGACCTGCTCCTTCGCAGCGTCGGGCCAGTCGGTCAGTAGCGCGAAGTACAGCTCGCCGTCGGGCGAGGACAAGTAGTGGACTTCGAGCCCCTCGATCAATCGCTCCACCGTGGCCTGCGAGCTCAAGATCGCGGGCACCGCAATCAGGGTGCGGAGCGATTCGGGCACGCCGCCGCGCAGCGCCAGGCCCGGCAGGATGGTCGCGCCGACCCCGCGCGTCACGGCGCGGTTGACCAGGCACACCGCCACGTCGAGTGCCGGAATGAATCCGAGCAGCGCCAGCCACCCGAGCACCGGGCCGCCCATGCCGCGGGCCTGCAGGCCCAGCAACGGCGCGCCCAGCGCTATCGCACCCACGAGCGTGATGGCCGCGATGTAGCGGCGCGCGCCCTTGCTCACATTGAACCGCCACGACCAGGTCAGGAACGGGGCGGGTATTCGATCAGGGCCTTGAAGGCCGCTAGCCCGCCGCCGATCAGGTGGTAGCCCGGATCGCTCTCGCGCCCGGGCGTGTCGACCGACTCTGCCGCGGTGGTCTCGGGCCTTTCAAAAACTTCGGCGGCGCGCAGGGCCACCTGCGTGATCTCCAGCTCCGAGAGCCACGAACCGCGGGCCAGCTGCTCGATGGCGCTGCGGTAGAGGTTGCGGCTCGCGAAGTCCATCGCGGCAAAATCGCTCCCCGCGCGCAGCGCCTCGTCGACCAGGCTGACGTTCTCGAAGAATTCCGGCCAGTCCAGGTCCGAGAGCAGCCGCATGCTGGTGATGATGTTGCGCACCGTGACGTTGGCGGCTCCCTGCTTCTGGTGCTCCTCGCGCACGAGCTGCTCCGAGGTCTGGCCCTGCGAGCTCAGGCGCTCCTCGAGCCAGCGCAGCGCCGGGGTGACACGCGGATCCTGGTCGCGAAGCCGCTGCACCAGCTGCACGACGAAGGCGGGCTGGAATTCCCGGCCGTCGCGGCCGCGACCGAGCGGGATGTCCGGCTCGCCGGGCGCGCCGCCGACCCCGAGCAGGCGGTCGGCGACCGCGTCGGCCTCCTGGCGGGCGCTGCGACTGCTTACGATGCGCGAGGCAGCGCGCCCGAGGTTCTCGATCAGCACGATGCGCAGCGTGATCGCCACGGCCCACAGTTCACCGATCGTCAACGGCTGCACGCGCTGGTAGGCGGTCACGAAGCGCCGCAGCGCTGCCGGATCGAAGCGGCTGTCGGTGTGTGCGACAAAGGCCCAGGCCAGGCCGAAGACCCGCGGGTATCCGCGCAGCGGCCCTTCAGCCAGCTTGGGCAGCATCCGGTAGTAGCTCGGCGGCAGATCCTGCCGAATCTCGCGTATCTGCTCCTCGACCACGTGATAGTTGTCGAGCAGCCATTCCGCCGCTGGCGTGATGACCTGGCCCGAGGCCACCGTCGCGGCGATGTCGCGATAGGCCGCCAGCAGCGCTGCCTCGTTGTCCCGCAGGCGCGTCACGAGCGAGCTGCGCGAGAGGCGCTGAGCAGCGACGGGCTGCGCTTGCGCCAAGCTGGTGGCATGTTCCTCGAGCCGCTCAATGCTGAACAGCTCGGCGCGGATGATTTCGTCCGTGTCCCACGGCGCGGCCGGCCGCCGCAGGCTCTGCCACGCGGACAGGATCTTATTCAAGGCGCCCCTGGAACCGGTGGCGTCAGTGGTGAGCTCGGAGCTCCGATCTGGTTAGTGACGACTTCAGGCAGCGGGGCGCTGCGCCCGGCCGCGAGCATCCGTTCGCTGTCGGATTGCGCTGAACATTCCATGCTACCGGCCCTTAACTGACATCGGAAACCGGGCGTGTGTGCCGCTTGTGCCTTTCATCGCCCGCGGCGCTAATTTACATGTGCTTCAAAGCACTGACTACGCTTCTTAGTCCTACAAGCATTCGTTAGCCCGCACCAACCCGGCAATCCTTTATATAGAGTACTCAGGCTTTGGCCAGCGCCGCATCGACGATTGCCTGGGCCTCGCGCAGGATCGAGCCCAGGTGAGCTTCGTCGCGGTCGCTCTCGGCGTAGATCTTGTAGAGATCCTCGGTGCCGGAGGGCCGCGCCGCAAACCAGCCGCCAGGCGCCACGACCTTGATGCCTCCGATCGGGGCGCCGTTCCCCGGGGCGCGATCGAGCACCAGGCTGATGGATTCGCCCGCCAGCTGCTTTTGGGACAACTCGTCAGGCCTGAGTTGCGCGAGCCGCCGCCGCTGGCTGGCGTTGGCGGGAGCCTCCACGCGCGCGTTCAGTGGCGCACCCAGTGCGCGGGTCAGCCCCTCGTAGTATTGGCCCGGGTCATGGCCGGTCCGAGCGGTGATTTCCGCGGCGAGCAGCGCGGGTACGATGCCGTCCTTGTCCGTCGTCCAGACCGTGCCATCCAGTCGGGCGAAGCTGGCCCCGGCGCTCTCTTCGCCGCCGAAGCAAAGCGACCCATCCCGAAGTCCCTCGACGTACCACTTGAAGCCGACGGGCACCTCGAACAGGCGCCGGCCCAGCCGCGCGGTGACCCGATCGATCATCGAAGTGCTGACCACGGTCTTGCCGACCGCCGCGCTGGCGGGCCATTGCGGCCGATTGCGGAACAAGTAGTCGATCGCGACGCTCAGGTAATGGTTGGCCGGGAGCAAACCGGCTGTCCGAGTCACGATGCCGTGGCGGTCGTGGTCCGTGTCGCAGGCAAAAGCGACCTCATAGCTGTCCTTCGCCGCGATCAGGCGCTGCATGGCGTAGACGGAAGAGGGGTCCATGCGGATGCGCCCGTCCCAGTCCAGCGTCATGAACGAGAAGGTCGGATCCACGCGCTCGCTGATCACGCTCAAGTTCAGCCGGTAGCGTTCCGCGATGCGCGCCCAGTAGTGCACTCCCGCACCGCCCAGAGGGTCCACCCCCATGCGGATGCTCGAGCCGCGGATGATCTCGAAGTCGAGGATGTTTTGCAGATCCGCCACGTAGGGTCCGATGAAGTCGTGCTCGTGCGTGCTCGGAGCGCTGCGGGCCTCAGCGTCGGTCACGCGCCGCACGCCCCCGAGGTTGCTTGCCAGCAGCGCGTTCGCGCGCGCCTCGATCTGGCCTGTCGCCCCGGTATCGGCGGGACCGCCATTGGGCGGGTTGTACTTGATGCCGCCGTTGTCGGGTGGATTGTGCGACGGCGTGATCACGATGCCATCGGCCAGCCCGGAACGGCGCTCGCGGTTGTAAACGAGGATCGCGTGGGATATCGCCGGCGTGGGTGTGAATTCGCCGTGCGCGGCGATCAGGGTGGTCACATCGTTTGCGGCCAGCACCTGCAGGGCGCTTTGCGCCGCCGGCGCCGAGACCGCATGGCTGTCGATACCCAGGAACAGCGGGCCGTCGACGCCTTGCTGCTTGCGGTACTCGCACACCGCTTGGCAGATCGCGAGCACGTGCCACTCGTTGAAACTGCGCTCAAACGGGCTGCCGCGATGCCCCGAGGTCCCAAAGCCGACGCGCTGGGCGCTCACGCCCGGATCCGGGCGCAGGTCCGAGTAGGCGGCAAGCAGCTTTGGCACGTCGATGAGCTGAGCGGGGCCCGCCGGGGTTCCGGCCAAAGGATCGATGCGCGTCACGAGGGCTTGCAATCCGCCAGCGAGAGCAGCGCAGGGTCCGTATCGAGGAGCGCAGCGATGCTTTCGATCGCGAGGTCGGGAGCCGGCAGCGAGTCGTCCATGTCCTGGCGCGCGTAGTGTCCTTGGCGCACGAACACGGTGCTCAATCGCTCCCCCATGGCCTTCTTCATCGCTCCGAGCAAGCCAGGCTTGTCATCGACCGCGACGTAGTGTCCGGCCGGGTAGTGCCGCTGCACCTGTTCGAGCACCTGTTGCTTGTGCACGCAGATCAGCACCTCGCCCGCAACGGCCCGCCATATCCCGCCGCGGCGAATCTTCCGGGGCTGGAAGACCACATCACCGTCGGACAGCACCACCACCGTGCCCAGGGTGCGCAGGTGCGCGATGACCTCGAGCGCGCGCGGGTACAGCAGCGTCTCGAACGGATAGTCGAGCAGGTAGCCGGACAGCTCAAGCAGCGCGCCGGCCGCGGGCGCCCCGGCACGGAAATCCTGCAGCGCGCCGAGGTAGTCGGCATATTCGAGGCGCTTCCGGCGCTCCTCGTAGAGCGCCCAATACCGGTCCCGTCCGGGCATGCCAAAGCTCCGCGCCAACTCACGGGACAGGTCGGCGAAGAATCGATCGTTGTCGAGCAGCGTGTTGTCGACATCGACGAGGAACACAACGCGCCCGGCCGGATCGGAAAGCCCGCTGATGTTGTGGGGTGTCTGCATGTGAGTGCCAGAGGGCTGTCGGGATAATCGCCGCAATCCGCACTCTTACGGCATAAGCGTCGCGCACACAATCGGCCGCCGCCGCTTTAGCGATACGGGCGGTAGGATTTTTCCTCGAGCAGCGCCGAGCCGAGTTTCAAGTTGATGCGCTTCTTGATGGCCGCGCGCTCGTCGTTGTTGATGTAGACCGCGCGCGCGAGTTCGATAAAGCGCTCATCGAAGCGCTTCTCGGCCTCCAGGTCCCGGATCAGGTCCTCCACGTCCCAGAGCTTGCCGTTGACGTCCTCGAGCGCCTTTTCCTCGGCGTTCACATCGGTGCCCGCCGGAAGGGCCTCGCGCCACTGCTTTTCCAGGAGCTTCAGTTCCAGGCGCACGTTGTTGAGCTTGGCCGCATCGCTCATGCGCGCCGACTTGATGCGCAGGATCGTGATCTTGTCGAGCAGTTCGCCGGGCGAGATCGGCACCAGGATGTCTTGCATCGGACTATCGTAGCAGGGGCGCGGCCAGCAGTTCATCCAGCCGCGCGCACACGGCGTCGACCTCGATCAGGTCCATGACACCGGGAACCTCGATGGTCTCGATCCAGGGCATTTCGCTCTCCGGTCGATGCCGGTACTTGCGGGCCGCCTCGGCAAAGCGATCGACGCACCAGCGCTGCGAAAGGTAAGGGCCGCTGCGGGCGCTGCGGGTACCGGCGCACAGCCCGATCACCGGCGTTTTGACCATGGTCGCCATATGCGCGGGACCCGAGTCAGGGGAGAGCAGCACCGTGGCGCGCGCGAGCAAGGCCAAAAGCTGCACCAGCGTGTCGGTGCCGATGATGTTGCGCACCGGCACCTGCACGGCCGCCTCAATGGCCGCGCCCATGGCTTTCTCGTCAGCGCCCGGGCCGCCGCACAGCAGTACCGAGAGGCCGTGGCGGCGCACGGCATGATCGATGAGCGCGGCGTAGCGCTCAGCTCGCCAGTTGCGCGCGCTCCAGCGCGAGCAGGGGCTGACGATCAGCGTGCGCTGGCCCTCCGGGATGTGCGCTTGAGCCCAGCGCGAGGCTTCCTCCGGAATCGGCAGATTCCATTCCAGGCAGCGCTCCCTGATGCCCAGCGCCTCGGTGAACCCGAAGAAGCTGTCGAGCACGTGCTCGCGCGATCGTGCCGCGATTTTCCGGTTGGTGAACAGCCACTGCAGCTCGCGGGCCCGCGCCCGGTCGAAGCCGACGCGCACTCGCGCGCGGATCAGCGTGGAGTACAGGCTCGCCCGCAGCGCAGTCTGCATGTGCAGCAGCACGTCGAACCGGCGGCCGCGCAGTTGTTGCTTGAGCGACAGGGCTCCCGCTCGCAGGGAACGCTTGTCAATGATGATAAGCTCGACACCCGGCAGCAGGCCGATCAGACGCGCTTCCAGGCGGCCTATGACCCAGGTGATCGCCGTGTCGGGAAAGGCGCGCTGCAGCGTGCGGACGATGGCGACCACGTGGGTCACATCGCCGATGGCCGAAAGGCGCAGAATGCACAGGGTGCGGGGCGGCGTGACCGGGTCACTCATGCAGAAAGCGGGTAGCTAGTGTCTCGTTTGAAGTTCTTGGCCTTGGGTCCCGAAGTAAAGATCGAGGACTTTGAAGGCGGCACGATCCTATATGACAGCTCGCGGGCCAGCAACGCGGGCCCCGGCTGGCTCGATCCGGACTGGTGGGCGCAGCGCGGCGAGGTGCGCGCGGCAGAGGAGGGGCGCGGCGCGGCGTTCCTGATCGACGCGGACGAGCGGAGCCTGGTGCTGCGCCATTACCGGCGCGGCGGGCTGATCGCGCGAGTGTCGGCCGACCGCTATCTGTGGCGCGGCGCGGAGCGCACGCGCTCTTTTTCTGAGTGGCACCTGCTCTACCAGATGCACCGCGCAGGACTCCCGGTGCCCCGTCCGATCGCGGCCGGTTACCGGCGCCACGGCTCAACCTACACCGCCGACATCCTGCTGCGCCGGATCCCGCGCGTGCTTTCGCTGGCCGCGGCGATTACGGAGGCGCCCGTATCGCTGGCCGTGTGGGTCGCGATCGGCCGGTGCCTGCGCGGCTTTCACGCCCGCGGCTTCTGCCATGCGGACCTGAACGCTCACAACGTGATGCTCGGCGATGAGCAGGGCGAGGTCTGGCTGATCGACTTCGACCGCGGATCGCTCCGTTCGCCCGGCTGGTGGTCGGATGCCAACCTGGTGCGCCTGCAGCGCTCCTTGGAAAAGTTGAGCGCAGCGCTCCCCGGCGAGCGCTTCTCGGCCGCGGACTGGCAGGCGCTGCTGCACAGCTATTTTTCCACCGCGATCGAGGCCCAGCCGCTGCACTCCGCGCTGTCGGCCTGATCCTGTGCGTTATCTGTACACGCTGCTGCTTTTACTCGCGCTGCCCTTCGCGAGCCTCGTGGTGTTGTGGCGTGGAATCCGCGAGCGCCACTACTGGCAGGGCTGGGGCCAGCGCTTTGGCTTAGGTGTTCCGCTGCCGGGCGCATCGCCGGGGCTTTGGGTGCACGCGGTCTCGGTGGGCGAAGTGCAGGCCTCGGCCAGCCTCGTGGCCGCGCTGCGCCGCATCTGGCCGCAGCTGCCGATGGTGGTTACGAGTGCCACGCCGAGCGGGCGGGCGCGCGCACAATCGGCGTTCGGGAACGGCATCGAGGCGCGATTTGCGCCCTACGATCTGCCCTGGTGCCTGCGTGCCGCGCTGCGTCGCTTCCGCCCGGCGCTGCTGATCGTCTTGGAGACGGAGGTCTGGCCGAACCTGCTCGATCAGTGCATGCGCGCCGGGGTGCCGGTGCTGATCGCGAGCGCGCGCTTGTCCGAGCGCTCCTGCGCGCGCTGGCGCAAGTTCCGCGCTCTCTTGCATCCTGCCATGGAAAGCTCGGTGACGGTGGCCGCCCAGTCACTGAGCGATGCCGAACGCTTCGAGTCATTGGGCGTGCCGCGCGAAAACGTGCACGTGAGCGGCAATCTGAAATTCGATCGCGGCGCGGCCCCGGCGGTACGCTTAAGCGGCCAGGCGCTGCGTGCCAAGTACGGAGCTACCCGGCCGCTGTGGGTGGCAGGCAGCACGCACGCCGGTGAAGAAGAAGCGGCGCTGGCCGCACACGCGGCGCTGCGGGGCGCGCGCGGCGATGCGGTGCTGGTGCTGGCTCCGCGCCACTCGCCGCGCTTCGATGAGGTCGCGGCGCTGCTGGAAAAGAGCGGCGAGCCGTGGATGCGCCACAGCCAGGCGGCCACTGCCGCGGCGGGGACGCCTGAGCGCATCTCGGTGCTGCTGCTCGATACCTTAGGTGAGCTCGAGAATTTCTACGCGGCCGCCGATGTGGCCTTTGTCGGCGGCAGCTTGGTGCCCACCGGCGGGCACAATCTGCTGGAACCGGCCGCGCTCGGTGTGGCCGTGATCACAGGTCCTGGCCACCACAATCAGCCGGAGATTGCCCGGCTCCTCAATGACCGGCGCGCGCTGCAGGTGGTGCGCAACCCGGAGGAATTAGCCGCGGACCTGATCCGGCTGATGGGCGATCCCACGGAGCGCGCGCGCCTCGCGGAAGCGGCGCGCGCCACGCTCAGCGAGAACCGCGGCGCGCTCGAGCGCCTGCTCGAATTGGTTAAGGAGTGCCTGGCGGTGCAGGGGCTGGCGCCGGCGCCGACTCTGGTGCGCTCGCCGACGGTGCGCCTGCCGGTGCCGGCGTCGGGGTCGATGGCGGCGGGGCCGTCGTCGTCGGTTGCATCAGGTTCGGAGTCGGCATCGTCTCCGGGAGCGGCGCCACCGGCGGGACCAACCAGCCGTTGATCTGCTTGATGGTCTGCGGATCAAGATTACCTGCGGCCAGGCGCAGGGCGATGATGTTGTTGAGGTAGGCGTACTTGGACTGCGAATAGTTGGTCTGTGCCTGCACCAATAGTTCGCGCGAGGACAGCACGTCGATCGCAGTCTTGGTGCCGACCTCGTAGCCGGCCTCGGTGGCCTGCAGCGAGACGCGGTTGGATTCGACGGCCTGCTTGAGGGCCTCGACCTGCGCAATCTGGCTGATTACGCCCTGGTAGGCATCGCGGGCCTGCTGTTCGGCCTGGCGGAGCGTGGCCTCATACCCGGCCTTGCCCGCATTCCACAGGTACTTGGACTGGCGCACCCGCGATTGAGTCGCGCCGGCACTGAAGATCGGCACGGTCACGGCCACATTCCAGATGATGTCATTGGTGTTGATGAATGCCAGCGTGTTGCCCGTGGGACCGCCGGTGGGCTCTCTGACAAACGTTCCCGGGGAATTCGGGTCCTGCAGGTTCCATGAGCGCGTCGCGCTGGCATTGATCGTCGGCAGGTGTCCACCGATCGCCGCCAGGTACTGATCGTGCGTGATGTCGGCATTGAGGCGGCTGGCGATCAGCGTCGCGTTCTGGCTCAAGGCCGTGGTTACCCACGAGTCCTCGCTGGCCGGGTCAGGCGTCAGCAGCGGCATCGAGGTGCCAGGCTCGGACAGTGCGTTGTACTTCTCGCCCGTTGTGGCCCGCAGCTGCTCTTGGGCGTTCGCCACCAGTCGCTTGGCGGCAATCACGGCTGCAGCTGTGGAGTCGCGCGCGGCGCGCGCGATCTGCACGTCGGTCACCGCGATCAGGCCCACTTCGAAGCGCCGCTCAGCCTGCTCGAGCTGGCGGGTCACGGACTGCAGCGCGCTGGTTTGCGCGGCGAGCGTGTCCTTGGCGGCCAGCACCGCGAAATACTGCTGTGCCACGCGCGAAATCAGATCCTGCTTGGCGGCGGCGTAATTGGCCTCGCCCTGAGCGACGATGGCATTGGCCTGCTTGAGCGCGATCCACTTGTCCCAGGAAAACAGGTTGACCGTCAGGCCCAGGTTCCCGAGGATCGGCGTTGAGGCATTGTCGCTGTTGCGCCCGTTCCAGGTCTGGCTGACGTTGGCATCGAGTGGCAGCAGGTCCAAGATGGCCTGCGTCTTGGTCTCGCGCGTGGCCATGTGCAGAGCCTCGGCCTGCTGGTAGATCGGGTCCTGGGTGAGCGCGTGGTCGTAGACGATTTGTAAGTCCACGGACTGTGGCGCGGTTTGCGTGTCGAGCGCCTGCGCGGCGCCGGAGGCCGCGATCAGCAGCAGGGCCAGGGTGACAGAACGATTCATGCGTAGGTTATCCATTCTCTAGATTTCAGTATTCGGGCACGCCCGGATCGATATCGCGACTCCAGGCGTCGATGCCGCCCACCAGATTGCTCACCTTGCGGTAGCCCCGGGAGGCAAGAAAATCGGCTGCTCGCTGGCTGCGGCCCCCCGACTTGCACATCACAATGATCGGCGAATCCGCGTCAAGTTCCTTCAGCCGCTCGGGAATTTCGTGCATCGGGATGTCCAGGCTCCCCGGGAGCGAGGCCAGCGCGATCTCCCAGGGCTCACGGACATCGAGCAGGCAAAAGGACTCATGGGCATCCATCTTGGCTTTTAACCCGGCAGGGTCGATCTGGGTTACAGCGCTCACGGACTAAAACCGGAATAAAGGGGGTGCCGGGGCATTCTCGAGGGCCTCGAGCGAGGTCTCAAACAGCACCTTGGAGCTGAAGGTCTCGGCCCCCAGACGGGTAATGAGCCGCGCTTCCATGATCGGGTCGGTCCCGACCACCACGAACAGCCTCCCGCCGATCCGCAGGGCGCGCTGGAAGCGCGGCATGTAGATCGGGAGCGATGCTGTGAGCACGATGGCATCGAAGGCGCTGTCGCTCTCAAGGTTGGTGCCATCCGTGCAGGTCACCTCCACCCCGTCGATCCCCGCATCCTTCAGGTTGCGCCGCGCCCGATCGGCGAGCGGCTCGTGCAGCTCCTGGCTTTGCACCCTGCCGCCGAGCGCGGCGAGGCAGGCGGACAGATAACCGGAGCCCGTGCCGATCTCGAGCACCTGATCATCCGTGTCGATCGCGAGCGCCTGCAAGATTCGTCCGGCCAACATCGGCGTGAGCATGTGCTTGCCGAACTGCAAGGGCAGTGGGCAGTCGGCGTAGGCCAGCTGCAGCCACTCCTGCGGCACGAAACGCTCGCGCGCGATGGTGTGCATCGCGCTGAGCACACGCTCATCGAGCACCTCCCAGGTGCGCACCTGCTGGGAGATCATCTGCTCGAGCTCGGCTTCGTTATTAAAGGTAGGGGTCGGGTTCATGGGCCATCCAAAGTCAAGCTTAACTTATTGTGGCCCAAGGCTTCAGCCACCGGCGTGGAATGGCGGCGCGAGCGCAAAATGGGCATTGCAGTGTAGTAATCATATGGTGAATTTGGGCCGCGGTGCGACCGTCCGCTGGGCTATGCTGCAGTCATTAGATGAGGGGCACCGCGTAGGGGTTTGGGTGGCCCCACCCAAGGTGCGAGGGATCCTCCAAGCTTGATGCCGAAAATGGTTCTTATCAGCGCGCTGATTGCGCTGCTGGTGGCCCTCATAGTGGTCGTCCAGTGGCTGCAATATCGCCAGCGCCGTGCGCTTGCGGAAGTCACGCGCCAGCTGCACCGCATCGCGGTGGGCGGCAAGCTCCGTGGCCGCGTTGAGCTGGCCACCAACCAGCGCGAAGTGGCAGCGCTCGTGACTGTCGCCAACCACGTGCTGACGCGCGCGGCGAGTGCCGCGCCCGAACCCAAGTTTTCTCCCGCCGCTCCCGTCAATGTGCTGGCCGATCAGCTTCATGAGGCGGTGCTGATCCACGGGGCCCAGGGAATCTTGTACGCCAACCCGCAGTTCGCGGCGCTGATCGGCGCGCAGCCCGGCGAGCTCGTGGGCCGCAAGCTCGAGGACCTGGTGGCGCCCGACTACGCGCAGCTGGTCGGCGAGCACATCCGTCACCGCCTCGCCGATGAGCCGGCCGCGCCCCGTTACGAAGCGGACCTGCTGGGACTGCAGGGCCAACTAGCGCGCCTGGAACTGTCCGCCTGGCCGATCGTGCACGAGGGCCAGCGCGCACTTCTGGTGCTCGGGGTCGAGGTGATGCCTACGCAGACCATCGCCGCGCTCGCCGCTCCCGGCGGCATGCGCTCGCGCGCCCGCGCCGCGTTGATGGCGATGCCTGGAGCTGTGGCCACGCTCAACATGCACGGCAAGGTCGAGTACCTCAATCCCGCCGCCGGCGCGCTCTTAGGGATTGTCGGTGATCCACCCGCCGACATGACACCCGAGCAGCTGATCAGCAGTGCCAATGAGGCCGACCAGAAACTGCTCGCCGAACTGGTGCAGCAGGCGCTTTCCGCCGGCACGCCGCTCAACCTGGGCCGGCGCCCTCTGGGCCTAGGCCAGGGTGTGAACGAACGGCTGGTCGAGGTCACGGTGGCGCCGATCCGCGATGATGCCGGGGACCTGGACGGCGCGGTCTTGAGCTTCACGGACGTGACCGAATCGCGCGGCCTCACGCGCCAGATTTCCTACCAGGCCGCGCACGATGCGCTCACCGGCCTGGTCAACAGGCGCGAGTTCGAGCGCCGGCTGCAGGAATCGATCGAATCGGCGCGCCGCGGCGATGGCAACCACGTGCTGTGCTACCTGGATCTCGATCGCTTCAAGGTCATCAACGACACCAGCGGCCACCAGGCGGGCGACAGCCTGCTGCGCGACATCGCCAAGCTGGTACGGAGTGGCGTGCGCGACTCGGACACGGTCGGGCGGATCGGGGGCGATGAGTTCGGGATGCTGCTGGTCGGCTGCCCGCTGGACAAGGCGCGGCAGATCGCCGATGACGTGTGCCGCAAGGTGGCCGACCACCGCTTCGTGTGGCGCGATCGCATCTTCAACGTCGGCGCCAGCATCGGCCTCGTGGAGGTTTCCACCGCCTCCGGCAGCATCGAGGAAGTGCTGGCCGCGGCCGATTCGGCCTGCTACCAGGCCAAGCGCCAGGGCGGGCACGTCACGGTGTACTCGGCGAAGGATGAAACCTACGCGCGCGAGAGCGGCGAGATCCACTGGCTGCAGCTGCTGCAGGGCGCGCTTAAAGAACAGCGCTTCGAGCTCTACTGCCAGCCGATCATCGCCGCCTACGGCGATGGCGATGCGGGCCCGGCGCTCGAGGTGCTGGTGCGGCTGCGGAACGAAGTAGGCGAGCAGGTATCGCCTGCGGATTTCCTGCAGGCCGCCGAGCGTTACCGGCTGATGGGCCTGGTCGACAGGCAGATCGTGCAGACCACCTTCGATGCGCTGGGGCGCGGGGCGATCTCGCTGCCTCGCAACCGCAGCATCGGCATCAACATCTCCGGCCAGACACTGGCGGATGGCCAGTTCCTGGAATTCGTCGTGGACTGCTTCGATGCCACCGGCGCCAACCCCTCGCAAGTGTGCTTCGAGATCGCCGAGAACGCGGTGATCGCCAACTTCGACCAGGCGCGCCGCTTCATCGGCGTGCTGCACGGCATGGGCTGCCGCTTCGCGCTCGATGACTTCGGGAGCGGGGTGGGTTCCTTCGCCAAGCTCAAGCTCCTGGCGGTCGATTTCCTCAAGATCGACGGCTCGTTCATGCGCAACCTCGCCCGCGACCCGGTCAACCAGGCGATGGTGACGGCCATGATCCGCCTGGCGCGCACGCTGAACTTCAAGGTGATCGCCGAGCAGGTCGAGGACGACTCCTCGGCCGAGGCGGCGCGCGTGATCGGCGTCGACTACCTGCAGGGCTACGCGCTCGGCAGGCCCGAGCCGCTGCCGCTCGCGGCCTAGGCGCTTTCGCGCGCCAGCAGCGTGCGCTTGCGCGCCACGCCCCAGCGGTAACCCGACAGCGCCCCATCGCTCCTCACGACCCTGTGGCAGGGAATCGCCACGGCCAGGGTGTTGGCCGCGCAGGCCTGGGCCACGGCGCGCACTGAGTTAGGCGCGCCAATGCGGCGGGCAATGTCCGCGTAGCTCGCCGTGCTGCCGGCGGGGACCTGTCGCAGGGCCTCCCAGACGCGCTGCTGGAAAGCGGTGCCGCGCACATCGAGCGGGAGCTTCAAACCCAGTCGCGGCTCATCGATGAAACGCACGACCTCTCTCACCTGGCGCGCGAATTTTTCGTCAGCCTCGGTCAGCCGCGCCGCCGGAAAGCGCGCGCGTAAGTCTGCAAGCAGCGCCTTGGGATCATCGCCGAGCAGGATCGCGCAAAGTCCGCGCGCACTGCGCGCGATGAGCGCCTGCCCCAGCGAACAAGAACTGATCGCGTAGCGAAGCTCCAGCTGCGCGCCGCCCGCGCGATACTCGCGCGGGCTCATGCCCAAGAGCGCGGAGGCTTCGGCGTAGAAGCGCCCGCCCGAACCGTACCCGGCGTCCATGATCGCGCGCGTCACGTTCGGCGCGCGCTTGAGTGTCCCGCGCACCTTGCGGGCGCGATGGGCCCTGGCGTAGCCCTTGGGGCTCAAACCCGTTTCTGCCTTGAACACGCGATGGAAATGATAGGGGCTCATGCGCGCGCGCTCGGCGAGTTCAGCAAGGCTCGGTGCCTGCTCGCAGCTTTCGATATACGCGCAGATGGCCGCCACCATCGTCCCGCGCCGTTCGCTTAAGCTCGCCCCGCGCGGGCGGCAGCGCTTGCAGGCCCTGAAGCCTGCGCGCTCGGCCTCATCGCAGGTGGCAAAGAACTGCACGTTCTCAGGAAGCGCCCGCCGCGAGCTGCACGAGGGGCGGCAGTACACCCCGGTGGTGCGCACCGCGAAGTAGAACTGACCATCAGCGCTGGCATCGCGCCTGACAACGGCTTCCCAGCGCGGATCGAGCACGGTGGGCAGGCGGTTTCGGGTGGGTTCGCTCATCGGGACGGCAGGGAGGTTTTGCATGGGCTTTGGCCTTAAGCATTGTGGCAGGCCTAAGACTCTAGTCCACGGTTCTATCGCAGACACTCCGGGTCTTGCGCTTAAATTACGCTTTTATTATCAATAGCTTAGTGCGCTCGATCTGAGAGCGCTGAGCTAAGCAGGATCAGCCCGCGAAGGCTCCCGAGAAGCTCGGGCTCGCACTTCCGCCCGGGGGCGGCTCGGGGCTGTCGGTGGCTTCGATCGCCCCGCGCGCAAAGGAGTGCAGGCTCCGGGCTTTGCGTCCGCGCAGGATCACCCGCAACACCGCGCGCGAGGGCAGACACAGCTCGCCATCCTGCGCGCGCAGAGCCCGCAAGGATCCTAAGCTGAACTGCTGGGTGGTGGCGCCGGTGCTGGAAGCCTCGGTCTCGCTGATCGTGACCCACTGGAAGTGCCGGTGCGGTGCCGTGCGACGAATGATCTCTCCGACATAGAGCGCGGCAGCCCAGATCGTAGTGAGGAGCGATAGGCCCACCGCAGTGTCGCCGCTGTCGTGCACTTCGTTGAGGTAATCGTCGAGCACGTGCAGACTTTCGCGGCTGAAATCAAGCCGCGTGCGGTCCAATCGCTCGGGCAGCACGATGTCCTGCTCCTGCGCGCCGCCGCCGACGAGCAACTGCTGCATCGTTCCCATGAACTGATCGACAGAATCGTTCTCTGCGTCCGCCACTGCTTGTCCCCCTCGAGCTCGTGACGCAATTTATTTGCGACAGAGTATGAACGAGCGCCGTGCCCGACAACAAGTCGTCACACGGCGACACTCGCCGTTCAACCGGGAGGGAAACTCAGTAGACGATCAGAGCAAGGGCACCAACAACAGCGCAACGATGTTGATGATCTTGATCAGCGGGTTGATCGCGGGTCCCGCGGTGTCCTTGTAAGGATCGCCCACGGTATCGCCGGTGACCGCCGCCTTGTGCGCCTCGGACCCCTTGCCGCCGAAGTGGCCTTCTTCGATGTACTTCTTGGCGTTGTCCCAGGCGCCGCCGCCCGTGCACATCGAGATCGCGACGAACAGGCCCGTGACGATGGTGCCGATCAGAAGTCCGCCCAGCGCCTTGATGCCTTCGCCTGGACCCATGAGCGCGTTCACGCCGAAGGCCACGACGATGGGCACCAGGATCGGCAGGAGCGAGGGCACCACCATTTCTTTGATCGCGGCCCGCGTCAAAAGGTCGACCGCCTTGGAGTAGTCGGGCTTGCCGCTACCGTCCATGATTCCCTTGATTTCGCGGAACTGGCGGCGCACTTCATTCACCACGGAACCGGCCGCGCGGCCGACCGCCTCCATCGCCATGGAAGCGAACAGATAAGGCACGAGCCCGCCTATAAATAAGCCGATGATCACGGCCGGATCCGAGAGCGAGAAGCCGACCATGCTGCGGCCCGTGGCCGTCAGGTGGCCCTCGAGGTTGTGGGTGTAATCGGCAAACAGCACCAGGGCCGCTAAGCCGGCCGAGCCGATCGCGTAGCCCTTGGTGACTGCCTTGGTGGTGTTGCCGACCGCATCGAGCGGATCGGTGATGTCACGCACCTTTTTGTCGAGCCCGGCCATCTCGGCGATGCCGCCGGCGTTGTCCGTGATCGGGCCGTAGGCGTCGAGCGCCACGATCATGCCGGTGAGCGAGAGCATGGCGGTGGCGGCAATTGCGATGCCGTAGAGCCCGGCCAGGCAGTTGGCGCCGTAGATGGCCGCGCACACCGCGATCACCGGGAGCGCGGTGGATTTCATCGACACGCCAAGTCCGGCGATCATGTTGGTGGCGTGCCCGGTCTGCGAGGCAGCGGCCACCTGGCGCACCGGCTTGTATTCGGTGGCGGTGTAGTACTCGGTGATCACGATCAGCACCGCGGTGAGGGCCAAGCCCACGAGCTCGCAGCCGAAGATCGCGTTGAAGTTGCCGGGCATGATCTGCTTGGTGATGTACCAGAACAGCACGGCCGAGATGACACCCGAGACCGTCACGCCCTTGTAGAGGGCGTTCATGATCTTGCCCTGGCCTGAAGTCTTGACGAAGAAGGTGCCAAGGATCGAGGAGACGATCGAGGCGGCGCCGAGCGCCAGCGGGAATACGATCGCGGCCATGCCCGCGTCCTTGAGCAGCAGTCCGCCCAGCAGCATGGTCGCCACGATCGTGACCGCGTAGGTCTCGAACAGGTCCGCGGCCATGCCGGCGCAATCGCCGACGTTGTCGCCCACGTTATCGGCGATCACGGCCGGATTGCGCGGATCATCCTCGGGAATCCCGGCTTCCACCTTGCCCACCAGGTCCGCGCCCACGTCCGCGCCCTTGGTGAAGATGCCCCCGCCCAAGCGCGCGAAGATCGAGATCAGCGAGCCACCGAAGGCCAGGCCG
>Ga0105248_10001776_pt1 | contig 24003 bp, 15 predicted proteins | sample KBSS34metaG_FD_81524 | JGI IMG/M metagenome (GOLD analysis project Ga0105248, IMG submission 81524) | Switchgrass rhizosphere microbial communities from Kellogg Biological Station, Michigan, USA - KBS S3-4 metaG | ecosystem: Host-associated > Plants > Roots > Rhizosphere > Soil | place... | reverse complement strand
GGGCAATTGCGGGTAACGAAATTAAGACCGGCCTTCTGAGCAATCTCTTCGAAGCGAATAGGGGGGCTCGGCGGGGAAACGCTCGCCTGCATCGAAGCCCAGAGCCTTCGCGAGGAGATTGCGTCGGCAGAGAATGCAGAAATCGTCTTGAGGAGTCGCCGTCGCTGGACGTTCAAGATGTCGTTACTTGCCATTTACACCCGCGGAGATGCCATCAAGCCAACTCGCCGGGACCACGCAGGCGGCCAATGCTGAAGCCCGTAGTCCTGCGCATCCCATCGCAGTTTCTCAGTACTGTTATAGACCGGTCAATCGGAGAAAGGCATGCGAGATGAGAAAACCGTGCTTGGTCATCCTTGCCGCCGTAGCGATCGCTGCGGGCGCTCTCAATGGTCAGAACGCGACGCAGGAAATTGCCGTCGACGCGAGAGCAAGCGGACACCCCTTCCCGCACTTCTGGGAAGAGACGTTCGGGTCCGGGCGGGCGATTCTTGCGCTGCGTGAAAACTATCGACGGGATCTGAAAGAAGTTCACGATAGCGTTGGCATGCGATACGTCCGCTTCCACGCGATTCTGCACGACGAAGTTGGAGTGTACGACGAAGACGAGGCAGGGAAGCCGGTCTACAACTTCACCTACGTCGACCAGATTTATGACGGGCTGCTCGATCGGGGCGTAAGACCGTTTGTCGAGATCAGCTTTATGCCATACAAGCTGGCGTCCGATCCGAAGGCAATTCATCCCTTCTGGTACAAGCAGAATGTTTCTCCGCCAAAGGAGTATGCCAGGTGGGACGCGCTGATGAAGGCCCTTGCGCAGCACCTTATCGATCGATACGGCATCGACGAAGTGGCACAGTGGTACTTCGAAGTCTGGAACGAGCCGAACATCGATTTCTGGGCAGGCGAGCCGAAACAGTCCACCTACTTTGAGCTCTACGATCACACTGCGCGCGCGCTGAAGGCGGTAGATTCGCGCATACGAGTGGGCGGTCCCTCATCCTCCTCAGCGCACTGGGTTCCTGAATTTCTCAAGCATGTGACCGAGCAGCATGTTCCTGTCGACTTCGTTTCTTCACACGGGTACGCGGACGACACGGTCGAAGATTTGTTCGATACATCTGATCCCGTTCCGATGAAAGACAGGCTCTGCAAGGCGATTGGAAAGGTGCATGGTCAGATCGCATCGTCGGCAAGTCCCACCCTCCCCTTGATGTGGACGGAGTGGAACGTCCCTTCGTATGGCGACCTTGGCGCACGAGACAACTGGTATGTAGGGTCTGCGTTGGCGCGGGATATCAGCCAATGCGACGGCCTCGTGAACATGATGTCTTTCTGGACCTTTGACGATGTCTTCGAAGAAGGCGGTGTCAAGCGCAAGCCTTTCGACAACGGCTTCGGCTTGATCGCGCCGGGAATGATCAAGAAGCCGAGCTTCTACGATTTCGCGCTGCTCCACAAATTGGGCCAGGAGCGGATCGCGAACCCCGCTGAAAACGTCCTCGTTACGCGAAGGAAGGACGGCACCCTTGTAGTCGCGGCGTGGAACCTGGTGGACATGGACAGAGTGGCCGAAGGCAAACCCATCGCACTGCGGCTGCGGTTTGCAGGTATGTCGCCAAATGCGAAAGTGGCGATCGAGCGCGTGGACGCGATGCATGGAAACCCCCTGCGTGTCTATGCATCGATGGGAAGCCCGGCGTATCCGACACAGAAGCAGGTTGCTGAAATGAACGCGGCATCGGCCTTGCCGGTCCCGGAAAAAGCCACCTTGAAGGATGGAGTGCTTGAGTTGAGTCTGCCGGTCAATGGGCTCGCAGTTGTCGAAATCCAAAGTAATTCGAAGTGAAACCAGATTCAGCAAACGGATGCATAGCTGAACGCGAAACGAAAGTATTGAGGAGATGGGCGCCAATGAAATTATTACGGAGTTTTCCCGATAAGCAGTTGAAGGCTGGCTGTCTTTGGATTCTGATGTCGATGCTCGCGCTGAGTGCGTGGGGAGCGTCAGGCGCGATTGCACAGACGTCTCGCAAGCATGCAGGGCCGTCGAACAAGCAACTCGCCTCGCCGGAAATCCAGCGGAAAGTAGAGGCGCTGCTAAAGAAGATGACGCTCGACGAGAAGCTCGGCCAGCTCGTTCAGTACAGTGACAGCGGGTACAGCGGCCAGGCGCAGACGGCGGACGAGGTGGCTAATCCTGGAAAGAATCCGACCGCGCCGCACCCCGTCGATGCAATGGAACTCGTCTCCACCGGAAAATTGGGCTCGCTGCTGAACCTTGTCGGGCAGGAGCGAACCAATCAGCTGCAACATGCGGCGGTAGAGAAAAGCCGCCTGCACATTCCGCTGATGTTCGGTGCGGACATCATTCACGGCTACAAGACGATTTACCCGATGCCGCTGGCGTTGGCAGCAACCTTCGATCCTGAGCTCGTGAGTTCGCTCGCGCACATTTCGGCAACTGAGGCGAGGACCGGCGGCGTGGACTGGTTCTATTCGCCGATGGTGGACATCTCGCGGGATCCGCGATGGGGAAGGACGCAGGAGGGTGCCGGAGAGGATCCCTATTTAGGGGCAGCGATGGCCCGTGCCTACATCCGCGGCTATCAGCAGGGCGACTTGTCGCAGCCGACGAGCGTGGCCGCATCTGTGAAGCACTATGCCGCATACGGCGCTGCGGAGGCCGGACGGGAATACAACACAACGGACATGTCGATGAGCAGGCTGCACCAGGATTATCTGCCGCCCTATAAGGCAGCAGTAGAAGAGGGCGCGGCAACGATGATGAGCGCTTTCAACTCCCTCAACGGGGTGCCGGCAACAGCAAACACGTATCTCCTGCAGACGGTACTGCGCGATTCGTGGGGCTTCAATGGTTTCGTGGTCAGTGACTACACCGCTGTTATGGAATTGAGAAACCACGGAATCGCCCTCGATGCAGCGACGGCGGCAAAAAAAGCGCTCACGGCCGGCGTGGACGTGGATATGATGTCGCACTACTACGATGCGGAGCTGCCCGGGCTGATCAAGTCGGGGCAGGTTCCAATGAGCGTTGTCGACGAGGCCGTTCGACGCGTGCTGCGGGTAAAGTATGCTCTTGGCCTCTTCGACCATCCCTATGCGGAAGGCAAGGAAGTGACAACTGCGGTCCCGGAGCATAGGCCGCTTGTTCGCAAGGCCGCCGAAGAAGCGATTGTGCTGTTGAAGAACGAAGGGTCAAATGGCGGTATGGCTCTTCTGCCATTGAAGAAGGATGGCAAGAAGGTCGCGCTGATTGGACCCCTCGCTGATGATACGGGCGAGATGATGGGCGCATGGGGGATGACGAAGCGGGAACCTGATGTAGTGACGGTGAAGGACGCACTCGACGCACGACTGAAGCAGTCAGGCGGTTCGCTGCTTTACGCTAAGGGAACTGAGATCAGCGGCGATTCTGAAGCAGGATTTGCCGAAGCACTCGAAGCTGCAAAGCAGGCGGACGTGGTGGTGATGGCGCTTGGCGAAACCGCGGAGATGAGCGGCGAAGCGGGATCGCGCGCGTACCTCGGCCTGCCGGGCAACCAGCAGAAGTTGCTGGAGCAAGTCGCAGCGGCAGAGAAGCCCGTAGTGCTGCTCGTATTTTCAGGCCGGCCGCTTGTGCTGGACTGGGCGGCGAAGCATGTTCCGGCAATCATGGAAGCATGGTTTCCGGGAACGGAGGCGGGAAATGCGATTGCCAACCTGATGTACGGCGACGTTGTGCCCAGCGCGAAATTGCCGATGAGTTTCCCCCGCGCTGTCGGCCAGGAACCTCTCCACTACGACCAGTTCCCAACCGGAAGGCCGCCAGTAGGTCTGGATTTAACGCGGACACCCAATGGTGACTCACGCTTCTTCTCACGTTACGTAGACGTACCCAATGATGCGCTGTTTCCTTTTGGTTTCGGACTGAGCTACACCAGGTTCTCGTATGAGGGCGTCGCAGTCTCGAAGCATGACATCCCTGTCAGAGAGGCCAGCCGCGCGGACGCGAAGGATCTCGTCACGGTGACCGCAACTGTGAAAAACACTGGCGATCGCGAAGGGACAGAAATTGTGCAATGCTACGTGCGAAATCTGGGCGCAAGCCTGGAGCAGCCTGTCCGCAGTCTGAAAGGCTTTGAAAGGGTTACGCTGAAGCCCGGCGAGTCGAAACAAGTCACGTTCAGGCTGGGCTTCCCGGAGCTTTCCTTCTACAACAACGAGGGACGTCCTGTGGTTGAGGCGACCGACTACACGGTGTGGGTGGGTGGAAGCTCTACGGCTGATCTGCACGATGAATTCAAAATTGTGCGTTGAGACCTGAGCCGGCGAAGATCCTGACCAAGATCCTTCATCAACTCAAAATTCACAAAGAACGGCGATACTGGTTGCAATGAACTGGTATCGCCGCTTTATTTGTCTGTATATGCTGTGCGTCGCAGGATGGGTTGCGTGCGTGCAGGCGCAAGTGAACGCCACGTTGCCCAATGGTCGGCAGATTGATCCCGTGGGCAAGTGGATTTCTGTTGCTCCCTATCCATTCGCGCTTGCACTGCGCCCTGACGGAGCACAGGTCGCGGTGCCATCGATTGGCTTCCCATTTGCGATAAACATCATCGACGACCCAGAGTCGGACAACCCGAGAATTCGGCGTTTCCCCACGACCAAGGAGAACGATCCTGCAGTCGAAGTCGATGCGGGAGTCGCGTTTTCGCCCGACGGAAAGCTGCTCTATGTCTCAAGTGGGGACTCGGGAAAAGTGCGCGCCTATGACGCGACTTCCTGGGCTGTCGCCCGAGAAGGATCGCTGGATGGCGCGATCGGCGAGAGCGAATTCGAGAAGAGCTTTGCAGGAGCGCTGACAGTTTCAAAAGATGGCAAGTGGCTGTTTGTCGTAGACGAGGGCAACTGGCGAATAGTCGTTCTGAACGCCGGCACACTGCAGAAGGTCGGCTATGTGTCGACTGGGCGTTATCCATTTGGGCTGGCGCTCTCGCCGGATGAATCGAAGTTGTACGTCACGAACACAGGTCTTTTCGAATACCAGACGATTCCTGGAGTTGGAGCCGGTGAGCACCCGGCTGGGGGGCTACGGTTTCCGCCGTTTGGATATCCATCCGCAGCGGCGCGTAACGGAACGGTGGTCGAAGGAAAACACGTCCCGGGTTTGGGAAAAGAGAATTCGGTTGACGGCAGCTCGTTATGGACAATCGACGTGCGCGATCCAGAGAAGCTTTCAGTGATCTCAAAGCTGCGTCTGGGTGATCCCATTACAGAATCCGGCAAAGGTGCAGTGGGCGGAGCTGCGCCCACGGGTGTGGCTGCCGCGCAGGATGCTGTGTATGTTGCGCTCTCGCATGCCGATACTCTTGTAAAGGTTAGTGCCGACGGTGCGCGCGTCCTGGAAGAAACGCCTTTGTCGCTGTTCTCGGGTGAGCAGTTCGAGGATGCGGATCATCGGCCATTGCGCGGAGTGATGCCGAGCGGCGTAGCTGTGCATGGAGATCGAGTGTACGTAGCCGAGTCCGGAATCAATGCCGTCGCCGTCCTCAACGCACGGACGCTGCACGTTATCGGGCACATTCCGGCCGGATGGAATCCGGCCGCAGTTGCCGTCAACGAGAGCGGCAACAAACTCTTCGTGGTCAATGCCAAAGGAAAGGGTGCAGGGCCAAACGGGGGAAGCGCGCACGATCCGCATGCCCCGACATACATTGGATCGCTGGAACTGGGGAGTCTGAGTGTGATTCCTCTCGCAGAATCGAACGACCTCGTCAGGTGGACCGATCAAGTCATTGCAATGAACACATCGAACGCCGCGCATCAGACTAAGCTGCCTCGGTTGAAGCATTGCTTCCTGATCATTCGGGAGAACCGGACGTTCGACGAAGTCCTCGGAGATATGCCTGGAGTCAACGGAGACTCATCGCTGGCGCGTTGGGGAATGGATGGCTGGGCTGCGCTGGACGACGAAGCGGGGCGTAAAAGAATGAGTCCGCCAGACGTGAAGCATCTCAAAGTAACTCCGAACCTCTATGCATTGGCGCAGCAGTTCGCAATCAGCGACAACTTCTTTGTCGATTCGGATGTCTCCGCGGACGGACATCGATGGGTGATGGGGATGAACCCTACGCCTTTCTTCAATACCGCGTGGACATCAAGTTATGGCAGCCGGCGGCATGAGGATGCCAGGGCAAAACAGCCGGGCAGGCGAGCGCTGTTCGGCGGTGCCGATGCGCCGATGCCGGAAGATGAACCGCAATTTGGCTCGCTATGGGAGCATGTCGCCGCGGGAGGAAAAAGCGGACCGGGCGTCCTGAATTATGGAGAGGGGCTCGAAGTCGAAGGAAGCGACGAGCACGCGGGCGTTGAGCCGGAAGGACAGCGGTTGCTGCTGAATGCGCCAGTGCCCCGGCCTGTTTTTGAGGCCAGCGATCGGCACTTTCCCACTTTCAATCTCGGGATACCCGATCAGGTCAGGGTCAGTGAGTTTGAATGGGATTTTGGACGGAGACTGGCGGCGGGAAAGGTGCCGGGACTGATTGTGATTCGCCTCCCTAACGATCACACTGCGGAGCCCAGGCCGCAAGACGGCTATCCATACCGTGCATCCTATGTCGCGGATAACGATCTCGCCCTGGGGCGCATTGTCGCGTACTTGTCCAAAACGCCAATCTGGAAGGATTCTGCCGTCTTCGTGACAGAAGATGATGCGCAGGGCGGGGTGGATCATGTGGATGCTCATCGGAGCATTCTGCTGGTGGCTAGCCCGTGGGTGAAGCCCGGCACAGTTGCACACCGGCACAGCAGCATGGGATCGATCGTCAAGACGATTGACGAACTCCTTGGACTGGGGCCTCTAAATCTCGAAGACGCGCTCGCGGGAGATCTATCAGAGATGTTCGATACGCAATCGCATGATGAGCCATTCCATGCGCGGCCGGCTGACGCGCGAGTGTTTGTGCCAGCGAAGGCCAGAGTAGCCCGGCCGAAGACGAAGAAAGAGGCCGCTGAATTACGCGATATGGACGACGCAGAGGAGATTCGCCGCGAGATGGAGAAGTCTGCCGGTTCGCTTCGCAGGCCGCAGTAGCAGAAGCTTTGTGCTTACGGAAGGAATCAGGTTGGGGGCGGAGGGCACTTTCACAAAGGTCTTCAACCATACAAACCTTGGCGACCCGGATATGGATCTCAGTGCGTCGAGTTTCGGATTGATCACCGAAACCGTAGGGTCATACCACGGAACAAGCTCGGACTTCGGCGGCGCGAGGACCGATCAGGTATCGATGCGCCTCGAATTCTGAAACTGGGAACGTTTACAGGGAGGGTGCGGGGTGAGGCCTGCGCCCTTGTCTTTGCGCCCGGTTTTCAGGGAGGCTGTAATAAGTTTTAATCCCCCTTAAAGATCCGACTTGCGAAACCTTAGCTTAACCCCGCAAGATGTCATCCTGCGCCATCGAAGTATCAGCCTTGGTGGCTGGACGAAGTTTTGTGGGTTCAGGATGCATCTGAATTGCCCCGGGAAGGGTCAGAAGTAGCAGTATCGGTACAGATAGATAGCCGGAAGGAAGGGCCCCATGGCGTCAATTGCAGGAACTGACGTTCACCGACAAGACAGCGATCACGATTCCAGCATGGCTCCGCAAGATGCCGAAGTACTGCTTAAGGAAGTTGCCGCCGAATTCAGAAAACGGGAGCGTGGGAAAGAAACGATGGACGAAACCACTGCTGAGAGCCTGGCTTCGAGCATCGAGGCAAAATACCGTGCCTTGCTCGAACAGATCCCAGCGGTGGTGTTTATGGCATATATGGACAGCGGCACCAGCGAGGCATATGTCAGCCCGGAAATCGAAGCTGCATTAGGCTACTCGAGAGAAGAATGGCTGCAGAACCCCGCCCACTGGTACCAGCGCATTCACCCGGATGACAAGCAGAGATGGAGCATGGAAACGGCAGAGATGTTCCTATCCGGTAAACCGCTGCGCTCCTCCTACCGCGTCATCTCGCAGAGCGGGCGAACCGTTTGGTTTCGCTGCGATGCCCGGATGGAACGCAGGCCGGACGGAAAACCATGGTTCGTTCACGGAGTGGCATTCGACATCTCGGATCTGAAAGAGACGGAAAGAGCGCTCCAGCAGGAAAGGAACTTTGTCTCTGGGATTCTCGAGACCGTAGGCGCTCTTATAACCGTGCTCGACCAGGACGGTCGTATCCTGCGCTTCAACCGCGCATGCGAAGTCACAACTGGTTACAACTTTGACGAAGTGCGCGGAAGGTGCATTACCGAATTTCTCGCGCTGCCAGAAGAGGTTGCGCGTGCGGTTTCCGTGATCGAGCGACTGCGCGAAGGTTCCGCATCAATAGACTGCAAGAGCCATTGGGTCACGCGAGAAGGAACGACGCGGCTGATTGCGTGGTCCAGCATGTCACTTGCCGAAAGCGATGGGCAGCCTCAGTGCATCATTGCAACAGGCATCGATATCACTGAGCGAGAACACCTGGAGCGAGCGCTTCTGGATGTGAGCGCGAGAGAACAGAGGCGCATCGGGCAGGATCTGCACGATGGACTCGGCCAGCATCTGACGGGCATTGCATTCATGGCAAAGGTGCACGAGAAGAAACTGGCGGAAACCGATCCGGCGGCTGCCGCAGAAACCGGGAAGCTGGTTCGGCTTGTGAATGAAGCGGTTCACAAGACGCGAGAACTGGCGCGCGGACTTCTGCCGGTCATGTCGGACGCACAGGGGCTCATGTCGGCTCTGCAGATATGGGCCGACGAAGTTGAAGATATCTTCGGCATCTCGTGCAGGTTTGAATGCACATCTCCAGTTCTCATCCGCGACATCACCGCTTCAACGCACCTGTATCACATCGCGCAGGAAGCGGTGAATAACGCGATCAAGCATGGGAGCGCGAAGAATATCGTAATTCGCCTTTCCAGCGAGGGCGACGCAGGGCAACTGCAGATTGTGGATGACGGCACGGGGATTCCTGAGGAACAGCAAAGCTCAAGGGGTATGGGACTGCATATCATGACTTACCGTTCGGCGATGATTGGCGGGCGGCTCGAAATTTCTAGAAACTCGGAACATGGCACGACAGTGTGCTGTCTGTTTCCGGTCAAGCAGTAGAGTGTGCAGGTTGCTGAGGGAATGCAAATGACCAACGCTATCGTTTCTGAGCAGGTTGCGCCTCTTGTCAAAAAGTCGGTTCTCGTAATTGATGATCACCCATTGCTGCGTCAAGGCTTGGCGATGCTCATCAACCAGCAGGCAGATTTACGTGTCTGCGGTGAAGCCGAAGACATGCGCGTGGCTCTGCAGTGCATTGTGCAACTCCGGCCCGATATCCTCGTGCTGGACATCTCCTTGAAGGGGCCCGATGGACTTGAAGTTCTGAAAACTATCCGGGCTACTAACGCCGACATTCCCGTGCTTGTCCTTTCCATGCACGACGAAGCGATCTACGCGGAACGTGCGCTGCGCGCGCGCGCCAATGGCTACATCATGAAGCAGGAAGCGACCGAGAAAGTCCTGGTGGCGATTCGGCGAATTCTGGAAGGTGAGGTCTATCTCAGCGAAGCAATGTCGAAGAAGCTCCTTCAACAGTTTATCGATGGAACTTCTTCGCCACTGGAATCGAGAGTGGCTGCACTCTCAGATCGCGAACTCGAAGTATTCCGGCTCATAGGCGAAGGCAGAGCGACCCGCGAGATTGCGGAGGGCCTGCAGCTGAGCGTAAAGACAGTCGAAACCTATCAGGCGCACATCAAGGAAAAGCTCGGGCTGAAGAGCGGTCGTGAACTGATTCAGCACGCCATTCAGTGGAAGATCAATGGCAAGGTCGAAGCGGGAGGTCCCCCCGCCTGAATTCCATCGCAAATAAGCTACCTTGAAGTCAGCCTTTTCTCTCTTCGCTTGCTGTCAGGCTCCCTGAATCACGTGAAGCGTGGCTTTTCGAACTTCGTTCGGATCAGCTACGTAGCCTTTCGGGATGTAGGCGCAGCAGGGCTCCTCACCCAGATGGTTACCCGTTAGAGCATAAGCTCGCGAGCGAGAGCCGCCGCAGATCTGCTTGAATTCACACGCGCCGCATTTCCCTTCGAGTCGCGATGTGTCACGCAAATCGCGAAAAAGAGGCGCATTTCGATAAATCGTCTCGAGGCTCTCTTCGCGAATGTTTCCGCCAGATACAGGCAAAAAGCCGCTGGGAAAGACCTCTCCCTTGTGCGAGATAAAGACGAACCCCTTGCCGTCATTGAGACCCCGAGGCGCGCGGCCGATGTCGTCGGTCGAGATTTGCGAGTCGGCCTTGATCGCGCCTGCGCGCTTCTCCGCGGCTTTCTGTTGCAGAAGGTAGCGGCGGTAATGCTGAGCTTCGGTTGTCTTGATATCGAACGTAGCGGATTTCGACAGCTGATGAAGTTTTTGGAACACGCCTTCGAACTCGTCGGCGCTGAGCAGGTCATTCAATTTGCCTCTGCCGGTGGGCACGAGGAAGAAGACACTCCAGAGAGTGATGCGCAGCTGCTCCATGAGCGCGACGATCTCGTCGATCTCGCCGATGTTTCTGCGGCTGAACGTCGTGTTGATCTGAACCGGAAGACCGGCTTCGTTGGCCCAGCGCACTGCATCGAGCGTCCGGGCGAACGACCCGGAAAGCCCGCGAAACTCATCGTGTGTCGCGGCCGAGGCGCCATCCATGCTCACGGCAAGTCGGGCCAAGCCTGCTTCTTTCAAACGCAAAATAACATCGCGGGTAAGCAGGGGAGTTGCGCTGGGGGTTAGCGATACTCTCACTCCGACCGCGTGGGCATAACGGATCAGTTCAAACAAATCTGGCCGCTTGATCGGGTCGCCGCCAGTAAGCACAAAGACCGGAACCTTCCAGGCCGCAATCTGGTCGATAAGTTGCTCGCCTTCAGCAGTGGTGAGCTCGTCTGGATGGCGCTCGGGCTGTGCCGATGCGCGGCAGTGTACACAGGCTAGATCGCATGCCTGCGTGACCTCCCAGATGGCGATGAAGGGGCGTTCATTGAAATCGACAGTCTGGATTTGCGGGTTCATATGCGTATGGAACCAGCAGATTGCGGCCGATGCAGTGACCAAAGTCGCTCAAGTTAAGAACCTGCAGAATTCCCCGCGTCGAGTGACAAAAATCACTGTGAGGCAATAAAAGTCGCTCTACGTTGGCTTAGAGGTCAGCCCTATGAGTGTCCCCATCTCCCACAACAGAGAGACGCTTGTTCGTGAGCGCAACAAGAGCTGGATGCTGCGTGCGTGGATACTCAGCGGGATATTCTTCATGGCGTTGCCCGGGACTCTGCTTGGCTTTTCCAACCTGATGGCGATCAGTGCACATCACGGGCTGGGCTCGATGTCGCCAGCCTGGATGGAGGGACACGGCCATGCACAGATGTATGGTTGGATCGGCAGCTTCATCCTCGGCATCGGCTTTTACTCGCAGCCTGTGCGGAAATCCGGCCTGCGCGTGCCCATGATATGTTTCGGACTTTGGACTGCCGGCGTACTTCTTCGCTGGGTTGGAAATATCTACGAGTGGCACTGGCGTTCACTGCTTCTGGGCTCTTCCGCGGCGGAACTCGTTGCGGTTCTACTCTTCCTGTCAGCGGCTTCGCATCACAAGATTCCCGAGACTGAAAAAGGCACGAAGAAGCCGGTGGAAATATGGATGATCGCAGTCCTGCTAAGTACTGCGGGCCTGACAGCGGCGGTGATCTTCAACTTGGTGGAGTGTCTGCGGCTCGCTCTATATGGAGCAACTCCGTCTTTTCCACACCTGCTCGATCAGAAATACCTGGTTCTGCTTGGATGGGGCTTCCTTGCGCCCGTGGTGTGGGGATTCTCCGCCCGATGGCTGCCTGCGTTTCTCGCCATCAATGAGCCTCGCCCGCGCGCATTGAAGCTGGCTCTCGCGGCAGACATTCTTGGCGTTCTGGCAGGCGTGTCGGGTCTGTTGTCGGTTGCAACATCGCTCTTCTTTGTCTCAGCAATATCTGTGGTACTTGCGCTGCGCTTGATGGATCGCCCGCATGGGCAAGCCAAGGTGTTGGGAGTTCACCCGAGCTTTCCGTATTTCATCCGGATCGCATATATGTGGCTGGTAATTGCAGGAAGTATGAGTGTCTGGGCAGCTCTTGCGGATAGCCACGGAGGAATCTGGGGTGCCTCGCGGCATGCACTGACCGTAGGTTTTGCCGCGACGATGGTGTTCTCGATCGGGCCGCGAATTCTGCCGCACTTTTGCGGGATCGCGCGCCTTCTCAGCACGCGGCTGATGTTCGCAAGCCTTCTCCTGTTGCAGATTGGCTGTACGCTGCGCGTGAGCTCCGAGCCGCTGGCTTATGAAGGATTTTCTTCCTTTGCGTGGCGTGTGCTGCCCGTGTCGGGAATGTTCGAATTGGCTGCAGTCCTGATCTTCGCAGTGAATATTGCCGCAACCATCGTCTTCGGACGTTCCGCATTCACGAATGCGGGATCTGGAGAAGCGGCTGCCGCATGAATAATCGTCTTCCCGTGTGACTTTAGTCCCTGAAAGCAATTTGAATCCCCGATAACTTCAACTCAGTTAATTCGAACTGCACTCATCGTGCGAATTGAGGCAAGCAATGAACTATAAGCGCTATTGGCTGGCTCTTACCGTGGTCATCCTGGGATCATTTGCGGTCCTGGGAACGGTAGGCCGCAAGATGATCAGCCAGGCTCCCCCTATACCTGATGTTTACACCGCCGACGGGCACTTGCTTTTTACTGGCTCCACGATCACGGATGGACAAGGAGTATGGCAGTCCATTGGCGGGCAGGAAGTCGGTACGATCTGGGGTCATGGCGCATATGTTGCGCCCGATTGGAGCGCTGACTGGCTGCATCGTGAGTCGAACATCCTGCTTGACACATGGGCGCACCGCGACGGCACCGCGAATTTTGCGGCACTCAATGTCGAGCAGCAAGCCGTATTGAAGGCGCGCCTGGTCACCGAGATTCGCACAAATACCTATGATGCCGGCGCAAATCGCGTGACGCTATCGGCGGATCGAGCCGCGGCATACCGGCAGTTGGCCGCGTACTATTCCGATCTCTTCGCAGCAGGACGTAAGGAATATGCAATCCCGCGGGGCGCTCTCACAAACACCGCCAAGCAGCAGCAACTGGCCGCGTTCTTCTGGTGGAGCGCATGGGCAACGAGCACGAATCGGCCCGGCACAACCGTGAGCTATACAAACAATTGGCCCCATGAACCACTGGTCGGCAATGAGCCGACGTCGGGTGCGGTTCTGTGGAGCATTATCAGCGTGGTATGCCTCATTGCCGGGATCGGCGGGCTGGCGTGGTGGAACTCGGCGCGTGAGAAGGAGGCAGTACATGGGCCTTATCCGGATCGAGATCCGTTCCTTGGCCTGCAGCCGACACCCTCGCAGCGAGCGACGATCAAATACTTCCTGGTTGTTGTGATCCTGTGGGGCGTACAGATTCTCATGGGTGCCATCACAGCTCACTATGGAGTGGAAGGGCAAGGGTTCTACGGCATTCCGCTCGATAGATATCTCCCCTATGCCATCACGCGCACATGGCACCTGCAGATTGCGATCTTCTGGATCGCGACTTCGTGGCTGGCCACCGGTCTCTACGTCGGTCCGGCAGTCAGCGGACATGAACCGAAGTATCAGAGGCTTGGCGTCAACGTCCTGTTCGTTGCGCTGGTCCTGGTTGTCGGCGGCTCGCTCACCGGCGAATGGTTCGGCATCCAACAGAAACTCGGAAACCTGTGGTTCTGGTTTGGCGCAGGGATTCGAATACGTCGACCTTGGTCGCTTCTGGCAGATTCTGCTCTTCGTCGGATTGGTGCTCTGGCTTTTCCTGATGGTGCGGTCGTTGAAGCCCGCCTTCAAAAAGAACATCGAAGACAAATCGCTGCTGGCTCTGTTTCTCGTCTCTAGCGTTGCTATCCCGCTGTTCTACGCGGCCGGTCTGATGTACGGGCAGCGCAGCCACCTGGTCACCGCCGAGTACTGGCGCTGGTGGGTAGTTCACCTCTGGGTAGAAGGCTTCTTTGAAGTATTCGCCACGGTGGTTATCGCGTTCCTCTTCACTCGTCTGAAGCTGCTGGAGGTCCGCAGTGCGACAAAGGCAGTGCTCTTCTCCACGACCATCTTCCTGTCAGGCGGAATCATCGGAACGTTTCACCATCTCTACTTCGCCGGCTCGGGTCCGGCGGTGATCGCACTCGGCGCGGTGTTCAGCGCACTTGAAGTTGTGCCGCTGACGCTGATCGGCTACGAAGCGTGGGAAAACCTGCGCCTTTCTCGCCCCACCGAGAAAGCTCCCTGGATCGCGAATTACAAGTGGCCCATTTACTTCTTCGTGGCCGTCGCATTCTGGAACCTGGTTGGTGCGGGAGTATTCGGATTCCTGATCAACCCGCCGGTCGCGCTCTACTACATGCAGGGCCTCAACCTGACACCAGTTCACGGGCATACTGCGCTGTTCGGTGTATATGGAATGCTCGGACTCGGACTGACGCTCTTCTGCCTGCGCGCACTGCAGCCTGCGCGACGCTGGAAGGAAGGCTCGCTCAAGGCATCTTTCTGGTGCATCAATCTTGGTTTGATCTTCATGGTCGTTCTCAGCATGCTCCCGATTGGACTGATGCAGGCCTCCGCTTCCATCGAGCATGGAACCTGGTATGCGCGTTCGGCTGAGTTCCTGCAGACTCCCACCATGCAGTTCTTGCGCTGGATGCGGGTCCCCGGCGACGTGCTGTTCGCAGCAGGAGCAGCAATACTTGGTTGGTTCGTTCTCGGCTTGCTGACCGGGCACTCGTTCGAGAAGGATTCGACGCACGGTTCAAAGCCGGCTGAAATCGAAGAAAGGGAACTGGTAGCGCAGTAAGCGAATCGAAGTCACTCACACGCGGGAGGCGGCCTGTAGAGCGCTTCCCGCATTTTCCTTGCAAATACTCCTCGCCAGTGACCAAAGTCGCTGAGACAGAATTCCAGACAACCTACTCTGAGAGCTCAAGGAGGTCATGATGACCGTATCCACACAAACTGTGCGCGAAATCGCGCTGGAGAATCCTGCATCGATCCGCGTTTTTGAGGTATTCGGAATCGACTACTGCTGCGGAGGGCGTAGGCCATTGGCTGAAGCCTGTGAAGCGAAGAATATTTCCCTCGGCGACGTGCTTGCCGCCCTTGAGCAGGCAGCAGCGAGCGCCCCGCCGGTAGCAGAAGATTGGAATACAAGATCGCTCGGCGCATTGATCGCGCATATCGTAGATACGCATCACGTCTATGTGAGACACGAATTGCCGCGTATTGCGGAACTGGCGGCCAAGGTTGTTAATCGACATGGCGACACCAGGCCGGAGCTGCCTCAGATCCAGGCAAAGGTCGCGCAGATCACCGAAGAGCTGAACGAGCACCTCGCCAAGGAAGAGGTGGTTCTGTTCCCGTATGTCACTAGGCTCGAACGCTCGCAATCAGAAGGTACTGCAAAGCCGCACGCATGTTTCGCAACCGTGGCAAGTCCGATCGCAATGATGACACAGGAGCACGATGCCGCTGGTGCGCTGATAGCCGAGATTCGTCAGCTGTCAGATGACTACACGCCTCCGGTCGGTGCGTGTCCGACTTATCACGCGTTCTACAGCGGTCTGAGGGAGTTCGAACAGGATCTGCATCAGCATATTCACCTCGAGAACAACATTCTGTTCCCGCGTGCGCTGGCGATGGAGGAGGTCACCGTTTAGGTGGGTCTCGGTATGGCTGGGCCAACCTAAAGGAGATCAGCTGTGTGGTGATGCAGGCGGTCCGGAATGCCGTCCCGCCGTTTGAAGGGGCGTCAACAGCCGCATGTCACGATCGTTCGCAAAAGCATCGTGGCATGCCATGCCGGCAAGGCGCAGCTTCTGAAATTGAGGATTGGATCTTAGTTTGTCGAAGAGAGGATCCTTGTCCACGGTGGGGTAGGAACAGTAGTGGCGGTCGATAGCGATTTTCAGCATCCGCAGAGCCGCTTCGTTCTGGCCGCAGTAGGCAAGGTGCCCGGCAAAGAAGTAGTCAATTTCAGGATCGTCGTCGACTTCGACTTTTGAAGCGAGGGACTGAATCTCGGCAGGCGGCGCTCCACCGGCGCAAGCCAGCAGCATTTTGTAACTGTCCCAATGAGGAATCTGCGGCGCAGGAACGCGGAGAGCTTCGGCGGTCTTGCCTTCTCGCAGCAGAACTTCGATTGCCGCGGATTTCGACCATTCGGAACTTAGGTCCTTGCGCACAAAAAATCTTGCGCGGTCATAGTTACCCAGCTCTCTGAAAGTGGTTGAACACGAACCCCAGACCACCTTCGTAGCTAGTAGGACTGCGATCTCACACTGCCGTCCCGCTTCGTCTAGCGATCCTCCGTAACGCAGAACATAATTCAATACATGATGAAGATTCGGGTCATCAGGCTTGCGCCGAACCAGCTCCAGCGCGATTTGGTGCGCCTTCACCAGGTCTCCTCGTTCCGTGCGATGGATGGTCATCTCGGCGATCGGATCAAGCGAGTCAGGGTTGAGAGCGAGTTCCTTGTCCAATGCTGCGTCTGAAAGCGCAAGCATCTCGGGCCCGCCGCCACCGAATCTCGCGTACGAATAGTAGCGGAGCGCGAGCATTCCCCATGCAGGTGCGTAGTTTGCATCCAACAGCACCGCGCGGCGTAGGAGATCGATCGCTTCCTTGTCCGTTTTGTTATCCCACTTAAGCGCGACGCTTCTCAAATAAAGCTCGTATGCCTCTTCGTTTGTCGCACGGATCGGCGGGTCTGCCGCAAATCCTTTTATCCCCAGCGCTTCTGCCAGGCGTCCATGCGCGACCGCCGCGATCTGTTCCTGCATGCCCAGCAGATTATTGGGTGAGAAGTCGAAGCTGTCGTGCCAGATGATCCGGTCTTCGACGGTGTCGATAGCCTCCATCGTTATATGAAGCCGATCTCCCTCGATGAGGTAGTGGCCGGTGATCGCCCGATTCACGTCGAGGTCACGGCCCATCTTGCGAAAATCAACTCCGGGGTCAATGAACTTCGCGGATGCCGCTAACGGCCGGACCGTAAGCGACTGCGCCGTCGCCAGAGAATGTGCGATCTCGTCTGGAAGAGCGGAGCGAAGATAGTCGAGCGAACTGCTTCCAGAGACGTTCTGAAACGGAAGAATCGCAACATGGACAAGTTGCGGCGTCGTGGGAACATTTCGCCGGCTAGCTACCAGTCCGATTGTTACAGCAACTGCCGCGGCCATACCCAGGCTCGCCCAAATCAGGCGCGAGCCGAAGGGGAATCGCCGCCGGGATGCAACTGAAACCGCCAGATTGCCATTGGGCGGCTTCACCTCCCGATCCTCGATCGTCAATTCCGTCCGTCGCGCTCGCGTTACAGCAACGGCGATCCGGTACCCCACTCGCGGCACCGTCTGGATAACATCCTGCTCCACTAAGACTTTCCTTAGCTTCGACACTGCCGTCGCGAGGGACGCATCCACCACCGAGACTCCGGGCCACACAGCTTCGAGCAGCTCTTCTTTTCGAACTACTTCGTCCGATCGCGACAGCAAAAACCGAAGCAGCTCCAGTGGCTTTCGCTCCAGCTCGACTACCACTCCCCGCACCCTCAATTCGAAACGAAGATCGTCGAACTCGCAGTCAGCGAATCGCCACACGTCTTGATGCTCGGTTTGGGGCTGCTTTTCCGGGGAATCAGACATGGAAGCCGGTTCCTTTAGAAATCTTCAGCGTTCCGTTAGGACAAATCCGGGGAGTGTCCTACAGGATAAGCCGAAGTTGAACCACTTCACCGTTTTTTCTACGGCAACGGCTGCGCGTCGATTGGAGGGGGTCCATTGGCGCGCGACCCTAAGGCAATTTCTTGCCGCTCACTTCTTGGCTTTTCCATCTTCCCACTGGAGGTCCGGCATGTCTGTCCGCAATCGTCGAATCAGGTCATTCAAATATGCCCTCCCCCTTTTAGCCCTGCTGGTCGCTCACACCGACGCGGGCTGTGCTCAGAGCGTCTGGCAGAAGATGAAGCAGAACGTTCTGCAGCAGCAATGCCAGCAGGGAATTCAGAAGGCCTGCCAGGCTTTGGCCCAGATCAATCAGAAACAACCGCAGCAACCCCCAAAAGCTCCAGGTCAGCAGCCCAGTCCGGCGGGCCAGCAGTCGCCCGATCGTGGAAGACAGCCGAAAGCTGGGGAAGATCGCGACGAATCGGCTCCGATCCATCCGCCGCAGGGCACGAAAGTTGTGGAGACGCCTCTGGCTCCTTTAGCGCAAGGCGCAAAGTTCTTCATCAGCCCGCACGGAGTGCATGTGGCGACATTGGAGAACAGCGGAAGCCGCATGGTCATGTACTACGACGGCGTCCCAGGGCCAAAATTCGACGAGATCGTTGGCGGACAGATCGGCTCGGCCGATGCCCAGGTTGCGTTCAGCCCGGATGGAAAGCGGTATGCATACTGCGGCAGAGTGGGCACCGAGATGGTGGTGATGCTGGATGGCAAAGAACTCCTGCGCACCTCCGAGTCAAACATGGGGAGGTTCGACGGCTCCAGCTGCAAGCTGGGTTTCACTTCAAACAGCCAGCACGTGTTTCTTTTGAGCGACGCAGTGACATCGACCATGAGGGGAGGGGGCCGAACCCGCTTCATCTTCGACGGCAAGGAGGTTCCCGGGAGCGCCAGTTCCATGCATGGCGGCATCCAGGATTTGCGCAATATTGCATTCAGTCCTGATGGCAACCACTTCGCGTTGATCGTTGCGGATCCCGCCGATGAGAACAAGTGGGGGCTGGTGGTCGATGGAAGGATGGCGACATACCGTGGAGGCCCTGTTCAATGGAGTGCGGACAGCCAGCATCTCTACACCACAATTGAGCACCCGGGCGCGGCCGGCTACATGGAAGCAATGCTCGACGGTAAGCCGTTCATGCGTGCGGACCGTCTCGATTTGCACATCGCGCCCACGGGCAACATGGTCGTTGCTGTTGTGGAGGCGTCAAACCGTACGCCAACTCCATCCCAGTTCCTAGTGGTTGATGGCAAGAAGGTGCCTGGATCCGAAATTGTTCATCTGCGCGGTGCGCAGATTGATCAAGTAACCTTCAGCCCCGATGGAAAACACTACGCGGCAAGGTTCTCAACTACGCAGGGCAGACAGTACATGTTCGTTGATGGCAAGCGCGCTCAGGAGTACCAGAATGTTGACCACATAGTTTTCACGGCAGACTCGTCGAAGGCGACCTATACGTCGTTCACTAATGGGAAGCCTTACGCGATCATCGGCGATCAGGAATCAGAGGCGTGCCTTCCCGAGCCGTCTCCTCCCGTTACCGACACTCATGGCACGATGATCGTCGCGCCCGCGGGCGGAAGGGCCGGGGCAGTCTGCGGCCTTACCGGTGGCCCCCCAACAACATATATAGATGGCAAGACGGTGCGCCTGCCCGATTCGGCCCAGGGCGCAACAGATCTTCGCTTTTCTCCCGATGGCCAGCACTATGCCTATCGATCTCTCTTCCAGGGTGGCGCGCAGCGATTAGTAATCGACGGTGCTGTGCAGATGAATTCCAATCTCGGCACTCCGAGTATTCCGCGCGCGCACTACGTTTTCAGTCCTGACAGTCGCCACATCGCGGTGGATTCCGCGCCGCCATCGCCGACCGGCGAGTTTGCCTCTGGGATCTTTCTCGACGGCAAGTACACACCCGTTGTCGCTAACTCCGGCATGAAGAGGCTGGAGTTCACTGCCGATAGCAAACACGTTGTCTGGGCGCAGGACGTGCCCAGCCGCAATGCGTTGCGCATTTTCGTAGACGGCAGGGCGGTGGCGGAAGCGGACACGGCCGTGTCCCCCAATTCGAGGGAAGGCTGGTGGGACATGGCTCCCGATGGTAGTCTCTCGCTTCTCCTGCAGGACGAGAACAATCTGAAGCGGGTCACCATTACTCCTTCCGCAGAACCGGGCCTCGCCTCTCTGAGTGGTGGCGGACAGTTGGTTGCAAAGAGCGATCGATAATCCGCAGTTCACCTGTGAGAAGGGATTGGACCAATGCGTCGTTGCAAATTCACATTTCTTGTTGCCGGTTCTCTCGTGCTTGTTACCTCCGGGTGCAACTCCGGTCCCAGAGGGACATACACCGATGCCAATGGTGCCGTCATTCTCGAGCTCCGGTCCGGAGGCAGCGCCAACTTCACCTTCATGGGCGACGTCCAGGACTGCACGTACGAGAGCAGCGCAAAGCAATTGACGCTAAGTTGCAAGGGCGAAGCAGGGAAGACCGTGTTCAATATTCACGACGACGGATCTCTGACCGGTCCTCCCGACAGTTTCATGCCACCTCTGCGTAAACAGAAATGATCAGCTAACCTTCATTGCGCGAGCTGGCTTAGGAGGAGATGGATGAGTTTGCGAAGAGAAGCGGCATCGGTTCTGCTTTCCACAATTGTGGCCGCGTATTCGTTTATTGCACTCGGCCAGGCACCGCCATCGAGCGACTATACCGCAGCGCTTCCTTCCGTTGAGAAGATCAAGGCGCAACTCAAAGGCACTGATCCGGTAGACACCGCCGCGAGGCAAGTCGCAGTCCTCACTTATCTGCCAACCTACATCTCTCGCATCGTATACGCACGCCACTACGGTGGACCCTACACTCCCAATGAGGAGAAACTCTATCGCGAGTACAGCCTGGCCGCGCAGCAACTCTCGCAGGATTTCACCAAGACTCACACACCTGCCGAGGTGAAGACCTTCCAGCAACTTGAAGGCAAGTACGAAATCATGAACGCGCTTGATTGGATCAAGCAACTCCAGGGACAGCAGGCGGCCGATACCTACCGGGGAGCCGAGACTACTCTCGCTCAGAGCTACCAGCAGCACGAAGCGAAACTGCAGCAGCAGATGAAGCAGGACCAGGGCGGCGGCCGCTCATCCATTGCCGGGGATCCAGTCCTCGATCCTACAGGCATGTTTGCGCGAGCGGAAGCGAACCGGGTGAATGATCCGGCGCTTCGAAGGTGCCTTGAACTCGGCAGCAGCCTCGATGCATGCGAAGGCACTGGAGCTCTTGAGGGCATGGCGAGCATTCTGATGCCCTTCGCAGAGAAGCCCGACCCGAACGCTGAACCGCCCGTAGCTGGCGTGGTTTTTGTCGGAGCCTATCGCGGCCGGCCGGGATCGGCAAGCATCACCTTCGGCTACGACCTCGGCCAGGCTCCGGTCGCAATGATTCAGGACTGCGGCTCGCTTGTCTCTACTGTCGTCGACGGACGCGGCTACGCTATTCGAAAGTCGGGCAGCTCAATTCACCTTGTACTCGACAGCGAGCCGCGTCCCCTCGTGGTCAATTTGCAACCCGACGGCAGCCTGTCTGGTCCGGGATCGACGCTTGTAAAAGGGCGCATCATTACCGGCTATACGACAACGACAAAGACCATGATGGTGAACGGCGCCCCCGCCGGCCCGCAGGGGTACGACTGCAATGGCCCCTGCAGCACCAGTTCTTCAGTACCGACTTACGCCCCCAAGGTTGAACACTGCAACATCGGCTCCCTGGCCTTCTCGCCTCCCAGGCCGGTCGCACAGCCGAAAACAGGCATTGGCTTCCTCGATGCAATCACCACCAGCGCCCCGGCGGTGACAGGCTTTCGCATGGCAGGCCGATATTTCAGCAGTACTGGATTGACGCTTGAGTTTGAAAACGACGCTGTCATTCTCGATTGCGGCAAGGCGCATGCCAAATCACCCTATCAGGTCGATAACACGCCTTCGGGCTTTACCGTGCGCGTACAGAATGGCGGTGGCGCTTTCCAGTTGTCCGTGGCGCCTGACAACACCCTTCGCGGCGTCGGTTCTACCAGCGTCAACGGAAGACTCGTCACCGCAATTCGCGGCGACACTGTCAACTTCGCGCCTCATGCGGAGACGTGCGGCATCGGCGCCTTTGCCGCGCGCAGCAAGCGAAACACCCTTCAGACAACCGGAGTCCCTGCCGGTGCCGGTCATACAGATTTGGCCTACCGCCAAAATCCCTGATGAGCCGCGAGGCGAACTCAAGCATCGATTCCAAAATGCAGGACGATTGTGCCCCGGTTGGGCCGCCGCAAGGAGCAATGACTAGACTCGCCCCGGTCGAGAATCAGAGCCTTACCGCCTCCCGAAGGACTGCGCCCGAGATGTAGGATTATCCCGACGACTTTAATTGCGGGGTGTCGAGCGTGGACAACACAGAAACCAGTCGCAGGGATTTCCTGAAAGCAGGCTCGGCAGCAGTTGCCGCTACCACCGTCTCATGGAGCGCGCGAAGCTACGGCGCCATCGCCGGATCCAACGATCGCGTGAGAGTCGGCGTCACCGGTTGCGGAGACCGCATGAAGGGCGCTCTGATTCCATCTTTTCTGCAACATTCAAAAGAGCTGAACTTTGAATTCGTTGCGGTTTCCGATCTCTGGAATCAGCGGCGTGAAGAGGGAACCGCCTACATCGAGAAGTTGGGCGGCGGCCGTGTCGATGCCGTTCGCAACAACGATGAGCTCTATGCGCGCAAAGACGTTGACGCCGTTTTGATCGCGACCGCTGATTTTCAGCATGCATTGCACGGAGTGGAGGCTGTGAATGCCGGCCGCGACGCATACGTCGAAAAGCCAACCGCGCACACCATGGAGGACGCTCGAAAATTTCTCGCCGCTGTGAAGAAGACTGGAAAGATCGTTCAGATCGGAACGCAGCGTCGAAGCACTCCGAGCTACCAGAAGGCCGCAGAATACATTCAGTCCGGCAAGTTCGGCGAGATTGTCATGGTCGAGATGACCTGGAATGTGAACCAGCCCGGCCGTTGGCGTCGGCCCAGCGTCGTGCCTCTGCTAAAGGAGCAAGACACGGATTGGAAACGCTACTTGCTAGATCGCCCTTATGAACCGTTCGATGCAAGGAAGTATCTCGAGTTCCGGCTCTTCTGGCCCTATTCCTCCGGCATTCCTGATCAGTGGCTGGTTCATCAAATCGATACGGTTCATTGGTTCACTGGCTTGCCGCATCCGCGCAGTGTCGTCGCCAACGGGGGCATTTACTTGTGGAAAGACGGCCGCAAGAACTGGGACACGATGACCGCTGTCTTCGACTACGGCCCGCTGGATGATCCGACCAAGGGCTTCCAGGTGCAATACACATCTCGCTTTACCAACTCCGCTGGAGGCGTGAAAGAGTTGTATTACTCCAACGGCGGAATGATCGATATGGACAAGCAGACCGTCACATCAACCGGTGGATTGACCGCGGGCTCCGCCGCCGAAATGAAAATGAACGCGAATCTCTTGCCCAGTTCCTCTCTGGTTGAGAACGCACAGGCCGCTTCCACCGCGGCAGACACCGGAGCCGACCCTCAAACCTCGGCGAACATGCGCAACTGGATGGAGTGCGTTCGTTCGCGCAAAACTCCCAATGCTCCGATCGAAGCCGGATACAGCCATTCCATCGCGCTCTGCATGAACGTGGCGGCGATTCAGACAGGCGAGAAAGTGACCTTCGACGACAAGACACAGCAGGTCATCGCCGGGGGCAAGGTGTATGCATAGGCTGGTCCGCACGCTGCCATTTATTGCGATGGTGTTGCTCGTTTCATCTGCGTTCGGATCGGATTCTGCGAAAGGCGTGAAAGTCAGTCCGAGCGAAGGGCAGCGCCGCGTCGACATCACGATTGACGGCAAACCGTTCACCTCCTTCATCTGGCCCACCACACTCAAGAAGCCAACACTGTTTCCTCTAATCACAAGCGACGGGATCACCGTGACCCGAGGCTATCCGCTCCAGCCGCGGCCCGGAGAAAGAGTGGATCACCCGCATCACGCCGGCCTCTGGTTCAACTACGGGAGCGCAAACGGATTCGACTTCTGGAACAACTCAGATGCCATCAAGCCAGAAGACCGCGGCAAGATGGGCGACGTAGTTTTCAAAAATAT
>Ga0105248_10001775_pt1 | contig 24009 bp, 18 predicted proteins | sample KBSS34metaG_FD_81524 | JGI IMG/M metagenome (GOLD analysis project Ga0105248, IMG submission 81524) | Switchgrass rhizosphere microbial communities from Kellogg Biological Station, Michigan, USA - KBS S3-4 metaG | ecosystem: Host-associated > Plants > Roots > Rhizosphere > Soil | place... | reverse complement strand
GGCTATGCCTCGACGCTCAGCCCGGGCGATCATTTCTATTTTTCGGGCCTGAGCCTCGAGGTCGAGCAGTTCAAGGATGCCGACATCATCGTCCGCGCGTCGTCGAAGACGGCCCGGATCGTCACCTACGGCGGACAGCGGATGTCGATGTCAACGCACCTTGCCAACCGCGTTCGGCACATGCTGTGCGATCGAAACGATTGGAGCCGGTTCCCGGACGACGTGCGCGAATGGCTTGAGGTCCAGAGCGATCGGTCGGTCCTCCCGGAACCCCAGCAGCTGCTCGTCGAAACATTCCCGCACGAGGGTCAGTATTTCATGGTGGCGTACAGCTTCGAGGGCTGGAACGCGCACCAGTCACTCGGCATGCTTCTGACCAAGAGAATGGAGAAAGCCGGATTGAAGCCGCTCGGCTTCGTCGCCAACGACTACGCCCTCGCCTGCTACGGGCTGGAGCCGATCGAGGATCCAAAATCGCTTTTCTCGGCCGATATCCTCGAACGGGAATTCATCGACTGGGTTGAAAGCTCCTATTTGCTCAAGACCGCATTCCGCGAGGTTGCCGTCATCGGCGGTCTCGTCGAGCGCCACCACCCGGGGAAAAAGAAGTCGGGCCGTCAGGTCAGCTTCTCGACCGACCTCATCTATGACGTTCTTCGCCGCTACGAGCCGGAGCACCTGCTCCTTCGGGCGGCGTGGGAGGATGCGCGCCGCCGCATGACCGAGCTCGGCCGGCTCGTGCGCCTCGTCGACCGCGCTTCGGCGACGATGATCCACGTCGAAACCGGCCGAATCACGCCAATGGCGGTCCCGTTGATGGTGATCGTCGGCCGCGAGGCGCTGCCACCCGGAGCCGAAGCCGACGAAACGCTGCTAACATACGCTGAGAAGTTGGCAAACGAAGCCATGTTGTCCTGACCGGTCATTGCCGCCCGATCGAACATCTGCGAGCCTAGTGTCATGAAACGCCCGATTTTTCTCCTGCCCTTGTTGCTTGGCGGCTGCGTCGTTGGAACGGTCGCCAAAACGGCCGTCGACGTCGTCGCGCTGCCGGTAAAAGCTGTTTCTGCCGGCGTGGACGCCGCGACGACCAGCCAGAAGGAGGCTGATGAGAAGCGCGGACGCGAGCTTCGCAAGCAGGACGAAGAGCTCGGCAAACAATTGCGGATCGCGCAGGAGCGGTGCCGCAAGGGCAGAGCGCTCCCGGCCGACAACTGCGCCGCAATCACCCAGCGCTAGGGCTTTGCGGCCCGGCGCGCCTCCCCGGCCACCAGGTACAAATAGTCGATATAGAACATCGCTGACTCATCGAGACCCGCAATCGTCGGCTTGCTGCTTTCAATGAGGTACCATTCGTTCGGCGCATGCGCCCCGTTGCCGCGGCCGATGCCGAACTGGCTTGCCGCAAGCTTGAGCGGCGCTCCCGTGAACGTCACTCCCGGCCACGACCCCGCCGAGCGTGGGCTTGTTCCATATTTGATCCCGGCCTGGGTGAATGCCGCCTTTTGCGACCGGATCAAGGCGCTGCTCTCTTCAGTCTCGGTTGGATCATAGCCCCCACTGACGTTCACCTCGATATCGCCAAAGCCTTTCTTATCGAGATAGGACTTGAGCTTCGCGACGGCCTCGTCCTTGGTCATGTCCGGAACGAGGCGAAGATCGATTTTCGCCTCCGCGCGCCCGGGGAGGACCGTCTTTCCTCCAGGGCCGGTATAACCGGCAACGAGCCCCTGGATGTTCACCGTTGGCTGTGAGGCGAGGCGCTCGGTGCTCGTGAGGAAATCCTCGTCGTTTATCCAGTGCTGAACGCCGAGGCCCTTTTTCACCGCGGCCTCATCGCTCTGGCGCACGGCCTCGCCAATCAGTTGCTTCTGACGTGGAGTAAGCGGCTTCACATGCTCGAACCACCCGTCGATCGCGGGGGTATGACCGTCATCTTTGACGAGGGTGTCCAGCGCCTTCACCAAGTGCCACGCCGGGCTGTCGACGCGTGCCATCAGGCTGGAATGAATGTCGTTTACCGGGCCTCGTCCCCACGCCTTCCCGCTCGAGATGAGCTGAAGCTCGACGACGCCCTTGGCACCAAGCGTGATCGTCGCGACGCCGTCGGCATCCTGGCTGGTGCTCGGGATGAAGACGCCGACGCATTTGCCGAGCGCAGCGCCGACCTCGGGTCGGCTCACGATCTGCCTGAAGTGTGTCGAACCGATCTCTTCCTCGCCCTCGGCGACAAGGACGAGGTTGACGGGCAGCTTTCGGCCGGTCGCCTTGAACGCGTGGAGCGCCGAGAGAAAGGCGTTCTCGGGTCCCTTCTGGTTGACCGCGCCCCGTCCAACAACCGCTTTGCCCTCACCCGGCCTGTCGACGATTCGCGCCTCGAGTGGCGGCGACGACCATTCCGACGGGTCGTAATGCTTGACGTCGTACATGAAGTAGACACCCACGCAGTCCTTCGCGCCTGCATCGAGGGTTGCAAAGACGCCGGGTACGCCATCGGTTGGGACGACGTCCGCGCGCTGGAATCCCGCATCGAGGGCGAGCCGGCGCATGTATTCTGCGCCTTTGTCGACGTTGCGCTTTTCGGCCGCAATTGTCGGCAGTGCGATCCAGTCCTGCAGGCGCTTTACGTTCGCCGCATGGCCGGATTTGAGCGCGGCCTCGAATTGCGGGCGGTTGGGGGTCTGCGCGAAAACGGCGCTCGACAACAACGCCGCGCAGGCCGCGACAAAGACACGGGTTCTCATTCGTTTCGATCTCCCCTTCCAAGGGAAGGCGAAGCTAAGAGCATCACTCGCAAAGTCCAGATGGACAGCAGGCACTAGGCTCTAGATAGCTCGTCCGCATGCGTTATTTCCTCGACACCGAGTACAACGGCTGGGGCGGAGCGCTGCTGAGCCTCGCGCTCGTGCCGGACGATGGCGAGGAGTTGTACCTCACGCTCGACTGGAGCGGAATGCTCGAGCCGTGGGTCGAGCAGAACGTACTGCCCTATCTCGACACTGTCCCGGAAAGCCTCGTTTCACCGCGCATGACCAGGGGAGACGCAGCTCGCCTCGTTGCGCATTACCTAGCTGGGGATCCCGACCCTCTCATCGTCGCCGACTGGCCCGAGGACCTCGCTCACTTCAACGCGCTGCTGGTGACGGGCCCGGGAGTCATGGCAGAAATTCCGGCCCTGGAATTCAAACTCATGCCGCTTGCCGGCTTTAGCACTGCGGCAAACAGCAAGGTTCCGCATAACGCGCTGCACGATGCGCGCGCGCTTCGCGATCACATCCTCGAGCTCGAGTGAATTATTCCGCGGCGGTCTGAAGCGCGTCGTCGCGCTCGATCCAGGTGAGATCCGGAAGCTTGAGCTCACGGCCGTCATGCGCCTGGATGCAAATCCTGCGGACTGGCCTTCCGTCGCGGCGGTCGGCCAGCGCGACGTTCATCTTGCCATAGCCCCATTCGTCGCCCCACTGCCGCAGCGCGACAACCACAGGCAGCAGGGCTTCCCCCTTCGGGGTGAGCGAATAGATGACCCGGCGGCCGTCATCGGGATCTGGGCGGCGTTCGAGGATTTCACCCGCGACGAGCTTGCTGAGGCGATCGGACAGGATATTGCGGGCAATGCCGAGGCCGGCCTGAAATTCCTCGAAATGCCTGAGGCCATTGAAGGCACCCCGCAGGATCAGAAACGCCCATTTCTCGCCGATCAACTCAACCGCTGCCGGCAGCGGGCACGAAAGCGCTGCCTGCCTGAACGAGTCGATTCCCGACGTCAGCGTATCTGCCGGCATAAGCCGTTCACTCCCCTGTAGAATATCACAAGAGCACAATTTGGTTCCAAAAAACAGTTGTCTGTTGAAACTAAAAAATCTATCGGTTTCTATTCGCAACTTTTACAGGGGTTGGTAGCGATGCTCCGTCCAGTCTTGTTCCTCTCGGCATTGGTAGTAGTCGCGGGCCCCGCGGCTGCCACGACCTATTCGGCGAAGCTGACGACGCCGGCGAACGGCCGCATCGTCGCTCGCGAAATCAACTGGGCCTGTGCCGGCGATACCTGCCAGGGCGCGACGGCGGAGAGCCGGCCTGCAGTCCTGTGCCAGGCTCTCGCGAAGCGTGCCGGCAAGGTCCAGAGTTTCCTCGTCGACGGTCGCGCTTTCAGTGACTCCGAACTTGCCCGGTGCAACGCGGCCGCGAAGGCCGAACCCGAAAAGGCGCTCGCCGCCCAATAGTCTTCGTTGAGGGCGTCTGTCGCACCGCCTTCGGCGCCTTCTTCTTTCGCGCTTGCACAAAAGCGCCGCCGTCCCCCATCTTAGAGCCATGCTGAGACAGTATGAGCTGGTCGAGAAGGTCCGCTCCTACGATCCCGATGCGGACGAGGGGCTGATCAACCGCGCCTACGTCTTCTCAATGAAGGCGCACGGCGCCCAGCTGCGTGCATCCGGCGATCCCTATTTCAGCCACCCGATCGAAGTCGCCGGGATTCTCACCGACCTCAAGCTCGACGACCAGACCATCGCCACCGCGATCCTGCACGACACGATCGAAGACACGGTTGCGACGAACGACGAGATCGAGAGGCTGTTCGGCAAGGATGTCGCGCGGCTGGTCGACGGCGTAACCAAGCTCAGCAAGATTGAAGCGCAATCCGAGAACGAGCGCGCGGCCGAGAACCTTCGCAAGTTCCTGCTTGCGCTCAGCGACGATATCCGCGTGCTGCTGGTGAAGCTGGCTGACCGGCTGCACAACATGCGGACGCTGCATCACATTCCGTCGGAGGAGAAGCGCCGGCGCATCGCTCGCGAGACAATGGATATCTATGCCCCGCTCGCCGAGCGCATCGGAATGTACGAGATGATGACCGAGATGCAGACGCTGGCATTCCGGGAACTCGAGCCGGACGCGTTTGCTTCAATCACGCGGCGCCTGAAGCAGCTTACCGAATCCGGCGGGGACCTCGTGAGCCGCATCGGACTTGGCCTTCAGCTCTACCTCGCGGACAACGGCCTCGCTGCCGAAGTCACCGGCCGCCAGAAGCATCCGTTCTCCATCTGGAAGAAGATGGCCGAACGGCACATCAGCTTCGAGCAACTCTCCGACGTGATGGCGTTCCGGATCATCGTCGACGACGTCGCCGACTGCTATCGCGCTCTCGGGCTGATTCATCGCCGCTGGCCGATGGTTCCGGGCCGGTTCAAGGACTATATCTCTACTCCCAAGCGCAACGGCTACCGTTCGCTTCACACGTCGGTCATCCACGATTCCAAGATGCGGATCGAAATCCAGATCCGCGGCCGCGAGATGCACGAGCAGGCCGAGCGAGGCCTTGCAGCCCACTGGGCCTACAAGGAGGGCAAGCCAAAGGGCGACGTCACCATTCCCTGGGTCGACGATCTCGTCGAGATCCTCGACCATGCCGAAAGCCCCGAGGAGCTGCTCGAGCACACACGAATGGCGATGTACCAGGACCGGATCTTCGCCTTCACACCCAAGGGCGAACTGATCCAGCTGCCGAAAGGAGCAACCCCGGTCGACTTCGCCTATGCGGTGCACACCGATCTCGGCGACCGGACGGTGGGTGCAAAGGTGAACGGCCGCGTCGTTCCCCTGCGCACCATGCTGGAGAATGGAGACCAGGTCGAAATCCTCGCCTCCGAGGCGCAACACCCGCAGCCAAGCTGGCTCCGCTTTGTCGCTACGGGCAAGGCACGAGCCGGGGTCCGCCGCTTCGTTCGCCATAAGGAGCGTGACGAAACCATCCAGCTCGGGCGGAAGATCTACGACGAGATCATCGCGCGCCTTCCCGCCGAGCTCGACAAGGAGGCGCTCAAGAGGGCACTCAAGAAGCTCAAGGTCGAGAATGAAGACGAGTTGATGATCGCGATCGCGCGCAAGCGCGTCACCGACGATGCCTTGATGGAAGCATTGATGCCCGGATCAGCCGGCGGCGATGTCGCGCCCAGGCCGCTTGGCCAACGCAAGGCGATTTCCATCAAGGGGCTGACGCCAGGCGTCGCCTACCACCTCGCCCAGTGCTGCCACCCGATTCCCGGTGACCGCATCGTCGGCCTCCGGCGCGAGGACGAGGAGATCGAAGTTCACGTCATCGGCTGTGACACACTGGCAAGCGGGATCGATGCTGACTGGCTCGATCTCGCTTGGGGCGAAGGCTCGGACGGCGGCGCCGCGCGTCTCGCGGTGATCCTGCGCGACATACCCGGAGCGCTTGGCACCATGTCGAGCATTCTCGGGCAGAAGCACGCGAACATCATCAACCTGCAGCTCGCGCACCGCGACGGAAGCTTCCAGACCTTCAACCTCGACATCGAGGTGCACGACCTTGCGCACCTCCATGCGATCATTGCCGCTCTTCGCGATGCGGAGCCAATCAGCTCGGTCGAGCGGATCTAGCCCGCGCGTTGATCCGCTGGTGACGGGCGTGGGCGTCACCTGCCGCCAGAACGGCCAACATGACGAGGTCGGATGCACTCGCGGTCATCGGCGCAATTTGCACCGGATGCTCGAGGCCGAGCATATATGGGCCCATCACGCTATCCCCGCCGAGCTCGCGGAGGAGCTTGGCCGAAATACTTGCCGACTGAAGTCCCGGCATCACCAGGATGTTCGCCGGACCCGACAGGCGCGTGAAAGGATAGAAGCGCCTCTGCATCTCGTAGTTGAGGGCGACGTCCGGAGCCATCTCACCCTCGAATTCGAAATCACCCCTGATGCCCGCCAACAGCTCGACGGCTCCGCGCAGCTCCTCGATGTGCATGCCGGGCGGATTGCCGAATGTCGTGTAGCTGGTGAACGCCACTCGTGGCTCAAGTCCCATTCGCCTTGCAAAAGCCGAAGTGCGCATCGCGATCGCCGCATATTGCTCGGCGGTCGGACGTTCCGTCACGGCTGTGTCGGCGATCATCACGGTGTGGTTGCGACCCACGACAACGGTGACACCAAAAAGCGTCGACTCCGGCTCGTCCTCGATTACCAACCGCACCTGCTTCAATGACTGGCTGAACGGGCGTGTCGTTCCAGTGATCATCGCATCTGCCTCGCCGAGGGCAAGCATCGCGGCTGCGAAGTAATTGCGATCCTGGTTCACCAGCCGTTCGACTTCGCGCCGAAGCATCCCGTGGCGCTGGTGCTTGGCGTAGATATAGTCCACGGCTCGGCCGACAAGTGGCGAGTTCCGGCTGTTGAGAACCTCATATTCGCGCGGATTCTCGACTCCGATCTCCTTGAGAAGGTCGTAGACCTCCTCGCGTCCGACCAGGACGGGCGTGCCGTATCCGGCTTCCTTGAACGCAATTGCGGCACGCAGGACGTTCGGCTCTTCGCCTTCCGCAAACAGGACCCTTTTAGGGTTCTGGCGTGCGCTCTCGTACGCGAGGCTCATGACCGACACGGTAGGGTTGAGACGCGCGCGGAGCTCCTGGCGATAGGCTTCGAGGTTCGCCACCGGCTTTTGCGCCACGCCGCTCTTCGCAGCCGCTTCTGCAACCGCCGACGAGACTGTCTCCATCAGCCGCGGATCGAACGGCGCCGGGATGATGTACTCGCGGCCAAAGCTGTGGGCGCGACCGCCGTAAGCTGCGGCGACCTCTTCCGGCACGGGCTCCCGCGCCAGCTCCGCAAGAGCTTCGGCCGCCGCAATCTTCATCGCCTCGTTGATTGCGGTCGCGCGGACGTCGAGCGCGCCTCGGAAGATGAAGGGAAATCCAAGGACGTTATTGACCTGGTTCGGGAAGTCCGAGCGGCCGGTGGCAATGATGGCGTCGGGCCGCGCTTCCATCGCATCGGGTGGCCAGATCTCAGGGTCGGGATTGGCCATTGCAAAGATGATCGGCTCTCTAGCCATCGACTTCACCATGTCCTTGCTGACCACATTTGCCGCCGACAGCCCAAGGAACACGTCGGCGCCTTCGAGAGCCTCGGCAAGCGTCCGGCGATCGGTGTCGACGGCATGCGCGGACTTCCACTGATCGAGGTCGTCGCGGCCCTTGTGGATCACGCCCTTGCGGTCGCACATGATGACGTTGTCGCCGCGCACGCCCATCGCCTTTACGAGTTCGGTGCAGGCAATCGCAGCTGCGCCTGCGCCGTTCACGACCACCTTTATGTCCGAGAGTTCGCGGTTGGTGAGATGGCAGGCGTTGATGAGGCCTGCAGCAGTGATGATCGCCGTGCCATGCTGGTCGTCGTGGAAAACCGGAATATTCATCAGCTCGCGGAGCGTCTGCTCGATGATGAAGCAGTCGGGAGCGGCGATGTCCTCGAGGTTGATTCCGCCGAAGCTCGGCTCCAGCAGCTCGACGGCATCGATGAACCGCTGCGCGTCCTCGGTCTTCACCTCGATATCGATGGCGTCGACATCAGCGAAACGCTTGAAGAGCACCGCCTTGCCTTCCATCACCGGCTTTGACGCCAGTGCTCCGAGGTTTCCGAGCCCCAGGATCGCCGTACCGTTGGAAATGACGGCGACGAGATTGCCCTTGGCCGTGTAGTCGTATGCGCAAGTCGGATTTTCGGCGATGGCTTTGACCGGCACCGCGACGCCGGGCGAATAAGCGAGACTAAGATCGCGCTGCGTCGCCATTGGTTTCGACGCGATGATTTCGAGCTTGCCCGAGCGACCGCGCGAGTGGAATTCGAGGGCCTCTTCCTCGGTATATCTGACGTTGCTTTCCGACATGGCGACGGCCTTAGCGGAGAGTTCGCCAATGAGTCACGTGCGCGCGAGATTCCGCACGTCGACCAAGGCTGTTACTACTGCTGCAATGGAAGAGCGCTCAGAGCCGGCAAGACGGCAATCCGACCGCGTGGCCCAGGTGCTTCGCTGGCTTTCGAGCTCGGAGGTCCTCGTGGCGCTACCAACGCTCGTCATCTCGCTAGCTCTCGCATATTTCAGCTTTGTCCAGGCCGATGCCGCAAGAAAGATGCAGCGTTCGGGTACCTGGCCCTATGTCTCGTTCGAGACCAGCAACACCTCGCCGGACGGCAAGAGCGAAATCTCTTTCAATCTCGCGAACGACGGCGTCGGCCCAGCGCGTCTGGAAGAAATGGAGTTCCTTTATCGGGGAAAGCCGATGAGCAACCCGCTAGAGTTCGTTCATGATTGCTGTGCGGGCAACACTCCTCTCGCCTTCACAAGCTCGGGAGTCGGCGGGGTGCTTCGCCCGGGCGAAAAGCGCGAATTCATCAAGCTAGCCAAGACGGAAAAGAATGCTGCCATCTGGAGTCGGCTAAATGACGAGCGTTGGAACGTGGTCGTTCGAACCTGTTATTGTTCAATCTTCGACGACTGCTGGTTGTTGGACAGCCGGAAGGATGGTCCGGAACCGGTGGGGGTCTGTCCTCCGGGCTGGGCGAAGTATCAAGAGCATCCGAACGAGCGCCCGGCTGGCGCCTAGGGGTTTCCAACAGCAAGGAATCGCTCGCTCCCTTCCGCCTTTCTGGCTACCCCTTAACCATGGCCCGAGCCGACGCTCCCACCCCGATGATGGCCCAGTACCGGCGCCTCAAGGAAGAGGCCGGCGACGCTTTGCTATTCTATCGAATGGGCGACTTCTTCGAGCTGTTCTTCGATGATGCAAAGATCGCTTCGGCATGCCTGGACATTGCGCTCACGAAGCGCGGCGAGGATGCGGGCGAGCCGATTCCGATGTGCGGCGTCCCGGTCCACTCGGCGGAATCCTACCTCGCGCGGCTGATCAAGGGCGGCAACCGAGTCGCAATCGCGGAACAGATCGAAAGTCCCGCCGAGGCCCGTAAGGCGCGCGGGTCCAAGGCACTAGTCGAGCGAGCCATCGTTCGCCTCGTCACTCCCGGCACGCTTACCGAGGAAACCCTGCTCGAATCGGCCTCCGCAAACTGGCTCGCCGCGATCGGACGAGCGGGTGACGATTGGGCGATCGCTGCCGCCGACATTTCGACCGGACGCTTCGAGCTCGTGAGTTGCAGCGCGGGCGAGCTTGCGGCGGAGCTCACGCGACTGTCGCCCGCGGAAACGATTGCCGACTCCCCGCTACCGGGAATTCGCGCCAATGCCGGCAAGGGCAGTTTCGACAGCCTCGCTGGCGAACGCGCCCTCAAGAGCCGGTTCGGGCTCTCGACGCTGGACGGCCTCGGCTCCCCCGCGCGGGCGGAGCTTGCCGCCGCGGGCGGGCTGCTCGCTTATCTCGACGTCACCCAGAAGGGCGCCGGGATCCTTCTCGATGCGCCTCGTAGGATCTCGCGCGCGAGCCACATGGCGATCGACGCAGCGAGCCGGGACAGCCTCGAACTGACGCGGTCGGTCTCGGGAAGCATTGCGGGGAGCCTGCTGGGCGAGATCGATCGTTGCCAGACCGCCGCTGGGCGCCGCCTGCTGTCAGAGGACATTGCGGCGCCGCTGACCGACAGGCGAAACATCGAGCCGCGCCTGGCACTCGTCGCCTGGCTGCATGAGGATGCCATCCGCCGCGAGCGCATCCGGATTGCACTCAAGGCGATGCCGGATTTCGCCCGCGCACTCGCCCGGCTCGCCGCGGGGCGTGGTTCGCCGCGAGATCTTGCCCTGCTGCGCGACGGACTTTCCGCCGCCAATGCGCTGCAACGGGAGCTCGAGGCAGAAGCCGACCGCCCGCCGCTGCTCGACGCGCTGCTTCCAAGGCTCGGCGGCCACGAGGCGCTGACTGAGCGGCTCGAACGCGCGCTGGTCGCTTCGCCGCCGCTCGATGCATCAAAGGGCGGATATATCGCCGAGGGGTACGACGCCGACCTCGATGCGCTTCGCGACGCGGCGTCAAATGGGCGGCGCGCCATTGCGGCGCTCGAAGCAAGATACCGCGACAGCACCGCAATCAGCTCGCTGAAGATCCGGCACAACGCTGTGCTCGGCTATCATGTCGAGGTCTCGGCGAGGCACGCTGACAGGCTCATGTCTCCCGAAAGCGGTTTCACGCATCGCCAGACGCTTGCCGGCGTGGTGCGCTTCAATTCGCCCGAGCTCCATGAGGAAGCGAGCCGGGTGATCGAGGCCGGCGCACACGCCCTTGCGGCCGAGGCCGCACATGGCGAGGAACTGACAGCGCTCGCCGTCGCGGCCGCACCCCAGATTACTGCAAGCGCCGAGGCCATCGCGCGCGTCGACGTTGGCACAAGCCATGCTCACCGCGCCGCGGAGGGCGGTTGGACCCGGCCTCAATTTGTCGACCAGCCATGCCTCGAAATCGAGGGCGGTCGTCACCCCGTGGTCGAAGCCGCACTGCGCGATGCGGGCGAGCGCTTCGTCGCCAATGATCTCTCCATGGGTCCGGACGATCGTCTTTGGCTCATCACCGGCCCGAACATGGGAGGCAAGTCGACGTTCCTTCGACAGACTGCGCTCATCGCTGTGCTCGCTCAGGCCGGCAGCTTCGTGCCTGCAGTGCAAGCCAAGCTCGCAATCATCGACCGCCTGTTCAGCCGGGTCGGAGCGTCGGACAATCTTGCACGCGGCCGATCGACATTCATGGTCGAAATGGTCGAGACCGCAGCGATCCTCGCGCAGGCGAGCCCGAGCAGCCTCGTCATTCTCGACGAGATCGGCCGCGGCACCTCCACCTACGACGGCCTCGCGATCGCGTGGGCGGTGGTGGAGGCGATGCACGACGAGGTGAGGTGCCGGACGCTCTTTGCAACCCACTATCACGAGCTCACCCGACTAGCAGGAAGGCTGGATTCGCTGTCATTGCACCACGTGCGGGCACGTGAATGGAAAGGTGACCTCGTCCTGCTCCACGAGCTTGCCGGCGGCGCTGCTGACCGAAGCTATGGCATCGCGGTCGCAAAGCTCGCGGGCCTGCCTCCGGCCGTGGTTGCGCGCGCCAAGTCCGTGCTTGCGAAACTCGAAGCGGGGCGCGACGCGACAGGCGGGATCGCGGCGGGGCTCGACGACCTGCCGCTGTTCGCCGCCACCGCCGAGCCCGAGCGTCGCCCGGATCCATTGCTCGCCGCGATCGAAGCCGTCGATCCGGACAGCCTGACGCCGCGCGAGGCGCTGGAAGAACTCTACCGCCTCAAGAAGCTCGCGGCCGAGCACGGAACATGAGCCTGCACGAGATCGAGCATCAGCGCGCCATTATCGACCGGCGCGCGATCGCCGATCGGCTGCATGAGCTGCGAGCCGGCAAGATGCTGACGGCGGAGGCCAGTACCGTCCTGCGCGGCACGCTCGAACATGGGCGCGCCGAGATTGCGACCCGCCTGGCCGAAGAACCTGGCAATGGTCGTGCGGCTGCCCAGGCGACCTCCTTCCTCCACGACCAGCTTGTGCGCCTCGCGTACGACTTCGTCTGCGACCGGGTCCTCGGCCGGGCCATCGAGGGGATGGCGATCGTCGGTCTCGGCGGCACCGGCCGCGGTGAGATGGCCCCGTTCAGCGACCTCGATCTCATGTTCCTGACCGCAAAGGTGCCGAGCGCGGAGCAGGCCAGTGCTGCCGAGGCGATGTTGCACCTGCTGTGGGACCTGAAGCTCAAGGTCGGTCATTCGGTCCGGTCGGTGTCGCAGCTGGTGACCCTCGCCAAGCAGGACATGACGATCCGTACATCGGTCCTTGAGGCGCGGTGGCTGTGGGGCGACGGGAAGTTATTCGACGCGGCCATGCGCCGCTTCCGCAAGGACGTGGTGTCCGGCACTGCCGCGGAGTTCGTTGCCGCGAAACTCGCGGAACGCGACAAGCGGCACGTTCGGATGGGCGATAGCCGGTACGTTGTCGAACCCAACGTCAAGGACGGCAAGGGCGGGCTGCGAGACCTTCACACGCTCTATTGGATCGGCAAGTACGTCCATGGCGTCGAACGCCCAGCCGAGCTCGTCAAGGCAGGCTTGCTCACCACCGCCGAATTCCGTCGCTTCGACCGCGCCGAGCGCTTTCTCTGGGCTGTTCGCTGCCACCTGCACCTGCTCGCCGGCCGCGCCGAGGATCGTCTCAACTTCGATTACCAGCCGCGGATCGCGGAGATCATGCATTACGCCGAGCGGCCGGGAAAATCGGCCGTCGAGCGGTTCATGCAATTCTATTTCCTCAATGCCAAAACCGTCGGTGACCTGACCGGCGTGTTCCTCGCCCAGCTCGACGAGCAGCTTGGGAAGAAGGGCTTCCGCTTCGCATTGCCGACGATCCGACGTCGTCCCAAGCGCCTCGAAGGGTTTGTGCTCGACCGCGGCCGTATTTCCATCCCGTCCGACGACTATTTCCGCCGCGATCCCGTTCGCCTGCTCGAGCTGTTCGCGCTGGCTGCTCGCGAGCAACTCGAGATCCATCCGATCGCGATGCGCGCTGCGAGCCGCGACGCGGTGCTGATCGACCGGCCAATACGTGACAACCAGCGCGCGAACGCGCTGTTCATGGACGTGCTCACCTCGATCCACAATCCGGAGAACGTACTCCGGTGGATGAACGAAGCCGGTGTTTTCGGCCGCTTCGTGCCCGACTTCGGCCGCGTCGTCGCGCAGATGCAGTTCGACATGTACCACCATTATACGGTGGACGAGCATTCGATCCGTGCCATAGGCCTGCTCGCGGCCATCGAGCGCGGCGAGCTCAAGGACGACCACCCCGTCTCTACGGCGATCATCAAGCAGATCGCGTCACGCCGGGTCCTCTATGTGGCCGTGCTGCTGCACGACATCGCGAAGGGCCGGCGCGGAGACCACAGCATTCTGGGAGCCGATGTCGCGCTGAAGCTCTGCCCGCGACTGGGCCTCGACGCGGCCGAGACCGAGACAGTGTCCTGGCTCGTTCGCTATCACCTTTTGCTCTCCTCCACCGCTTTCAAGCGTGATCTCGCCGATCAAAAGACGATCGAGGACTTCGTGCATCAGGTGCAGAGCCCGGAGAGGCTGCGATTGCTCCTAATTCTGACGGTCGTCGACATTCGCGCAGTCGGACCGGGCGTCTGGACCGACTGGAAGCGCACGCTTCTTCGCACCTTGTTCGAAGCCGCGGAGGAGCGATTGCGCCTCGGCCACAAGCAGCATGGCCGATCGGAGCTCGTCGAGGACCGGCAGAGGCAGCTTGCAGAACAGCTCGGCTGGAAGGCGAGCGCAGCGCGCGCCCACGCGAAGCGTCTACCCGACAGCTATTGGCTCGCGGAACCGCCGGCGTGGCAGCTTGCCAATGCTCGGCAGGTCGCAGCCGCCGAGGCGCACATCGGCGACGCAACGCCTAACGTCGTCGTCGAGGATGATTCGGAAAGCGGCGCCACCCGGGTCAGCGTTTTTACGCCCGATCGCGAAGCCCTGTTCTACCGGATCTGCGCCGGCCTCGCCGCGGGAGGCGCGAACATCATCGACGCTCGGATCCATACCACCCGCGACGGCATGGCGCTCGATAATCTGCTCGTGCTCGACGGTCGCGGTCGACCCTATAACGACCGTCGCCTTCGCGCTCGTCTCGGCAAATCCGTGGAAGCCGCGCTCGCGAGCACTTCGCTGCCGCCTGTCCCGAACGCCGACGCGCCGCGGCGGACGGTTGCGTTCGAGGTCGCACCGTCCGTGGCCATCGCGGATCGTGCTTCGACACGAACGACGGTCGTCGAGGTGAATGCAAGGGATCGGGCGGGCCTGCTCGCAGCGCTGGCGGCCGCTATTCATTCGAAGGGCCATGCCGTCCATTCGGCGCATATCGCGACTTACGGCGAGCGTGCGGTAGACGTATTCTACCTAACCCGAGCCGACGGCAGGAAGCTCGCATCGGAGGATGGTGAAGATCTTCGCGCGGCGCTCCTCGAGGCAGCTCGCGAGCCTGCAAAAGCGAAGGCGGCCTGAAAAGGAAAAGGCCCCACCCGAAGGTGGAGCCTCCCCCTTTGAACTCGATGCTCTGGTTCAGCCGCGCTCGGGTGCCGGCGGTGGCGGTGGCGGTGGTGCCGGCGGTGGCGGAGCAGGCTGCTCGACCACCGGTGGCGGCGCTGGCGGTGGAACGTAAGCTGGCGCGGCCGGCCGGTTGAAGCCCATCTTCGCCCGCAGCGTCACGCCGAATGTGCGGGGCTCGCCGAGGAACGCGCTGAAGAGCTGAGTTGAGCGAGCCGGGAACGGCGGGCCCGCCTGGGCACCGCGCGTGGTTCCGCTCCCCTGAAGCGGGGAGTCGAACGCGACCTGGATCGAGTTCTTGTCGAACAAATTCTGTCCCCAAAGCTCGAGCGCCCAGGCCTCGTCCGGACCGTGAATGCCGACGCGGCCATTGAAGACGGCATAGCTGCCCTGGGTCTTTTCGATGTCGAGGTCGGAGCCCGTGTTATACTTGCTCATGTAGCGGCCATCGAAATAGATCAGTCCGCGTAGGCCGGACCCTCCGATCGGCGGGGTCCAGGCGACCGATCCCGTAGCAGTCCACAGCGGCGCGCCTGATACGCGGCGGCCCGGAAGCTGGAACAGATAGTCGTTCAGGGGCTTGCCGCCGGCGCCCACCAGATTGTGGCGGTACTTTGTATCCGAGAGGGTGAGCCCGCCGTTGATGGCGAGATCACGCATCGGCCGGGTGAATGCTTCCAGCTCGAAGCCTTGGCTTCGGACGCCGCCGCCGAGATGACCCGTGCAGGCTCCGGTTCGCGAATCGGCGTCGGTGTCAGCGCCATTGAGGTCGTCGCCGCAACTGTTGATGGTCTCGACAATGAAGTTGAGACCGTTGAACGTGTTGAGCTGGAAGTTGCGGAAGACCTGGTGGAACAGCGCGAAATTCACGTCGATTCCACGGCCGTGGTATTTGAGGCCGGCCTCGAACGCGTCGTTGATCTCGGGTCTGAACTGCAAATCCGCGCCAGAAGCGACAATTCCCTGGCACCCGGTCTGGGTGGCGCTGGTACACACTGCGCCGCTGCCTGAGAGCGGCGGGTTGCCGAGCACCGCCGTGCCGGGCGTCGCAGGCACGGTCGTTGGGATCGCCTGCGCCCGCCACAGGGCTGAACGATCGAGATTGAAGCCGCCCGCCTTATAACCCCGCGAGTAGCTGGCGTAGGTCAGTAGCCGATCCGTCGGTTTGTAGCTGATCACCGCAGTGCCCGAGATTTTCGACTCGCTGCGGGAGTCATCCAAGCCGAACCCGGCAGGGCCCACGGTGGGGATCACGCAGGGAAATTGCTGCAGACTGGTGCCCGACAGGAAGCCGCAGATGCGGTTGTTGTCGGCAAAGTCGGCGCTGAGCGACTTCTTCTCGTGCGTGTAACGAGCGCCAAGCGTTAGCTTGAGGCGGTCCGTGATCGAAAAGATGTTGTGCGTGAACAGCGCCCAGTTCTTGCTCGTCTGGCGATAGCTGTCGTCGAGTGCCGCCCCATTCAGTGTGAGTGCGGGATTCGTCAGGTTCGCGTAGCCACTATCCCCGAAAGGCGCGACGCTGAAGTTCGGTAGCGGAATGCTCGGCGGTAGCCCAGTGTTCGGAAGACGGGCAAAGGCTGAAAGAGCACCGATCTGGCCGGCAAGGTTGGCGGCGGTGGTGAACTGGCCGGCGGCGAGAGCCGCATTGTACCCGGTGATGAGAGACGAACGGACCGCACTTGCGACCGGTGTGTTGAAGCACGTCGGCGACGCCCCGGGTGCAAGGATCGACGGGGGCACGCCGGGGGCCGCAGCGAAGTTCGCGGCGACGAGACAATTCCCGTAGCGAGCATAGTCGGCGCCGTATTGCAGGTTGTCGTCAACGGCGAGCTTCTCGTTTGCGTAATAACCGCCGATGAGCCAGTCGAGCTTGTTGCCCAGCGCATTGCCCTGCAGCCGGAGCTCTTCGGTGAAGGTCTTGAAGCGGTTGAAGGAATTGCCGTCGCTGGCCCGATAAAGAATGTCGAGATTGTTATAATCGGCGTCGGTGCCACGCGTATATTTGTTGAAGCGGTATGCGGTAATCGACGTTAGCTCGGCAGCACCGAAATCGTAGGTCAGCTCGCCGGAAAGCCCATAGTCCTTGACCTTTGAATCATAGTCGCGCCCGGGAGTGATCGCGATGCGACGAGAGAAGGTGTCGTCGTTGATGATACCGCCCAACCCTCGCTCGATCGCGGCGATGGTCGAGGGTTGCGGGCCGGCCGCGGTGACATCCTGGACCGGCAGATAGGTGGCGCCGCAGCACTCCTCGTCGCGATGCGTGTAGTCGCCGACGAGGCGGAACGACAGATTGTCGCTGGGCTGGAACAGGATTTGTCCCCGCAGGAGCCAGCGGTCGCGATCGTTGATGCGTCTTCCGGAGATGACGTCTTTCAGGAATCCATCGCGCTTCATCCAGACCCCGTCGAGACGAGCGGCAACGGTGTCGCTGATCGGCCCCGTGATGCTCGCCTGAAAGCGGCGCAGCGAGTAGTTTCCGATGTCGATCTGGCCGTCGACTTCCGGTTCGAACCGCGGCTTCGCGGTGATGATCGAGATTAGGCCGGCAGAGGTATTGCGGCCAAACAGGGTGCCCTGGGGGCCGCGGAGCACCTCGATGCGATCGAGCGGGCCGAGTTCGGAGAGGCCCGCACCGACGCGTGAACGGTAGACGCCGTCGATGAAGATTCCGACCGAGCTTTCGAGACCCGGATTGTCGCCGACCGTGCCGATACCGCGAATATTGGCGCGCGCGGCGCCTCCCTCGGACGATGTGGAGAAGACGTTGAGCGAGGGTGCGATTTGGTTCAGCGCGCGGATGTCGGTCGCGCCGGTATTGCGCAAATTCTCGGCAGTTACCGCGCTGACCGCCATCGGGACGTCCGATAGCGCCTGGTTGCGGCGGGTCGCAGTGATGACGATGTCGCCGGTATCGACCGGCTGCTGCTCGCGTGCCTGATCCTGCGCCGCGGCCCCTTCAGTCGCGCCGGGCGTCGGCTGCGCCGCCTGCTTGTCGGTATCGGTTGTGGAAACGGCGGTCTGGGCAAGGGCCGGCGTCGCAATGGCAAAAAGGCCCGTGGACACCAGCAGGGCGGACTTGCGCATCATATTTTTTTCTCCCCCTCGGGCGGCGCGCGCCCGGTCGGGGGAGAGGCTAAACCCGAACAGCGCTACAAGGGAAGCACCAGAGGCGATCGATCATCAACAATGACCGACCGCTGCAGCAATTTGGCAACACGGATGTAAGTAGCGGCCAACGCCCTCAGGCGTAGCTTTCAAGATATCCGCAGCGGCGGCAACGAAAGGTCGTCACCGGCAGCTGGTCTTTGCCGCGAAGCTTGAGCCCGGTCCAGATGCTCTTCTGGGGTTCGCCGGCAACCCACTTCGGCACGCTTGCGGTACCCTGACCGTAAGTCACATCGACAACGTATCCCGCCTCCATCGATCCTCCGCAGCGCGGACAGGAGAGGGAGCGTGTCGCCATGCTTATTTCGGCGCGAGCACCATCAACATCTGGCGGCCTTCCATTCGGGGATGCGCTTCGACCTTGGCCATCTCCGCGGTCTGCTCCTGCACGCGCCGGAGGACCGCCATGCCGAGCTCGCCATGCGCCATCTCGCGACCACGAAAACGCATGGTGACCTTCACCTTGTCGCCTTCCTCGAGGAACTCGAACACCTTCTTCATCTTGGTGTCATAGTCGTGATCGTCGATGTTCGGACGCATCTTGATCTCCTTGATCTCCTGCGTCTTCTGCTTCTTGCGCTGCTCGTTGGCCTTCTTCTGGGCCTCGTACTTGTAACGGCCAATGTCGAGGAACTTGGCTACCGGCGGGTCAGAATTGGGAGAAATCTCGACGAGGTCGAGGCCGACCTCCTGTGCCTGCTCGAACGCTTCGCGCGTAAACATCACGCCCAGGTTTTCGCCATTTTCATCGATCACCCGGACCTTGGGCGACTGGATGAACTCATTGAAGCGAGGGCCGCTCATCGGCGGCGGCGGCGCCATTCCTCGGCGCGGATAGGGCGGTGGTATAGCGAAGACTCCTATGGTTGCTGCTAAACATACGAATTAAGCGTTCGCGGGCCCCGTGAAAAGGCCGCGCAGGCGAAGGCGGGTTATTTTTGCCGCAAGCTGTGGCGCGGAGTCGTCAACTAAGGTCCGGTGCGACCGCCTCACCGCGGATCATCGCCACCACGTCGTCGAGGCCCATCATCTTCTGATGCTCGTCGCTGCCGAGGCGTCGCAGCGCTACCGTCCTTTCCTCCGCTTCACGCTTGCCTACGACCAGCAACAGCGGGACTTTCGACAGCGAATGCTCGCGTACCTTGTAGTTGATCTTCTCGTTGCGAAGGTCGGTCTCGACCCGGATGCCCGCCGCCGCGAGTCTGCCGGCTACCTCGAGCGCATAAGCGTCAGCATCGGATACGATGGTCGCGACCACGGCCTGCACCGGCGCGAGCCACAGCGGAAGCTTGCCCGCATAATGTTCGATCAGAATGCCGATGAAGCGTTCATAGGAGCCAAAGATCGCGCGATGGAACATGATCGGGCGATGCTTTTGCCCGTCCTCGCCGACGTAGGTCGCATCGAGACGGTCGGGTAGCACGCGATCCGACTGGATGGTGCCGACCTGCCAGGTGCGGCCGATCGCGTCGGTCAAATGCCATTCCAGCTTTGGCGCGTAGAAGGCGCCTTCGCCCGGCAGCTCCTCCCACCCGAACTGCGAAGTCGCCATTCCGGCCGCGACGACGGCATCGCGAAGCTCGCCCTCCGCCTTGTCCCAGTCCTCGTCGCTTCCGAACCTCTTGTCGGGCCTCAGCGCAAGCTTCACCGAATAGCCCGCGAAGCCCAGGTCCTTGTAGATTCGGTCGGCGAGTTGGCAGAAGGCCTGCACCTCGTCGGCGATCTGGTCCTCGCGGCAAAAGATGTGCGCGTCGTCCTGCGTGAACTGGCGGACGCGCATGAGGCCGTGCAGGGCGCCGTGAGGCTCGTTCCGGTGGCAGCAGCCATTTTCGTAGAGCCGGAGCGGCAGATCGCGGTAGCTCTTGATGCCCTGCTTGAAGATCAGAATGTGCGCCGGGCAGTTCATCGGCTTGAGCGCCATAAGGTCCGCGTCGCCCGACAGGATCGGCGCATCATCGTTTGTGGACGGGATCTCGTCAGGAACGACGAACATGTTTTCGCGATACTTGCCCCAGTGGCCGCTCTTCTCCCACTGCCGCGCGTCCATGAGCTGCGGGGTCTTCACCTCCTGGTAGCCGGCCTCGTCGATGCGGCGGCGCATGTAGGCCTCGAGCTCCCGCCAGATCATGTACCCCTTGGGGTGCCAGAAGATGGAGCCGTGCGCCTCGGCCTGGAGATGAAACAGGTCCATCTCCTGGCCGAGCTTGCGATGATCCCGCTTGGCTGCCTCCTCAAGCCGGACGAGGTAAGCGTCGAGCTGCTTCTTGTTGAGCCAGGCGGTCCCGGAGATGCGGCTCAGCATCGGGTTCTTCGGGTCGCCTCGCCAGTAAGCGCCGGAGACTCGGGTTAGCTTGAATGCGCTTGGGTCAAGTTTGCCGGTCGAGGCCAAGTGGGGCCCTCGACAAAGATCGACCCACGAGCCTTCGCCGTCGCCGGTGCGATACATGGTGATGGTCTCGCCAGCAGGCAGCTCCATCACCCACTCGGCCTTGAATGCCTCGCCCTGTTTTTCGAAGAAGTTCCGTACCTGGTCGCGGGTCCATACTTCACGGACGAGCGGCTTGTCGGCAGCGATGATGCGCCGCATTTCCGCCTCGATCAGGGGAAGGTCCTCTTCGGTGAACGGGCCGCGTTCGGCCGCCGGAGCGAAATCGTAGTAGAAACCGTCGTCTGTCGCCGGACCGAAAGTGATCTGGGTTCCGGGAAAAAGGTTCTGCACGGCCTCGGCGAGAATATGCGCGAAGTCGTGGCGTACGAGATCAAGCGCGTCGGCTTCGTCGCGCGAAGTGATCAGCGCGAGGCTCGCGTCGCTCTCGAACGGGCGCATGATGTCGCGGATCTCGCCATCGATCTTGGCCGCAAGCGCAGCCTTGGCGAGGCCGGGGCCGATCGCGGCAGCCACATCGGCAGGCGTCGACCCTTCGGGCATTTCACGAACGGAGCCGTCGGGAAGCGCGATCTTGAACATCTTGGTCATAGCGCGTGCCATGTAGCGATGCGGCAGCGGCACCTCAACGCCGCCGCGCGCAGAGTGCCTCGATCCCGCCTCTCTTCGAAATTGCCACGCCCCTTTTTAAATCGCGGCCATGTATTGATCCGAACTGTCACGTCCGAATCTGGCTGCGCGCTTCGCGCGATTGTCCAGCGCCGTCCCCCGCGCTTCTTTGAGGTAAAGGCTCCTTGATATTCAAGGCATGGCCTGTCAACTTTACTTGTCACCAAGTTCCAAGGAGGAATTGCCGACGATGGAGAACCGCCTCCGCACTTTGCGCAACGAGCGTCGCTGGAGCCAGTTGCAGCTTGCCGAGCGCCTTGAAGTCTCGCGTCAGAGCGTCAATGCGATCGAGACAGGCAAGTACGACCCGTCCCTCCCCCTCGCATTCCGCATCGCAGAGCTGTTCGAACGGCCGATCGAGGAAATCTTCGTTTCGCCGTCGCGGCGCAGCTCGAAGGCGATCTAGGCCGCAGGAGCGTTCGCCAGCGCCTCGTCGATGATCTGCTCGGCGCGCAGGAACAGCTGCGTATCGACAATCGTACCCGACGCCGCCGCATTTTCGCGCACCTGCTCGGGGCGCGAAGCGCCGATGATTGCCGAAGCGACGTTCGGCTCGCGAAGCACCCAGGCGAGCGCGAACTGCGGCAGTGTCAGGCCTGCTTCCGCCGCAATCGGCTTCAGGCGCTGCACAGCGCGCAGAACCTGCGGTTGCATCAGCCGGTCCATGAAACCGCCCATTTCCTGGCTGGCCGCACGCGAGTCTCGTGGCGGCGGCGATTCCGGATCGTACTTCCCCGAAAGCACGCCCTGAGCCAGTGGCGACCAGACGATCTGCGAGATACCGTTAGCTGCACACAGTGGGATCACTTCGTCTTCCGGCTGCCGCCATAACATTGAATATTGCGGCTGCGACGAGACGAACTTTGCGACGCCCGTTATTTCCAGCGCTGCCTTGATGCGCTCCGCCGGCCATTCCGAAAAGCCGATGTACCGGGTTTTGCCGCTCTCAACGGCGCGAGTCAGCGCCTCCATGGTCTCCTCGAGCGGGGTGTCCCAGTCGTAACGGTGGCACTGGTAGAGATCGACATGGTCGGTCCGCAGCCGCTGCAGCGACGCATCGATCTGCTTTTCGATCTGAACACGCGACAATCCGCGGTCCGTGTCGCTCATCGGGAAATAGACTTTGGTCGCGAGCACGTACGAGTCGCGCGTGCGCCCTTGCAGTGCTTGCCCAAGGAAAGTTTCCGCAGCGCCGCGCCCATAGGCGTTCGCCGTGTCGATGAAGTTGATGCCCTGGTTGAACGCCTCATCAAGGCAGGCCCGCGCCTTCTCCGCCTCGACCCCCACACCGTAAGTGAGCCAGGAGCCAAGCGAAATTTCCGAAACCTCAAGGTCGCTGTCGCCAAGCTTGCGATACTGCATGGGGGACTCCTTCAACCGGGATGGGCGAATTCGCTAGGCCTCGCGCCGTTCCGCATCAACCATGGGAACGTGCTGAACTGCCGTGCCGCCCGCTTCGCGAGCACCCCGTCGAGATCCCGCGCGCTCCGACCCGGAGGGAGACACAGGCAAGTGTCGTCACTAAACGCTCGCCCGGTGACCGATCCTGACTTCATCGACGTTGCCGGACGCCGCATTGCTTATCGCCGGCGTGTCGGCGCCGGTCCGACGATCGTCTTCCTGCCGGGATACGCCTCGGACATGGAGGGCAAGAAAGCGCTTGCGCTCGATGCCTTTGCCGAACTGCGCGGTCACTCGGTTCTTCGGTTCGATTATTCGGGCACCGGGTCGAGCGCGGGCCGGTTCGAGGATGGGACACTCACCGCCTGGCTCGAAGAGGCGCTCGCAGCAACCGACAGACTGACTAGCGGCCGATTGATCCTAGTAGGCTCGTCGATGGGCGGCTGGGTCGCCCTCAACCTCGCCCTGCGCCGACCCGAGCGGGTTGCAGCGTTGGTGGGAATTGCAGCGGCGCCCGATTTTACGGACTGGGGTTTCGCCGATGGCGATGCTGCCGAACGAGCGGGCCTTGCACGCGGCTTCTGGGACTCCGGCAAGACTCATCTCCTCCTCAACAAGGAGATCGGCATCGACTGTCCCGTTCGCTTGATCCACGGCGAACATGACGAGGAGGTGCCGCTCGATATCGCCTTTCGCACCATGCGCGCGCTTCGTTCAGCGGATGTCCAGTTAAATGTGATCAAGGGCAGCGGTCACCGGCTGTCGGAGCCGCACGAGATCGACGCGATCCTGCGGACCGTCGCTGCACTCCTGGAGCTCGCTTCTTGATCCACCTCCTCCTTACCGCTGCCGTCACGGCGATGGCCCCGCCCCAAAAGGCCGGCTGTCCTGACCTGGTCACGCCCGATGCGCTGGTATGCCGCGCGCTCGAATCACAGAAAAACGGCGACAACGACGCCGCCGCCCAGGGTTTCGAAGAGGCCGCCAAGGCCTCAAGCGACAAGGAACCGAAGACCGCGCGCATGTACGCCGCCGCCGGCAACCTGTGGATCGCAGCCAACGAGCCGGGCAAGGCCGCCCTCGATCTCGACCGGGCGCTCGCGCTGACTGGACTTGAAGCGGAGCAGCGAGGCGAAGCCCTGCTCGACCGCGCCCGTGCCGCCGAGGCGCAGAATGACCTCAAGACCGCGCGCTCTAAGCTGACGGAAGCCGCCGCCTCGATCTCGGATGACCCCTTTTACTGGTACTTCTCGGCCGCACTCGCGATCCGCGAGAACGATCCTGTCACGGCCAAGAGCGCGATCGGGAAGGCGCTGACCATCGCGCCGTCGGACCCGACAATCCTGTTCGAAGCCGGCCATGTGGCAGACTTCGCAGGCGATCACGAGCAGGCCCGAAGCTACTGGTCGCGCGCTGCCGCAGCCGACCCCGGTGGGCCCGTCGGCAGATCGGCTGCCAAGGCAATCGAATTGCTTGGCGTTAATCCCACGGTGAAAAAAGAATCACAGCCGCCTAAATAGGCCAGCATGCATTTCCTCCACGCCATGCTTCGGGTCAGC
>Ga0105248_10001774_pt1 | contig 24017 bp, 18 predicted proteins | sample KBSS34metaG_FD_81524 | JGI IMG/M metagenome (GOLD analysis project Ga0105248, IMG submission 81524) | Switchgrass rhizosphere microbial communities from Kellogg Biological Station, Michigan, USA - KBS S3-4 metaG | ecosystem: Host-associated > Plants > Roots > Rhizosphere > Soil | place... | reverse complement strand
GGCGCCGCCGAGCAGGTGATCGACCTCGCGGAGCCGAGCCAACTACGCCGGTCCGGCGCCATCGGCGTAGCGGTTTCCAGGATCGGAGCGTCTCAGGCAGCGTGCGTCGCCGGCTGTCCGTCTCGCGTCCGTCTCACCGATCATGAACAGGGTCTCAAGGAGCGTGCGTCGTACGCCGCCGGCCGTCTCACGCAATTTGGGGGCACCTCAAGCTTTGTTACACGGACGGCGCTAAGCCGGACAAACCATGAACGGCGCACCGGCGTTCATTGGGTTCCAATTAACGGACTTTCCGAACTTCGCTTGGGGGTGGTTCTAGGACATTGACCTTGTCATCTCCGTCCGCAGACTTGAGCGCCTTTCGCGCGATCCGCCGCCTCCTGGTCCTTGCGGCCCGGACACGCAGCCCCGTAAAGGTGCGCGCAGTGCTCAGGCGGCGCCGAGTTCGCCCTCGGAGCGACGGATCAGGTCCACGACGGCCTGGGCGATCGCCTCGGGATGATCCTCCTGCAGGTAATGGGCGCCGGGGCCGAGTTCGATAACTTCGATGTTCTGCATATCCGCGACGAACGTCCTGGCGAAAGCCGGCGAGACGAGCGCTCCAGGCGTCCCGGCCAGCAACACTTTGGGATAGGTCGAAGCCCGCAGCGCGGATAGCGCGGCCTCGAGCGCAGCTGCCACATCGGCGGGCTTACCCTCGATCGGCAGCTCGTTGGGCAGGCGCAGGATCGGGATCCGGCTGTGCGGCGAGGGAAATGGCGCACGGTAGGCAGCCATCTCATCGTCGGTCAGCGTTCGCTTCACCGATCCGGGCAGCACCTGCTCGACGAAGACATTGTCCTCAAGGACCAGCGCTTCGCCCTCGCCAGGCGTGCGGATCCTGCGAAACGTCTCGCGCGCTGCGTCCGACTGATGGAACTCGGACCAGCTGGCGAAGGGCCGGATGAACTCCATGAAGACGAGGCCGCGGACGAAGTCCGGCCGGCGTGCGGCGAGGTGAAAAGCCAGCGCCGTGCCCCAGTCCTGGGCGACGATATAGGCGGATCTCAGCCCGATCTCGTCGATGAAGGCGTCGAGATAGCGGACGTGGTCGAAGAAGCGGTACTGGCACTCTGGCTTGCCCGATTGGCCGTAGCCGACAAGATCGGGGGCGAGGCACCGCGCCATGGTCGCAACCTGGGGCAGGATGTTGCGCCAGATGAACGAGGACGTGGGATTGCCATGCAGGAAGAGGACGTCCGGCCGACACGGAGCGACCGAGCCCGCCTCGCGATAGGCCATGGTGGTGTTCAGGACGCTGACTCGCGGCAGGGTGACGTCAGGCGGCATCTGTCGGCTCCTTGTTGAAGACGGTGGCGAAGGCGATGGCCTTGAAGCGCTCCAGCGGCGCGGCGCTGCGCTCGACCTTCATGCGCAGGATGGCGCCCTCCCAGGACGCGAGCAGGAACTCGGCGAGATCGGCTGGAGCGAACCGGTCGTTGATCTCGCCGGCGGCCTGAGCCGCCCCGATGCAATCGGCGAACGGCCGCAGCCATTCGCCCCAGATCGCCAGCAGGCGCTCGCGCAAGACGTCGCTGTCCTGCACGACCTCCAGGCTGAAATCGCCGATCAGGCAGCCGCGCCTGAAGCCGTCGTGCGCTAGGCGCGCGGTGATGATGTCGAGGTAGCGCTGGAGGCGCGCCCGCGGCGTCAGACTCTGGTCCTCCAGTGCCTCGGCCACCAGCCCGCGGGTGTGCTCGAAATACAGGTCCAGGACCTCGCACCCGAACGCCTCCTTAGAGCGGAAGTGATTGGTGAAGGACCCCTGCGGAACTTGCGCCTCGGCGACGACATTGCGCACGCCGGCGCCGCGGTAACCCGTCCGAAACATGACCCTCAGGCCTGCTTCAATGATGCTGCTCTTCAAGGATGGACGCGGCATGCCGGTTGAATACGTACGGCCGTATTTTTTGTCAAGCGGTTGGAGGCGGCCTGCCATAGGCGACGTCACCACCACCAGTCTGTATATGTGTCCCCTGTCAGCGGCAGAGCTTCAGCATGATGGCGGCGGCGGCGGTCAGGGTTTCGCGTTCGTCCGGATGCAGGCGCTCGGCCATCACCTCGGCCATCCACCGCCGCCGCGCGGACCTTTGCCGCCGGTGACGTGCTGCATCCCGGGCACCATAAAGAGGCGCAACGATGCGGCGGCGCGCGGCCCCGCAAGGCGCAGCTCTATCTCGACAATGGGCCCGTCGTGAAGTCGGCCGTCTTCCAGCGCGTCATGGACTGCCTGGGCGTCATCGTCACGGCGCACATGCCCGCCCGGACGGATAGGACGCGCACGACGGCGCGCGCCAAGGGCAAGGTCGAGCGCCCTTTCCGGACCGTGAAGGAGGCGCACGAAACCCTCTACCATCACCACATGCCCGAGACCGAAGCGGAGGCGAACGCCTGGCTCTGCCGCTTCGTCGATCGCGAGAATGAGCGCGACCATCGCCATGAACCCCATTCGCGCGTAGACGATTGGCTGGCCAACCAGCCGCCGGACGGTATCCGTGCCATGTGTTCCTGGGAGCGCTTCTGCTCATTCGCCCGCGAACCCGAGCGCCGCAAGGTTGGCGTCGATGCGCGGGTGTCTGTCGCCGGCGCGACGTATGAGCTCGACCCAGAGCTCGCCGGCGAGACCGTCGTGCTCTGGTGGGGCTTGTTCGACCAGGAGCTGTTCGCCGAACTCGGCGACGACCGATATGGGCCCGTCGACCCCGTCGGCGGCGCCTTCCGTCTCACGAAATTTGCGCCGAAATGGCCCCTGAATCTCGCGCCGGGCCGGCCATCATTGCAGTCCGTTACAAGTAGGTGGATCGATGCCGTCGGGACGGGCGACATGCCGGAGCCAGCGCCGCTCGATATGGCCGAGCGGCAGATCCGCAGGTAGTGGCTTGCGCCAATCACCGCCCAGGGCGACGAGCGCTTCGCAAGCCGCGCGAAGCGGCGCCGTCGACGCGCGCCCTACGAACGTGAAGCTCGCCAGGAAGCGGCTGCCCACCTGCTTGAACACTTTATATTCTGGCCCGAGCTATATTCTGGCCCGAGCTCGCCGAGGGCGTCGGGACGGCCGGGCCTCGTCATCCGGCGGATGAGCGCCGCATCCGCGTCGATGACCTCCAAGGAGGCGACCGACGTCACTGCCGAGCCGATGTCGCGACCACTGCGGGCGGCCTTGGTCAGGGCGTCCAGCACATCGGCGATGCGCAGCAGGCGTTCGCGGCCGCAGATTGGCGCGGGCGATGAGGGCGCGGAACATGTCGAGCGCCGCATCGGTCAGGGTGGCTTCCAGCTCGCGCAGCGTCGCCACCATAACCGCATGGCGTCTGGCCACCGCCATCTGCTGGAAGGCTTGCGCGGTGGATCTCACACCTCGCGCGCCATCTGGCCAAGTCGCGGACGGAGCGCCTCCGGCAATGGAAGCCCTGGAACGTCGGTCGCGCGGATGAGATCGAGTTTGTCGAGGATCGCCGACAGCGAGCGGCCGCCGCCGCGGCGGGCCTTCAGGTGTCGCCGCGCGATCTCGCCGCCAAATGTTGGTTCACGCGCCATCCTTCGGGCGAAGGTCCGGGCCGGCGATCTGATCCTGGGGCGTCGGCGGGATTTTTGGCGGAAACAGGGTGCGCCAAGCGTGCATCACCGGCTCCAAGTAAAGATCTTTCAGCGTGCCGTGAGGGTTGCGTGGACCAAGTTCGTCCAGGCCCAGGCCGAGGCGAAAGGTCTCGCCCTTGGCCGGAACGTAAAGCGTGCCGAACAGCCAGTCCCAGCAGTACAGCTGGACCCCGAAATTCAGGCTGAAGTGGTGCGCTTCCGCGCTGTGGTGCAGCTGGTGCATTATCGGGCCGCCGATCAGATAGTCGAGCTTCCCGAACGACAGCGGCACGTGCGAATGGTACAGCACCGTGCGGATGTTCCAGAGCACGCCGAGTGCGACTAACATAGGCAAGGTGGTCGAAATCAGCGGCGTGCCAGTCGCCCACAGGACGAGGCCAGCGCCAAGGCCTCTGAATAGCCCTTGAATGATCACGCTGGGCAGGACTTCGAGCGGATGCTCGCGGTCGCCGGTGAAATAGTTCAGGGTTTCGGCGGAATGGTGCACCCGGTGGAAGGACCAGTACAGCGGGAAGCGGTGCATCCATCGGTGATTCCAGTAGTTACCGAAATCGCCGACGAGGAAGATCACCCCGACCTGGCATAGCAGGATCGCCCATTTCGGCCAATGCACCGGCGGCGGCGCGCCGAACCAGGCGTTGAGCTGACCCTGGATATAGACCCCCAGCGGCAGCGCGAGCCAAGTCGTGATCGCGATGAGCGGCGGGGCCCAAAGGAAGCGCAGGAGCCAGGATCGGCGGTCAATTTTCGAGGATCGCCGCGCATCGTCGATCGGCGCCGCCGGATAGGCGAGACGGGGATCGACGACGTAGCGCGGCAGGCGTCCAACTGAAAGCCGGCTGCGCCTACGCTCGTAGATGACGAAATAGAACGCCGCGCCGACCGCAAAATAGAGCAAGTCGAAGGCGATCGCACCCGCCAGGATCTCGCGCCAAGCGTCGGCATAAGCGCCCTTCAGCGCGCGCACCAAACTGTCCATGGGAAATTCTCCGATGGCTTGCTTTCATGGGGTGGCGCCCGGCGGCGTTCACTCCGTCCAAGGCGCATCACAGGTGTTTCGATGGTCGCTGATCCGGTTGTCGCCTCGTCGAGACCCGGATCACCGCAAACCTCAGGCTGGATCAGAACTCCTGCCGTAGCTGCACGCCGATCTGGCGAGGCCGGCTGACAACGACGCGGGGCAGGCGCTGGAAATTGCCGTCCACGAGTTCCTGGCGCTCAAAACCGGACGAGGGCTGATCACCGAGGTTCAGGCGCTTGTCGAGGAGGTTCCTGCCGTAGAGCAAGATCTGCGACCGGCCGAAGCGGACACCGATGTTGCCGTTAAGGATGTCAAGGGGTTGGCGGTCGTAGAACCCGCCGGCGCCGTCGGAAACCTTGACCACCGAGGTGTAGCTGTAGTCCGCCGCGACGAACAGGTCGGCGCTCTGGGTCAGCGGCCTCTCGTAATAGCCAGAGATGCTGGCGGTCCAGCGGGGCACCTGCGGCAACCGGCTTCCGGGGGCCTGCGGCAGATAGCCTGGGTCAAGCAGGGTCGCCTCGGTGTAGCCCACGCCGAACTGGAGCGTGAGCGGCACGTCTTCGACCGGCCGCCCCGACAATTCCAGTTCGCCGCCGCGGATGCGCGCCTTGCCGGCGTTGCCGGTGAACGAGACCGTGCAGCCGGGCAGCAGGACCGACTCCTGGATCCCCGACCAGTCGATCTGGAATGCCGCCGCCGATGCGCTGAGGCGACGATCAGCGAACCGGCCCTTGGCGCCGACTTCGTAGCTCCACAGCGTGTCCGACTTGAATTGGCCCACCTTGTCGATGGTGAGGCCCAGGCGGGCCAGGTCTGCCGAGCAGATTTCGGGCAGGCGCTGCTGCGAGCCGCCGGGGCGAAAGCCCTTGGACACAGAGGCGTAGACGGCGCCCTGCTCGCCCAGTTTGTAGGATAGCACCGCTTTGGGCGCTAAGCCCGACTGGCGGCTCGACAGTCCCGGCTGAAACGCGCCATCGGGGCCGATGATGAAGCCGGTGTCGGTGGTCGGAGCGGTGGACTGCTTGATCAAATAGCGCCGCACTCCGAGCGTCAGGGTCAGCTTGGGCGCGATCTGGTCGTAGAGTTCCCCAAACAGCGCGGTGTCGTCCGACTTTTGGATCAGTGTGCTGGAGCCGAGGTAGGGCGGATCGATGCCGGCGTCGGCCAGGGCTTGCACCCGTTGCCCGGGGACCCGCGTGTCGTCGAGGGTATGCTGGTAATACACGCCGATGATGCCGGACAGCCCCGGCAGAATCGCGCCTTCATCGAACGACAGGCGCGCTTCTTGGGTGAAACGACGCTCCTTCTGAAAGCTCAGGGTTGCGAACGCGGGCTCCCCGAGATCGACGCCCTGCTGGGCGAGGAAAAGGTTGGAGCCTTCGGTATCGTCTTCCTTCTCCTCGATCCGCCGGGCGAAGTAGCTCGTCGAGAATACGACCGAGAAGTCGGTTGCCTGGTAGTTGAACACCACCGAGCCGATGCCCCAGCGATCTTTTGCATATTCCTGTACGTCTCGGTCGCGGTCGACCGTCAGCGAGATCGGAACATAGGCGGGAAGGTGGGCGTAGGCGGCGGGGAAGCCGTGAAGGTTGGTGATCTCCCCAAGCGCCATCACGGTCATCTCCAGCGAGCCGGTCAGCTTGGTTCGCAAGGTTGCCGAACCCGAGGTGACGTCGTTGCGGCCCTGGCCGCTGCGGCTGACCAGATTACCCGCGGCGTCTGGGAAGCGGCGGGTGATGAAGCCCGAGTCGCGGGTGTAGCCGGCGGCCAGATCGAGCGCGACCCGGTCCGGCGCCAGCACGATGTTGGCCTGAGCATCGCCGTCGAAATCCAAACCGCCGGCGCGCGCGCCGCCGCCCTGGACCTGAAGCGTGCCGTCGGTCTCGCTGAGCGAAGGCGTCTTGGTGATGTAGCGCAGGTTGCCGCCCATCGAACTGGCGCCGAACAGGGTGCCCTGTGGCCCTTTGAGCACTTCGATGCGATCGAGGTTGAGCGTCTGCGGGCTAACCGAGGCGGGCACCGGGGTGTCGTTGACATAGAAGGCGGTGACGCCGCTTCCGGCGACGCCGCGAATGGCGGTCTGGCGGCTGCCGCTCCACAGCAGGCTGCCACCCTGGCCATACTGGAACGTCAGGTTAGGGACCTTGGTGGCGTAATCGATAAAGGTGGTGACGTTATGCTTCTGCAGATAGTCGGACGAGTAGGCCGTGATCGAGGCGGGCACAGAGGTGAGCGCCTCCTCCTTGCGCCGAGCCGTGACAACGATCGTGTCAATGACGGCGTCGGTGCGCGCGCCATTGGCGGGCTGGGTCGCCGGGCCGGGCCGGTCCCCGGGATCTTTGGGCTGCGCGGCCGCAGCGCTGGCTACGAACGCCGCACTACACAGCAATGCCGCCAACCGCGCTGAACACTCTTTTCGCAAGCTCCCACTCCTTGTCATCTTGCCTGCATCGCCCCCCCTGCAGCGCTCGTCTTGCCGTGCGGACGCAGCGCAACTTTGCAGGATGCGAGTCGCCACGTGGCTGGCCGGGGCCCAGCCTGTTCGGTCGGCATCGTCGCCGTCGGGGAGGAAAATGGCAGGGGGGTAACAGTTCTGGGACGTTACCGAACAGAATGGGGCTCTGGTTTGACTAAGGAATCACAGGCCGACGCCTTGGCGGCCGAAGCGCAGCGGGTGCGCCGAATGCTCGAAGCGGAAGGGCGGTCGGACAAAGTCGTCCGGCTGTTCGATTACCTGCTCGCGCACTCCCGCGACGCCCGAGCGCCCAAGGAAATCGAGATTGCGTTCGAGGTGTTCGGTAGGGACTCACGATTTGATCCGTCTCAGGATGCGACGGTCCGCGTGTCCGTCTATCGCCTGCGCAACCGCCTCGATGAAATCTACCTCGGCTCGACCGGCCCGCGCCTGCAAATTCCCAAGGCCGATTATCGCATCGTGCTGGTCGATGCCTCCGTCGTCGACGACACCGCCGAAGCGCTATCGCCTGAAGATCCGGGCGGCGCAGCCTCGTCCACGCCGTCCCCCGACGGACCGAAACGGCGCACGATGCGCCTGGGGCTTGCGGCCTTGCTGGGGACCGTCATTTTGTGGGGCGGATACTTCGCCGCTCGCCACTGGGAGCAGGTCGACGCTGGCCCTGGCGCCAGCCAATTCTGGAAGGGCGCCGGCCGATGTTCGACCCCCTTGCTCGTGTTCGGCGACTCCTATCTCTACTACCGGGCCGATCCCGCGGACCATTCCGGCCGCCTGATCATGCGCCCGGAGATCCGGTCGGCGACCGAACTCGGCGCCTGGTTGGCGGCCAAGCCCGCGGAGGCGAACCGGATTCGCGACCTCGACGCCTACTACATGTCCACGAGCGCGGCCGAGGGACTGTGGCCCCTGCTGGGGATCGTGAACGCACGACGGCCGGGGAGTGGGGCCGCGCCGCCGACGATCCCAGGCTCCAAGCTGACGCCCTCGGCTCTGAATGGCAGCGACATCGTCTACCTTGGCCGGCTGGACCAGCTGGGCGCGCTGCACGATCTGGTGTTCCACGCCTCCAGGTTCACCTTCGACCCGGTGTCCGACACCTTGCAGGATCGTGGCGCCGGCCGGCAGTTCATCGCCCGAATCGCCGACCTTGCAGCCGACGAGAACCGTAATACCGGCGAACGTCCGGCCTATGAATACGACTATGGCTATCTGGCCCGGCTCACCGGGGCCGGGCGGTGCCAAATCTGGGTGATCGCGGGGTTGCAGGACAGCGCGTTGCCGCAGATGGCGCGGCTGGTCGCCGACCGCCGGGAGCTTGACGAGCTCGTTGGCCGGACGGGCGGCGCGCCCTCTTTCGAGGCGCTTTACGAGATCCGGAAACTGGGCGAGCTCAAATATACGACCCAGCTGGTCCTCTCCCGCGCGCTGGAAACCGATCGCTAGACCCTGTCAGCGCGACTCGTCCGCCGCCGTTTTGCTGCTATCGGCGGACGTGTCCCAAACGCCCTGATCGCCGATCTTGCGCGCAGTGATCAGGTTGCGGCCGTAGCTCTGACTGTACATCGCCCGCACCTGGTACAGCGCCTCGAAGGCCTCGGCGTGCGGGCCGATCCGCGCCGCGAGCTCCGCCAGAGCGGCCTTGTTCGAGACGAGATCGGCCATCTGCGTAATCCCGGCGTCGCCAGCGCCCGAAATGATCAGGATGCTGTTGCCAGCCGGGCCCTGGAGGCTGGCGATGTAGCCGTAGTCGCGGCGCGGAATGCGGGGACCGGAATTGACCGCGAAATCGGAGCGATAGCGCCGCCCCGAGCTCTTGTCGACAAGGTCCCGGGTATTGCTCGGCAAGGCGAAGTTCGACGCCCGCGAGAGAGGATTGGCGAGCAGCTGCCCAAGTCCGTCGAGCGGTCCCACATAGATGATGTTCGACATCTTGAGAATGTCGGGGTCGAGTTGCGAGGCAGGTATGAGTGAGATCGCGCCCTGCCGGTCAGCGCGCAGGCCTTGGAGCGCAACCCACAGGCTGCGCAGCGCATAGACCGTGTTCGAGCTGACGTAGGCGAGGCCGAGGTCGATGGCGCGATCCGCATAGCCGCGATCGCCAATTGCCCGTCTGTGGAGATCTTCCGGCGTCGCGATGGCGAGGTCCCGAACGATCGCATTGACGTTTCCGCCGCGCATTTCACCGTAGAGAAAGTAATCGCCCACCACGATCGTGATCGGACGATGGTCCGTGGCGACAGGCCGCCAAAACGCAGTCTGCGCCAGCGGCGAGGTGGGAACCCGGCCGGCCAGCCAGACCAGAGCCGTCACGAGGGCGTTGATCATGAGCAGCGCCGCAATCACGCTCTTCCAGCCAAGCCGCCCGGCGACGCGGCCAGGGGCCCGTGGCGGCACAACGGACGCGTTCGGGTCGCCCGAAGCCACGCCATTCGCGCCGGGGTCGGCCAGGATCATCGCAAACTCGCCCCGAGGGATGACGATTCGCGGCCCCGGCCGCGCGGCATAGTACTGGTCGAGCTTCTTTCGTAGACGGAACATGTAGAAGCGCACGCTTGATCCGGCGCCTGTCACACCGGGATGCTCGCCCCCCAGAATTGTTTCGGCGATATCCGCCTCGCGCGGTCGGCTTCCAAGTCGTGACTGTTCGAGGAGATAGTCGAACAGGCTCAGAAGGACGGCAGATCGCCAGATGAGCGAGTCACGGACGCGCCGCCCCTCTTCGATCAACTCGCTTTTTGGCTGACACGCCAGGATATCTAGCAACCTTTTTCACCGCCTTTCCTGTTGAGAGCATATGAACTTGCGGGCCTTGATCATGGTTGTCGCGCCGTCGGGGACGGTGGGCAAGCGCGGAACGCGACAATCGCCGGTTTGCGCTACCCGCGGCCGTTCCTGGTGCGACTTTTTGCGGTACGTCGAGAGATCTGCCTCGACCGCATCTGCCTTCGCGCGGCTTAACTAGGGCCTGTTGGGATTCATCGCGAGTGAATCACGGCAGCGGTAAGATGGATCATGGCTGAGAAGCTGAGGTCGGTCTTGTCGCTGCGCATGGCGATGCGTTTGAACTCCTTGAGCTTGCAGAAGAGGTTCTCGATGAGGTGGCGCCGTTTGTAGGCGTCGGCGTCGATGTCGCGAGGCGCGGCTCTGCGGGGATGCTGGGAGATCACCACCTTGGCGCCGCGCGCGTCGAGCTCGGCGATGATCGCGTTGGCGGTGAGCGGCCTGAAATACCGCGAATGCCGCGACCGTGAAGGCCGCGCTCCGCGGCGCGATCGGCGCCAAGATCGACGTGCAATTCGGCCCAGCGTTTGTGTAAAACGTACACTGGATACTACACCCATTAGAAATCTACGGGGACTACTATAGAAAATAATCAGATGGGCATCTGTTTTAGAATAAATTGTTTTGCGGAACATATTTGACGTGATTTACCTCGCTGCGAAAATATAACGAATAAATATTCCAACTGCGCGGAACGCTAAGGTTGTATTGCACGTTTGACGCGTGCTAGATGGACGGGCGTCGTTCGGCGCTCTCATCTCCGCCCAAGGCGGCCCCATGATAAAATTGTCTTTGCTGACGGCCGCCTTGCTGGCGGCCGGCCCTAGCGCGCTTGCGCAGCCATCGGTCGACGCTGGAGCTCAGATCCAGCAAATTCCACCGGCTCCAGCGGCGCCGAAGCCCATCCCGGACATCCGCGTCGAGCGCGGCCGGGCCGCGACAGCGCCGGGACCTGCAGACGTTCGGGTCCTCGTTCAGTCCCTGCATGTAACAGGCGAGACCCGCTTTACCGAGGCGGAGTTGATCGCGGCAACGCAATTCCGGCCGGGAACCGAGCTTGACCTAGCCGGCCTGCGGGCCATGGCCACCCGCATATCGGATTTCTACAACCGCCACGGCTATTTCGTAGCCCAGGCTTATCTGCCCGCCCAGAACATCGAAAATGGCGCCGTAACGATCACCGTCGTCGAGGGTCATTACGGCAAGGTCGCGCTCAACAACCAGACGAATGTCTCCGACAGCCTGGCGCGGAGCGTGCTGGCCGGGCTGGACAGCGGCGACCTGGTGACCACGGCGCCGCTCGAGCGACGGCTGCTGTTGCTGTCCGACCTGCCGGGCGTCAGGGTGAGGTCGACCCTCTCCCCCGGCGAGGCGGTGCGAACGTCCGACCTGGCGGTCGATCTGACGACCGGCCGACGGGTGACCGGCAGTCTAGAAGCCGACAACGGCGGCAACCGCTACACCGGGGTCTACCGCGGCGGCGGCACGGTGAATTTCAACGAACCCACCGGCCATGGCGACGTGGCCAGCCTGCGCTTCCTGACGGCCGGCGAGGGGCTGAACTATCTGCGCGGCGCCTATCAGGCGCGGATCCAAAACGCCACGGTTGGCCTGGCCTACGCGCACCTCTGGTACGAGCTCGGCAAGGAGTTCGCGCCGCTCGATGCGCGCGGGACGCTCGGGATCGCCAGCCTCTATGCAAGCTATCCGCTGATCCGCTCCTACGACAACAACCTCGATCTCGTCGGCGATTTCGCCGCCAAGACCTTCAAGGACAGGGTCAGAGCCACCGGCTCGGTGACCGACAAGACGGCCCGGGTGGCGAGCGTCGGACTGGCGGGCGATCACCACGACCGGCTGTGGGGCGGCGGCTGGACCTCCTATTCGATCTACGCAGGTTTCGGCGATCTCAACATCAAGACCCCCGTCGTGCGGGCGGCCGACGCGCTGACCGCGCGAACCCATGGCTCCTACCGCAAGGCCTCGTTCGAGGTCGCACGGCTGCAAGAACTGGGTGGACCGCTGTCGCTCTATGGCCAGGCCCGCGGACAGCTGGCGTCGAAAAACCTCGACTCCTCGGAGAAGCTGGAGCTGGGCGGCGCCTACGGCGTGCGGGCCTACCCCGAAGGCGAGGCCTATGGCGACCAGGGCTACCTGGTGAGCGCGGAGGCCCGGTGGAGGCTCGCCGGCCTCTCGGAGCGGTCGGGTGGCCAGCTGCAGGCGATCGCCTTCGTCGACTACGGCTCCGTGACCCTGAACAAATCGCCTTGGATCGCGGGCGACAACCACCGGACCCTGAGCGCCGCCGGCCTCGGCCTGACCTGGGCTGACCGCCACAACTTGCTGGTCAAGGTCTCTTACGCCTTCAAGCTGGGCGATGAGCGCGCCACCTCGGCGCCCGACCGAGCCGGCCGGATCTGGGTCCAGATATCGAAATTCTTCGGATGACCGCGTCAGCACACCCCGCTGGCCAAAGGATCGCCGCTATGCACGCCACCTCGCGTTCAACTGCTCCCGCCCGCAGGCGCGTGACCGTCCGCCTTCGGACCTGGCTCTGGGCCTCGTCCGCCCTAGCGGGCTCGCTGGTGGCGTTGATAGCGTCGAGCGCCTACGCGCTCCCGACCGCTGGGGTCGTGGCCGCGGGAGAAGCTAACATCTCGGCTACGCCCGGCAGTCTGACGATCACCCAGTCGAGCCAGAACGCGGCGATCAACTGGCAGGGCTTCAGCATTGGGCAGGGCGAGGCGGTGCAGTTCGTCCAGCCCGGTTCGAACTCCGTGGCGCTGAATCGGGTGCTAGGCTCCGATCCCTCCACCATCCTCGGCCGGCTTTCCGCCAATGGCCAGCTGTTCCTGGTCAATCCGAATGGCGTGCTGTTCGGATCCGGCGCGCAGGTGAATGTCGGCGGACTTGTGGCCTCGACCCTGGGGATCAAGGACGCCGACTTCATGTCCGGCCAGTACCGGTTCTCCGGGACGGGCGCCGGCTCGGTCGTCAACCAGGGCTCCATCGTCGCGGCCGGGGGCTCGGTTGCGCTTCTGGGCGCACATGTCAGCAATCAGGGCGTGATCTCGGCCCGGCTCGGCGCGGTGTCTCTGGCGGCCGGAAACGCCATGACCCTGGACGTGGCCGGCGATGGCTTGCTGAACGTGACGGTGAGCGAAGGCGCCCTGAACGCCCTGGCGGAAAACGGCGGGCTGATCCGCGCTGACGGCGGGCGGGTGCTGATGACCGCGCGCTCGGCGGGCGACCTGCTGCGCACGGCGGTGAACAACACCGGCCTGATCGAGGCCCGCAGCCTCGAGAACCGCAACGGGACCATCATGCTGATGGGCGACATGCGAAGCGGTGCGGTGAACGTGGGCGGCGTGCTGGACGCCAGCGCGCCCGCCGGCGGGAACGGCGGTCTGATCGAGACCTCCGCCGCGAGCGTGAACATTGCGACGGGGGCGAAGATCACCACTGCGGCCCCGATGGGGGTTACCGGCACATGGCTGATCGATCCCTTCGACTTCACCATCGCAGCCGGCGCCAACATCTCCGGAGCCGACCTCTCGCTCCTGCTGGTCACCAACAGCGTCATCATCGGTACGGCGACCGGGTCCGACACCGTGGTCGCGGGAACGCCGCCCACGAGCAATCTCCATACGGCCAGCCCGGGCGACGGCGACATCAACGTCAACGAGCCGCTCAGCTGGACGGCGTCCTCAAACACCACGACCCTCACCTTGAACGCCGAGCGCGACGTGAACGTAAACGCAGCCGTAACGGCGGTTAATGGCAACCTGGTCATCTGCTGCGGGCGCGACGCCAATCTGAACGCGACCGTGACCACCACCAACGGCAGCATCCTGGTGAGCGCGGGACACAATGTGACGCTGGCCCAGGTCGCGGCCATGACCACGACCGACGGCAACATCACCATCTGCGCCGGACACGACATCAACCTGCAGGGCGCCATGACCCTGACCCGAGGCGCCGCCATCGCCTCCCAGAGCCTCGACCTGACCACCGGCATGTTGCTGGTCGTCGGCTACGACGGCTCCGGCCCTGGCGTCGTCGGCGGCACGTTGATCTTCGGCGCCCTGACGCCGCCAGTCGCCGTCACCGGGCCGAACGCCGAGGTGACCATCAGATACAACCCGCCCTCCTACGCGGCGCCGGCCGACTATCTGCCCAACTTCACCCTGGTCACCGCCGCGCTCACCCAGCAGATGCTGGTGTTCCCGACGGGCGACAAAGTCGCTGACGGCTCGACCGCGACCTCCCTCGCCGGCTTCAACAGCACGGTCGCCAGCGGCTTGCCTACCGGGGTGACCTTGGTCGGCGGCGGCGGCAGCAGCGCGACCTTCGATCAGGCAGCCGCAGGCTCGAACATCGGGATCACCTATAGCGGCTATACGCTGGGGGGCCCTGACGCGGCGCAATATGCACTCGCGGTCGCCTGCTGCGTCCCGACCTTCCGGACCGCCGGAACGATCAGCGCGGCGCCGCCCATCCCCACTCCAACTCCAACCCCGACGCCAACGCCAACCCCTACACCGACCCCAACGCCGCCCCCAACGCCGCCCCCAACGCCGACGCCGACCCCTACACCGACGCCAACGCCAACGCCGACCCCCACACCGACGCCAACGCCGACCCCACCTCCCACACCGACGCCGACGCCGACGCCGCCACCAACGCCAGCTGACACGCATCCCGTGGTGACGCCTCCGGGGCCGTCGGTTGCGCCGCTGGCGGTCGGGCTGACGTTCGCCGTTCTTGAGGGCGGAGTTAGGATGCCGATCTACCAGGTGGCGGACACGCGGCCGAGCCAACCGGCGGCGATCGTCCTGGCGCAAAAGCCGGCCCCCCTGCCCTATGTGGCGCCGTTCCATCCCCCCAAACAGGGCCGAAACTGAGCCCGGCGGATTGTGGAGCGATAGGCATGCGCCAGCGCTTGAAAACGGCCGTTAGGCGCTTGGCTATTTGTCTCGCAGTTCTGTCCGTGAGCCCAATTTCGACCAGGGCCACCGCGGCCGAAAACCGGGCTGGTCTCCGGCCTGACGGGGCGTCAAAGGACGTGAGGCAGCTCGTCGACTGGGTGACCGCCACCGGCGACAACGAGGGGCTGCCGTTCGTCATTGTCGACAAGGTGAAGGCCGAGGTGTTCGTCTTCTACCGCGACGGCCGTCTTCGCGGGGCCGCGCCGGTGCTGCTTGGCTTGGCGCGCGGCGACGACTCGGTCCCGGGGATTGGCGATCGCAAACTGTCGTCCATAAGGCCCGGAGAGCGCACCACGCCCGCGGGCCGGTTCGTATCCGCGCTGGGCATCGGGATTGGGCAAAAGGACTTGGTCTGGGTCGACTATCGCGCGGCGATCTCCCTGCATCCGGTGGTCACCAGCAACCCCAGGGAGCATCGCTTGCAGCGCTTGGCGACCGCCTCGCCGCTGGACAACCGCATATCCTACGGCTGCATAAATGTGCCGACCGTCTTTTATGATGCGGTCGTACGGCCGTCCTTCACCGGCACAAACGCGATTGTCTACGTCCTGCCGGAGGTCCGCTCGTTCCACGATGTCTTTCTGGCCCATGCCAAAGCGCCGGCGCACTGACGCCACGCCAGAACGCGACACGACCATGGAAGTCGCGGTGGCGTCCGGCTCCGCCCCAACCGTCTTGGCACGGCTCACAAACCGGAAGGGGTCGTAGCCATGGCCGTCTCGACGGCATGTTTGAGAGACTGCAGACTGTAGGGTTTCGCGAGCATCGGGGACTCACGGTAGTCGGCGCGCAGGGTGGCGGCGCTGTAGCCTGTCGAAAAAAGAAACGGGATGCCGCGACGGCGTAGCTCCTTCGCGACGGGATAGCTCGTGACGCCATCCACGTTCACGTCGAGAATGGCGCAGTCGATCGCTGCCGAGGCGGCGATTTCGGAGCCCTTCTTGACGCGGGAAGCCATGACGACCCGGTAGCCGATATCCCGCAGCATGTCCTCGAGCATCATCGCCACCAGCATCTCGTCTTCCACCACGAGGATGCATGGATCCTCGGGGCCGGCGGGTTGATCGCGGACGAAACCGCCCATCACGCGGCCCCCTCGGTCGAGGCCAACGGCGCTTCGACGGTGCAGCGCACGCCCGTGGGGGCGTAGTCGATCCGCACGTCGCCATCCAACTCGAACGCCAGGCCATCGCCGATCAAGCGGGTGCCGAACCCCCTGTGCGCCGGCTTCGTGACGATCGGACCGCCGCTCTCAATCCACGACAGATGGAGCTGTCGCCCATCGGCGGTGTTCTCGCCGCGCCAGTTCACGTCGATGTGCCCGCCTGGCGTCGACAGGGCGCCGTACTTGGCGGCGTTGGTGGCGAGTTCGTGAAACGCCATGCCGAGAGCGAGCGCCATTTTTGGCGGAAGCTGGATCGGCGGACCCGACGCCGTCCAGCGCGGCGTCCCGATACTCATATAGGGCGCCAGTTCAGCCTCGAGCACGTCGCCGACGGCCGCGCCCTGCCATTCGCCCTGCGTCAGCAGGTCGTGGGTGCTCGACAGCGCGATCAGCCGCGCCACGAACGCCTCGCGGAAGGCCTCGAGCGTCGGCGCCGTGCGCAACGTCTCCAGGGCGAGGGATTGAACGCTGGCCAGGGCGTTCTTGACGCGGTGGCTCAGCTCATGAAGCAACAGGGTTCGGAGCATCTCGGCGTGCGTGCGTTCCGAGATGTTCCGAGCCGTCGCGGCGACCCCGATCACGACGCCGTCGGCGCCTTGAATCGGCCTGACCGCAAGCTCGACATCCACGTCGGTTCCGTCCTGCCGCCGATAGAGGAGTTCGATCGGCCCTGGAACCTCGCCCTTCAGCGCCTGGGCGACCACGGCCGATTGCTCGTTCGCTCGGTCGGCTGGGACGAGGAATGAGATCGGCCGGCCGAGCGCCTCCGCCTTGGCGTAGCCGAAGAGCCGCTCCGCGCCCGGATTCCATGTCGTCACGCGACCCTCGCGGTCGACCCCGAACAGGGCGTCGTGAGCAAATTCGACGATGGCGGCGTGCTGCCTCAGTGATTCTTCAGCCTGCCGCCGGTCGGTGATGTCCACAAAGGTGATCACGACGCCGTCGACGACGCGATCCACCGTGTTGTAGGGCCGCACGTGCATGATGAAGGTCGCCCCGAGATCGGGGATCTGCACCCCGCGCTCGATGACCTTCAGCGTCTCCAGCACCTTGCCGACGTCGCTTTTCAGATCGCCATAGGCCAGCCGGGAGACGATCTCGGTGATCGGTCGGCCGCGATCGGTTTCGCGTATGTGGAAGACGTTGGCGATGGCGGGCGTGAAGCCCTTGATGCGCATGTCGCTGTCGAGAAAGATCGTCGCGATCTGGGTGCTCTCGAGCAGGTTCTGCATGTCGCTGTTCAGCTGGGTCAGCAGATCGTTCTTGCTGCTCAGCTCGCCATTGACCGTCTGAAGCTCCTCATTGACCGACTGCATCTCCTCCTTGGCGGTTTCGAGCTCTTCGTTCGAAGATTGCAGCTCCTCGTTGACGGACTGGTATTCTTCGGCGCTGGACCTGGTCTCCTCGTTGGCCCCCTCGGCCTCGTCAATGGCGGCCTGAAGCTGCTCTCGCGTTCGGGAAAGCTCATCCTCCAGCATCTGCAGGTTCGCATCCTGCGGCCCGACGGCGCCCTTCGGCTTGCCTCGTTCGGCGACCGGGCCAAGATCCTGGAAGGCGATGACGGACAGGCCCAAATCGGGGCCGTCGTCGGCGATGCGCTCGACGATGACCGAGACGCAGTGGTTCCGGCCGTCGATTTTCAGCGCGACCTGCTCGGGCGGGGCCGGCTGTGAGGAGCTGAAAGCCTGCTCCACGCCGGCGCGCACGGAGGGCCGCAGGGATCTGCGAAGGATGCTGAACAGGCTAAGGCTGGCGACCCCCGCGGAGGGCTCCAGGTAACGGCTGATCAGTCCGCCTGAGAACCGGACGATTTCATTGCGCTGATTGACCACCACATAGGCGGGAGAGTGTTTTTCAAGGGCGCTGCGGGCGTTCTTCTCGATGCGGTCCTCAAGGCGTCCGACCGCGCGAGGAGATGACCGCAGGGCGTTCGACTGGACCTGTTCGGCCGACCGGAAGTCCGGGAGCCGCGTGGGCGTGACGGTGTCGGAACGTCGGAACAGCCGATGCTTGGCGTCGATCGCGGTGAAGAGCTGCGGATTGCGGCTGACGCCTTCCGAAGGACCGAGGAACAGGACCCCGCCGGGCCGCAATGCATAGTGGAACGTGCGCACCACCCGTTCCTGCAGGTCGGCATTCAGATAGATCAGCAGGTTGCGGCACGAGATCAGATCAAGCTTGGAGAACGGCGGGTCTTTGACGAGGCTGTGGGAAGAGAAGACGCACATCTCGCGGATCGGCTTGATCACGCGGTATCCGGTGCCTTCCTCGACGAAATACCGCTCGATACGCTCCGGCGAAAGGCCGTCCATGGATTTCGCGTAGCGGCCGGTGCGGGCGACCCCCACGGCGTTCTCGTCGATATCGGTGCCGAAAATCTGCACCTTGAGCGTGATCCCGCGGCGATCCATCTCCTCCTTGACGAGGATGGCGAGCGAATAGACCTCTTCGCCTGTCGCGCAGCCGGGGACCCAGACGCGAACCTGGTCGTCACCGCCCTTCTCGGCGAGGATCGACGGCAGGACGGTCGCCGCCAGCACCTCGAAGGCGTCCGGGTCGCGGAAGAACTGGGTGACGCTGATCAGCAGTTCCTGGAACAGCAGGCCGAGTTCGCGCGGTTCCTCGCGCAGGCGATCGATGTAGGCCGGGACCTTGTCGATCCGCAGGACCTGCATCCGGCGCTGGATCCGACGAACCAGCGTGCTCTCCTTATACCATGCGAAGTCGTGACCCAGTCCGGAGCGCAGGAGGGTGGTGATCGTCGCCAGGTGCTTGGCGATGGCGTCACCGCCTTCACTGCCCTCGGCGTCGGCGTCGGCGTCGACGCTCGAGAGGTGTCGCTGGTAGTCGATCAGGTGCTGCGGCATCTCCTCGACCGGCAGGATCTGGTCGACAAGACCGGTCGCCGCGGCGCTCTCCGGCATCCCGGTCATCGCCAGGTGGTCGGTCTCGGACTGAGCCAGGGTGAGGCCGCCGTGCTCCTTGATCATCTTCAGTCCCAAGGTCCCGTCGCTGCCGGTGCCCGAAAGGACGATGCAGACGGCGCTTTTCCCCTGGTCTTCAGCCAGCGACGAAAAGAAGGTGTCGATGGGAAATCGGCGCTGCCGCGGCGGAGCCGGGCGCTCGATCTGCAGGATACCGCCGCTGATGGTCAGGGTTGCGTCCGGCGGGATGATATAGACGCCGTTGGCGGCGGCCGGCATGCCGCTCTGAGCTTCGACCACCCTCATCGAGGTCTGCCGCGCGACGAGTTCCACCAACAGGCTGGAGTGGTGGGGGTCGAGGTGCTGTACGAGGACGAACGCCATCCGGCTATCGGCGGGCATGTTGGCGAAGAACGCCTTGAAGGCGTTGAGGCCGCCGGCCGACGCGCCGATCCCGACGATCAGGGTCTTGGAGGGCTCTGGGGTTGGCGGCGGCGCCAGCGCGGCCGCCGCCGGCAGCGGTTCGGCCTGCGCGCGCGAAGCGGGCTTGCGTCGCGTCCTGTCGCGCTTCGTGGCCGGCGCCGGTCTATCAGGATCACCCACGGCAGGCGCGCAATCGGCCGGAGCCTGACCCTGCAAAGAGGTCGCCGCATCCTGGCATGCTGAGTTGTCCCCAGAGCGCCTAACCCGAGAGGCCGCAGCACGCGCCCTTAGAACCGGCCATCGCTCCTGACGCCAAGGATAACAGAAATTGCGAGCGCCTGAATTATTTCTATTTACAGTTGCGCGGAACCGATGGGTGCGGTTGATCGCCTCTGAGCCGCGGCTGAGTCTTCCTTCGGGGAGGCTGGTCTCCGCCGATGATCGAGGCCGCCGGGCCGCCGCACTGCTTGGCCAGGTAAGGACCGACCTCGATCAACGCGACGCCGTCCGAGGCGTGCAGGTGCTCACGACTTTCGGCGGAGGACAACGGGGAATGTGCGCGGTGCTCATGTTGCAACCTTCGCGGGAGATCAAGCGTTGGCACTGAGCGGATGGAATCATCTGTCCCGGCAGTCGAAGTTTGTGCACTCTAGGCAACGAACGCGCTGCTGAGCTTCTGGCTATCGAAAGATCGGGCTCGTCCCATGCCGAAGATCGCCAAAAAGTCAGCGGGCCAAAAGAGGGCCGAAGCAACCGTCGAGGGCTATCGGCGGGACCTTGGTCCGTTCGTCGTCGCGGCTGAGACCACGCGAAAGCCGATGCTTTTCACGGACGCCAACGCGCCGGGCCATCCGATCATCTTCGTCAACGACAGCTTCCTCGGCTTGACCGGCTTTGCCCGGGAGGAATTGATGGGGCAACGCCTTGACTACCTGTCGGCTCGTGGCGGCCGCAGCGAGAACCTGAACCAGGTCGAAGACGCCTTCGCGGATGGCGCCGCCGACGTTACGGAGAGCTACTACCGTCGCAAGAACGGCGAGGTGTTCCGGGCCGCCCTCTTCATCAGCCCCGTGCGCGACAAGGCGGGCGACATCGTAGAGCACTTCATCTCGCTGATGGATCTTTCCACGCATGAGCGCGAGGAAGAGCGGCTGCGATTCCTCCTCGACGAGCTTAACCATCGCACCCAGAACACTCTGGCCAGCGTGCAGTCCATCGTCTTGCGGACCCTGCGTGGGCACGCCGACCCGAGCCTCATCGAGACTCTCGAGCGGCGCATTCTGGCCCTCTCCAAGGCGCACGGCCTGCTGGGACGCGACAATTGGGACGCCGTGCGCCTGCGTGATGTCCTGGACGAGATAATGCGGCCGATCAACTGGAACGGTCATGCGGCCCCCCACATCTCACCCGAAAGTCCCGACGTTCGTCTGCCGCCGAAGGCCGTCCTCAGCCTCGCCCTGGTGCTCCACGAGATGGCCACCAATGCGACACGCCATGGCGCGCTCTCCAACGGCTGCGACGGGAGGGTCGATGTCGACTGGGGGATGGTGCCGACGCCGGGCGGCGAACGGATGCGGCTGCAATGGCGCGAAAGCGGCGGCCCGCCGGTGGAGCCGCCGGCAGAACGTGGTTTCGGTTCCCGTCTGCTGGAGGGCCCCTTGGCGCAGGAGCTGCACGGAGAGGTCAGGCTGGACTTCGCGCCAGCAGGCATGGTCTGCACGATCGTCATGCCAGTCTCCAAGGAGGCCGCGCATCATGCATAGCCCGCTCTCCGGCCGGCAGGTCCTCGTCGTCGAAGACGAAATGCTCGTGGCCTTGCTGCTCCAGGAAATGCTCGACGATCTCGGCTGCGTGGTGATCGGACCGGCCGCGAGCGTCGAGGAGGCGCTGTCGCTGATCGAGACGCAGCTTCTCGACATCGCGGTGCTCGACGTGAATCTCAGTGGGCAGATGAGCTATCCCGTGGCTGACGCGCTCCTCGCCCGCCACGTGCCGTTCGTCTTTTCGACCGGCTATTCAGCGAACAGGCTGCAGGAAGGCTACAGGACGCATCGCGCGGTGCAGAAGCCGTACCACATGACCGAACTGCGCGATGCGCTTGCAGATGTGTTGGCGCAGGCCAAGTCCAGCGCCAACAACGCGCCGGGAACCGGGCCGGCCCACTTGGCCGCCTAGGCTGCCCGGCGCGGGCTCTGGGCTCGGGCCGGTCGTCGCACCGTGGACAAAAAGAGAACAACTCGCCGGACGCGAGCCACCCGCTGATTGCGCCGGGTCCGCGGCCACAACTTCCGAAGGAAGCGCCACCCGCAACTCCCGTTAAAGGCGTAATGTCGCACGACGCGCTTTAAGGCAGTATTATCCCGCAGACATCTGTAGTTTGACGAACGGTAGATGGATTTCCGCGGCGATTTACCGGCCGCATAAGTAATTTTTCCGCCGCGTCACAATCTCCAGCCACGAAGGTTATTCATGAAAATCGCCATTCTTCTTGCAGCCGCCACGCTTGGCGTCGCAGGCGCCCAGGCCGCCTCGGCGGCGACACAGACATCCAACATGAGTGCAAGCGCCGACGTATCGACCGTCTGCACCATGGATTCCACTCCGCTGGCGTTCGGCGAAGTGGCGCTCAGCGGGGCCACTCCCGGTACAGCCACGGTCAACGTGACCTGCACGGGCGGCGGCGAATACACCGTCGGGCTCGGCAACGGCCTGCATAACGTGGCTGCCCAGCGCAACCTGGTGAGCGGTTCTAATATCCTGGCCTATGACCTCTTCAAGGAGGTCGGTCACACCACTCGCTGGGGCGACGCAGGGGCCGGCCTGATTGCCGGCACCGGGACCGCGGTGGAGCAGAGCCTGACAGTGTACGGGCAGATCACCACGGGTCAGACCCTCGTCGCCGGCAATGGCGCCCCCTACACCGACACCGTTCTGGTCACCCTCACCTATTGACGCCGTCGGCGCCGAAGGAGACGCTTGATGCGACTTCAGTCTGTTTTGGCGGCGCTGGTATCGGTCGGGTGCGTGCTCTCCGGGACGGCTCGAGCAGCCGTTCTGGAGATCTCGCCGGTCACCATCAGCCTCGCTGAGGGCCAAAGCGCAACGACGATAGAGGTCAGGAACCGCGGCGACACGCCCGCCGCGGTTCAAGTCCGCGCCTATGCCTGGGCGCAGTCAGGGGACGAGGATGTCCTGACGCCCACCCGAGACATTATCCTTTCGCCGCCGATCTTCACGGTTGGCGCCGGCGAGTCTCAGACGCTGAGACTGTTGTCGCGCGGCGGGGCGGCGACCGCAGGTGAACGCAGCTACCGGCTCCTGCTGGATGAAGTCCCGGCCGCAACCCCGCGTCATCAGCAGATCATCATCGCGCTGAGAGCCTCATTGCCGGTCATCGTCGCTGCGGCGCCCCCGGCGTCCACCAGGCTTCAGTGGCGGGCGGACCGCGCGGCCGGCGGCGAAGTCTTGTTGTCGGCGACCAATGCGGGGCCGGGCTACGACGCCGTGCAGGCGATCGAGGTGACTTTGGCCGACGGTAGTCGCCGGTCCGCGGTGGCGCGCGGCAAAAACCCCTACATCCTGGCCGGGGCCGAGCGGCATTGGGTCGTGAACGGCGCCCGCGTGCCGGCCGGCGCGCTTCGCCTCAACGTCTCCACCCGCGACGGCAAGAGCGAGCACGCGCTTGCGCTGGCGCCTTGAGCCAAAGGTGGCCCTGGGCGGCGTCGCGCTGCTCGCGGCGCTGCTGGCCGCCGGCGGCGCTTTGGGAGCGGATCGCACCCTGGTCCTGGAGGTGGTGATGAATGGCCGCGCGACCGGCCGGGTCGGCGAATTCACCGATCGCGACGGCGCGCTTTACGCCAAACCCTCGGAATTGCGCGAGCTTGGCTTCCTTCTCTCCCAGGACGTCGCGGCGGGCGCAGAGCCGATCCCGCTCAGCTCACTTCCCAACGTCAGCGCGCAGGTGAACGAGGCGCAGCAGACGTTGGTGGTGGTGGCCGGCGACTCCGCCCTGCAGCCCACCGAGGTTGGCGGTCGGACGCCCTCCCCCCTGGCTCCTCTGTCGCGCCCTGGATACGGCGCGGTTCTCAACTACGACGTGGTCGGCACGTTTGCGCGGTCACGGGTCACCGGCGGTGCGCTGCTCGATGGCCGCGCCTTCAGCCCGCACGGACTGTTGCAGAGCACGGGTTTCGTCAACTTCGCGCCAAGCCTCGGCGAGAAGCGCTTTGTTCGCCTCGAGACCACCTACACGAACAGCCAATCGGACAAGCTGCGCCGGTTGCGGATCGGCGACGTCGTCTCGGGAGCTCTGCCCTGGACCAGGGCTGTGCGGCTCGGCGGCGCCCAGGTGGCCAGCGACTTCGCCTTGCGCCCAGACCTGGTCACCTATCCCCTGCCGCAGATCAGCTCTACCGCTGCGGTGCCCTCCACCGTCAATGTCATGGTGAACGGCGTCCGCCAGCTTAGCGAGCCGGTACAGCCCGGTCCCTTCTCGGTGCGGACGCTTCCCGTCGTGACGGGCGTGGGCGAGGTGGCGGTCGCCGTGGTCGACCTCCTCGGCCGCGAGACCCTCATCAGCCTCCCGTTTTACGCCAGCACCGCG
>Ga0105248_10001773_pt1 | contig 24017 bp, 20 predicted proteins | sample KBSS34metaG_FD_81524 | JGI IMG/M metagenome (GOLD analysis project Ga0105248, IMG submission 81524) | Switchgrass rhizosphere microbial communities from Kellogg Biological Station, Michigan, USA - KBS S3-4 metaG | ecosystem: Host-associated > Plants > Roots > Rhizosphere > Soil | place... | reverse complement strand
CGTTTGAAGAAAGGTAGGAGCCTGCGGTCGATACGGTGGCGTACTGCGACCCTGCGGCAGTGTTGAGCTTGACCAGAGCTCCGATGGCATCGCGGTTGGAACGGTGGCCGGTCAGTTGCAGAGTGAGCCAGTGATTGGAACTGACGGTCTCGTTGTGGAGGATGTAGGCGGGCCCATCGTTGGTGGTGACGACGGCGTCGATGCGCCCATCGTTATCGAGATCACCGACGGCCATGCCACGGCCAACCCAAGCCTGCTGAAAGACGTCGCCTGCCTGGCCGGAGACATCGGCAAATTTGCCGCCGCCCAGATTGCGGGCGAGCAGCATCGGCTCTTTGTAATGGAGTTGCGGATTGGTCAGCTCGACGGTATCCAGATCGTGGCCCTGGGTCATGAGAATATCTTTGAGCCCGTCGTTGTCGTAGTCGAGAAACCGTATGCCCCAGCCGGAATGCAACAGGGTCATTTTCGCGATGCCTGAGGTGTAACTCTCGTAGTTAAAGGAACCATCTCCGTTGTTGCGATAGAGTGCGTATTTCTGATTGGCCAGGTTGGTGATGACCAGGTCGGGCAGGCCGTCGTTGTCGTAGTCGGCGAAATCGATGCCCATGCCGGCGAAGGTGCGTCCGTCGCCATCGACGGCGATCTCGGCGGTTAGGCCAGTCTCTTCAAAGGAGCCGTTGCCCTTGTTGTGAAAGAGAAACTCGAGCATGGAGTCGTTGGCGACGGCGATATCGATTTTGCCATCCTTGTCGTAATCGGCGAGGGCGATTCCGAGCCCTTTGCCGGGCTGGCCCAGTCCCATCTTTTCGCCCATCTCAGTAAATGTGCCGTTGCCGTTGTTGCGATAGGCGAGCGCGCGGATGGCGGGAAAGACGTCGGGGTGGCAGTAGCCGCGATAGCCCTCTCGATGCTCGCCGCAATAGACGTCGTCCCAATCCCAAACGACATAGCGGAGGACGAAGAGATCCAGTAGTCCGTCGTTGTCGAGATCGACCCATGCAGCGGAGGTTGACCAGCGTTGTCCAGCTTCAGTTGGGCCGCCAGTTCCAGAGGTTTTGGTGATGTCGGTGAAGGTGCCGTTGCCGTTGTTGCGGTAGAGATGGTTACCGCCGTAGGAAGTCACGTAGAGATCTTCGAAACCATCGTTGTCGAAGTCTCCGACGGCCACGCCCATGCTGTATCCAAAGCCCTGCAGGCCGGCTTTTTCTGTAACGTCTTCGAAGGTGCCATTTGTCTTCTGGTGGTAGAGGCGGTTCCAGTCCGCAGGAGAGGCTTTTTGCGGGATGGTTCCTTTGGGCGCTGGATCGGGGATGGGAGCGCCATTCACGAAGAAGATGTCAAGACGTCCGTCGTTGTCGTAGTCAAAGAGCGCAATACCGGAACCCATGGTCTCGATGAGGTATTTGGATTTGGTGTGGTAGGCCTGGCCTTTAAAGTTGACGCCGCTGTGAGGAGTGATGTCGGAGAAGTGCGGGGTCGGGGGCGCAGCAGTCTTTGCTACCTGACCGTATGCGATGGCGGGACCGATCTGCATGGCGATCATGCCCAGAGCGAGCAGCGTTATCGACAGCTCTGAGGCCCTGGGCCTATTTACGGAACGGATTGACTGCGGCATTTTCATTTTTTGAGCGGAATTCTGAGCACCGTGACGCTGGTATTCGGGAATGTGTAGTTTAGAGCGTTGCCGCAGGTCAAGGTAAGCGAGTGAGCGACGGGGGCTACCCGGTTGGGCTCGGTCTCATCATTTTCGTCGAGTTCGTCGAGGATGGAGCCGCTGGTGATGGTGGTTGCGGTTGCTTGGCCGGTGAACTGGAGGCCGTTGAGGGTCGCCGTGGCAAGAATCTGATTGGCATGGGCATGGCGGCAGAGGGAGACTTTGACTTCAGTGGGTCCGCGGAGGTTGGTACCGAAGTCATACTGCTTGTCGACGGGTCTCTTATCGTTGTTGGCATCCACAGTGTCATCGAAAGACCTAAAAAGCCTTTTACGGCTGTTGTTGAACCAATCGTTTGCATTCAGAGCTTTATTGCGGAAGATTTCTCGGTCCTGCAAACCCTGTCGCGATGTTACAACCTGGATAGCGCAAAGATCGAGAGCCAGGCAACGACGGCGCGAGAGGCTCAGGAAAATGCGAGCAGTCAGCATGCGCTCGATTGGAAGAAGCGGGCTCAACGCACTGCGGAAGGCTCAGGCGCATCCGAAGCCGGCGAATCGTCGAAGTTCCCAAACTAAAGCCTTGCGCCCTGGGCAGCTACAGGAAATTTGTCGCGCCACGGTAGAGACAGCATATTTCGATTGATCTATGGTTGCGAAGGCCGGAGGATGGCAGGCATGGAGTTGAAAGCTATGTACGATGGCCTGTCGAGGAAGTCTGTGTGGAGTTTCCTTTTTTTCGTGTGCTTATGTTGCGGGGCACGAGCACAGCATAGCAATGAGTTGAGAACCTCGGATGTGCGCATCCTTGTGCAGGCTGGAGTTCACGCACCCCGTTTGGTGAGTTTGTCCGGTGTGTCCGGTGCACGAGGGAATCGCAGCGGTCCTGAGTGGAGCAATGGAGGCGAAGAAAAGCTTCCTACTTCGGTCGATATGGATGGCGTGACGATGCCGGTGACATGGGAGCTTCGTCCCGGACTTGTAAGGGTAGACAGGCATCATGTGCAGTATGTTTACGAATCAACCATGCCACGCATGCGCCTGAGCTGGGAGTGGGAGGCGCGTGCTGGTTTTGGCCCGGTAGAGCATCGCATTCACATTGAAAACCTGAGCGGCAAAGAGATCTGGCTACCGATGGTCGATAGCCTGGTTCTGAACTGGCAAAACGTATCGCAGAACGGATTGCGCAATTTCTATGTGGAGAAGGGAGCCGATACTCCTTCGCAACAAGGCGTTCATTTGGATGAGGTTGGGAATGGCTACCGGTGGACGGGACGGTCGAGTACCTATGCGCACCCAATTGATGGAGAGCCGCGCGAGATCATTCCCGCGGAGTTTGTATTCAACGAAGGAAGCACGCAAGCGGGTTGGTTTGCGGGCATCGAGTTCAGTGGGCGGACCCGGATTACGCTGGAACACAATGGCGAAATGCTCAAGAATGTGCTTGGGCTGAATCCTGAGCCGGGGCCTTACAGGACTCGTGTGCTGTCTGGTGGAAGCTTTGATACGCCGGCGGTATTTCTGGGTGCTTTTCATGGAGGGCCGGACGGCGCCGGCAACCAGTTGCGTTCGTGGGTGCGTGCGGTGTTGACCAATGCCAACACATGGAAAGACACGAAATATCCGCTCATGGTCAATAACAGTTGGGGCAGTGGAATGCAGGTCGATGAGCCTCTGGCCCTGCGCATGATCGCGGAATCAAAAGAGCTCGGACTGGAGATGTTTCATATCGATGCGGGATGGTTCCGAGGGGTTGGGGACTGGTATGCGGACCCGAAGAAATTCCCACATGGCCTTGCATACGTGGCGGATGAAGCGCATCGGCAGGGGCTTCGATTTGGGATCTGGGTGGATTGGGCGCAGGCTGCACTGGACACGCAGCCAGGCGCGCTGAATGTGCACGATCCAAAGGTGCGTGACTGGCTGATGGCAGATGCGGAGCCAGATTGGAAGCCGGAGGAGTTCAAGGGGCAGACGATCGATCTCGGCGTGCCCGAGGCTCATGCGTATGCGGCGAAAGAGGTCAAGCGAATCGTCGAAGACAATCATCTGGATATGCTTGAGCATGATGGTTATCTCGTCGCAGAGGGGTGTACGCGAGAGGATCATCCGCACGCGGCTCCGGTGCTGAGTACACTGCATCGCAGCCACGACAGCGGCTTCGATTTTTATCTCGGCTCTAACTCGACGGATGTTAGTTACCACGCGGTGCGCGCGTATTATGACATCCACGAGCAACTGCGCCGCGAGCATCCGGGGTTATTGCTGGAAATATGCAACGACGGCGGGCGTATGGTGGATTTTGGCTCGGCGGCCCGTGGCGATTATTTTTCGATTACCGATACTTACGATCCGCTCTCGAATCGGCGCGCTTTTTACGATACGAGTTATATGCTTCCCACCGCTATGCTTGAGAGTTATGTCGAAAAGTGGCCTGTTCCAAAGTTGAGTAACTTTGTGTATATGCTGCGCAGCGGCATGATGGGCTGGACTACCATCATGCTGGATACGACCGCATGGACGCCGGAACAACATGATGCAGCGCGAAGGGCCATTGCTTTGTACAAAGAGCAGCTGAGGCCGCTCATTCGCGATGCGCAGCTCTACCATGTTTCGGCCCGGCCTGACGGGGTGAAGTGGGACGGCATGGAGTACTGGAATCCATTGAGTGGGAGAGGCGTTTTGTATGCTTTCCGCGGATCTGCAGTTGATGAACCGAGACACCGCTTTCAACTTGCCGGACTCGAACCGAAGACGCGCTATCGACTGCATTTCGAGGATGGAACTTTAAAAGATCAGGAAGTATTGGGAAGCGATCTCATGGTTTTCGGGGTGACGGTAAATCTGTCCGATCCATTGAGTTCGGAACTGGTTTGGATTCAGAGCGTGTCCGGGGGAAAACCGTAGAAGCTCAACTTGAGAGAGTGAATGGAAAAGCGATTCCATGCGATGTCGTGTAGGGCACGGATGCGGTCGATGGTGCATCACTGAATTTCAAAAGTAGAAAGACCCTTGGTAGAGGCCGGGGGTACAAAAAAGTTGATTTAGTGGTGGCCAGAGACGGGATCGAACCGCCGCCGCCGGCCTTTCAGGGCCGCCTAGCAAGCGAACTAAGTGGCCAGGAATCAGCGGATATCATTGATAAAATTAGCGTTATGCCCTCCCCGTTTTAGGATGATTTAGGACCATTTGGGATGGTTTCGACCATACGATGGTCGTGTATAGGTCGCGACCTTCAAACCGCAATATTGCGAACGTAAGGGAATGGGAGAGATCGGGGTAGCGTCCCGAGCCAAGAAGGACACCACCTCATTCGATGTGCAATCCTCCCAATCTACCCACTCGATTGGATGGATCGCGCGGTAGGCCCTCACCGCCTCATCTAACGTCGCGAAAAAAACCCGTCCTCCAAAGCGCGCGAAGAGCCCAAGGTGTTTGAACTTGTCCTTGACCGGGCCCTTCATTTCAGCGAAATACATTTCGATACCGGCTGCGCGCGCATGTCATCGAGCTCGCAGACGGCATCGGCGGCGGTAACGTCGACGCTGGTGATCGGCTCCGCTGCGACCACGAGCCAGCGGACCGGCGTCGGTGAGCTTTGAACAGCATCTAGGACACATCGGTTGAACAGCTCTGCGTTGGCGAAGAATAGTGGTGCATCCCAGCGAACAATACGAGGTCGAGGATCAAGTGAGCCTCTGGATGCCTGGATATATCGTCATAGCCCTGACCTGTTCGGCGCGGCCGAGCACAGCCGAATAGGGTCGCCATCCGTCCCACAGGAACTCCATCACGGCCATCACAATCGCGAGCCCGATGCCCGGAATGGCACCGAAGACGGCCACACCTGCGAAGCAGGCCATCGAAAGCCAGAACTCTCAGCGTTGAATACGATAAATGCGGCGCAGGTCGGACACTTCGAACAAGCCGATGGCCGAGGCGATGACGACGGCAGCCAGCGTAGAGTGCGGCAGATACTGGAGCAAGTTAGGCGCGAGGAGCAGCAGTGCGATGGCGAGTGCTCCGACGACGCCCATAAGTTGAGTCTTCGCACCTGCCGTCTCAGCTACCGGAGCGCGCGATGAACTGCTACTGATCGGAAATCCCTGAAAGAAAGCTCCGGCGAGGTTGGCGACGCCGAGGCCTACTATTTTGATTCGGGTCCATGGGTGCATGCAGACGTGCCGCGTAGCTTCGGGAAAGCACACTCGTGAGGATCGGTGCCATGTCTCTGAAGCGGATGAGCGGGAAGCGCGGTGAGGGCTATCCCTGTGGTAGAGGACCTAGCACAGGCACACCGGCCCATGTTGCGAGGTGGGGGGTTGCGACTACAACGCTGGTGGCGACCATGCCAATCAGAATGCCCGGGATGCGTATCTGACGATTGAGCAGCAGTATTAGCGCGGGCGTGCCAGACCCGATTGCGAACGCCGCCACGTTTGTACTTCCTGTAAGCACCTCATTGGAGATTTCCCAAGCTTGGCGGATGGGTCCGTTTGCGGTAACAGAGAATCCTAGGAGCTTCGGGATTTGGCTCAGCAGCACAGTCAACGCGATGCCATTCATGTAGCCATAGCGGATCGGCCTAGAGAGTAGTTCGGTGATGAAACCCAGATGTGCCAGGCCCGCGGCAATGCACACGACACAGGAGACGATCGCCATCATTCCGGCTAGCCCAACCGCGCGTTGCGGCTAGCCCCCGAAAGCGGCAGCACTACTGTGAGGATCACGGCAGCGAGCGAGGAGTCAGGTCGAAGCTAGGACAATTCGTACCGATGCAGAGTCTCCAATCCGGGAAGCCAGCGTATCCAACCGGTGCGATTCGCTTGCATTGCATTGCCGTTGATGCGACCAAGTTCAGCGGTATTGGTGGGCACCGAGTCACTCATGGATTCGTACTCTTATCCCATCTCTTACCTCTGCACTGGGATGTGTTATCACAAGATCCCCAGTATGAAGCCCTGCTATTACTTCCCACTGACTTTCGCCGCGGTGTCCAATTTGAATCGGAGAGCTATGGGCTTTTCCGTTGCGTACCGTGAACACAGACCATTCGTTGCCTGAGCGAAAGACAGCGCTGGATGGGACGAGCAGGACTTCTGCGCCATCCCAGAGAATCACCTGAACCTCGACGTGGTAGGCATCCTGCAACGCCTGTGGATCACCTTCAAAGTCACAGATTACATTGACTCGCTGCTCCTCAACTCCAAGCGCTGAGATTTTGGTAAATGCTCCGGGTTCCACCATTCTTACTCGGGCTGGAATTGGGGCATCTCCACCCCAGTCGGTAATCTTCGCCGCCATTCCCGGTTTTATTCGAACGGCATCTCGGGTGAGGAAGTCGGAGACTACTTCCAGACGAGGGGAGTAGCCGATTTCCAGGATGGGCGTTCCGGGACTCACAATTCGTTCGCTCTGCTCGATGAGTTTGAGGATGCGGCCATCGACAGGAGAAAAGACGGCAGTGGGGAGTTCTGAACGGCCTTCTTGGTAGACGAGCAGTGCGGACTTTGCTTCTTCCACCTGGTAGGCTGCCGACTGCGCACCCGAGATTGCGGCCTGCAGTTGTTTTGAAGTCACCTGTTCGAGAGTGACCGCCTTGTCGATGACCTCTTTCGAGATGATGCCTTGCTTGAATAATTCCTGTCTCCTGGCAAGATCATCTTTCGCTTGTTTGTACTCTGCCTGGGATCGTCCCGCCAGAGCCTCAGCCTGCTGCTGAATAGCGAGAGCGGTATGAAGCCGTGCTTCAAGAACGGCACGCTGCCGAGGATCAATGGGAGTCGGGTCAATCCATGCAACCGGCTGGCCGGATTGCACACGATCGCCTGCGTGCAGGTCGATCCTGCGTAGTTGTCCTGTAACGGTGGCGGCCAGGACGAAGTGGTCGTGCATTCTGGTCTTGCCCTCTTCTTCAACGATCTCTTCCAAATGCCCACGTCGAACGGAAGCGGTCCCGACGGCAAGGGGCGAGGGGCGAAAGGCCAAGGCCAGAGCGGCCGCGAGCAGCAACCCGAAAATCCCCGCGATGATTCGTGTTCGTCGTTTCATATCACTCCCCAGCCTTGAGTACAGAGACGATATCCAGGCTTGCAACTCGCCGGCTGACCAGAGTGCCTGATGCGATTGCGGCAAAGAGCACGATAAGGAAGGCCAACGCATAGCTCGAGGGCTGTACAACTAAAGGCATGCGGTAGAGTTCGGTTTGCAGGCGGATCGCCAGTATTGCACATAAAGCATAGCCAGCGACGAATCCGAAGGGCAGCGCTACCACCGTGATGAATGCTTGTTCGCCGAGAAGGATAAAGGTGATTTCGCGACGCGTGAAACCGAGAATACGGAGGGTTGCCAGCTCACGTGAGCGCTCCGAGAGGGCAATGCGGGCTCCGTTGTAAATCATGCCAACGGCAATTACTGAGGCAAAAATGATCAACGTTCCAATGGATAACGTCATGCTTCGGCTGACTGTCTCCTTAAAACTGTTAACAGCAGATGCTTTGATCGATACGGCAGCAACCGCGGGCAATTGCTTCAGTCTCTGATACAGTTGCTCCTCTTTCCCTGCATCGACCTGCATGAGCGAGCCAGAGATAGAGTGGTCCTCGTGCATGAGTCGATTCAGAGCGTAGATATTCATATATGCGTTAGTTCCCAACAGTTCATCGACGGTAGCTGCGAGAACGATCCTACGAACGGGACGCTTACCTTCAAGCACTTCTACGTTGAGGTTGTCGCCGGGCACGACACCTAAGATTCCCGCTAGAGTGGAACTCAAGACAATGCCTTCCGGGGGCAAAGTGAGACGATTTCCATGGTCGTCAACGATCAAATGGAGCGCGCATTTTTCAGGAAGACCAAGGATAGATGTCTTCCTCGATCGATGTTGAAACCGGAGACGTACGGGAACTGCTCGGAATGCTTCTGAGCGAATAACTCCGGGCAAACCGGCGAGCTCAAACTGAGTACGCGCGGAGTGTACTTCGTTCAAGGTCACAGCAATGTCTTCCCGCTGGATATCGCGAAATTGCACTTCCATCATGCGATTGAGCGCGTCGAAGAGGCCAAACTCAACGACGACGATCATGACCGAGCAGGAGATTGCGAATGCCGAGGCCAGTGCCCTCAAAGGTCTTCGTTCAAGGTTTCTGATGATCATGCGCAGCGCTGGAGATATGAATGGCAGGCTCAGCTTGTCAATGATCATTGGGCGGAAACGAGCAGGCGCTTCCGGGCGCATGGCTTCGGCCGGCGGTAAAGAAACAGCTCTTACAACTGCACCGATGGTTCCTGCAATCGCGGTGACAAATGTGATGAGGCCTGCCCAGAGAAATATCTGGAGCTCCGGCCGATAGACGAGAACGGGGAAGCGATAGAACTCAGCATAGAGCGATGCGAGCTTGACGCCGAAGTACCATCCGATGCCACATCCCAGCAGATATCCAGCGATGGCGACGAGGAGGCTGAATGCGACGTAATGAGCTCCGACCTGCCAGTTGGAAAAGCCGAATGCCTTGAGAACAGCGATTTCGGATCGTTGTGTATTGACCAAACGAGTAAACGACAGATGGACGAGGAGAGCAGCGACGGCAAGAAAGATGGCGGGAATTACGTTGGCGGTGATCCTGTTCTGGGAGATTTCGTCGGAGATGAAACGATGAGATACCTGGTCAGAACGCCCGTAGGCTCCCAATGTTCCATACGGATCGAGCTCACGGTCCATTTGCGAGATGACGTCTGCTTCGTCTGCGCCTGGGAGAAGGGAGACCGCGATAGAGTTGAAAGCGCCCTTCATGTTCAAGGCAGGTTCCAAGGTTTCCCCGGACATCCACAGGACGCCGAATCTCTTGTTATCAGGGAAGAGCGATCCTCCTCCTCGGATCTCGTAGATGTATTCAGGGGAGAGCGCAATTCCGACGATGCGAAGCTTCTGCCAACGCCCATTGATCACACCTTGCAGTTCACTGCCGAGTTCCAGCCTGTTGGCATTGGCGAAGGCTTCGCTGGCGATGACTTCATTGCCTCCGGTTGGAGACAGGTACCTGCCCTGGCGGAGAAAGAGTGCATTGAGCCCTTGAGCCTGTCGTGCAGGGATGGAGATCATGCGGCCTACGGCAGGCTCTTGCAGCCCCGGCACATCGAGAGTTACGTCCATCACAACGCGCATTTCAGCTTGCGCGACGCCTGGTATTTGACGAATGCGTTCTGTCACCCAATCCGGAGCGCGCTTTAGCTCAACGAAGACGTCTGCGAAGCGATACTCGGTGTAGTAGTCGACCTGAGAACGCAGCAGAGAGAGGTACATCGCCCGCATACTTACGAACGATGCGACTCCACAGGCGATGACCAGAGCGATGGCGGTCGCTTGCCCTTGCATGTGCAGAAGGTCCCGGAAAAGTTTGCGATGAAGTGTCCCCATAGGTCACCAGACCATCTCTTCAGGTGAGGCTTTCCTCGCGTTCTGGGTGACTTCGACGATTTCGCCGCTGCGGAGGCGAATGACACGATCGGCCATGGAAGCGATTGCGGAGTTGTGAGTGATGACTGCGACGAGAGTGTGGAGCTCCTTATTGATATGGGCGAGCACATCGAGCACGAGCTTGGCGGTAGGGAAGTCCAGTGCTCCCGTTGGTTCGTCGCAGAGGAGGATGTCAGGTTTCTTGACAATGGCTCGTGCGATGGCAACCCGCTGTTGCTCTCCTCCCGAGAGCTGGGACGGGAAGTGATGCTCTCTTGCCGTGAGTCCGACAAGACGGAGTGCCTCTTTGGGGTCCATGGGGTTTGTGGCGATCTCCGTCACGAGAGTTACGTTTTCTAGAGCGGTGAGGCTCGGAATCAGATTGTAGAACTGAAATACGAAACCTACGTGTTCTCTACGAAAGCGTGTCAGTTCGGCATCATCTGCTTGAGACAGCCGGTGATCTCGAAAACGAACGTCGCCGGAGGTGGGTGTGTCGAGACCGCCAAGGATGTTCAAGAGCGTAGACTTCCCGCTCCCAGAAGGGCCGAGGAAGACTACGAATTCACCGGCACGCAAGTCCAGTTCGACGGATCGAAGTGCCATCACGGAAATGTCGCCGCTCTGGTAGCTCTTAGAGACGGCGTGCACATGGAAGACAATTTCTGAATCCTGTGAAGGAGAGCCGAGCGAGATAGAACTCATAGGAGTCAGGAGAAGCCTCCGTACCATCAATAGCTTTTGACTGTCCCCTGTAAGTTATGGATTACAAAAGGGGCCAGAGGCGCGATCGAATCACCGCCAACGGTCTTTTCAGGCCACCTAAGCAATAGCACGAAGTGGTCCGGAGCAGAATACCGGCGTCTCCTCAATAACCTTCACCGGAACAATGTATGCAAATCTGTAACGTTTTCCATTTCCATGTCTTTCTTCCTTTAACAGTACTTGGCAGGACGGCAAAGTGTTGGTGATCTCCATCACTGCGCGTTACCCGATTAGACCGAACACTGGTACTTGATGCGTAACGAGGAAGAAATGCGGAAATCTGCTGTCCTACTCGCAATAGTTTTCAACATTCTTCCGGGAGCGGGTGTTGCCGCAGGCGCGCAGACAACCGCGCCTATCACCCTGAGCGAAGCGATAGGACGAGCACTGCAGAAGAACCCCAGCCATGAAATGGCTTCGGCCGATGTAGCATCGGCACGCATCTCAGCCCGTTCAGCACGGGCCAGCCTGCTTCCCGCTCTTTCGTTCAGCGAAGCCGCAACTCGCGGTAATGATCCGGTCTATGTGTTTGGAGTGAAGCTTAGGCAACATATCTTCACTCAAAATGACTTTGCTCTGAATAACTTGAACCGGCCTCCTCCCTTGAATAACTTCACGACCCGCTTCGCAGGGAATTGGACTGCATTTGATTCGCTGCACACGTACTTTGAGATTCGCCGAGCGGATCTGCGCCTCAAGAGTTCCCAGGCTGTGGCTACACGTTCCGATCAGATCATCGTGTACCGCACGGTGGCCGACTACGAAGCTATTTTGTTTGGCACGCGTGAGGTGGACGTCCTGCAACATGCCGTGGAGACAGCAACCGTGTCACTCGCATCCAGCAAGACGAGGGTTGAGGCAGGTCTCGCCATCGAAGCCGATGCGTTGACGGCTACCGCGAATTTGGCGGAGAGACAGCAGGAACTGATCGCGGCTCAGGGGCGAGTCCAGATTGCGTGGGCCGAACTGGAGGCCGTTATAGGAGAACCCATACCGGAGAACTCGCGGCAAGTGCAGCCGCTTACAGAGCAGAAATTCAATATGCCTCCTCTTCCTGATGCGGTTGATTTGGCGATCAAGTCGCGGCCGGATCGCCAGAGCCTGACTCTACGGCGCGAAGAACAAGCTGCATCCGTGCGCTCCGCGAGCGCAGCGTTCGGTCCCCAGGTTAATAGCTACGGGTCGTGGCAGATGGACAGGTCTTCCTTTGCTGGATCTGGCGACAACAACTGGATCGCAGGGGCAGAGCTTCGCATAGACATTCTACCGGTAGGAAAGCGCGAGAACCTGGCCGCGGCAAAGATCGATCTTCAGCGAGCCGACGCTGCGACGACAGCAGCCGATCAACAGATTCGTCTGGAAGTGACGCGGGCATATTACGAGCACAAAGCCGCAGGGCAGATGCTAGAGGTCGCCCGTGCGACGACGTCGCAGACTTCGGAGAGCCTGCGATTGATGAAGGACCGATATGACGCAGGTCTGGCCACCATGACAGAGTTGTTGCGCGTTGAGGATGTGCAGCGGCAAAGTCAGACGAACTACTGGCAAGCCGTGTTTCGGAATGTCCTAACCTACGCCAACACCAGATTTGCGGCAGGAACGTTGAGCGAGGAAACGGCGGGTGAGCTGCAGTGAACCGAACGGTCAATAGGTGGAACATAGCCGTCGTTGGCGTCGCACTTATCTTGACAGGATGCGAAAAAGAACAGTCGAAACCGGTGTCTAGGCCCGTCATAACTGGTCTGGCGGTAGTTCAGGCGCATCTTGAACAGGTGCCCGATGCTGTCGACGTCATCGGAACAGTGCGTGCCCGGGAGTCGGCATCCATCGCTCCCCAAATTTTTGGACGCGTACAGTCCGTGTCGGTTCATGAGGGCGATCCTGTTCACGCGGGGCAGGTGTTGATTGTGCTCGATGATACCCAGTCTCACGCGGACGTGGAGCATGCCCGCGCAATCGTTGCCAGCAGCGAGCAGCAGGTGCAGGCGGCGGAAGCGGAAGCTTCGCTTGCTCGTTCCACACTCGCTCGTTATCAGATTCTCCGGGATAGAAAGACGATCAGTCCTCAGGAATTTGACGAGTTCGACCGGCGGGCACAGATTGCAACCTCCAGGCTGAATGCCGTTCGTTCCCAGTTGAAGGCGGCGTATGCATCCGAAGCAGGCGCGCTGGCAGGTGCTGGATACACAAGGCTAAGTGCTCCCTTCGGCGGTGTTGTCACCGCTCGCAAGGCTGATCCGGGAGCGATGGCATCTCCGGGCGTGCCTCTCTTGGAAGTAGAAAAATCCGGTCCTCTCGAACTCGATGTAACGGTCGATGAGTCGCTCGTAAAATCCATACAAAAAGACCGCTCTGTCCCTGTGGTGATCTCAGCACTATCAGCCACTTCAGTACACGGTCGAGTTGCTGAGTTGGTCCCGGCGGCAGATTCCATCAGCCATAGCTTTCTTGTCAAGGTTGCTCTTCCTCCCATTCAGGGCTTGCGTTCCGGAATGTTTGGAAGTGCCAGACTTGGCGGCAGCCTTCATCCAGCAGTCCTGGTGCCTCAAGCGGCAATCGTAACGCATGGTTCCGTCGCAGGAGTGTGGGTTCTGGATAGCAATAACATCGCATCCTTGCGCTATGTGACCTTGGGTACCAGACATACGGACGATGTCGAAGTTCTCTCTGGACTGAGTGCGGGAGAGTCGGTGGTGCTTGCTCCGCAGGACCGTGAACTTGGCGGCATCAAGATTGAGGTGCGGCCATGACGCAGTCACAGGGTATTGCAGGCAGAATCTCTGCGGCCTCCCTCAATTCGAAGTTGACACCCCTGTTCATCGCTGCGTCGCTTCTACTGGGCGTGTTTGCGGTTATGGTTATCCCACGTGAAGAAGAGCCGCAGATTGTCGTGCCAATGCTCGACATCACCACTACTCTGCCTGGCGCATTTCCGAGCGAAATCGAACAGAGGATTACGGTTCCCATCGAGAAGCTCATTCGCCAGATTCCTGGTGTCGAATATGTCTACTCCACCTCAAGTTCTGGGAACAGCCTGGTTATCGCTCGCTTTCTGGTGGGAACCCGGGAGGAAGATGCGTTGGTGAAGGTGTACAGCAAGCTGTATGCCAATACGGGCGGACTTCCACCCGGCGCTTCGCAGCCGATGGTACGGGAGCGTTCGATCGACGATGTGCCGATTCTTTCACTGACGCTGTGGGGTAAAAACTACGATGCATATCGGCTCCGGTTGCTTGCGGCCGAGCTTCAACACAGCATTCAGCAAGTAGAAGACGTATCCGAAACGAGCATTCTCGGTGGCCAGCCCCGGGCGATGCTCGTCTTGCTGAGCCCGGATCGCATGGCAGCCTACTCGGTCTCGCCAGTGGCCCTGCTCGCGACGCTGCAGGCCGCAAATGCTCGTATCGAAGCAGGTCAGTTTGCCTCAAACAACCAGCAGATCAGGGTGGACGCTGGAGAATTCTTCCATCGCAAAGAAGATGTCGAACAGGTTGTTGTCGCCGTGGATCACGGCCATCCTGTCTACCTTCGCGATGTTGCCAAAGAGATTGTTGATGGCCCAGGTGAAGCGACGAACTACGTAACATTCGGTGGTGCTGCAGGTGATGGTTCGTCAAAGCTTGCTGCCGGTGGAGAAGTACCAGCAGTGACCATCACCGTAGCCAAACGTAAAGGGACGAATGCTACCGATGTTGCCAACGCCGTGCTTGCCAGGATCAGCGGGATGCGGAATACAACACTTCCCGCAGACCTGAACATCACGACCATCAGAAACTATGGGGAGACGGCGAAGGCCAAATCCGATGAGTTGTTGAAACATCTGCTGCTAGCAACGTTGTCTGTGACGTTACTTATCGCGATCTTTCTCGGTTGGCGTGAGTCCGGAGTGGTCCTTCTGGCCATTCCGGTAACGCTGGGGCTCACACTTGCGGCTTTCTATCTCTATGGGTACACGCTCAATCGTGTCACTCTATTCGCTCTTATCTTCAGCATCGGCATCTTGGTAGACGATGCGATCGTCGTCGTCGAAAATATCGTCCGCCATTTCCGCCTGCCTGAAAGCAAGGGGCGGCCTTTGAGTGAGGTTGCCATTAAGGCAGTCGCGGAGGTTGGAAATCCGACGATCCTTGCGACGATCGCCGTCATTGCAGCGATCTTGCCCATGGCATTTGTAAGAGGGTTGATGGGACCTTACATGCGACCTATTCCTGTAGGAGCATCCTCTGCGATGTTCCTTTCATTGCTTGTGGCTTTTGTAGTCTCTCCGTGGGCGGCGATGCGCCTGGTAGCTCATGCGGCTGCTAACGGGCACAAACAAACTACGGAAGAAAGCTGGAGCACCTGCCTTTACAGGCGCATCATGTCGCCCCTGATCCATTCGGCACGCCATAGGTTCCTCTTTCTTGGTGGCGTAATCCTCTTGTTGCTGGCTGCGGTTGCTCTTGTACCACTTAAACTGGTCCGGGTAAAGATGCTGCCGTTCGACAACAAGAGTGAGTTCCAGGTCATTGTGGACCTGCCGGATGGAACAACTCTGGAACAGACCGCGCGAGTGACACAAGCATTAGGTCACTATCTCGCCAGTCAGCTTGAGGTCGCCAACTATCAAACGTACGTGGGGCTCTCCGGCCCCTACAACTTCAATGGCCTCGTTCGGCATTACTACCTGCGACAGCAGCCGAATCAGGCAGACATTCAGGTAAATCTACTGCCGATCGAAGACCGCAGCACGCAAAGCCACGACATCGCAAAGCGGCTTCGTCCTGAGTTAGTGAGGCTCGCGCTGCCATTCGGGGCCCGTATCAAAGTGAGTGAAGTCCCCCCCGGGCCTCCAGTTGTGCAGACTCTGGTCGCGGAGGTCTATGGTCCGGAGATGTCGGGACAACTGGATGTTGCAAAAAAGGTGAAGCAGATATTCCAGCAAACCGCCGGAGTCGTTGATGCGGACTGGTATGTAGAGGACCCGCAGCAGCGGGTCGAATTCACGGTAGACGAATCCAAGGCTGCGCTGCATGGGATTACAGTGACGGATGTCGCAAAGGCACTGCAGCTTGCTGTATCGGGCACTGCTGCTGGACAGATTCACGACACATCGGAACGAGAAGCGGTGCCGGTTCATGTTCAGGTAGGGCGCCCGGAGCGTTCTTCGCTGGAACAGCTCGAAAACATCCGCATGAGAGCTTCAGACGGAAGCCTTGTTTCATTGCGAGAGCTAACGCAGATTCGGCAAACGACGCTGCAACCAAGCATCTATCACAAGAATCTGAAGCGCGTGGTGTACGTGACAGGCGATGTAGCCGGCGCGGAAGAGAGTCCCGTCTATGCCATCTTCAGGATGAATGAAGCGCTTGACCATTTGACACTTCCGGCCGGTTATACGCTCGCTCGTTACAACTCTGTACAGCCCGAATCCACAGATCACTACTCCATGAAATGGGACGGCGAATGGCAGATCACACTTGAGGTCTTTCGCGATCTCGGTCTGGCCTTCGCAGCGGTTCTTGTACTGATCTACGTGCTTGTGGTCGGCTGGTTCCGCTCCTTTCTTGTGCCGCTGGTTATCATGGCACCCATCCCGCTCACCCTTGTGGGCATCCTGCCCGCGCACGTCATGATCGGTGCCTTCTTTACGGCAACTTCGATGATTGGTTTCATCGCCGGCGCCGGCATCATCGTTAGGAACTCGATTATTCTGGTGGACTTCATTGAGCTCCGCAGAACTCAAGGGATGCCCCTCGCTGAAGCAGTCATCGACGCAGGAGCCGTTCGCTTCCGACCCATGTTGTTGACCGCAGCCGCCGTTGTGGTTGGCGCCAGCGTTATCCTGTCCGATCCGATCTTCCAGGGGCTTGCACTTTCGCTCATCGCGGGTGAAGTGGCCTCTACAGTGCTTTCACGGTTAGCCGTTCCCGTCCTTTACTACGCAAGCCAGAGGGGAGCCGATGAAAGAGATAGGAGGCGTGCGCAAAACGAACAAGCCCAGATGCCTGTTCCTACTACTATATGAAACCGAATGGAAACGCAGCTCAAACTAAGGAGAGAACGTATGACAGTCGAAAGATCAGTTCGTTTATTAGCTGGTGTGATGGTTCTAGCCTCTCTCGCGCTTGCCTATTATGTTTCGCCTTACTGGTATCTGCTAACGGCGTTTGTCGGTCTGAATCTGCTCCAGTCCGCTTTTACAAACTGGTGCCCAGCAATGTCGATCTTCCGCGCGATGGGCCTGAGGGACCCGGAGAAGCAGCCGACGCGCCAAATTAACTGACAACAATTCGGCATTCGGCGATGAAGAATCCTTGTTATTCCTCTGATTCCGGGCATCTGCGAGGTTATGAGGCAGGATGCAGACTATGAAGCTCGAATGAGTGACAGCCATCACTGCGCCGTGAGGATACTCCTTGTAAAAAGGAGCCTGGAGCACAAGACATTGCGTTAGGAGTATGAAAATGACAAGTGCGCTTGCAGGGACGGGCTCGAAGGGCTCCGCCAATATGGAATAGCTGCCGCAGATCGAGTATGTAGTGCAGGCGCGTCGCATCGACTCTGAGGGAAGTATTGCGCAGTGCAAAGACGCAACTGTTCAACTAGACACCAGCGTGAACGGTCGTGTGGATGCGGTCAATCCGGTTGAACTTCTCTTGGCCGTGCTATCTGCATGCATGATTAAGGGCTTGACACGTGTTGCTCCGATGCTCGATTTTGACTATCAAAACGTCTCGGTGAAGCTCCGTGCATCACGTCAGAATGTGCCGCCTCGAATTACTCGAATCGAGTATGAAATCCTGGTCGAAACGGAAGAAACGGACCATCGCCTGAGCTTGCTCCACGAAAATATCCGCAAATTCGGAACTGTATCGAATACGGTTGCTGCCGGGACATCGTTAACGGGAACGATTTGTCGAATCACCAGACGGTGAAGGTTAGACCCTACATCATGCCAGTTCAACGGAATCGCGACCGCGGTGTTCTTGTCACAGCTCCCAAATTGCTCATCTCAATAGCCAGCAAAACAGCTATCAATCTTTCGACATATTCCCGCATGGCCGCAGCATCAGACGAGCTTGCCGTCCTAAACATAAAGCGCGACTCCGACCGAACCTCCGCCTTCGGCCAAGATCACGCCCTCTCCAGAAGAACCTCTACGGGGATCTCGCATGAAAGGCCTACGCCTCCAGATCGTCCCTGGCCAAAATTCCTATAGAGATCATGGACTAACAAAGCGAGTGCGGAAAGGCTGGCGTCGCGCATTCTTAGCCGGCTGCATTTTGCACATTCAAAGAAATGTGGACGGTGGCATCGTGGCGGCAAGACATCTCGCGACCAATACGCGACCATTCTGGAGAAGTCTTATGTTATTGATAATAAGCTATTTATATAAAACAATAAGACCTCCCATTAGGGAGGCTAATATCTATTCTGCGTAAGCCATTGATTCTAAATGGTGGCCAGAGACGGGATCGAACCGCCGACGCCGGCCTTTTCAGGGCCGCGCTCTACCACTGAGCTATCTGGCCTCAGTGAAATTGCAGGGTGTAGATCGTGCGCGGGGATCAACCGGGGATCGGGATACGGCACTTCTGCAACAGCTTCTTGAGTATAGCAAGACCGGCCCTTATCGCCAAACTTGTCGGGCGACCGCGGCCATCATCCCTTGGACAATTTCGGCCAACCTGAGGTTGGTATGTTTTCATCGGAGCAATGGGGATAGGTAGGGTTGGGCAATCTCGAACGAGCATGGGAGTGATGGCACAACGAAGGCTCCTGCTGCCGGCTGCGGCACTGCTTCTGCTGAGTTTGCTTGAGGGTGCGGATGGATTGCGGTCCAATCTTCTGCCCGGTCTCCTTTCTCATCCGTTGTCTGCGCTGCAAAGGGAGGCTATGTCTCTGGCGCTCTTTGCGGTATCCGCGACAGGTGTGGCCTGGCTCCTCAAGGCCAAATTACCTGCGGGACGGCAGCTTTGGATCGCTGCAGAGATAGGAATTGGACTCTTTGCTATTCCTGCACTGCTGATGCACTTCAGCTATTCCTCAACTTCGGGGTTCACTCGATCGGCGCTGATGACATTGGTGCCGTTGCTTGCGGTGGTGCTTGAGCCTTACTTCCGGAACGACGCTGCTCAACAGCCGCGAAGCGGGCTTGTTGCTGCTTTGGTCTCGTTGGCTGGAGCGCTTTTCGTCTTTCCAGTCACGATTCTCGGCACCGTGAACGCCGGAATCGGGTTTGCCGCAGTGGTGCTAGCGGCAATCTCAATCAGTGTTGCGAACTGCGGGGCGGTTAGGGCACTCGCCTTGCTTCCTGAAAATTCCTCAGTTGCGATGCTGCCCACAGCGGCGATTGCAGCGGGAGCGGCAGCTCTTCTACTGGCTATCGTGGAGTTGAGCGTTGAGCGCGCTCCGTGGACAGGTGAAGCACTTGCTCCGCAATTGCTCTGGTCCGCGCTGATCGATTTGCCTGCTTTGTTTCTCCTCTTCTGGTTGCTGCGCCGGCTCACTGCGGTCCAGACAGCCGTGCGCTTTATCCTTGCTCCGCTGCTGGTGATTCTTACCGGAGCTTTTGCGATGCAACAGCCGATGCAGCTGGAAACCTGGCTGGGGCTGCTGCTCATGGTTGCCGGTGCCTGCTGGCTCCTGGTTGGCGGCATGGAAGCCGGCCATGAGTTGCTCTCGATTGGTTCGCCTCCGGACGGGGAGCCTTAGGCGTCGAGGAACGAAGATCGCGAGATTCGCATTGGCGCGGTCCTTTACACTAGCTCTCAATCCTAGAGTTCTCTGCGAGGTTCCATGCGCCTGCATCCTGTCGTTCTGCTGATCGCTCTCATACCGCTTTCCTCCTGCCGGCAGGGCGTGAACAACACCAACCAGGAGGCGCGGACGGAGCGTGCGTTTGAGTTGGCCCGGCAGCAGGGGCCGCTGGCGCTGCGCGGATTCCTGCTGGGGATGCCGAAGGGCGCCGATCTGCATGTTCACCTGAGTGGAGCGGTGTATGCCGAGAGCTGGCTGCGCGCCGCGGGAGAAGATGGTTTGTGTGTCGATCCCAAGGCGCTCAAGTTTGCCAAGCCGACGGGAAAGGCCTGCGCCAAGGACCAGATCTCCGCCGTCGACCTGCTGGCGCATACCGAGGGCCCGAATCAGGATCTCTACGACAAGCTGGTGGATGCGTTCTCGATGCGCAGCTTTGTGCCCTTCTCACAGTGGAGCGGACATGACCAGTTCTTTGCCACCTTTGGCCACTTCAGCGGGACAGATAAGAAGCATGCGGGCGAGTGGATCGACGAGGTGGTGACCCGCGCGGCCAACCAGAACGAGCAGTATGTGGAGCTGATGGAGACGCCGCCGTTTGGCCATGCGGCGACGATCGCGCACCAGATGGGCTTTGACGGGAACCTGCCCGAGTTCCGGCAGAAGCTGCTGGCTGCCGGGTTGGATCAGGAGGTCGACGCGGCCAAGGAGCATATCCAGTCGGCGCTGGCGCTGCGGGACAAGCTGGAGGGCTGCGGTACGGCTGCGGCGAAGCCCGCCTGTGCGGTGCAGGTGCGGTTTATCTACCAGATCCTGCGCGGATTCCCGAAGGAACAGGTCTTTGCGCAGACGCTGCTGGGCTTTGAGGCGATCAGCAAACTGCCGGAGTTTGTGGGCATCAACTTTGTACAGCCTGAGGATGGATATATCTCGATGACCGATTACAGCTTGCAGATGAAGATGCTGGATTATCTGCACTCGGTCTATCCGGCGGTACACATCTCGTTGCATGCGGGCGAGTTGGCGCCTGGTCTGGTTACGCCGGATGGGTTGCGCTTCCATATCCGGCAGGCGATGGAGATGGGCCATGCTGAACGGATTGGGCATGGCGTGGATGTGATGTACGAGGACGATGCTCCGAACCTGCTGAAGGAGCTGGCGGCAAAGCATGTGATGGTGGAAGTCAACCTCACCTCGAATGAAGGCATTCTCGGTATCGAAGGTGAGAATCATCCTTTGCCGTACTATCGCAAGGCGCATGTGCCGGTTGCGCTCTCGACGGATGATGAGGGCGTTTCGCGGATCGATCTGACGCATGAGTACGTGAAGGCGGCGGAAGACTTCTCGCTCAACTACATCGACCTGAAGCAGATGGCGAGGACCGGAATGGAGCATAACTTCCTGCCCGGGAAGAGCCTTTGGGCGCAGCCGGATGTGTTTACGGATGTGGTTTCGGAGTGTTCGGGCTCGATGAGCGATTCGCCTTCATCCGAGTGCAGCTCGTTTCTGAAGCAAAATCAGAAGGCTGCTGCGCAGTGGGAACAGGAGCGGCGAATCCGGGAGTTTGAGGCGAAGTGGTGATGCCGGAAGCCTATTGCCGATTGCAAGGGGAAAGCGAAGATCTAGCGAACGCGAGGGGGGGAGGGGGTATCCTTTTCCTGCCCCGGGCGCTCAGACCACGGGAAGTTTCGAACTGCAGAATAGTCAGGCTTTCGGATGAAACGGCTTTGTGAAGGACTCTTCGCTCCATTATGCACGAAATTGAGTTAATTCCGCGCTGAGAAATCTGAAGGTCGAGAACGGCAGCGGTTCACGGCATTCTGACTTCTATGCGATACCCTCTCAGTGGGGATCTCATGCGCGTTGTCTTATCCAACATTGGGACGTTTGGGGATATCAATCCGCTGATTGCCGTGGCGCTGGAGTTGAAGCGGCGGGGGCATGAGCCGGTGATGGCAGTGCCGGCGGTCTATGCGCCGAAGATTGTGCCGCTGGGGTTGGAGTTTCATGCGGTGCGGCCGGATATCGACCCGAAGAATACGCTGCTGGCAGAGATGATTTACGACGTGCGCAAGGGCACGGAGCGCGGGCTGCGGGAGTTTCTTTTCCCCGTTCTGAGACAGACCTATGACGATCTGACGGCGGCGGCAACTGTGCCGAAACGGGCGGACCTGCTGCTGTTGGGAGAGTTGAACTACGCAGGGCCGCTGGTAGCGGAGGTCACGGGAATTCGGTGGGCGAGCTATGTGCTGGCACCGCTGTCGTTTTTCTCGGCGTATGACCCGCCGGTGCTGCCGATGTATCCGCGGCTGGCGCGAGCGGACAAAGTGGTTCCGGGGATGGGGCGGGGAATACAGAGGCTGGCGCGGTTAGTGAGCCGCAAATGGCCGCAGCCGATCTATGACCTGCGAGCGGAGTTGGGGCTCAAGCGCGGGCCGAATCCGCTGTTTGATGCGAAGCATTCGCCGGACCTGGTGCTGGCGATGTTTTCACGGGTGCTGGGGCATCCGCAGCCGGACTGGCCGGGAAATGTGCGGATTACAGGCTTCTGTTTTTACGACGCGGATGCGGGAAATGCCAAGCTGCCGCCGCATCTGGAGGCTTTTCTGGCTGCCGGGCCGCCGCCGCTGGTCTTTACGCTGGGCTCGGCGGCGGTGATGGCTGCGGGGCGGTTCTATGAATTTGGGGCTCGGGCAGCGGAGCGGCTGGGGATGCGGGCGGTGTTGCTGATCGGTTCGGATGCGCGGAACCGGCCCCGTCATGTGTTGCCGGATTCGATCTGTGTAGCCGAGTATGCGCCGTATTCCGCGCTATTTGAGCGAGCTGCGGTGGTGATTCACCAGGGCGGGGTGGGTACGACGGCGCAGTGCCTGAGGGCGGGCAAGCCGATGCTGATTATGCCGTACAGCCACGACCAGCCGGACAATGCGCGGCGGATGCGGAGGCTCAAGGTGGCGCGGGTGATTCTGCGGCAGAACTTTACGCCGCTCAGGGTGGTGCGGAAGCTGAAGAAGATTCTGGAAGATCCGATTTATGCGCACAGGGCGCAGCAGATCGCACTTCGACTCAAGGGGGAGGATGGAGTGAAGACTGCTTGCGATGCGCTTGAGGGGCTAGGGCAATAAGGGCGAGTGTAGAGTGGGAAGAGGGTTTGGTGGTGAGAAGGTGCTAGAGCTGAAACCTTTGGGAGTAACAAACAAAGGCCAGGCAAGGACGTTGACTCATCGGCGGTTATTGTTCCCACCCATTCCGGAAAGGACGCGGAATGGATGGGCATCCCGGCTTGATGCAGACACAGCGGGTTCCGTTCAACAGGTTGGGTCATGAAGAACTATCGAATCTTCAGCTTGATGCTTTTCGTTCTCGGCATTGTCGGACCTCTTCCCTGCGGTACCCAGTCATCACGCTTTTTTCCCTCGATAGAATCCCCCGAGGGGTGGCCAATTCCGAAACACTCTGAAGCGATTTCGTCGTCAGACGTTCCCTATGGGAGCGATCACCAAGTTGTGCATGTCGTTCGTTATAGGTGCACGGAAGGGTTTGGCCTTCCTTGGTATTATCAAAAATCCGATGGAACCTTGGTCCTGCTGTCGCTGCCCTTCAAAACCAAGGAGATCGACGCCTTGGAAATCAATGGGCTTCGATTTGAATATACGGCCGTCGTCACCGGCAATGGAATTAGCGCCGTGACCACGGTTCGGTGGATGGACTTGACTGGAAATGGGGAGTTCACCAAGCTTCTGTGGGGGCAACAAGAGCCCGATATTCCCAAATGGGCTTTCAATGCCAAGAGTCGATGAATCAATGTCGCCTAGTGTTTGTGCCCAACAAAAGATCGTGCGGAACGGGAAAAGGCAAGGGCAGAAGCAGATCCTTCGCTTTGCTCAGGATGACAGTTTCTTGGGTTGGGGGGAGGGTTTGGTGCGGGATGGCGGCAAAAAGGCATAGGTGGAGCTGATTTATGCGGGGATGATGGACGAAGGGAGAACAGCGGCTGGGATTAGGGATCGGCCGTTGGATGGGGACTTCCATGGCGGAAGGTCCTACTCACAGCATCAGGGCGAGGTTTGCACCTCGCCCTGATGATTGAGAACGGATTCTGCCAGAATCCCTCGGAGTTCGGAAGAACTAGAGAGGCTGTACGTCAGCCGCCTGCCAGCCCTTGGGACCCTTCACTACGTTGAACTGAACGGCCTGACCTTCTTGCAAGCTCTTAAAGCCATTCGAGTTGATAGCGGAGTAGTGAACGAACACATCTTCGCCATTCTGACGCGAGATGAAGCCGAAGCCCTTCGCGTCGTTGAACCATTTCACAGTACCTTGTTCCATTTTGAGTCGTATTTCCTAAACTTTGAATTGCGCTTGAGTGAAACGGAGCGACCACTGGCAGATCTTGCTTGGT
>Ga0105248_10001772_pt1 | contig 24028 bp, 24 predicted proteins | sample KBSS34metaG_FD_81524 | JGI IMG/M metagenome (GOLD analysis project Ga0105248, IMG submission 81524) | Switchgrass rhizosphere microbial communities from Kellogg Biological Station, Michigan, USA - KBS S3-4 metaG | ecosystem: Host-associated > Plants > Roots > Rhizosphere > Soil | place... | reverse complement strand
GAGGAAGAGGAAGGTCCCGGCGGGATCTTCGCGCAGGCGCGCAAGGGCAAGCTCGACCTCGATGGGCTTGGCGAACAGATGGCCGCCGAGAAGGAAGAGCTGACCAAGCGCTTCAAGACCGAGGGTATTCCGCAGCCCAAGCTCAAGACGATGGACGAAGTGTCCGTCTGACGGCTCACCTTCCGGCAAGAACCGAACGGGAGCGGCCTATCGGCGGATTTCCGCTAGACTAGGCCGCTCCCATAACTTTTGATATATGCCGCGTCGGGAGCGCAGTTGTTTCTTGCAGGCGTTGCGCCCTGACAGCCCCCCAAGCGGGGGTCCTCTGTGTTGGTGGACCCCGATGGCTGCCGCTTGTGAACAAGCCAGGGGCGAGCGATGAGCTACGAAGTCCATGATTATCACCGGGAGCGGGAGCGGCATTGCCGCTCGATGGCCCAGCGCGCCAGCGACCCCGAAATCCGGCGCCTCCACGAACAACTGGCAAACCTCCACGCCAGCCGCGCCGCCAGCCTTAATCAGGCGCAGACCCAGCTCAGCGCGAACTAGGAGCTACCTGAGCGCGGCAACCCGCATGGCCTGCGCGTCACGGCCGTAGATATCGTCCACGAAGCTCAGCTGACCGTTCCGCGACTGCGCCGTCAGGTAAGTCACATAGATCGGCACCGGCGTCGGAAGCTGCACATTCTGCTCAGCCGCGCTAGAGGCCGCATTGGGATCGCTGCCCATCATCCAGCGCGCGAGCGTCTCCGCGTCCTCGAGCCGGATGCACCCGTGGCTGATCGTCCGGTCATCCTGCGCGAACAGCTCCTTCACCGGCGTATCGTGAAGATAGATGTCGTAGCTGTTCGGGAAGCCGAACTTCACATGGCCCATCGAGTTTGCCGGTCCGGGCAGCTGGCGCACACGGACTTCGAGGCTTCCGTCAGCAACCGCATGCCAATCGACCTTCGTCGGATCGAGCAGACTGTCGTCGCTCTTGTCGGCCGGCATCACCTGATAGCCCTGCCGCTGAAGGTAACCAACGCCCTGCTCGAGCACGTTCTTCGCGATCAGCGAACGGACGAGCTCCGGCCCCACGTGCCAATAAGGGTTGAGCGTCGCATAATAGATCGTGCTCGCGAGCATCGGCGTCTGGGTCTTGGCGCCGGGCTTGCCGACCGCGACCTTCATCGAACCGGCGATACGCCCGTCCTCGATCATGAACAGGCGCGCCGACGCCGTGTCGACCATCACATATTTGTGCTGGAACGGCATGTCGCGCGCGCGGTCGAGGCTGGTGAGCACGCGAGGATCGACCCCGCCGCCGCTCGTCTGCATTGACGCCCAGGCGGCGTCGCGAAGCTCGGCGTAGAGGGGGTTCACCTGCGACACCGAGCGGACGTACGCCGTCAGCGAAGGGGCCGAAGCGGTCTTGTCGAGGATCTGCATCGCGCCATCGCGGCGCGGCTGCACCCACGAATCCGCGTAAATCATGCCGGCCAGCGGCTGCTGCAGGGTCTGGACGTAGCTGACCCACGCGGCGGACAGCAGCCGATCGGCCGCCTGCAGCGCAGACCGGTCACCGCCTTGCGCACGTGCGATCAGCGCCTGCGCCTGCGATGCGAGGGCCGGACCATTCTCCATGCCGTCGAGCGGCGCGCGTTCGAGAATGCCGATCAGTTCGCGAGCGGCTCCGCTGTCGGCGCCGCTGCGTAGCCAGACCGGGGCATTCCCGCGGCCTGCGTAAAAAGCGTCGACCGCCTGAGTCGCGCCAGGAGACACTTGAACGGATGCATTGGGAAGCTCCGGGCTTGTCGCGGCGTTCGCAGGCAAAACCAGTCCCATCAGCGCCGCGGCAGCGGCGCCGGCCAGATACCGGGTTATCACGTTCAGAAACTTTCTAAATTTCTATTCGAAGCCTCAACGCGGCAACAGCCCTACGGGTTCAAATTTAGTATTGACTTCCCGTCTGTCCCGTTCCGGGCCTGAGCCGGCTTCGCCGCTTTGGCAGCGCGACTCGGGATGCGCCTTGGTGTATTGACACTATAAGACACCGTGGCTTATCACTGCCGTTAATTTTCCAAAGGAGAGGCCATGTACAGCCAACAGGAAATCGACGATGCCGTCGCTTCCGGCGTCATCAGCGCCGAAGCTGCGGATGCTTTGCGCGCCCACATCGCTTCGCAGCGCTCGACCCCAATTCCGGACGAAGAGCAATTCCGGCTCATCACGGGTTTCAACGACATCTTCGTGTCGATTGCTGCAGCCATCCTGCTCTTCGCGGTCGGCTGGATCGGACAGAGCATCGGCCAGGCGTCCGGCCTGGTCATCTCGGAGCATGGCGAAAGCGGGCCGAGCCTGCTGGCGCCGCTCGCGATTGCTGCCACGTCATGGGGCCTCGCGCTTTTCTTCACAGCCAAAAGGCGGATGGCGCTGCCTTCGATCCTGTTGCTCCTAGCCTTCGTCGGCGGCGTCTTCGCGACGTCTGCGTTCCTGCTCGTGCAGATCATCGGCCCGGACCGCTTCCAGGGTCAGGCCGACCTCCTCGGAGCGACCGTGGGCGGCGCCAGTGCCGCGATTGCCGCGGCCGCAGCGTGGATTCACTGGCGCCGGTTCCATGTGCCGATCACGATCGCCGCGGGCGCGGCCGCCGTTGCCGGCCTGTTCCTCGCGATCGTCATCGGCATTCTCCAGCCCGGCGACAGCGAAACCGCAAAGAACATCATCCTCAGCTTCGTGCTGCTGCTCGGTGTTGGTGTCTTTCTGTTCGCCATGTGGTGGGACTCGTCGGACCGTGCGCGCGTGACGCGCCGGTCGGACGTCGCCTTCTGGCTTCACCTGCTGGCGGCCCCGATGATCGCGCACCCGGTCTTCGCGCTGCTCGGCCTCAACAACGGCAGCGTGAGCACCAGCGAGGGACTGATTGTCGTCGGTCTCTATTTGCTCTTCGGACTGACCGCGCTTGCGGTCGACCGCCGCGCCCTCCTCGTGTCGGCGCTCGCCTACGTGCTCTATGCCCTGACCGAACTGTTCAAGCAGTTCGGCGCGGTCGAGCTGAACATCGCGCTAACCGCGCTGGTGATCGGTTCGGCGCTGCTGCTGCTGTCGGCTTACTGGCACCAGGCGCGCCGCCTGATCGTCACTCGGCTGCCCGCGGGGCTCCAGGGTCGTTTGCCGGAGCTCGATCGTCCGGCTCTGGTCAGCCAACCAGCCGCATAAGCCGGCGCTCGAGCGGGGCCAGCACGGGTGCAAGCTCGTGACCCCGCTTGAGCACGGCGCCATGTTCACCGACCAGTGCAAATGCCCCCTGCTTCGAACGAAGCGCGGGGCATTTCTCTATGCGGATCTCGGGGCGCTCGCTGTGGCGCCGGTATGCGGCAAACACCGCCACGTCGGGATCGATGCGAAGCGCATAGTCGCGCCAGTGACCCGCCGCGACCATCCGGCCATAAAGGTCGAGGATCCGCTGCAGCTCCTTACGATCGAAAGTAGCGATTGGGCGCCGGTCCCAGGGTGCCGGGAACGGCGCGATCACGCTCAAGCGCTCTTCACCTCCGGCCGCCGCTGCCGGGCAGCCTTCAAAATCTTGATCTCGGCACGGAGCTCGTCGAGCTCGCGCTCGAGCTCACCGATGCGAACCCGCACCGGGTCGCAATCCTCGCCGCACGGCGTGCCGTAAGGCATGAAGCCGGGACTGTAGTGGATGGCCTCGACGGGAACCGGCTTGGCAGGGATGCCAACCACCGTCGAATGAGAAGCAACGTCCTTGGTGACGACCGAGTTGGCGCCGATCTTGGCGCCTTCGCCAACGTCGATCGGTCCAAGCACCTGCGCGCCCGACCCGATCACCACGCCCGAGCGGATGGTCGGATGGCGCTTGCCGCCGACGCCCGTCGAGGGGTTCGTGCCACCGAGCGTGACGTTCTGGTAGATGGTTACATCGTCCTCGATCTCGGCCGTTTCGCCGATCACGCTGAACCCGTGGTCTAGGAAGAAACGTTCGCCGATCTTCGCTCCAGGGTGGATGTCGATCGCGGTCAGGAACCGCGCGAAATGATTGACGAGCCGCGCCGGGAAATAAAGCCGCCCCTCCCAGAGCCAGTGGGCAAGGCGGTGCAGGCCCAGCGCCCACACACCCGGATAGAAGAGCACGTCCCAGCGCGAACGTGCCGCCGGGTCACGAGCCTTCACTGAATCAAGGTAGGCAATCAGCCCGGAATGCAAGCGCCGAAATCCTTCTGCTCTACTGCAGCAATTTAGGATGCATGCAGATTAGGGACAATGGGTGAAGAATTTCGCCGCGCCCTGTCAACGAAACGGCGTTTCCTGTTCCCTGCCCCTTGCCAAGGCCCACGGCTTCCGCAAAGCACCGCGGTCCAAGGGAGCAGGGAAGCGTTTTCATGCCGTCGATCCGGTGAGCTAAGGGGGGCGACCGATCTTCTCCGCGTACAACCCGCTCTATTCCGTCGCAGGCTTCTTCGTCGGCGCGCTGGTCGGCCTGACCGGCGTCGGCGGCGGATCCCTCATGACTCCCCTGCTCGTGCTGCTGTTCGGCTTTCATCCGGCGACGGCGGTCGGAACCGATCTGCTCTACGCATCGGTGACGAAGACCGTCGGGACGGCTGTGCACGGCAAGCGCGAAACCGTGGACTGGAAAATCGTCTGTGAGCTTGCATGCGGGAGCGTCCCGGCGGCGATCATCACCCTCAGCCTCATGGCCTACCTTGGCATCAGCGGCGCAAAGAGCGCTTTCCTGCTCAACGTGCTTCTCGGGAGCGCTCTCCTCCTCACCAGCGTCGCCGTCTTCTTCCGCCCGTGGATACTCGATTGGGCCGGCCATCACATCGACGCGATGGAGGATAGCCGGACGGCGCAGTGGACGGTGCTGCTCGGGGCGGTTCTCGGCGTCCTCGTGTCGATCACGTCGGTCGGTGCGGGCGCGCTCGGGACGACGGCGTTGCTGATCCTTTACCCCAAGCTGCCGGTCGCGCGGATTGCCGGCAGCGACATCGCGCACGCCGTGCCGCTCACGCTGATCGCGGGAATTGGCCACTGGCTTATCGGATCGGTCGACTTCACCCTGATGTTCGCGCTCCTCGCCGGCTCCATCCCCGGGATCATCGTCGGCAGCATGCTGGCGACCCGCTCGTCGGATAAGGTGCTTCGGCCGCTCCTTGCGATCACTTTGCTCCTCTCTTCGCTGAGGTTGCTGACCGCCTAGAGCGTGGCGTGCACCGTCGCGAGCGCCTTCATGACGGCCGCGATGCGCACCGCCGACTGGATCGCGTCCGGCTTCACACCATGCTCGAGGAGCACGCGCTCGTGGCTGTCGATGCACATGCCGCAGCCGTTCATCGCCGACACCGCCAGGCTCATCAGCTCGAACTCCTCCTTGGCGATTCCGTGCGAGCCGATGAAGTTCATCCGCAGCCGCGCCGGCATCTTCCCATATTCCGGGTTCGCGACGAGGTGGACGAAGCGGTAGTAGACGTTGTTCATCGCCATCACGGCCGCGGCGCCGCGTGCGGCATTGGCCTGCACGTCGGACAGCTTGCCGGCTGCTTCTGCTTCAGCGGCGTCGACAAGCGGCTTGTATCCCGAGCCATAGGCGCAGACGAGCAGCAGGGCGAACTTCCGTTCCGCCGGCATCAGCTGATCGGACAGGATGGAGCCCAGGTTGAGCCGGATGTCCTTGGCATAGTCCGGAAGCGTCTCGGCGAATTGCTTGAGCGACATGGATACTCCTGTTGGCAATGAAAAAGGGGCGGGCCTGGGGAGCCCGCCCCTCCTGATCGACCGGCAAGGGGAGGACCGGTCGAAATTCCTCCCGAAAGAGCGGGAGGAAACCTGTTAGGCCGCGGGCTTCAGAACCTCTTCACCCGGCGTCCAGTTGCACGGGCAGAGCTCGTCGGTCTGCAGCGCGTCGAGAACGCGGAGCGCTTCGGCTGGATTGCGGCCGACGTTGAGGCCGTTGACGGTCACGTGCTGGATGACATTGTCCGGATCGACGATGAAGGTTGCGCGGAAGGCGACGCCCTCGTTGCGGTCGAGGATTCCCAGTGCCTCGGCCAATTCCTTCTTGTTGTCGGCGATCCACGGGAAGTCAGCGCCCGCCAGCTGCTCGTCCGAGCGGCGCCACGCGAAGTGGACGTGGCTGGTGTCGGTCGAGGCGCCGATCAGCTCGGCGTCGCGGTCGGCGAAGTCGGCCTTCAGCTCGCCGTAGCCGACGATCTCGGTCGGGCAGACGAAGGTGAAATCCTTCGGCCAATAGAAGAGCACCTTCCACTTGCCGTTGGTCTGGCCAAGATCGATCGTCTCACCGGCAGGCAGCGCGTTCGTGCCCTGCTGGACCGGCAGTGTGAGAGAGGGAAGCTTGTCCCCAACGGTAAGCATACGGAAGGTCTCCTGATTATGTTGCAGCGCAGCATCTAGGGTTGTGGCATCAATCGTTCAAGTCCATTATACTGCTTATAGTGATTGGATTTCTCGATTAGATGTCGGTCCACCTGCCCAGCCTGAAACAGCTCCAATATCTCGTCGCGCTTCGGCGCTACGGGCACTTCGGCAAGGCCGCCGAAGCCTGCTTCGTCACCCAATCGACCCTCTCCGCGGGCCTCCGCGAGCTGGAAACGCTCCTCGGCGTCACCCTGGTCGAGCGCACCCGCCGCCTCGTCCGCTTCACGGCGCTCGGCGAGAGAACCGCGGACAAGGCGATCCGCGTCCTCCGCGAAGCCGAAGAGCTCGCCGAACTCGCCCGCGCCGAGGGCCAGCCCCTCCACGGCGAACTCAGGATGGGCGTTATCCCCACCATCGCCCCGTTCCTGCTTCCCGCAATGCTTCCGCGCCTCCGAGACGAATGGCCCAACCTCAAGCTCTACCTGCGCGAGGAAACCAGCCACGCCGCGTGTGAAGCGCTGCACCGCGGCCAGCTCGATTGCGTCTTGCTCGCCCTCCCCTTCGCTTGCGGCGAGGTGGACTCAGCTGCCTTGTTCGACGACCCGCTCTACGTCGCCTTCCCACCCGGCGAGGGTCCGCGCGATGGAGCTGTTGACGCCGCGGCTATCGACGAAGACCGTCTTCTGCTCCTGGAGGACGGGCATTGCCTGAAGGATCACGCCCTCTCCGCCTGCAACCGGCCGGAATTGCGCGCGAATGCGTCGATGATGGGCACGTCGCTGCACACTTTGGTGCAGATGGTCGACAACGGCCTAGGCGTGACCTTCGTCCCGGGCATGGCGATCGAGACCGGCATCCTCCAGGGGACGCGTGTCGACGCCAAGCGGCTCAAGTCCGATCACGGCTTCCGCCGCGTCGCGCTGATCTGGCGCCGCTCAAGTCCACGGGAAAACGAATTCCAGATGCTCGCCTCGACGCTGCGCCGGCTCGCGCAGGATCTCATCGCCGACCTAGAGCCGGTCGCTTCCCCTGCGGCCAAGCCGGAGTTTGAGGGGACGTGCGCATGACGTCGCGCACCTCCCCCCGCGCCGCGTAACTACTTGGCCGTTGCCGGCTCGGCGATGCCGATCGGTTCCTCGCTCGATTTGTTCTGCGGCAGGTCGAAGCGGTCGGCGTTCATGACCTTCGTCCAGGCCTTTATGAAGTCCGTGACGAACTTCTCCTGCCCGCCCTTCTGGGCGTAGACCTCGCAGACCGCGCGCAGCTCGGCGTTGGAGCCGAAGATCAGGTCGGCGCGCGTGCCGCGCCAGGACTCGCCGCCGCTTTTGCGATCGGTCGCAACATATTCCTCGTCGTTCGACCCATCGACCGCCTTCCACACATTCGTCATGTCGAGCAGGTTGACGAAGAAGTCGTTGGTCAGCTGGCCCGAGCGCTTGGTGAAGTGGCCGTGGCCGCGCTCGCCGTGATTGGCGCCGAGCACGCGAAGACCGCCAATCAAGACCGTCATTTCGGGAACCGAGAGACCCAACAGGCTGGCGCGGTCGAGCATCATCTCCTCGGTCTTCACCGCCAGCTTCTTCTTGCCGACATAGTTGCGGAAGGCGTCGGCCTCCGGCTCCAGCCAATCGAAGCTCTCGGCGTCGGTTTGCTCCGCAGTCGCGTCGCCTCGGCCGCCCGTGAAGGGCACTTTGCCTGCCCCCGCCTTCTCGAGCCCGACGACGCCGCCTAGCACGATGGCATCGGCAAGGCTCATCGAGCCGCGCAAGCCGTTCAGCGTGTCGAGCACCTTCTTGAGCTCGGCCGGCTCATTGACGTCCCAGTCCTTCTGCGGAGCCAGCGCAATCCGCGCCCCGTTGGCGCCGCCGCGATGGTCGGACTTGCGGTAGGTGGACGCCGATGCCCAGGCGGTCTTGACCAGCTGGCTGACCGTCAGACCGCTGTCGGCGATCTTCGCCTTCACTGCCGCGACATCCGCGTCAGTAGGCTTCGTGCCGGCGGGGATCGGATCCTGCCAGATCAGGTCCTCCGCAGGCACCTCCGGCCCGAGGTAACGAGCCTTCGGCCCCATGTCGCGATGCGTGAGCTTGAACCAGGCGCGTGCGAAGGCGTCCTTGAAGGCTTCGTGGTCGTTCCTGAACTTCTCGCTGATCGCGCGGAATTCCGGATCGCGCTTCAGCGCCATGTCGGCGGTGGTCATCATCGTCGGGACCTTCTTGCTCGGGTCCCAGGCCGCCGGAGCCATGTCCTCTTCTTTCTGGTTGACCGGCTGCCACTGGTTCGCGCCCGCAGGCGACTGCACCAGCTCGTAATCGTAATCGAGCAACAGCCGGAAATAGTTCTCCGACCATTTCACGGGCGTGTTGGTCCACGCACCCTCGATGCCGCTGGTGACGGTATGCTCACCGATGCCGCCATGTTCTTCGCCACTGACCCAGCCAAAGCCCTGAGCGGCAAGGTCAGCACCCGCCGGCGCATGGCCGAGCGTCGAGGCGTCGCCGTTTCCGTGCGCCTTGCCGAACGTGTGCCCGCCAGCGGTTAGGGCGACGGTCTCTTCCGAGTTCATCGCCATGCGCAGGAAGGTTTCCTTCATGTCGCGGGCCATGCCCTCATCGTCGTGTGGATTGCCGCCGGGACCTTCCGGATTGACGTAGATGAGGCCCATCTGGATCGCCGCCAGCGGACCTTCGAGTTCGGCGAGGCCGTGCTCAGGCGCAATGCGCGTCTGCACCCCCTGATTGACCCACTTGTCCTCCGAGCCCCAGTAGATGTCGCGCTCGGGCTCGAACACGTCGGCGCGGCCGCCCCCGAAGCCGAACACCGGCCCGCCCATGCTCTCGATCGCGACATTGCCGGCGAGGATGAAGAGGTCCGCCCAGCTGATGTTCTCGCCGTACTTCTGCTTGATCGGCCACAGCAGGCGCCGCGCCTTGTCCAGATTGCCGTTGTCCGGCCAGCTGTCGAGCGGCGCGAACCTTTGCTGACCGCTATTGGCGCCGCCGCGCCCGTCGGCGGTGCGATAAGTGCCGGCCGCGTGCCAGGCCATGCGAATGAAGAACGGACCGTAGTGGCCGTAATCCGCCGGCCACCAAGGCTGGCTGTCGGTCATCAGGGCGGTCAGATCCCGCTTCAACGCCTGGTAATCGAGCTTCTTGAACGCTTCCGCATAGTTGAATTCGTCGCCCAGCGGATTGGTCGCACCATTAGGATTGAGGATCTCGGTCGCCAGCATTTCCGGCCACCAGTCGCGGTTCGTTCGACCGAGCAGAGCGCGGACATTTCCCTCGTGCATCGGGCAGCCCGGGCCAGAGCCCATTTCGCCAGTCTTCGCGTCCATCAGAAAATCCCTCCGAATGTGTCGATTTGTCGACCTGTGCCTAGGCGCGGCGGCAAATCGACGGAAACGACGAATCTTCGTCAGACAGAGGGGCAAAATCGATTAATCGGCTGCAGCCACTCGCTCAGTCCATGTGGCGAAGGCCGACGCGCAGATAATCGTAGCCGGTGATGAGGGTCAGCGCCGCAGCTGCCCAGAGGCAAATGATGCCGACGAGATGGACCCACGGCATGTGTGGTACCGCGCCACCGAGGATGAGCGCACCCAGGGCTATCAGCTGGAGCGTGGTCTTCCACTTGGCGAGCGCGCTCACCGGCACCGAGACCTGTAGCCCCGCCAGATACTCGCGCAGCCCGGAGACGATGATTTCCCGGAGCAGGATCACCAGCGCCGGGATAAGGTGCAGGCCGGCGATTTCGGGCACCGGGTTCGCCTTGCGGCTGGAGATGAGCATCACCAGCACCGCTGCAACCATGATCTTGTCGGCGATCGGATCGAGGAACTGGCCCAGCCGCGAAATGCTTCCCCACGCCCGCGCGAGATAGCCGTCGAAATAATCGGTGATGCCGACGACGCAGTACAGCACGAAGGTGATCGCATAATCGACCGGCGCCGGCCGCCACAGCAGAAAGACGAGGATCGGCACCGCCAGGATCCTCGAAAGCGTCAGAAGGTTCGGCAGCGACAGCATGGTTAAGGCGCTGCGTTATAGGGTTTGGCGGCTTCGTCAAAGCTGGCTATGCCTGCGGCCAAGTCCATGAAACCCTGCGCGCTTAGGCTTTGATCCAGAACGTTGCCCATTTGTTGCGCGCGCGGCGCTTCGTTCCGCTGTTCGCGACCCAGTTCCTCGGAGCGTTCAACGACAGCCTGTTCAAGCAGGCGGTGGTGCTGTTCGTCACCTATCAGCTGCTGCAGAACCCGGCGAAGGAGTTCCAGTTCAGCTCGATCGCCCAGGCGCTGTTCATCCTGCCCTTCTTCCTCCTGTCGGCTCTGTCGGGGCAGCTTGCCGACGACCATGACAAGGCGCGGCTGATCCGGATGATCAAGTTCGCCGAGATTCTGATCATGATCGTCGGCGGTGCCGGGCTGATGCTGGCGAACATCCCGCTGATGCTTGCCGCCGTATTTGCAATGGGCGTCCACTCCACATTCTTTGGGCCCATCAAATACGCGATCCTTCCCCAGCACCTGCGTCATGATGAGGTGCTTGGCGGCACGGGCCTCGTGGAAGCGGGGACCTACATTGCGATCCTGCTCGGAACGATCCTCGCAGGCGTCCTCGCCGCAAAGCCGCAGTTCGCTGCGGCCGCTACCATCTTGTTCGCTGCTCTCGGGTTCCTGACCGGCCGTCAGGTCCCGCCCGCTCCGCCGTCCGCCGAGCGGCTGCCCATCACGTGGCACATCGTCCACGCCTCGATCGAGCTGGTAAGCGCGACGATGCACATCCGCCGCCTGTTCCTTGCGATCCTCGCGATCAGCTTCTTCTGGACGATCGGCGCAGTGCTGATCATCATCTTCCCGCCGCTCGTGAAGAATGTGCTCGGCGCGAATGAGCAGGTCGCCAGCCTTTTCATCGCCATCTTCTCGATCGGCATTGCGATCGGCTCTCTGGCGATCAACCGCCTGTTGAAAAGTGAAGTCTCGGCAAGGTTCGCCCCGGCGTCGGTAATTGCAATGGGCCTGTTCGTGCTGATGCTGCACTTCGTAGCCCTGACCTGGAGCAAGATCGGGCCCGATCTCACGACGCTGGAGAATTTCCTCGTCAATCCCATGGCGTGGCCGATGATCCTTTGCCTCCTCGGCGTTGCGATCAGCGGCGGAATGTTCGTCGTGCCTCTTTATGCGTTCCTCACGACGACCGTTCCGAAGACCGAAACCGCGCGGACGGTTGCGGCCAACAACATCGTGAACTCAGGAGCAATGGTGGTGGGAGCGCTCGTCGCCTTTGCCCTCTCGAGCATGGGCGTGGGGCCGATCGGCCAGCTGCTGCTCGTCGCCTCGATGTGTTTGGTGTCCGCCTGGCTCGGCTGGAAGCTTCATCTCGCCTGCGATTGAGCGCTGACGGGGGCGTCAACCGATCAGGATTGAAACAAAGACGAAGCCCGCGAGGAAGGTCCCTGCGAACAGCTTTACGTCGTCGCTGAGCGCGATTGCCGGCGCTGTCGGCGAAGTCGGCATCTCATAGGTCCGCCCGCGTCCGAACCGCTTCGGATGGAGGGCAAACACGGGCCGGGCAATCTGCATGGCAAAATCCTTAACGCGATTTTTACCATGTTCAAACTCAGCACGTGCGCGCTCGGCTCCGTCCGTCCCGCAGCGGGACAGACGCGCTGCAACCCAAGCCATGGATTAGCCGCTGACTGCGACCGAAGCCGGTGGTTGATTGGCCCGAAGCCTCGCCGCGAGCAGTTCTCGCGCTTGTTCGCCGGTCATCGCTTTACCGAAATACCAGCCCTGGCCGATCGTGCCGCCAAGCCGCACGACCGCCTTGAACGCATCTTCGTTCTCGATCCCCTCGACGCAAACCGGCACCGAAAGCGCGGCCGCAAGGGTCGTGACCGCGCGAATAATCGCCGCATTTTCGCGCTTTTCGCCCACATTCATCACGAAGCTGCGATCGATCTTGATGATGTCGAACGGAAGCGCCCGAATGTGCGCGAGCGAGGAGAAACCCGTCCCGAAATCGTCGAGCGCAAGGCGAATCCCCTGGTTCTTCAGGCTGGTCACGATTGCGCGCGCCTGGTCCATGTCGGCGAAGAGCGAGCTTTCGGTGATTTCAATCACCAGCCGTTCGGCCGGAAAGCCGGTCTCCGCGAGAATCCGCACCATACGCTGTGCCAACCAGCCGTCGGCAAGCTGCGACGGCGAGATGTTGACCGACACCATGATCGTCGGATCCCACGTCGCCGCCTCGCGCAGCGCTTCGGTAACCACCTGCTGCGACAGGCGTCCGATCAGGCCGATCTCCTCGGCGACCGGGATGAAGACGTCGGCGCCGATGACGCCGGATAGCGCATGATTCCAACGTGCGAGAACCTCGAACCCGACGACTTCGCCGGTGCTGAGGTCCACTTGCGGCTCGAAATAAGGGACGAACTGGCCATGCTCGAGGCCGAAGCGGATGCCTTGCTCGATCTCGCCATGCGCGATGAGCGCGCGTTCCATTCCCTCGTCGAACCAGACCGGCCGCGCGACGCGGCCGCTTCGGGCTCGCTCGAGAGCAATATCGGCCCGGCGCAGAACGTCGGGAATGCGCGCGTCGGCTGCGCGGGCGGAGGCAATGCCGGCGAAGGCGCCGACCTGGATGATGCGATCGTCGAGCATGAGCGGCTGGCTGACGCAGCGCAGGATAGTTTCGGCGATCTGCTCCGCTCCGTCGGTGGCGGTGGCGCCGAGCGCGAGAGCGACCGCGAACTCGTCGCCGCTCAGGCGTCCGATAACGGCCTCTTCCCCCAGCTCGTGGCGAAGCGCTGCTGCGAGCGAACGAAGGAGCCACTCGCCGGCTTCGTAACCATGCTGGTCGTTGACCGATTTGAAGCGATGGATCTGGAACGAGATGACCACCAGATTATCACGGCGCGCCTCCGCTTCCACGCAAAGCTGTGCGGCGCGGTCGGCGAAGCCCTTGCGGTTGAAGAGGCCCGTTGCGGGGTCGGTCGTCGCGAGGACGGCGGCGCGCTTTTCCTGCTCCGCGCGCACCTCGGCCTCGTGCTGAAGATCAACGTAGCGGCGCCATCCGAACAGGATGAGCGCGACATTGAGCGTCAGCGCGGTGCTTGCGATGCGGACGTCGGTGCCGAATTCGCCGTCGATATGAATGTGATGGAAGAAGGAGCTTCCGTTCCAGATCAACAACAAGACGGCGGTGATGAGGGTCCCAAGCACGAGCGCGTCGCGCCGCGCGCTCAGAACGCCCGGTCGTCTCGATTCCGATCTTGAATAAGCCCCACTCGCCACGTCTGCCCGAGTACAGCCCAACGCTTAATATTTTACTTTGGTTATGGGCGCGCATCCGCGTCCGCGGAAAACATCGGGATCCCCAATCGGCCGAGAAATGGTGCGGACGGTGGGAATCGAACCCACACTCCCTATCGGGAAGAGGATTTTAAGTCCCCAGCGTCTACCGTTCCGCCACGTCCGCTCGCTTGCCCGGCAACGGTAGAAGAAGCGGCCGGGCTATTCCGCGGTAACTTCCTTGAGGTTTAAGCGCTCGCGCATTTCCTTGCCCGGCTTGAAGTAGGGCACGCGCTTGGCGTCCACCGACACGGATTCGCCGGTGCGGGGATTGCGGCCGATGCGGCCGTCGCGCTGGCGGGTCGAGAATGCGCCGAAGCCGCGCAGCTCCACGCGACCGCCCTTGGCCAGCTGGTCGGTGATTGAATCAAAAATGGCGCTGACGACGCCTTCAACTTCGCGCTGCGTGAGATCGGGAAAATCGGTGCACAGCTGCTGCACCAGCTCGGAACGAATCATCGGTACCCCGCTGAGAGTTATCGGCCCCGTCCCCTCAAGGGGCCGCTTGGGCCTAGGCTGTCAGGAAACCAAGTATCACGCAAGATGGATTTACCTGAGGTGAGCGCGGGCGTTTCCCAATGGAAACGCCCGCGTTCCCAATTACTTCTTCTTGGTCTTGGATTCCTGCGCTTCTTTCAACGCTGCACCAAGAATATCGCCGAGGCTCGCCCCGGAATCCGACGAACCGTACTGTGCGACCTGCTGCTTCTCCTCGGCGATCTGCATCGCCTTGATCGAGAAGTTCGGCTTCTTCGAACGGTCGAAGCCGATCACCATGGCGTCGAGCTTCTGACCGACCTGGAAGCGCTCGGCGCGCTGCTCGTCGCGGTCGCGGCCAAGGTCGCCGCGCTTGATGAAGCCGACAGCGCCATCGTCGCCGACCTGAACGTCGAGGCCCGCATCCTGGACCGCGCGGACAGTCACGGTGACGACGTCGTTCTTCTTGACGCCGCCCGCCGCAGCGGCTCCGCCGCCAGCGCCAGCGCCAGCACCCGCGGTGCCGCCGCCTTCGAGCTGCTTCATGCCGAGCGAGATGCGCTCCTTTTCGACATCGACGTCGAGGACCTGCGCGGTCACCGTCTCACCCTTGCGGTGAAGCGACAGCGCCTCCTCGCCGGACACGCCCCAGGCGATATCCGACATGTGGACCATGCCGTCGACGTCGCCCTCGAGCCCGACGAACAGGCCGAACTCGGTCGCGTTCTTGACTTCGCCCTCGACGGTCGAGCCGACCGGGTGCTTCTCGGCGAACGCCTCCCACGGATTCTGCTGGGCCTGCTTGAGGCCGAGCGAGATGCGCCGCTTCTCCTCGTCCACCTCGAGCACCTTGACGTCGACCTCCTGCGAAGTGCTGACGATCTTGCCCGGGTGCACGTTCTTCTTGGTCCAGCTCATCTCCGAGACGTGGACGAGGCCCTCGATGCCCGCCTCGAGCTCGACGAACGCGCCGTACTCGGTGATGTTGGTGACGCGGCCGCGGAACACGCCGCCGATCGGATACTTGGACGAAGCGCCCTCCCACGGATCGCTCTCGAGCTGCTTCATGCCGAGCGAGATGCGCTGCGTCTCACGGTTGATGCGGATGATCTGCACCTTCACCGTGTCGCCGATGTTGAGCACCTCCGACGGGTGGTTGACGCGCTTGTAAGAGATATCGGTGACGTGGAGCAGGCCATCGATGCCGCCCAGGTCGACGAACGCGCCATAATCGGTGATGTTCTTGACCACGCCCTCGATCACCTGGCCCTCGGCCAGCGACTGGATGAGGCCCGAACGCTGCTCGGCGCGGGTTTCCTCGAGGATCGCGCGGCGCGACACGACGATGTTGCCGCGGCGGCGGTCCATCTTGAGGATCTGGAACGGCTGCGGCAGGTCCATCAGCGGCTGGACGTCGCGGACCGGGCGGATGTCGACCTGGCTGCCAGGCAGGAAGGCGACGGCGCCGCCGAGGTCGACGGTGAAGCCGCCCTTCACGCGACCGAAGATCACGCCCTCGACGCGGTTGCCCGCGGAGAACTCGCCCTCGAGCTTGTCCCAGGCGGCTTCGCGGCGCGCGCGATCGCGCGATAGCATCGCCTCGCCGTTCGAATTCTCGACGCGGTCGACATAAACCTCGACCTCGTCGCCGACGTTGAGGTCGGCCTTCTGGCCCGGCGCCGCGAACTCGCGCAGCGGCACTCGGCCTTCGCTCTTCAGGCCGACGTCGATGACGGCCATGTCATTCTCGATGCCCGTGACCTTGCCCTTCACCACCTTGCCTTCAAAGGCTTCGTTCTCTCCGCCGAGGCTTTCATTGAGGAGGGCCGCGAAATCGTCGCGGGTCGGGAATGTGGTTGTCGCCATGAGTATATGTGTTCCTGTCGTTCAAATTCGCTTGCCGCGCCGCGCCACCATGGCGAGGCTCCCGCATGCGGACCTGGTGTCATGTCGTGCCGCCAGCGCACCATACGCTGGTGGCGTCCGTTGGGAGATCACCCGTTCGCGGGAGGCCGCCAAACGAAAAAGCGCGTTCCGGTGCCGGTCATATCCGGGACACCGTACGCGCTCGCCAAAGGACGGGCTTCCGCGAGCGGCCAAAGCGCCCGCCGGACGCGCGCGCCCTTAGCTTAGAGGGGCGATTGGGGCAAGGTGCAGCAACCCGTTGTCGCTTGCGGTCCGTGGGTCAGGCGCAGGCGAAAGATGGGTTAGGTCGTCAGCAATTCCAGATCGCGTTGCGGAATGGGCCGATGGTTCGCGCGCGCCGCCGCTAGCCAGCAGTCAATCGCATCTCCAAGATTGGTGAGCGCTTCGGCCTCGCTGTCGCCATCGGCCACGCCATGAGCGCGGGCGCATGTCCGACGAAGCCGCCTCCGAGCTTGTCGCTCAGGCGCTCGATCGTGATGTTGTAACCGCGGCTAGTCATCGGATCTCCAGGCTGCATGCGATCAAGTCGACCAACAACTTGATGTAAAGCGGCTTGATCCGTCTTCTGGAAGGGAGCGTGAGCAGCCCTTCGATCATCGGGTGCGAAACAACGTAATGCGACCCATGCGGCGGTGCCTGGCGATCAAGTCCGAAATGCCTGCAAACGACCTCTACATCGGCAATAGTCCAGTCGCCGCGCGGGTTACGCGCCATGGCAGCGTATCGCTTCGACGCGTGCGATATGGGCGGAAACGTAATCACAGTTCCCTCACCGCGGCAACGCTGCACCCTCTTGCGGCGGTCACGCCGCCGGGACTGCGGAGCGCGCCGTGATCGGCTATGGCGGGCCGCATGTTCGAGGGATGGGAGAATTTCTACCTGATCGTCGGGCCGTCGGCGGCGGCGCTGATCGGGTTGATGTTCGTGGTCGTCACGCTGACCGCGGGGCGCGAGCGAGAACACACCGAGCGCGGCAAGCATCTCTATACCTCACCGATCGTGTGGCATCTCGCGGTGGTGCTGGTCCTCAGCGGGGCGGCGGTCTCGCCGACGATCACGCCGAGGGTGTTCGGAATCGCGGGGGGAGCGCTGGCGCTGCTCGGCATCGCGATGGGGGTTCGCAGCGCGGTCGGGATCGCCCGCTTCCGCTATAGCGGGGCCGAAAGCCTGTTCGACATGTGGTGGTACGGGATCATCCCGGCGGCGGTTTACGTCGGGCTTGGCGGAGCGGCGGTCATGGTGCTGTGCGGCTGCAGCTGGAGCGCGAGCGCGGTCGCCGTTGCTCTGATGGCGCTGCTCCTCGTCAGCATTCACGCGGAATGGGACCTGGTCACCTTCCTGGCGCCCCTGGCGGGCGCGAGCGACCAGAAGAAGGACTAAAGCTCCCGCGTCATCTCGATCATGGTTCGGCGAAAGGACGCGCCCTCGAACATCGCCTGCGCGCCATGGTTCTTCTCCGCCGTGAAGAGGACCACCCTCGGTGCGCCGATCTTTGACAGCGCGGCAAGCGCCGCATCGAGTAGCGCGGTGCCGATGCCCTGCCGCCGGTGCGCGGGATCGACGACGAGGTCGTAGAGGACGCCGGCCGGGCCGCGTAGCGCCATATAGTCGTTCCCCTCCATGCCGCCAAAGGCATAGCCGACCATCCGGCCGTCGCGCTCGGCGACCAGAACCGTCATTTCCGGCCGAGCGGCTTGCGAGACGAGGAACTGGCCGTAGCGCTGGGGCAGCATGGCCACCGGCGCGATGAAGCGTTTCGGGTCGAACTCGTGATGTTCCTCGACGAGCATGGCGCCGAGGCGGCCCAGCGCGCGCTCGTCATCGGCATTGGCGGTGCGGACGGTGACGCTGGAGCTCATCGCTGACGCTTCTCGCAGCGGCGGCGGCGCGGTGCAATGGCGCCGTTAACCATCACCGATCACCCCAGCTTAGACTGTTTGGGCCAGCCTTGCGGCGATGATGACGGATCGAATCCTCGTCGCGGCAGCGGCGCTCTTCGTCAGCGTTCCGGCGGCGGCGCAGCAGCCTGGCGGAGCGACGGGCGTGCTCGCCGAGCAGCTGCTCGACGCGCATAACCGCGAGCGGACTGCGGTGGGCGCAGCTCCGCTGGTATGGGACGCGAAGCTGGCGGCCGATGCGGCGTCCTACGGCCCTGCCCTCGCCGCCCTGAGGCGCCTCGTTCACTCGCCGCGCGAGAGCCGGCCGGGGGAGCGCGAGAACCTCGCGATGGTTTCGCACGGGGCGCTCAGCGCGGAGCAGCTGGTCGGCATGTGGAGCCGCGAGAAGCTGCTGCTGACGCCGGGACTGTTTCCGAACGTCAGCCGGACCGGCCAGTGGCAGGACGTGGCGCATTACACGCAGATGGTGTGGCCGACGACGACCCATGTCGGCTGCGCGATCTTCGCGGCGGACTGGGACTATCTCATCTGCCGCTACTCGCCGCCTGGGAATAAGGACGGGAAGCCGGTCTTCGCCGCCGCCGCGATCACGGCAGCGGGCAGCAATTGAGCCTTTCAATTCGTCGCAACCTGCAACGAAATCGCTCCACAAGCGGGGCCCTGTTGGGTTAATTGGGCGTGGGGTTGTTCGCGTTTAACAGGACAGGCGCAATGCGGCGGTGGGCTTTGGTTTTGACGACGGGGGCGGCGCTGGCCGCTCCGGTGCAGGCGCAGGACGTTGCGCCGGCGCCGGTGGCAAAGCCTGAGGCGACTCCCGCTCCGGCCCCCGTTGCCGACAGCGATGTCGCGCCTTTCTACGCCACCCATGCGGGGACGCTCGTCTGGCTGGGCAGCGCGGACGCGAAGGCGGCGGCCGCGAAGCTTGTCGAGGTCCTGAAACGAGCGCCGATCGACGGGCTCGTGGAAGGGCCAAGCCTCGCCTCTTCGGTCGAGACGGCGATCGCGGGCGGGACGGCTGCGGACGACCAGATCATCTCTGCCGCCTGGGTTCGCTATGCGCAGGCGCTCAAGCGCCCGGTCGAAGGGGTTAGCTTCGGCGATCAAACGCTTCAGCTCGCGTCGCCGACTGCGAGCGCGATCCTTTCCCGAGCGCTCGCCGCGCCATCGCTCGCTGCGCACCTCGACGAGATTGCCGCGGTCAATCCCTTCTACGCAGCGCTTCGGGACGACGCGGTCGCTGCAGGACAGCAGGACGACCCGCATGTGCGCGCCACGCTGGACCGCCTGCGCCTCCTGCCCGCGAAGGGCCGCGTCATCCTGGTCGATGCGGCCAACGCCCAGCTGATGGAGATCGAGGACGGCAAGGTCGTCGACACGATGAAGGTGATCGTTGGCAAGCCCGACTTTCCGACGCCGCTGCTCGCCGGCAAGATCTGGTACGTCACCTTCAATCCCTACTGGCACATCCCGCAGGACGTCGCGAAGCGGAAGGTCGCGCCGATCGTGCTCAAGCGCGGAGTCTCCTACCTGAAGGCTGCGCACTATGAGACGGTCGCGGCATTCGGCGGTGACAAGGAAGAGGCGATCGATCCCAAGACCATCGACTGGAAGGCTGTTGCGGCGGGCACCGCCGATGCGCACATCCGCCAGCTCACCGGCCCGAATAACATGATGGGCAAGATGAAGTTCGGCTTCGTCAACGATTATGGGATCTTCCTCCACGACACGCCGCACAAGGACCTGTTCGTGAAGGCGAAGCGGAACCTCAGCCTCGGCTGCGTCCGGGTCGAGCGGCCGCAAGATCTCGCGCAATGGCTCTTCGGCCACACGCCGCCTGTCCCCGGCGACGACGCCGAGCAGAATGTCCGCATCGACCAGGGCGTACCGATCTACATCAGCTACATGACCGCTCGGCCCGACGGCGAGAAGATCGCCTTCGCTGACGACGTCTACAAGCTGGACGCTTCTCCCGCAGGCGGGACGACGGCCGGAGCGACGACTGCGTCGGCCTCCAAATAAACAAGAGCAATACAGGCTCGGCTGCGGGCACCGCACGCGGGGCCGAAGGGGCATCCCTCAAACATTGGCAAATTGTATAACGGCGGCAATCGACGCGTCGTCTGTGCTATTTCATGATCTCGCCAGGAGCGTGCCCGGACAGTGAATATCCTCGTTGCCGAAGACGATGACGACACGGCGCAGTTCATCCGGCGTGGGCTGGCCGAACTGGGTCATGAGGTTGTCGTGGCGACGAACGGGGTCGAGGCGATGCAGCGGCTGTCGCGCGCGCAGCATGAGCTGGCGATCGTCGATCGGATGCTTCCCGGACTGGATGGCCTCTCCGTTGTGCGGCAAACGCGGACCGCAGGCGTCGACATTCCCATCCTGGTGCTGACCGCGCTCGGCCGGATCGACGACCGGGTGACCGGTCTCGAGGCCGGCGCCGACGATTATCTCATCAAGCCGTTTGCCTTCTCGGAGCTCGCCGCGCGCGTGAATGCCCTCGCCCGCCGCAAGCCGGCGCCGCAGCAGCAAACCGAACTCGAACATCGAGGCATCGTGCTCGATCTCTTGAGACGGGAGGTGGCTCGCGACGGCGCTCCGGTCCAGGTCCAGCCGCGCGAGTTTCGTCTGCTCGAAGAGCTCATGCGCGGCGAAGGTAAGATCGTCACCCGAACGATGCTGCTCGAGCGGGTCTGGAATTATCATTTCGATCCGCAGACCAACATCGTCGACACACACATCAGCCGGCTGCGGTCCAAGCTGAATCATGGCGGCAAGCCGGATCTAATCGAAACGATCCGTGGCGTGGGCTACAGGATGGCCTGCGGTGATTAGTTGGCCTTCGAGCGCCGCCTATCGGATCGCGCTCGCCAATTTCGCCGCATATGCCGTCGGACTTGTGCTCCTCGGAGCGATCGTTTTCGCGACCACTCACCTTGTCTTCTCGCGGCAGCTCGACGGCATGGTCACCGATGAATCCCAGGAGCTTCAACGGAGCTTCGCAAACGGCGGTGAGCAGGAGCTTGCCAAGGAAATCGCCGCGCGCGAGGCGTCAAAGTCAGCGAGAAAGATGGGCTATGCGGTGTTCGCTCCGGACGGACGGCGTCTCTATGGCTCGCTGCAAGCTCCGCGACCGCCGACGGGTCACCATTCCATCATCTTCCATGACCCTGTCGAAGGAAAGGACGAGGCGCACGCGTTGACCGTCGACCTCTCTCCGCGCGACAGGCTCGTCGTCGCCGTGGACAGCGATTGGTTCGAGAACGTCCAGAATATCGTCGTGCTGATCTTCAGCTTCGCATTCGTTGGCGCGCTGTTGGTCGCGTTCGGCGGAGCGATCGTGCTCGGATCCTATCTACAGCGGCGACTAAATGCGATCGCCAGTTCGGCTGAAGCCATTATCGGCGGCGACATTCGGCGACGGATGCCGATCGGCCCGCGCAACGATGAGTTCGACCAGGTCGCGGCAACGCTCAATCGCATGCTCGACCGCATCGAGGGGCTGCTCGACAATCTGCGACAGGTTTCGAGCGACATCGCCCACGACCTGCGCACGCCTCTCGCCCGCCTCCGCAACCACCTCGAGCGGGGGGTCGATGAAGGGGGTGCGGCGGCGCTGCTCTCCGATGCCGTGCGCCAAGTGGACGAAGTGCTGTCACTCTTCTCGGCGATTCTTCGTCTTTCAGAAGTCGAAAGCCGTGAGACCCGCCGCCAGTTCACCGATGTGGATGTCACCTCGCTCCTGACCGAACTCGCCGAAAGTTACGCCGCCGCGTTCGAGGACCGGGATCGCCGCTTGCTCTGGACGATCGAACCGAACCTCCTCGTCGAAGGCGATCGCGAGTTGCTTGCGCAGGCCGTCATCAATCTTCTCGAAAATGCGCTTCGTCATACGCCGGTCGGCACCGCGGTGCGTCTGATTGCCGCCGCCAAGGGAAGGTCGGTTCGCATTGACGTCGCCGACAATGGTCCGGGCGTCCCGGCGACCGAGCTACCGAACATCACCAAGCGCTTCGCACGGCTCGAGCGCAGCCGGAAAACCGCCGGCCACGGCCTCGGCCTAAGCCTCGTCAACGCGGTTGCCCAACTCCACGACGGAAAGCTGATCATGAGCGACGCCGGACCGGGCCTGTGCGCCCGGATGCAGCTGCCCCGTCCGAAGGCCAGTCCGAAAAGCGCCCGAGCGGCCTAGGCGCGGGCGATCACCAGCGGCCGGCTATAGCCCGGCGGCGCGATGATCTGGCGGATCGTGAACCCGGCCTGCTCGAGCACTTCCACCGCATATTCGACCGATGCCTTTCGGAACCGTTCTTCGTCACCGCGGCGATCGATCAGCCGGTCGGTGTTGCACTGGAGAACAAACACATTGGTGCGCGTCCGGATATAATGGACCAGCTTCCGGACGTCGGCGTCGTCCAGGTAATAAAGGCAGCAAAGCGCGGTGACGACGTCGAAGCGGGGAAGACCGAGTTCAGGCAGGTCTCCCTGCGATGCATGGATCGAGCGGAAGTCGTAGGAGCGGTTGTCGAGCCATTCGTAAGCTGCCTTCAGGAAATTCGCCTGTTCGATCGCCGATTCCTGGATCTCGATGCCGACAGCAGAGGCGGCTCCCGCCCTTAGCATCTGCAGCGGATTGAAGCCGTTGTTGCTTCCAAGGTCGAGGACGCTTCCTCCGACCGGGATCGGCAGATGGTCCTTCATGATGAAATTCCACCGGCCGGTGCCGAGGTCGGTATTCCAGATCTTCCCCCAGCGAATGTCGTCACGAAGGAGGACGGGAGCATAGACTTCGGTGAAGCCGTGCGCCCTGTCGCGCGAGATCTGCGCCTTGGGCGACAAGAGGGTCCGAAGTTGCGGGGCGGTGAGGAGGCGCGTTCCGAACAGCTTGTTGAGCTTCAACCGGTCCACGTCGCGCAGGTAGACCGACATGTCGCGCGAGACGCCGGCGATCGGCACGGCGTGGGACAGGTCGACGACGACTGGGCTGCCGCTTTCGCTGTCGAACAGCACGCTTCCCTCGCCGATCTGGTCGAGGACGTAGCCAGCCCTGTGGATAGAGGCGATCGCCTGCTCGAGCTGGCTGATAGCGTCTTCCCTCACATGCGACGCGAGTTCGTGGAACAGGACGCCGGATGGAGATTGCGAGGTGATTGCCGGGTAGTTCCAATCCACGGCCAAGACCGATGGGACCACGCAGCCGGCCGCCTTAAGGTCCAACGCGGCCTCGAGCGTTTGCACGAAGCCCCCCAGTTCGCGGAATTCCTGGCGGACGCCTGCGCCGGCGCGGCATTTCGGAAGCTCTACCGCTGCTCGGCGCCTCAAAAATTCCAGACGCGAGGCAAGCGAGCGGCCGCGAACACGCTGCCGATGCAGCTTCCGGGCAAGGGCCCGACCCGAATCCGTAAGGGAATAGACCGCCGGGGCGGCGACCCGCACGTAGGCCGTATGAACGAGCCCCCGAGCGCCAAGTCGCCGCAGCTGGCCGACACGTTTAATAACTTTCGCTGGAAGTTGCCGATCGAAGCGCAACATCATGACTCTCCAGACTAATCAGTCACGCGGGTGATCAGTCCGAAGGCGGTTCAAGTCACTTTAACGATTCTCAATGTCCGTCCCGATCTGGAGCAGGGGTGCTCCGGCGACGGTCCTACTCGGCCATTTTCAGGAATTCGTCGGCGCCTTCGAGGATGAGATCGGCGGCGCGCTCGGGGCCGCCGACGTCGAGGACTTCGTAGGTCTGTCCACGAAGCCGCTTGTAGGTGGCGAAGAAGGTGCTGAGCTCGTCAGTGAACATTGTCCCGAGCTGATCGATGTTCTGGACCTTTGCGAAAAGCTTGCTCTCGGCGAGGCGGGCGATCACCCGGTCATTGCGGCGAGGCTTCTTGTTGGCCTTGTACTGATGCGCTTCGAGGATGCCGAGGATGCGGACGGTGACGATCGAGCCGACCGGCAGCGTCGCTTCAGGAAGGATGAGCAGGTCGACCGGATCCCCGTC
>Ga0105248_10001771_pt1 | contig 24031 bp, 25 predicted proteins | sample KBSS34metaG_FD_81524 | JGI IMG/M metagenome (GOLD analysis project Ga0105248, IMG submission 81524) | Switchgrass rhizosphere microbial communities from Kellogg Biological Station, Michigan, USA - KBS S3-4 metaG | ecosystem: Host-associated > Plants > Roots > Rhizosphere > Soil | place... | reverse complement strand
TTTGTGTATGTCCGACGTAACGGCACTGCCAATCCAGAGCTCAACCGATTGATCGACTACATTGGCAAAGGCAAATTGCTTGCCGTCGGCGGACCAGATGGGTGCACCCGGATGGCCCACCTCTGGTAGTCGAATGTACAATGGTGTACCGTCGGAGATGAGCACCAGGGTGAGTTTTGTCACGCACTCTGTCAGGCCGTAGCCGCCGGCACTGTCATGCTTGCTGTGATTTTTGGGTTCGACGCGTACTCCGGCCAGACGTAGAAAAGGCGCAGCCACCCGTGACATCGGGGGATAGTCTTGCAGCGAAACCAGGAGCATAGTGTCGAGTGTCGGACTTACGACCGGATTCGGCGGATCAGGCGCGAGCATAACGTCGAGAATATTTTTCGGCGGCTGATTGTAGCCGGTTTTTGAAGTTTCTGAAATCGCGCTCGGCAACTTTGGTTTTGATTGTGCCGCAACTTCGGTGCTCGTCGCAAAGGCATTGAGGCCCGCGGCGAGTACAAGGCTCAGACTTAGACTCATGCTTGAGAGCTTCCGCACTGTCATAACTTCCCCTATGTGACTACATCATAAAGGGGAAGTATAAACTGTTCAGGCTAGATAAATCAGACCAGGATAAAACAGGCGCCTACTTCACCTTGGGCTGATAAGTCTGGCTGTAGGACTCTTTGGAAACAATTGCGTAATCGTTGCCCGGCTGACCGGCGGCGTGATTGTAGTCATAATTGGCCAACCAATCACCAATCTTGGCTTTCATAGAGCCCCATTTGGTCATGATTTCTAGAGGCTTGTCCAGCTGTACCATATGTACGCTCGGTCCGTCGGTTCTTGTGGCGGCCACGAAAGGCTTGCCGGCATCGAGAGCTTCCTGGCCAATTTGATAGGTCTTGAGCAATTTCGCCGGTTGAATTGACCAGCTGTTCTGGATGCCGTCCTCGATTACAGGGTTGCCGCTGGCGTCGAGTCTGGTGGCTATCCAATTGCCCTTGGGCACGAGCGCGCCCGTTGTGCGATTTTCTAATGTGATCAGCGTGCGTCCGGCGTCTTCGGTTACTGGTTCAAATCTCACGTTGTAGAGTTGCTTGGTCGACTCAACCACTCCGCTTCCACCGTCGGCGGTGGCACCCCTGAAGATACTTTGTGTGGCCTTGACCGAATTGGCCATGGCCTGTTCCTCAGGTGTCAGAGCCGCCGGAGCGCTGGCCTGGCTGGCTACTTCAGGCAATTTGCCGTCACCGCCATTAGTGCCTGCCACAGTTGCCGCATGGTGGGCGTTGGTGTCTTGGCCAGGTACGACGGCTGCATGATGACCGGCGCCACCGTCGCCGGTGTTGCCGGCCGCGGCGCCATTAACTGCGTGCTGAGTTGTGCCGCCGTCATCGGTGGTGGTTGAGCTTGTGGCCGCTGTTTTGACAGGGTGCGCGTTGGCACTTTCTTCAAGAGCTTGAGCGATGGCCGAGCTGGCATAACGGTATGCCACACCGCCGGCGATACCAGCCGCTATGTCTGTCACTCCTCCACCGAAGTCTTGCGCGACCTTGTGGTCTTTGGCCAGTTCGCTCAGTGTGTGGTTTTCCGGATGGGCGATGCCTTCGACTGCGTGAATCCAACCGGGAGCGTGTTCGTATATTTGATATGCGCCATAACCAAGACCGGCGACGGTGGCGGCAATCGCCACTGGAGCAGATACGGCCGAGGCGATGGCGGCGGTGCCTACGCCAATGGCGAAGCTCAAGGCCACGCGACCCGGATGTTGGGTCACTTCATGGTAAGCGCCGACTGCCAGGTCTTCGCCAATTTCCAGCGGCGCATCATACCAGTGATGGTGAGCCTGGCCATGCTGCTCAATCTGCACCGGCGGCAGAGTGCCGGCTTTTACCAGATTAGCGGTAGCCTGCTGGCCGTGTGCCGAATCAGAGCCGGCGGTGTGGCCGGCGAGAGGGTGGTCCTTGCCATTGTCGCTGAAGAGAGTGAAGAAAGGCACGTGTTCGGTAGCGGTGGCGCAGCGGGCATCGGCTGTATTTGCAGGGCAATCCATAATGTCTACCTCGTCGGAAGAAATTTAAAAGGTAAATTTGGCATCAGTGCTCGCCAAGCCGTATTGTTGCAGCTTGGGCGTCTATGCGATTTCTATTAAAGTGGCTTGGGGAGGGAAGCTGGCTTTTAGAGTGGTTCGGTCGCTTGTGGATGGAGCGATATTTGGTAATATACGCCCCGGGCAATATTTGGACAGCCCCAAGCAAAATTAGGTCTCTATGACTCAGACCATTAGCAATACCAGCGACGTGACCCGCCTCCTGGCCCGGGTTTCGACGAGGCTTTTGCCTTTTTTGCTTATTCTATATGTGATTTCCTACCTGGACCGCATCAATTTATCTTTTGCCGCTCTACAAATGCAGGGAGACCTGCGACTGACCGATGAAAATTTTGGTTTCGGCTCGGGTATTTTTTTCTTTGGCTATTGTGCTTTCGGCATTCCCAGCAATCTTGCTATTGAGCGCTTCGGGCCGCGCCGCTGGATCAGTTCGATTATGGTGGCCTGGGGGCTGGTGACACTGGCTATGTGTCTGGTTGGAGATCAAAATAGCTTCTATGCCTTGAGACTTTTACTTGGTATTGCCGAAGCGGGATTTTTTCCGGGCATGCTCTTGTATTTGACGCGCTGGTTCCCGCCGGCTCAATATGGATTGGCTGTGGCGCGATTTATGATCGCTATTCCACTGGCTGGAGTTGTCGGCAGTTTGATCGCCGCACCGACACTCTCCCTGGCGGGCTTTCTGGGTTTGGCCGGATGGAAGTGGTTGTTTCTACTCACCGGCATGCCGGCAATAATTTTTGGAGTTTTGACTTTCTTTTTATTGGCCGACAGACCCAGTGAAGCTAAGTGGCTGAGCCGTGAAGAAGGTCTGACTATCGAAAAACTAACTGCTTGCAAAAACTATGATAATGTCCCTGGCGCAGATCCGCCTGCGCCCGTCGCAGAAGCTGATTCCAGCATCCTGGCTGCTTTTAGCAGTGTGCGCGTCTGGCGATTTGCCCTGCTTTATTTTTCAATGGCCGTTTGTATGTACGGCTTTCAGCTCTGGCTGCCGCAAATAATCAAATCTTTTGGCCATTTGTCAGACTCTCAGTCGGCGCTGCTCTCGGCTATACCCGCAGTTTTTCAGGGCCTGGGCATGTACTTTGTTGCCGGCAGCTCCGATAGGCGCAACGAGCGTCGCCTGCACGTAGTTGCTTCAGCGGTTATTACCATCACCGGACTGCTTGCCGCCTGCTTCTTCGATGCATCATGGGTGCGCTTGCTCGGGGTCAGCCTGGCTGCCTTTGGCATCTGGGGTTCGGTCGGCCCATTCTGGGCTTTGACGCGAAGTTGTCTCAAGACTTCGGCTCAACCTGCGGGCATTGCTTTTATCAATTCTGTGGGCGGTCTCGGGGGCTTCTTTGGCCCTTACTTCGTTGGCCTGGTCAAAACTCTGGTGCCCAACCTTAACGGGGCTAATTCCAGCTTTGCAGGCGCTCTGGTCTTGCTGTCGGCGGCGGCTTTGCTGACGATTATTTTGGCATTGACCAGCCCCCGGCCTCAATCCTAGCCCAATGCCTAGCGCGAGCCCTAGCCCTGCCCGTATACAAGGGTAGTCATTGCGGTCAGTGAGCCACAGCTCGAATTTAGCCATGCTGATGCTAGGATATTAGGCCATCTGAGAAAGGAGCCTGTCGATGAAAAATAAGACCACGATTTGTCTTTGGTACAACCATGACGCCGAAGAGGCCGCAAATTTCTATGCCCGGACTTTTCCTGACAGCGCTGTCACCAAAGTGCACCGCGCCCCTTCGGACTATCCCAACGGTAAGGCTGGCGATGTGTTGACGGTCGAGTTTACGGTGCTTGGCTTGCCCTGCCTTGGTATCAACGGTGGAGACGTCTTCAAGCACAGCGAAGCTTTTTCCTTTCAGATCGCTACCGATGATCAGGCCGAGACCGATCGTTATTGGGACGCTATTGTCGGCAACGGCGGCCAGGCAAGCCAGTGCGGTTGGTGTAAGGACAAATGGGGCCTTTCGTGGCAGATCACACCTCGTGTGCTGACCGATGCTATGTCAAAGGGCGGCGATGTGGCCAAGCGTGCCTTCGACACGATGATGCAAATGACCAAGATCGATGTGGCCAAGATAGAAGCTGCGGTCAGCGGAGCTGCCGTAAAGAGCTAGAGTCAAAACAACAAGCTAGTCGGGCGAAGTGTTGGTGATGGCGATCACGACTTCATCTACGATTTCTTGTGGACTTTTTGTAGCATCGACAACCAGGGCCTGAGCCGGTTCTTCCAGTGTTTCGAACTGACTGGCCAACAGGTCTTTGTTCATAAAATGATCCTGGCGCTGATTCAGTCGTTGGGATATGGACTCAAAGCCGGCTTTGAGATAGACGAAGGCCACCTGGTTGCGTTGCTCGGCTTCCAGCTTGCTTTCCAGCAGCACTCTGTAGTCGTGCTTCAAGGCAGAGCATGCCAGGACAAGTGGCTGCCCGTGCGCCCCTAACGCAATTTCATCCGCCAGACTGGTTAACCATGGACCGCGGTCGTCGTCGCTCAAGGCAATGCCCTTGTGCATCTTGGCCTTGTTGGCCGGGCTGTGGAAGTCGTCGGCGTCCTTAAAGTGCCAGCCCAGCCGCTCTGCCAGGAGCCGGCCAACCGTGGTCTTACCGGCGCCGGAAACGCCCATAAGCACTATCACCATAGGTTTTGGGTCGGCGCTGCCTGGCACTGTTATCTCATTGTCATTTTGACGGGCGACTATCAACGTGGAAGCGAGTCATCGTTTAACCAGGCCATGTTACACCCCCCGATAAACAACCATTTCCACTCTGTGAGGCATCATGACAGATAAATTACAACAGCAGGCTGACGCTAAAGACCAACACCAGGCGCAGGCGCATGACGACGGCGACAAGCAGGGCCAGAGCCTCTCTCAGCAGAATCAGGAAAAGGTTTTTTATTACAGTCAAAAGGATGTAGATAACGCCAAACAGATGGTCGCGCGCGCCGGCCAAATGCTGGGCAAGTTGGAAATCGACGGCCAGCCCGGGGTGTGCAGAGATGAGGTATTGAAGGCAGCAAGCGGCAAGAATGTCTCTATCAAGGATGGCCACGTCTACGATGCCCTGGCCAATATCGAGCCCAATGTGCAAACAGCCTGGCAAGTGCCCAACCACCGAGCCCATTTAAAAATGTCATCGGAAGGCGACTTCGAGCATTCCGCCGCCAAATCGCTGCGCAAAGTAGACCGCGACTGGTCGGAGGCCCTGGATAAGGACGCGACAAAACTGGACAAGCAATCGAGCAAAGATTTGGCTGCTGATAGACTTTTGCAGACTGACATTTATTTCAAACGAGGCGAGGTGACGCCGGCAAAATTGGCTGAGCTGAAGGAACAGATTGGCCGTGTGGAATTGGCCATGCATGTGATGAAGAATCCCAGAGAAACCGTTGAACAGCTAATCAAGAAATTTGACAAGGAAGGCGATGGTCTCAGTTTGACCGATGTCCAGGGGGCGCTCAAGAGCGAAAAATTGAGTGCGTCGGAACGGCAGCTTCTCACTGTCATATCCAATACCGAGGCTACGGCCAATCAGCCCACCTACAAGTTTACCGACATGCAAAGTGTGCTGACCACCTGGGCCCAGGGCGAAACCAGATCCGACAAACACAACAAAGAGCAATTGTTTTTTGCTGCCATTGAGGGTTACAACGGCAATGGCATAGGGATTAAATCGCGCGAACGCTTCAATACTGAAATGGGCGCTAAAGACGGCAGTCAGCTAGGCGATTATCAGCGCGCCAACAGCTTCCGGTCTATACCGCATCCCAAGTGATTGAGGTGTCCACGCAACTACGATTTTTGATCTTGCCAGATGCTTTTTTTGCTGTTTTTCTTTGCGCTTTTGACAAAGCGGGGCACTAACAGTACGTTTGCCAGGAGCAAGGATAGGACCTCTAAAATCAGCCAGTTGCGGCTGGCCGAAGCCGAGTTGTTGATCAGTGATTTGCTTGCTTGCCAGTTCATTTCGGTGATGGCCGAATGCAGTCTGGCATAGCTGGATATGGCCTTGTCGTCGTAGGCAAGTTCTTGCGGGCTATTGTATTGTGCTCGGTCAACTTTCGGTTTGTTATCGGTACCAAAGACGAAGCTTTCCCGTATTCGGTTTTCTAATTGGTCTAGCGTGTCTCCGTCTTCTGTTCCGGCGTTTGTCTTGTTTCCTAACTTTGGTTTGGATCTGGTCGCACTCTCGTTGTTTTGTGCACGGTCAACTTGCAGTCTGTTTTTGGCAAGCACGCTTAAGCCTTCCTGCAAGCGATTGTCTACCGTTTGTAGTGCTTCCTGAAAGGCCGCATCGTTCTGGCGATAGCGGCGCAGTCGTTCAACAGTCGAGGGCATATATTCGCACAAGTTATTAAATTGCTTGGCAAAAATAGGACTGTGGGTGCTTCCCAGGCCTCGAAGGCATTCCAGGGCCTGGGTAAATTGTCTGTCAATATTTTCACTTTGATAGGAGATGGCGTCGATGTCCGAGTTCATTCTGACAATCTGTTCGTGCTGTTGAAAGGCGGTAGAGAGGCAGAGCGCGTTGATGAGCAGAACAACCGAAAGCTTGAGTGCTACCGGTAATTGACGGCCGGCAATTTCTCTGGGCTCGGCAAATATTGGACGCTCACCAATCTGAATACTGCTCAAATCTTTGCGCAACTGTTCCATCGTTTGATATCGATTGCGCGGGTCTTTTTCCAGACAGCGCAGGACCAGTGCTTCCAGATTAGCCGGAATGCTGAGGCCGCCGGGTTTGTTCAGTCGGTCAGGCGATTCGCTTAAATGTTTGACTATTGTTTGTACAGGATTGTCGCTTTGAAATGGTGGCATGCCGCTAAGTAATTCATACATGACGCAACCGAGCGAATAAATATCTGAGCGTGCGTCGAGCTGATAGCCCATACACTGCTCGGGGCTCATGTAGCCCGGGCTGCCGAAGAGATCGCCGGTGTTGGTCAGGTCCACGCTCTCGCGCGATTCTGGACTGGCCAGTAATTTGGCTATGCCAAAATCCACTATGCGTACAACGTCTTTGTTGCCCTTGGCCGCGGTCAATACAATATTGCTTGGCTTGAGGTCTCGGTGCACGATGCCCTTACCATGGGCGTGTTCGAGGGCGGCGCATATTTGCATGAAGATATCGAGGCAGCGATCGGCTTCGATTTTGGTTTCCTGTTTCAGTAATTTGTCGAGGGGAGTGCCTTCCTGATACTCCATGACCAGATATGGGGCACCATCGGCGGTGACGCCCTGGCCATACACAGGCACAAGATTGGGATGTATGAGTCCCATCGCCGCCTCTGCTTCTTGTTCGAAGCGCTTGAGCGCGCGCGGGTCGGCGGCCAATTCCGGCCGCACTACTTTGACGGCCACGACTTGATTTTTACGTTTATCTTTTACTTTGTAGACATAACCCATGCCGCCTTCGCCCAGCAGGGCCAAGACTTCGTAGTCCTTACCCAGGCGCACATCCTGAGGTGGCGGGGCGGTGGTTTTTTTGCTGGATTTTTGCAGTGTCGTCTGTGTTTTGAGCAGTCTGATTTGACCTTCAGTATTCTGATCGATGTGAAATCCTGAGGGAAAGGCTTCTTCCAGTCTGCTTTCAAAGGTCCGGGCATCGGCATGAGCGGGAGAGATCCCGGCACTTGCCATCGGCGGGATAGTCTCCGCCGCTACGACTTCAACCTCGGCGGATTTGAATTTGTGACGATTGGCATCGTGTTTGGAGTGTCGGGGAGACATGGCTGAGGGGCTCTTCTGTCGAAGTCCTTTAGTGTGCTCTTGAATAGTGGCTCGCTAGCCTCAATATGCCCGCCCGGCCGCACTTTTGGCCAAAATTTAATCTCGCGACCGCCAAGGCAGGCTACACCGGCGTTTTTTGGCGATTTTTTGAGAGAGCTTAAACGCTACACATGTGATGATATGCCGGTAAAGGTTTAATTGAGGCTTCAGAGGCCCTTTTAAGGTCGCAGACATCATGGAATCACCGGAATCACCTACGAACAGCACTAAGCCCGCCAAAGGCAAGCCGCTGCTGCTGCTTCTCTTCTTTACCGTCTTTATCGACCTTCTGGGCTTCGGGCTGATTATCCCGGTCATGCCCACCTACGCCCAGCAATTTCACGCCAGCGATTTCGAAGTGGGCCTGCTCATAGCCGCCTATTCATTTGCCCAGTTCCTTTTCACCCCTTTCTGGGGCAGACTCTCTGACAAGGTGGGGCGTCGCCCGGTCCTGTTGATAAGCCTTCTGGCCTCGTTTATCGGTTACATGATCTGGGGCTTTTCAACCTCACTCCTGGTCTTATTTGTTTCGCGCCTCATTGCTGGAGCCGGCAATGCCAACATCGCTGTGGCCCAAGCTTATGTCGCCGATGTGACCACCGATGAGACTCGTAGCAAGGGCATGGGCGCGATTTTTGCCGCTTTCGGTGTGGGCTTTGTGTTGGGACCGGCCATGGGCGGATTTCTCACCAGTAAGGCTCTGTTAACCGGCATGGGCCTGAATTATTTCGCCGAGCACAGCCTTCAGCTAATAGGCTTTGTCGCCGCATTTTTCAGTCTTGTTGATCTTGTTGCTACATTCTTCCTCCTGCCTGAACCGGAGAAACGCAGCCATGCCGGAGAAGAGAAGTATGGAGTAGGAGCGGAATTCATCGGACAGACCCTGAAAAACAAAAAACTGCAAACGTCGTTGGCAATCTTTTTCCTCTCAACATTCGCTTTTGCCAATATGGAAGCGACGGTGGTGTTGCTCACGACGCAAAAATTTCACTTCGGCCCTGTGGAAAACAGCTATCTCTTCACCTGGATTGGCGTCTGTATCTGTCTGATTCAGGGCGCACATCGCACGACCAAAAAGTACGGCGAAAAGAAAATGATCAACCTGGGCACTGCTCTTCTTACGCTGGGACTTTTTGCTACGCCACTGGCTCCTAATGTCCCCGCACTCTACGCCGTCATGGCTGTCCTGGCTATAGGTTCCGGCGTTAATACACCTTGCAATCAGGCCATGCTTTCAAAGCTTGCTCCCAAGGAATGCGTCGGCGGTGTGCTTGGTGTCGGCCAGTCATTATCCACTCTGGGCCGCATTCTTGGACCGGCGCTAGGTGGATTTTTATTTGGTAAATATGGTCAGATGAGCCCTTATCTGGTCGGTGGTCTGGCCATGGTCGTGGCCTTCATGTGTAGTCTGATACTGCCTTCACTCCAGTCTGACGCGGCGAACAAGATGGAGTTGGAGAGACAGTCTTGAACAACGTCAAAAAGAACATTGCCATAGGTGGCCTGGCGGCCGTGACATGCATTTTTCTTGCCCTCTGGCAGTGGAGCAATCTGATTGAATTGGTGCGGCCGATTACCAATTTCGCCCACATCCCTTTGCCGGCCCATGTGACGCCACCATTTGGCGGACTTAACTTCGGCAAACTGAGTCAGCCAATGACCGTACTCTTTATGGGTACCGACGTTGTCTACGAAGCGCAGCGTCGGGGCCAAAACGTCAAGGCTGACCGTGTCGCCCTTAACGGGCGCTCCGATACAATGATGGTTGTCTTCCTAAACCCGGACAAGATGCGCGTTTCGGTGCTCAATATTCCACGCGATACCGAAGCATTTATCGGCAAATACGGCATTCAAAAAATCAATTCGGCCAACGCTCTCGGTGGACCGGACCTGGCCCGCGCCACTATCACAGGCCTCTTGAATGTGCCTATAGATCACTATGTGGTGATGAACATTCAGGGTCTGGTGCAGCTCGTCAATGAATTGGGCGGTGTTACTCTGGAAGTGCCCAAGAAGATGAGCTATATGGACTGGACCGCCAAACTCAAAATTGACCTGGAACCCGGTGTTCACACCCTGACAGGCAATCAGTCAATGGGCTTTGTGCGCTATCGCCACGACGAACTCGGTGATATCGGTCGTGTGCAAAGACAGCAAATATTTTTGCAAGCGGCCATGCGCAAGATGATGGATCCGCGCTCCTGGCCCCACGTGCCGGCACTGGTGAAAATTGCCAGACAGAGTATTGATACGGATATGACTGACATGCAAATTTTTGAATGTCTCAATTTTGTCCGCGGTGTGCCCAAGTCTGCATTCAAATTTGTAATGCTGCCCGGACAGTTTGCCGGTAACGGTGACTGGGTGGCTACCACCGATGCGCGTACCCTGGCCCTGCGTATGGCCAATCCCGATCAAGACCTTGTGGCCAGCCGTCGCAATCTCAGCGTCTGCGTCATCAACACCACAACCGATCCCACTATGGGGAGCAAAGTTGCTCGCGCTCTGGGTAAGCTTGGTTATGTCGCCAGTGTCGGTAAAGATCAGCCTGATGTGCCCTTCGTGCACTCACGCGTTATCGCCCAGTATGGCAATACTGCCGACGCCGAAATGCTCAAAGCGGATCTGGGCGGCAGCAGCGAAGTCGTCGCCGCATCGGTCGGCAACCTCAACACATCGCTTACGGTCTTTGTCCGCAGCGATATCGACCCAGACAAAGTAACCATGTCCAGTGTCGACGCGCCCTATGTGCCGTCAACCGGTATGCCGCAGCCATTGGTCGCCAATCCTCATGCCGACCGTCCCGCCCGGCCTCATTTCGGCGACGCGCCGCCCCCTGTTGATACTCCTGTCAGCGACGTGCCGCCCGAAGAAGTCGAACAAAAAATTATTGATACCAATCCCAATTTGCACGCTTCAGACGGCGAAAATGGCAGCAGCGGAGAAATCGGCGTTGGGGAAGAGGGCGCGCGCGAAGGCTCCAGAGAAGGAGTTAGAGAAGGTGAAAAGCCTGCGCCTGTAACCACTCCTAGAGATCGCAGCGGAGAGCGTGTTATAGACCGCAATGGCGACGGTATTCCTGATTCTGCGCCAACGCCCGGCGCGCAAACGGAGCGTAATCGCCGCAACGAAAGCGCCGGTGAAAGTAATAGCGAAAAACAAGAAAGCACCAAGGGTGGTGCAGTGCCGGAAGGCGCTGGGACTGTGCCATAATTGATTTTTTAGGCGCTGGCTAGCTGCTTGAACCGTTCGATATCGCGCTTGGGTGGGTCGCCGAACAGGCGTTTGTATTCGCGGCTGAATTGTGATGCGTCGTCATAGCCGACTCGAGCTGCCGCCGCTCCGGCGTCAATATCTTCCGTCAGAAGTAGACGTTTGGCTTCTTGCAAGCGCAGAAGTTTTTGAAACTGCAGGGGACTCATGGAAGTAGCGGTTTTGAAATGCTGATGGAAACTGGAAACACTCATACCGAGATCCTGAGCCAATTGATCAATGCTGATTGGTTCATTGAATCTGGTTTTGAGTGTCTGCACAGCCTTTGTTATTCTATGCGTGCGGCCGCCAAATATTGCCATCTGGCGCAGTCTCGGCCCCTGATCGCTGATCAGAAGTCTGTAAATGATCTCGCGCGTCACCAGGGGCGATACTACACGGAAGTCGTTGGGATTGTCGGCCAGGCGAATAAATCTGACGAAAGCATCCAGCAGGTCACCGGCCAATTGGCCCACGGCCATTGACTGCACGCTGGCCTCATCGCGCCCCGGGGCGACACCAGACTCTACGCTAACTGACGCAATTTGCACCGGATCAATTTCCAGTTTCAGACCTAAATAAGGAGTCTGCTGGGAGGCTTCCACGACCTGGCTGACCACGGGTACGTCCATCGAGACGAGCAGGAAGTGAGCCGGATCGTAGCGGTAGCGATCATCTCCTAGCTGCACTTCTTTTGCACCTTGAGCAATCACACAAATGGATGGCGTGTACAGCCCATGCGTCGGCTGGGTGGGATTTGAATGGCGGAAAAACTGCAATCCTTCCACGATTTTGTTGGCGCCCTCATTGAGGCAGTGTTGACCGACGATTTCTGCAAGTGCCTGCCGGTTTATCGCGTCGCGCCCTTCGTCTTTATACATTTATCTGCTCCCTCATGGTCGTCACAATTCGGAGAATTGTCCAAGGATCCCGCATTTTTGTTATACCACATGTGGCAAATGGGCGCCTATTATTGAGATTGTGGAGCCTGGGCTTGGAGTTTTGTCCAATCGCTTTTTGGCCTCTAAAACCGGCACTTTGAGGAGAAAGCAATGAATAAACGTCAACTTGGTAAGAGCAATTTGGAAGTTTCTGCAATCGGTCTTGGCTGCATGGGCATGAGTTTCAGCTACGGTCCGGCCAAAGATAAGGAAGAGATGATTTCCTTATTACGCGCAGCTGTCGAGCGTGGTGTGACCTTCTTTGATACCGCTGAAGTCTACGGTCCGCATACAAACGAGGAGCTAGTGGGCGAAGCGCTTGCTCCGTACCGCGGTCAGGTCGTTATAGCGACTAAGTTTGGTTTCCAGCTGGATCCCACCGGTGCCACGCCCTGGACCGGCCTCAACAGCCGCCCGGAGCAAGTTAAGAAGGTTGCCGAAGCCTCGCTCAAGCGTTTGCAGGTAGAGGCAATTGATTTGTTCTATCAGCACCGCGTAGACCCTGTTGTGCCTATAGAAGAAGTAGCCGGCGCCGTGAAGGAGCTAATAAAGGAAGGCAAGGTCAAGCATTTCGGCCTCTCCGAAGCCTCTGCCGAGACGATTCGCCGGGCCCACGAAGTACAGGCGGTTACGGCCGTGCAGAGTGAATATTCTCTCTGGTGGCGGCGCCCTGAAGAGCAGATACTGCCGACATTGCAAGAACTTGGCATTGGCTTTGTCCCGTATAGCCCACTGGGCAAAGGCTTCCTCACAGGCAAGATGGACGCCAGTACTAGTTTTGCCAGCAATGATTTTCGCAGCAAGTTGCCAAGATTTACGGCTGATGCTTTGAAAGTGAATCTGGCGCTTGTTGATTTGCTTAACGAAATCGCTGCCCGCAAGGACGCCACGCCGGCTCAGATTGCATTGGCCTGGCTGCTGGCGCAGAATCCTGGCATTGTCCCCATTCCAGGCACGACTAAGTTGAGTCGTCTGGAAGAAAACATCGGCGCTGCTACCGTCGAGCTCAGCTCCGCCGACCTGGCTGATATTGAGGCTGCCGCCGCAAAGATTGAGGTCATAGGCGAGCGCTATCCTGAAGCCCTGGAAAAAATGACCAACCGCTAAAGGACCAACAGCAAAAACTGAAAAACGGGATTATCAGTCACTAATATCAGTGAGAGATAATCCCGTTTTGTTACAGTCAGTGATCTGTAAGTGACTTACTTACTTGGCAGCTGGAGCTGTGGCTTCAGTTTTAGGACAAGCTTTGGCGCAGGCCTTTTTGTGATGATGCTTTTTGTGTGTTTTTGTTGCCACAGACGTGGTCTTGGTTGTTTCTGTGGTGGTTGTGGCTGCGGGAGCCGGATCTGCGGCAAACGCTGCCGGGGCAAGGATTATTGCGGCTGATACGAGGGAAAATGCCAGTTTTGTCATGACGTACACTCCATGTGTTTTTTGTGAGGATAGTTCCTATCCGGGTGTTTGTACTACGGTTACCCTATGGCCTATGTGTGAAGACTGTGTGAGCCTAGTGACCGGCCTTTTTCGCGTTTGTATCCGGTAATTTTTCTTTTCCCGATTTGCCTTTGTCGCTGGCAAAACCAATTTCACCCATGATGTTTCCCATCGCATCTCTGCCGTCGTTTGAAAATCCAATCATGTTTATTTCTTTTATACGCTTTAAGTCCGTGGGTATCGCGAAATCGGCAGTGTTGAAGGGGATTTTTTTGCCCGATTCTGTCTTAAGGACAATCCTGTCCCCCTCTCTCATGTCGTTCATAATGTTTGTATCGAGCCAATCTTTGTTTAAAGTTTGTCCATTTTTGGCTCTGGCGTTTAGCAAACGAAAAAGTGGAGCCTTTGGAATACTATGCACGTAGTAATAGCGACAGAGTAATTCCGCTCCCTTGGCGCTTATTGGTATATCGTCTGCTCCTAAAATTACCGGCCTCATTTCATGCGGGGGACAATAGCGAGTGCATTTCAGGCCTTGATAGTGCACCGTAGATAGTGCCACAACTTCGCGCTTATTGATACTCGGAACGGCAAAGGGATTGCGCATAATAATGCCGTTGAAGTCGTCTAAATTGCCCAGCCATTGTATTTTTTCTTTAGGCCGGTAACAGCAAACTTGCCAGCTTGGTGCTCTGGCGATAATAACGTACGCCTGACTTTCGCAGACAATTTTGACGGCGTCCGGTGTTATGTAAACGCTGTGTTTGCCTGCTTCCTCGTGTGTTTGTTTGAGAAGCCATTCACTGACGGGAGCCTTTGCCCCGGCGCTTTGCGTTGTAAAAAGCAACAGAACCGCCAGGACAAGACTGACAATTCGCATCCTATTGGTTGGCCTCCAGCAATACCGCTGTGCCATAGCAAATTACTTCGGTCCCCATTTCGGAACCACCGATGCTAAAGGACGAGCTGTCGAAGTGCAGGCCGACAACGGCATTGGCACCCAGGGCCGCACTGCGTGACATCAATTGCTCGTAAGCTTCTTGTCTTGCTTTCTCGCACATTTCAGCATAAGCGCCGATGTTGCCGCCGACTATGCCTTTGAATGATGCGCGGAAATTCTGTCCGATCGTGGGCTGGAAAACTTTCACACCTCTGACTACACCTATATAACGGCGCACATGATAGCCGTCTACTTGTTGGGTGGTGGTGGCAAATATTGTCGGCACGCCGTCAAGCGGAGGAGTGATCGGTGCAACCGCGCTGGATTGGCCAGAATTAGGCCCCGGATTAGACCCCGGATTAGTATTGATTGGCTGATATTGCGCCGGCGGTTTCTGCACCGGTCTGCTCTGGTCTGTATTGTCGGCAAGGGCAGCTTGACCGGCGGTACAGATGGTAAAGGCGCATATAGCGCTGCGTAAAAAAGATCTGATCGCTGTTGACATGCGTCTAAGTCTCGTTGGGGCTGAGGTCTGACATTATCGCACGGCGATTACACTTCTTTTTGAGGCAGCCAGAGAGCTAGCTTTTCATGCAATTCTTCCAGAGTAAACGGTTTGCCCAGATAGTCATCCATACCGGCATTTAGGCAGCGTTGCCTCATGCCCTTTTCGGTTTGCCCGGTGACGGCAATAATAGGAATATGTCTGGTTGTTTCAAACAATGTGCGGATCTTTTGTGTGCAAACAAAGCCATCTGTACCTGGCATGCGGCAATCCATGAGTATGATGTCGAAGGCAAATAAATCTAGCGATTCCAGCGCCTCGTCGCACGACTCGGTCATGTGCGCGGTTATGTCCAGGCGTCGGGACAAAAGTTCAAATAATTTTCTGTGACTGCGATCGTCATCTACGACGAGTACAACAGGTTTACTGTCATCGCTGTTGTCTGCCGGAGGAGGCTGTTTGGGGTCCATGTGCGCTTTTTAACAACCTCTGCTGTGTCATTTTGACCCTGTGAGCTCAGGCGGAAAGATCTTCTTCCACATCATCTTCAAGAGCGCTATCATCCTGGCGTTCTTCTTGAATTTTCAACATCGTGCGATAAATTTCCTGGGCACGATCTATATAACCGTGTTGGTGATAGAAATTAGCGAGCAGTTTCAGTTCGCGGTCACTTCTGTCCATCGCGTCCGCCAGATCGGCATCCCGCTTCTCACCATTCTTTTTCCAGTCTCTGTTGCCGTTCATTGGGCTACCTCCGTTCTTTCGTATGGTGTACGACCGCATTAACGTATCGGAGTTCCCATTTTGTAGGACTTATTTTTGCCCAAGAGGCTTGTAGCCCTTGGGCTTCACCTTTTAAGGATGTAGACGGCTATCTACATTTTTATAAAGTGGAACCGGCGCTGTTGTCACCCGTCTAAGTTGTGGGTCAGCGAATAGGCCCCGAGAATGTAAGAAGGAGGTCATTTCATGGATGTCGAAGGTTCAAAACACAATCATCTGTATACTTGCCTTGGCCAAGTGATGCGGGAACGTCGCAAAGAACTCGACATGTCTCAGGAGAAGCTGTCAGCAGGCGCCGGTATAGACCGTGCTTTCCTGAGCAATCTGGAACGAGGTCAGCGCAAACCCAGCTTCGGAACAGTGGCGCGAATTGCTGATGGTCTCAAGATCAAATTTTCCCGTCTGGTATCGCGTTGCGAAAAGTGCCAGGCCGAGCGTGACAAGAGCGCTTAGTTACTTTTTCTCTGGTTGAGTAATATTAGCGTGCCAACGCGGCCCCTGATTGGCCCTGTTGTTAAATGGCTTCTGGTGGCCGTATTCGTAGGCTGCGGTCATGATGCCGGTAAATGTATAGGCTAATGAATCGACACCATAGTCAAGCAAGTACTGATGCATTTTGAATTGTTTGATTTCGCCGGAAGTGGCCTGGCGAAAGGCACCATTGGAAAAAATTTCATTGCGGACAAAAGTATCTCGGGCCAGATCTATTGAGCCAAGGGGTGTGCTTTTTACCCCACCGAGGTTGCGCGCCAGTGAAAAGGGCCCGACGGGCGTGGGCGCGCGGAAGTAGCTGGACGCGTTAGGACCGATTGGCACTTCGTGCACCAGGTCTTTGACTACCAATGATTTGATGTTGCGCATCAAGGCGTTTTGTGGCACCTTATTTTCTTCCAGGGCAAAAATCCCCCAGCGGCTGCCGACCTTGAGTGTATTGGCAATGCCCACCGCACCTTCGGCGCTGGTCAAATGAACAACAGTCCTCCCCCCTGCGGACGTCAGGGCGCGGTCGGCCAGCAATCCTCGTTCAGCCAGAAGTCCTTGTTCGGCCAGCACTCGGCTGCCTGCCGTCAGCTCGCCTTCGGCGATGCTTGTTGCCAGACGGGCCGGCAATGCCGTGCGAATCGCGCCGTAAGCGGCGACTCCCAGTGCCAGTGCACCTATAGCCGTGCCAATAGGCGCCTTTTGCGCGGTGTCTTTGATTTCTGTGGTAAATGAATAGGCCGTCGTTCGCGCTTGTTCCAGCCAGTGACTGGCCAGACTGGGCGCTGGTTTTGGCGCTTCGGTCAAATCGCGCAGAGCTCTGGCAAGATCGTTGTCGTCTTTGCCATGATTTTGCGATGTACGGTCGTTAGCCATGGCTAAATCGTACCCATTTTGCCAATTTTTAATCTACGATGCTACTGGGTGAGACCTTGTCCTGCTGGCGCTTACCTGGCTTAGCCGGGCTCATGAAGCAGTGCGGCAGTGCTTTTTGCAGAGCGGTAATGCAGTGCGGGGCCACTGTGCTACTGGAATATTGAATCATTTCCAGTTTCTTCAAGTCGGCAAGTGCTTTAAGACCGGGTCCACGCACCTTGGTGCCGCCCAGCGAAACACTTACCAGTGAGTCCAGTTTGCTTATAGAAGCAAGACCGGCATCGGTAATATTGGTATCAGTCAGGGTTAAGTAACGCAGTTTTTTCAGCCCTTCAAGCGATTTTAAGCCGGCGTCGGTTAACCGTGCCTTGTCTACATGCAGAGCGGTCAGCGACTTGAGAGCGCTTAGATGGGCGATACCCTTGTCGCTGAGATCGTCGTTGCTGAGAGAAAGTATCCTCAAATCCTTGAGTTTGGCGATGTCTTCCAGTCCGCGATCAGTTATTGGTGTGCGATTGAGAGTGAGGCATTGCAGCTGTTTGAGCGGCACAAGATCGTGTACGAAATCATCCCCAGCTTCGGTATCGGAGGCGGTAACCTCATGCAGTTGGCTAAGATTGGCCAGATATTTACCTACCTTGGGATTAAAGTCTACCCGGGTGAGATCCAGCGATTGGATGTCGTTACCTTTTAAACTGCTCAGTGGTGACGCATCCAGGCCGCCTTCGTACATGACGCACAGCCGCACTGCTGTTCCGGCCGCAATAGTAATCGTGCCACGGGCTGCGGCGATTGGTTTCTTGCCGTCCTGTCTGCCCCAGAAAATACTGCTGTCTACCTGGCGCAGCTTGTATAGCTCCCCCATACTGGAATCAATGGGGAATCGTAGGGTGCGGGCCGGATAGAGTTGTGCGGCATTCTGTGTCGATCTATCCTGCGCCACTGAAGCTTTTGGCGCAAGTAAGGTCGTGCTCGATGCGATGGCGCAGAGCAAACCAATTAAGCGGAGCAGCCTGGTGCGGTTTCCTTGCATCTGCAATCGGTCTCCGCCCCAGTTATTTTATGTTTTTGTAAATCGTCGTTTCTGATTTGATCAAGTGATTCAGAACTGATTTGCCTTTGCCGCCGCCGCGCAGATGTGAGAGTGTTGAGCTGGTCGAGCTGCTGGAGCTGTCTTCGCTGGCCGTCTTGGGCGTCTCGGGCGTAGTTGCCTTGATGGTCAGAACATAACCGGCGCCCTTGCCTTTGAGCGGTACAACATCGCGGTCAAGATTTTCAAATTTGCCGGTTTTGTAAGCGGCTTTGAGTTCGCCAGCTAATTTTTTCTCGTTATAGGGCTCGCCCGCTTTCAGAGTCAGGGCGCTTTGCAGAGCCGCTTTCTGCTCATCGGTGCTACACACCAGTTTAATATCTTGGATGATTCCTTCGTCGATATCGACGGTAACGTTGCCCTTTTCGTCGCTCTTGGCGATAGTGGCATGCGCCAGCAAATACCCCTGGTCTTTATAGTCGTTGGTAATGGTTTTTAGGGCGGCGGCCATTTGTGACGTGCTCTGGGGCTTCTGCAGTTGGTTTTTGAAAAGCTCTTGCAGTTTTGGCGAGGGAATTATTTTGTTGCCACTAAATGTGATGCTTTTGAAAAATGGATTTTCTTTGACGTGAATTAGTATCACCATGCCGGCAGCGGTGGTGTTTGCCTCTATGTGCAGCTCTCCGGCCTCGAAATAACCGAGTTTATTTACCGCCTTGAGATCTTCTTCCATGTCCTTTCGATGGTAAAAATCACCGGCCTTCGTTTTGATGACAGCTTTGATCTGGCCTCTGGGAATGAGCTTATTGCCGTCCACCATGACTGACTTTATGACGTAAGGATTGACGTCGTCGATTTTGTCAAGGTCGGCCAGATATGCCGGTTGCGCGCTGGCACTGGCGGCGGCAATAGAGAGAGCGGCAATAATTGAAAGTGCAAGATTCATCAATTCATATCCCAGTGAAGATCCCAATGTTTTGTGGCGTTGCGATCAACCAGCTAAAATACCACATTTCGCTGAGATCTAGGGGGCATCGTGTACGACCAGAGAGGAGAAGAACAGCTTGGTCGCCTCGTCGGTGTCTGCGCCGCCAAGAGCGTGCAAAACAAGAACGTGGCGGTTTTCCACCGCAATCTGGACTGCCCCAGGCTGGCCGGATTGATGTGTATATCGGTATATGCGCCCGGCCCAATTTTTGCCCGAGACCTCGCGCACCAGTTTCATGTCGATTGGATGACCAGCGGTGCGCATCAATTCTACAAATTTTTCAGCAAAGGTGTCGCTGAAGCCAATTACTTCTTTGTCCTGAGGCCGCGTTGAACGTTTGCGGAAGCTCACCCGGTAGGTGATTTTGCCCACGTCGCCATCGTAAACCGCGCCACCGGTGTCGGTCTTTGAAGCTTTTACGGGCTCGGGCATGACCACGCTCATTTCGTGGGTGGGATCGCTAAACAGTGTCCAGCCCTGCGGGATGTTCACCCGATCAGCTGATAAGTCCATTTGTGGCAATTGCTTGATTAGAGTCAGGTCTTTACTGGCGTTTTGGGCCACAGCAGGGGCACTAGCGAGCGAAAGCAAGGTCGCCAGAAGCAGCACAAGCCGGGCTTTTGTCTGCGATAAATGGAAAAATTTTGACTGAGGCATGGTTGCTCCGAGACGAGGACGCTGTAGCGAACGCCAGCCTAGAAGGATAGCACTCTCCACCTGGCTGCATGGCCTTATTAGCTGCGTATATCCACCATTGCCCGGCTCCCAGGTCGGGTCTAGGATAAAATCTGGCCGCCCCCGAGCCTCCATCCCACAATATTCTGGGGCCAACGCATATGACTCAACCGGATTCAGGCTTTGACAAGAATTTTGACCACCGCCTTGGGCATGCCCTGAGTGACGGTGTCAGCTGGGTAGGCCACGCTGCTGAGGACGCGTATAAAGCGACCAAGTCTGTTTTGCCTGTGCCCGATGACTATAAGGACGCAGCCATGATTGGTGCGGCTGCAGTTGTCGTCGGCGGCCTGGCCACTAAGGCGGTTATAGCCAGAACATTTGCGGTGGCAGTCGAGCCGGCCATCATCAGAGCTGAAGGCGTTCACATGGTGCCTCTGACGCAAGAAAATCTGTCGGGTGCAGTGACTGCGGCAAAAGAAGGATTCAGCTACGGTGGACCCTTCCTCAATCCTGCTAAAGATTTTAAAGCTTCTCTAGATCCAGTCCTCAACGCCAGACGCTTGTCGCTGGATCCGAAGGTCGAGGCTAATGCACGCTACTGGTGCGCCGTAGATAAGGATGGAAGAGTCCTGGGCACGACCGGTTTATATGAGACAGGCAAAGATCAGGCCGAAGCATCATGGATGGGTTGGATGTCGGTGCGCCCTGCTTATCGCGGCCAGGGCATAGGCAAAATGCTGGTAGATTTTTCCAAAGAGCAGGCGGCGGCAGACGGCAAACAGTTCCTCAGGCTCTATACCAGCAGCGCCCGAGGTGAGGCAGCAGCTCAAGGTCTTTATGAAAGAGAAGGTCTGAAAGTTGTCGGCGCCGAACCACATACGATACCGCGCTTTTTGCAAATATTGGGTGGAGAGAAGCAACCACTAAAGATTTTGTTTCGTGAGTTGGATTTAAAAGCGCCCACGATCCCCCGCAGTTAAACTCAAAAAGCTCACTGTGACTGACGGAATTATTTGGCACGGTTTTAGCGGAATGTTATTGGCTCAATGGCATTCAATTGACTTAGCGTTAATCCGCGGTGGATTACCCCCACAGGGAGTCATTACTCATTCGACAATAGACTCGAGATTTGAGCAGCATTGCTTTCCTCTTGCATTTCTTGCGCCAACCGCAGAAGCAATTGGAGATCTTTCTCGGATTTTCCGGCCAGATCAGTTTGGTCAAGGCGAGGTTTTGTTACTAGGGAAAAATTATCTTCAATTTTCTCAGCTTGCCCAGATAGCAGCAAAAGTGTGAACGGAGCGAGTGCTGAAAAAAAGATTGCAACAATTATCAACGCCTCATTGCCAACTGGTTGAAAGCCACTCTTGAAAAACATCAAAAGGCTCAAGATCCAGAATAGAGGCCACAATAGACTCAAACGCAGCATTATGTCGAACTTTGATGTTTTTAGACTGAACAATCGGATTGCCTTGCGACCGCAAGGGCAAGGAATCAGCATAAGCCTTGCAATGACTAAGGTCTTCCAAATACACAGAAGCAGGGAGATCATGGCCGCGGCTGCGAAAAATTTGTGACCGCCTGTGAAGTACGGCGTGATGAATCCTATGAGCGAAGCAATGCACGAGAATGCTAAAACTTCCGAAGCAAGCACGCACACTTTTTGCGTGTGGAAAAGAGCGGCGTGCTCTGGCTCGCCTCCACATATTTGAAATTTCTGATTTATTTGTTTCAACCTAAATGGTCTCGCAGCGATAATTTCATCCTAGCACCTCTAGGTTTAGGATTCGAAATCCGCTCAGAATGGAAGAAAACTCACGTATCGGTCTCCTCTATTCGCAGCCTGAGACGGGCTGCCTGCGCTACATTGCTGTTTTGGGGGAACCTAGACTATCGTTTTCTTTCAGATGGGCAAGTTGGCGTGGACGAAGGAATTATTTGGCCCGCTTTTATTGTGGCGCAGGAGCTTATAGCATGATCGTAAATTTCATAGGTACGTTCATAGTCGTTGGCTCTTTCAGCTCGAAGTTCACTCAATCGACCGTAGTCTCTCAACAGATGGTACAACTCATCATTTTGCATATCGTTGCTCGCGTCAGATGAACGTTTGAAACCACGCGCTCTCTCATCTCTAAGCTTAGACAAATAAATTAGGTCTTGAAGGGCGGCGCTATCGTCACCGGTTTTAGCCTCAGCTACAGCCTTCAGCATTATTATATCGGGCAGATCTGGTTTGTCCTTCAAAGCAGCTGTTATTTCTACTAGAGTATCTTTCCAATCGCCTAGTCTGGCTAGTTTGAGGCCGTATTGAATATGACATTGATAGCTTGGAGAATGATCAACTAACATAGCATCGGTGATTTTGGAAACAAAGCCTGATGGCTCCGCAATGGCGTTATTGAAGCAACTGATTACGCTCTTGTCACTACAGAGCTTTTCTAAATTACTGAGTTGTTTCGGCAGCTCTTCAGCTTTCGACAATTGCGCAGTAAGTGGAACCGAGGCGATTAAGGCCAAGGCTAGGATTCGGAATGCAGTTTTCACTTTGGAGCTCCTAAGTCGTCAACACGTTATCGTGCCACTGTTCCACATGACGCATAAGTGTATCCGCTGTGCGCCCCTGCATCGTGAAGTTGGGCTGCGCCGGACCGCGATTTTCAGCCACTCCCTTCCTGACAAAAACAAATTGGTCTTCGTATTTCTGGCTCCAGATGTAGTCAATTATGGGATTGATCCAAGCAGCATCGAGCATTGGATTGCGTATAAAAAAGCGCAGGACACTTTGCCAAAATCTGTCGTCGTTAAAATCAGCCGCCAGGCGTGTGTCTAGCAGTGCGTCGCACAGTCTGCGGTCGCCCCCAAGCGCGTGTATTTGCCCCCAGCGAATGGCCGCTTCAATAGAGTAGATGGCCGGTGCTTGTAGAAAGTGATGAGCCATGGCTTTGGTCAACACTACGGGGATGCCTTCGGCTGTGCGAATATTTTGACCTGAGCCCAGGTGCTTGTACCACATCTGGTGCAAACGGTTGCTCTCTGTCCAGGCTCGATCCATAAAGAGCGGAACTTCATGTTCTGCGTATAGATGCCGTAATAGTGAGGCTAGCTGCTTATCGCTATATCTGGAGTGCGGCTTCCAGCTTGTGATTTCGCGCTTCCATGCATGGTAATCGCGGGCAATTTCCACAGCTGCCCGACCACATGCTGTGTCGTCAAATAGCTGGGTGTTATCGTTCAAATACAAAATAGCCTGACAAAATCCCGCGTCACCTTCGGTCTGAAAATAGGTCTCGACAATGGCTTTGACGACGATGGTGTCGCCGTCGCCTTGATTGAGAAGACCCTTTTTTAAATGGCGAATAAGTGTGTGTATTTTGCGTGTTTGATTGTCGAATATCAGCAATCCGTCTCGCAATTCGTCGTTGAACAATCTTGTCAGACCTCTCCTTCGATGGCCTGATGATAGCCGGCATTTTTCAAAAATCTTTTGTTTACGGCGGCGTTGCGCACAGCGGCGATTGAAGAAGCGCCGCCGATAAAAGCCAAGACTATCGCTAACGACGCCCAGTTGGTGGCTACAAGTGCGGCACTGGCTGCCAGATTGCTGGGATCGACGCCGTTAAGAGTGGTAAGCAAGGCGGCTATCAGAAGGCCAACAATCAGCGGAGCATTTAAAATTGCGTTGAGAGCCAAGCAGGAAGGCAGTGATTGGGAGCGTGCCACGCGGGCGCAGGCGTAGGCTGGAAGCACTGTGGTGACTGCAAGTAAAAGGGTCACAGTCATTGTGCGCGCCATGCTGAAGCTGTACCAGGTTGTGCTATGGACGCTGGGATCCAGGATTCTTGAAACTATGGCAGCGCCCATGAGCAGGGCGCAGGGTAGTACCGAGAGGCCGCAAATAGCGGTCATTCTGTTGATGCGGAAAGTCTCGGGCAGCGCCTTGCGCGCGTACGCAGCTAACCTGGTCATCGGGAAAAAGCCGATTGCGCCAATGGCCGCGATAAACAGTCCCACCCACGGCGGGGTGGCAGGCGCGGGGAATGTCGTGGCCACAGCCGCCAGAGTCAATCCGCTGAACCAGAGCCAGTTTCTTATCTTGCTGTCGCCGTCGGCCAGAAATCTTTGCCAGAAACCAAAAGCGCTGAAAAGCGAGATTACCGCTCCCAAGACAAATGCCATGGCCGAGGCCTCTCTGAACCAAGCTTCGCCCGGGCCGCCCATGAGCACGACACCCTGCTGCAGTAGAAGCACAAGC
>Ga0105248_10001770_pt1 | contig 24034 bp, 21 predicted proteins | sample KBSS34metaG_FD_81524 | JGI IMG/M metagenome (GOLD analysis project Ga0105248, IMG submission 81524) | Switchgrass rhizosphere microbial communities from Kellogg Biological Station, Michigan, USA - KBS S3-4 metaG | ecosystem: Host-associated > Plants > Roots > Rhizosphere > Soil | place... | reverse complement strand
CGGTGCCGCCACCGAAGTCGAGATGAAGGAGAAGAAGGCCCGCGTGGAAGACGCGCTGCACGCCACCCGTGCGGCCGTCGAGGAAGGCATCGTGGCCGGCGGCGGCGTGGCTCTGCTGCGCGCCAAGCAGTCCGCGGGCGCCATCAAGGGCGACAACCCCGACCAGGAAGCGGGCATCAAGCTGATCCTGCGCGCCATCGAGGAGCCGCTGCGCCAGATCGTCGCCAACGCCGGCGACGAGCCGAGCGTGGTGGTGAACGCCGTGCTCGCCGGCAAGGGCAACTACGGCTACAACGCCGCGAACGGCACCTATGGCGACATGATCGAGATGGGCATCCTGGACCCGACCAAGGTGACCCGCACGGCGCTGCAGAACGCGGCTTCCGTCGCCTCGCTGATGCTCACGACCGAAGCCATGGTCGCCGAGGCTCCGAAGGACGAAGCCCCCGCCATGCCCGGCGGCGGCATGGGCGGCATGGGCGGCATGGGCATGGACATGTAATGTCCGCCCGGGTCACGACCCAAGCCTGAAAGGGCCGCGCAAGCGGCCCTTTTTTCATTGCCCGCGCCAACCCCGGGGCGCAGCCTTGCGTCAATCGGTAAACGCGAAGGCTTCTGCCCGGGAGCGGGTTCGATAATGGCGCCCACGTTGGTCCGGAGTTCGTACGCATGAGCAGTCCCGCGTCGCCGCTGCTTCAACGCTTTATCGACGGGGTGCTGGAGCGTGCCCCGCAGTCGATGCACAAGATCCTCACCGACTCGGCTCGCCAGGTCAGCGGTGGATCTCGCGCCGCCATCCTTGCAACCTCGGCGCTCTCAAATCACCACAGCGCACTGCTCGGGCACTGGCTTGCCGCACTGCGCGAACAGGTGAGCACCGCGCCCAACTCGGGCTTCGGCGCGCTCGGCGCCAGCCCCTGGCTCGAGTTGCAGCTCGTCGACGAGTCGCAGGCGGAAGCCGACGTGGAAGTGCAACGCATGGTCGAGGCCATCGAGCACGAGGCCGAATGGGAACTGCGCGAACTGCAGGCCCGCGGCGCCACGCTGCGCGGCGAAGAGGCCATCACCAAGCAGACCAATCCACTGCAGCCCGGCGCCGTTGCCCGCTCGCTCTGGCAGGCCACCGGCTTCCTGTCCCTCGGATTCGATGCGCGCTCGGCCCTGATGCGCGCGGTCACGCCCGTCCTGTGCCGCGAGCTGCGCGAGGCCTACGCGCAGGCCAACCGCGAGCTGGCCGGCTGGGGCGTTGCCGCCGCTGCGTATCGCGCGGTCCAGGGCTCCGCGAGCGGGACCCCGCCGCAACGCTGGTCGCGCGCGCCCGACTCGGGCTTCATCGTGAGCCACCCAGGCGCGTTCAAGCCCCTGCTCGCGAAAGACTCGCGCCTCGCGCGCGGCTTCATCAGCCGATTCGGGCAACTCGGCGCAGACACCACGCGCCACGCCGAGGCCGCGCTCGAAGAGGCCTTGCAGGCGATGGACTCCACCGCCTGGGACCTGAGCTCCACGCAGTCGCCCCAGCTCGCGCAGGCCGATGCGACGCCGCCCAACCTGCTGCGCCGCCATCGCGAGATGCTCCAGCGCGCCGCGCGCGACGATATCGACCGCGACGCCATCGACCTGCTCGCCCGTCTCTTCGACGCCATGCTCAGCGACACCCGACTGCTGCAGTCGGTGCGCGCCGCGATCGGCCGGCTCCAGCCGTCGGTCCTGCGCATCGCCTTGCACGACCCGGCGCTGCTGCAGGGCGATGCGAACCGCACGCATCCGACCTGGGCCCTGCTCAACCGGATTTCGAGCCACGCCGTCGGCTATGAGTCCGAGGAGGACCCGCGCCTGCACGAGTTCCTGATGGCGCTGCACCAGATCGTCGACGCGGTGGCCGAGGCCAAGTCGGTCGACGCATCGGTGCACGCGCGCGCGCTGCGCCAGCTGGAGCAAGGCATCGAAGTGCTTCTCGCGGAGCAGCGTGCCCTGCTCCAGCCGACCTTTGCCAAGCTGCAGGTCGACGAGCAGCGCGGCGCACTGGCCGTGCGCTATCACCAGCAGATGCTGGCATTGCTGTCCGACCTGCCGCTGGGCGAGAACCTGCATCGCTTCCTGAGCGGCCCCTGGGTGCAGGTTGTGACGCAGGCCGCGGTCGACCACGGCGAGACCTCCACGCAGGTCAGCGAGGCGCTCGCGGTGGTGAACCAGCTCCTGTGGAGCCTGGAGCCGCTGCGCCGCCCGGAAGACCGCGAGCGGCTCGTGCGCCTTCTGCCCACGCTGGTGGGGCGGCTGGAGCGCGGCATGAAGCAGCTCGGCATGCCCGAAGCGGAGCAGCAGTCGCTGCTGAAGGAGCTGATGACGCTGCACACCGAGGCGCTGCGCAACCCGCATCAGATGCGCGCGACGGCGACCCCCACGCCCGAGGATCTCGTGCGCCGCATGCGCGAGGAACGGCTGCCCAGCGGCGCACTCGCCGCACCACGCGACTCGGTGTACGACCTCGGCAACCTGGACACCGTGCCCTTCGCGGTGCTCGAGGACGAAGGCAAGGCCAACGAGCGAGTGCGCCCGGAGCGCATGCGCGTCGGCCAGTGGCATGCCCTCTTCCTGCGCGGCGAGTGGACGCCGGCGCAATTGCTCTGGCAGAGCTCGACGCGCATGCACTGGGTCTTTGCCGGCCGCAAGCCGAACCGGCCTCTCGTGCTCACGCGCTCCGCGATCGACCGGCTGGCGCGCGAGGGCCTGATCGTCGTGCTGGAGGATCGCGGCCTGGTCGAGCGTGCCGTCGACGCGCTGATCGAGCAGCAGAACCGGGTGCAGGCCGGCTGACTCACCCCGGCGCGCCCGAGCGGGCTTCAGCGGCGCAGCGCCGCCTCGATCTCCCGGGCCACGAGCATGAGCTGCTCGTGAACGATCCAGTGCGAAGCCTGCGGCACGCGCACGAGATGCATCTGCGGCACCCATTGCTCCAGCCCGTCCAGCAGCGACGGCGGCAGCGCGACATCCGCCTCGCCCCAGATGACGGTGGTCGGCACACGCACGGTGACCTGCTCCGGCTTGAAGCTCACGCCGGCGGCGCCGGGATCGCTCGCGGTGGGCGGGCGCAGCGGCGAGGCGCGGTAGTAGTTGAGCGGGCCTTCCAGGCCCATGGCCCATAGCGCGCGGTATTGGTCGCGCAGCTCGGGCGTGAGCCATGCGCGGCCGCCCATGTGCTCGAAGAAGGGCCACATGCGGGCGTAGTCGTCGGCCGCGAGGAGCTGTTGCGCATCCGGCCGGCACAGGAAGTTCATGTAGGCGCTGGCGCGCTGCTGCTGCTCGTTCGACCTCAGCTCGCGCGCGAAAGTGGCCGGATGCGGCGAATTGATCACCACCAGCCGGCGGATGAGCTGCGGCAGCTGGATGCCCACGATCCACGCCGGCGCACCGCCCCAGTCATGCCCGACGAGGGCTTCCAGCGGCGAGCCGGTCTGCTCGATCAAGGCCGCGATGTCCTGCACCAGCAACTTGGCGCGGTAGGACTCGACGTCAGCCGGAGCACTCGAGCGCTCGTAGCCACGCAGGTTGGGCGCGACGCAGCGATAGCGCGTGCCGAAGTGCGCGAGCAGCTCGTCCCAGATGAAGGCGCCCTCGGGGAATCCGTGCAGGAAGACGAGCGCGGGCGCGCCGCGCGGCCCCGCGGCCCGGCACGACAGCGAGATGCCGTGCGGCAGATCCGCGGTGAAGGTTTCGATGCTCGGGGTGGACATGAGGGCCTCCGCGTGCGCTTTCGTGGCGCGTGCCAAGTATCGGCACGCGCGCCCGGGAAGGCCGTCGCGAAGGTGTCAGTCCGGGCGCGCTTCGGCGGCTGCAGGCGCCCAGGTCCGCAGGATGCGGGCAGCGTCGTCGACGCCCGTCTTCGAGAGGGCCGAGAAGAGCGTGATGCTCACATCGGAGTCGTCCGTGGCCACGTCGCCCAGCACCTCCTGCGCGCCGAGCAGCGCGCGCGCGCCCTCCGAGCGGGTCAGCTTGTCGGCCTTGGTGAGCAGCACGAGCAGCTTCACTTCGCCCGTGCCCACGCGCCGGGCCACGAAGCTCAGCAGCTGATGGTCCAGCTCGGTGAAGCCATGGCGCGAATCGACCATGAGCACCACGCCCGCGAGATTTCGACGCACGTCCAGGTAATCGGCCATCACCTGCTGCCAGCGCAGCTTCGCCGCGCGCTCGACGGCCGCGTAGCCGTAGCCCGGCAGGTCGGCGAAGAGCGCATCGGGCGCGTCCTTCGGGCCGACGGCAAAGAGATTGATGTGCTGCGTGCGCCCCGGCGTCTTCGAGGCGAAGGCGAGCCGGCGCTGCTGCGCGAGCGTGTTGATGGCGGTGGACTTGCCGGCGTTCGAGCGCCCCACGAAGGCGATCTCGGGGAGCTCGCTGACGGGAAGCTGATCCAGGCGCGCGGCCGTGGTGACGAAGCGGGCGGTGTGGGTCCAGGCGAGCGCGACGCGCGCCTGCTGGGCGTCGTCAGGCGCGTCGGCATCGGTGCTGGATTCGCCGGGCTTCACGGGCGCTGGATTCGCTGGGGAGGGCGTGCTCATTCGGCATTGTAAAATCCGCCGTTGCGCCCGAAGGCCGGCACCTGCAACCAGATCTCTCGGCCGGCTGCCGCGGCGGCGCTCACAACAAATTCCTTTCCCTCATGAAGTCTGCTTTGTCGCTTTTGCTGGCCGCGTTCATCGCGGCCCCGGCCCTGGCCCAGGACGCCAAGGCCCCGGCCCAACCCGACCTCAAGAAGGGCGAGGCGGTCGCCACGGCGGTGTGCGCCGCCTGTCACACCTTCGACGGGAATCGCGGCACGCCTGCCTACCCCATCCTCCAGGGCCAGCACCCTGAATACCTCGCCAAGCAGCTCGCCGAGTTCAAGGGCGGCAAGCGCAAGAACCCGATCATGCAAGGCATGGCCGCGGCGCTGAGCGAGGACGACATGAAGAACGTCGCCGCGTTCTACGCAGGCAAGTCGGCCAAGCCCGGCTTCGCCAAGAACAAGGAATTCGCGACGCTGGGCGAGAAGATCTACCGCGGCGGCATCGCCGAGCGCCAGATCGCCGCCTGCGCCGGCTGCCACAGCCCCACGGGCGCCGGCATTCCCTCGCAGTACCCGCGCCTGGCCGGCCAGCACTCCGACTACACCCAGGCCCAGCTGCTCGCCTTCCGTGACGGCGTGCGCACCAACAGCCCGCAGATGAAAGACGTGACCGCGAAGCTCAACGACCACGAGATCAAGGCCGTCGCCGACTACATCGCCGGCCTGCGTTGATCGCAATCAGGGCGCGCACCACTCGCCGCGAAGGCCGGTCACTCGACCGGCCTTTGTTTTTGTGGGGCCACGCGCCGACGGGATAATCGCCAGTTGGCCGCGCGACGCCGCGGCACGGCTTCCCGCTCATGCAAAACGACGACTCCACCAGCACCTCCGGCCTTGAATTGAAGTCTCGCTCGCGCGTCGCGCGCGAGCTGGTGGAAGTCGTGTCGTCGATGCGGTTCGCGATCGCGCTGCTGACGCTGATCTGCATCGCCTCGGTCATCGGCACCGTCGTGCGTCAGCACGACCCCTACCCGAACTACGTCAACCAGTTCGGCCCGTTCTGGGCCAGCGCCTTCGACAAGCTCGGGCTCTACGCGGTCTACAGCGCCGGCTGGTTCCTGCTGATCCTCACCTTCCTCGTGATCTCCACGAGCCTGTGCATCGCGCGCAACCTGCCGAAGATCGTCGCCGACCTCAAGACCTACAAGGAACACCTGCGCGCCAGCAGCCTGCGCGCCTTCCATCACAAGGCCGAGGGCGAGTTGGACGCGCCGCGCGACGCGGTGCTGCGGCGCGTGTCGGCGCTGCTGGTCTCCTACGGCTGGCGCGCGAAGGTGCAGCAGCGCCCCGAGGGCGTGATGGTGGCGGCGAAGAAGGGCGGCGTGGGCCGCCTGGGCTACCTCGCCGCGCATTCGGCCATCGTGCTCGTGTGCATCGGCGGCCTGCTCGACGGCGACCTCGTGGTGCGTGCGCAGATGGCCCTGCAGGGCAAGACGAGCTACGGCGGCGCGGGCTTCCTGCGCGAAGTCCCGCCCGAGCATGTGCTCAGCGCGTCCAATCCGACCTATCGCGCCAACCTCGCCGTGAGCGAAGGCACGCGCGCGGGCACCGCCGTCATCAACCTCAGCGACGGCGTCGTGCTGCAGCCCCTGCCCTTCGACGTCGAGCTCAAGCGCTTCATCGTCGAGTACTACGACACCGGCATGCCCAAGCTCTTCGCGAGCGAGGTCGTGCTGCACGATCGCGACACGGGCAAGTCCACGCCGGCCACCATCAAGGTGAACGAGCCGGCAGTTCACCGCGGCATCACGCTTTACCAGTCCAGCTTCGAGGACGGCGGCTCCTCGGTGCACCTGACGGGCTGGCCGATCGGCGCGGGCAAGCCCTTTACCGTCGACACGGCCGTCGGGGCGTCGAGCAGCCTCAAGGCGTCCAACGCCGAGCCCCTGGGCCTGGAGATCACGGGCTTGCGCGTCATCAACGTCGAGAACCTCGGCGGCGCGGCCGACGGCGCCACCGACGTCCGCAAGGTCGATCTGGTCGACAGCCTCGCGCGCCACCTCGGCTCCGGCGCGAAGAGCGCGTCGCCGAAGCAGCTGCACAACGTGGGCCCCTCGGTGAGCTACAAGCTGCGCGACGCCTCCGGCCAGGCGCGCGAGTTCAACAACTACATGCTGCCGATCACGCTGGACGGCCAGCGCGTGTTCCTCGCCGGGCTTCGCGAGCGCCCCGACGAGCCCTTCCGCTACCTGCGCATTCCTGCCGACGACTCCGACAGCATCGCCAGCTGGGCGCAGATGCGCGCGGCGCTCTCCGACCCCGCCGCGCGGTCCGAGGCGGTGCGCCGCTACGTCGCGCTCGCGGTGCCCGCCGACAAGCCGCAGCTTGCCGAGCAGCTGCGCGTCTCGGCCCTGCGTGCGATCGATCTCTTCGCCGGTGTCGAGGCCCCGCGCTCCGGGCTGAGCGCGGAGGACAACATGCGCGGCGGCCTGCAGGCCGTGGCGGCCTTCATGGAATCCAACGTGCCCGCGGCCGATCGCGCGCGCACCTCCGAGGTGCTCATCCGCATCCTCAACGGCACGCTGTACGAGCTGCTCAACCTCAGCCGCGAGCGCGCGGGCCTTCCCGCCATGCCCCCGGGCGACAAGACGCAGGCCTTCATGACGCAGGCCGTGCTCTCGCTGAGCGACTCCTTCTACTACCCCGCGCCGGCGCTGCTGCAGCTGGCCGACTTCAAGCAGGTCCAGGCCAGCGTCTTCCAGGTGACGCGTACGCCCGGCAAGTCGCTCGTCTACCTCGGCTGCCTCCTGCTGATCCTGGGCGTGTTCGCGATGCTCTACGTGCGTGAGCGCCGCCTGTGGGTCTGGCTGGAAGATGCCGGCGACTCGCGCACGCTGCTGCGCACCGCGCTGTCAACTACACGGCGCACGATGGACACCGACCACGAGTTCGAACATCTCAGCGCGGCCCTGCTTGCCGCGCCCACTGCCCCGGAGGCACGAGCATGAGCACCGACACCACCACCCTGGCCTTCGCGCGCGCAGGCTTCGTCGCGCGCAGGACCGTCTTCGACTGGATCTTCGCGGCGCTCGTGATCACCGGCGCCGCCTACGCCTTCCATCGCTACGGCAGCCACATGGACAGCTACGAGCTGGGCATCCTCGCGGGCGCGGTGCCCCTGGTGATCGGACTGGGCTGGTTCTGGGGCCCGCTGCGCGTGCTCACGATCGGCGTCGCGCTCGCCACCTTCACCGCCATCGCGCTGTACAGCCGCGCCACCGATGGCTTCGGCGCCGACCTCGATCGAGGCCAGCAGCTCTTCGTCATGAAGTACTTCCTGGCCAGCCAGAGCGCCATTCTCTGGATGGGCACCCTGTTCTTCATGAGCACGCTCTTCTACTGGATCGGCCTGCTGTCCCCGCGCGGCGGCGCGGCGGCCGAGCGCATCGGCGGGGGCCTCGCCTGGGCCGCGGTCTTCATGGCGCTCACCGGCACGATGGTGCGCTGGTACGAGAGCCACCAGATCGGGCCGGACATCGGCCACATCCCGGTGAGCAACCTCTACGAGGTCTTCGTCCTCTTCGCCTGGCTCACGTCGCTCTTCTATCTGTACTTCGAGTCGCACTACGCGCGGCGCGAGCGCACGGTGCGATCGCTGGGCGCCTTCGTCATGCTCGTGGTGAGCTGCGCCGTCGGCTTCCTGCTCTGGTACACGGTCGCGCGCGAGGCGCAGGAGATCCAGCCGCTCGTGCCCGCGCTGCAGAGCTGGTGGATGAAGCTGCACGTGCCGGCGAACTTCGTCGGCTACGGCACCTTCGCGCTCGCCGCGATGGTCGCCTGGGCCTACCTGCTGAAGACGGCCAGCACGCGCTCGTTGCTCATCGCCTTCATCGCGGTGCCCATCGGGCTGTGCGCGGTGCTCGCGAGCTTCGCCTTCCTGGGCGAGCTCGCACCCGAGACGCAGAAGGCGGTGGCCTCGTCGCTGCGCATGGTCGCCGGTGCGGCGGTGTTCTTCGCGGGCACGCTCGGCCTGCGGCGCGTGATCGTCGCGCGCCTGCCCGAGCCGCAGCTCCTCGATGACCTGATGTACCGCGCCATCGCGGTCGGCTTCGCGTTCTTCACGATCGCCACGGTGCTCGGCGCCTTGTGGGCCGCCGAGGCCTGGGGCGGCTACTGGAGCTGGGACCCGAAGGAAACCTGGGCGCTCATCGTGTGGCTGAACTACGCCGCGTGGCTGCACATGCGCCTGATGAAGGGCCTGCGCGGGAGCGTGGCGGCCTGGTGGGCGCTGGCGGGCCTGCTGGTCACGACCTTCGCCTTCCTGGGCGTCAACATGTTCCTGTCCGGCCTGCATTCCTACGGTCAGCTCTGATCCCGCTTGCGCGGGCGCGGCTGTAAGGATGGGCGGGGCTCGCGCGACTGAGAAGCTGACACGAGGCCTGCGCCTCGCACATGAATCGGCGCGATAGGCGGGGAACTCGACCCGGCCCATCGCCTCGAACCGGCTTTCACCGGGCGCGCAGCCGCCGAAGGACAGGAGCGACGATGCTGATCTCGAACCGCAAATCACTGGGCCTGGATCACGGCGTGTCGTCCGAGATCACGCCACGCAGCGTCTATGAGGAGCGGCGTGACCTGCTGAAGCTCCTGGCGGCAGGCAGTGCAGGTGCCCTGCTCGCCGGCTGGGCCTCGCGCGACGCGCTCGCGCAGGCCGCGGGCGTCACCCGCCCGAACAAGCTCGCCGCGCTCGAATCCGCGCGCAGCGCCGTTGCAGGCGCGGTGTCGATGGACAAGCTCACGGCCTACGCCGACATCACCAGCTACAACAACTTCTACGAGTTCGGCACCGACAAGTCCGACCCCTCGCACAACGCCGGGCGCATGAAGACGCGGCCCTGGACGGTGAGCATCGAGGGCGAGGTGCGCCGGCCGCAGACGCTGGCCATCGAGGACCTGCTCAAGCTCGCCCCGATGGAGGAGCGCATCTACCGGCTTCGCTGCGTCGAGGGCTGGTCGATGGTCATCCCGTGGGTGGGCTATTCGCTGTCCGAGCTCATCAAGCGCGTGGAGCCCACGGGCAATGCGAAGTTCGTCGAGTTCGTGACCCTGGCCGACCCGAAGCAAATGCCCTCTGTGAGCTCCTCCGTGCTCGACTGGCCCTACGTCGAAGGCCTGCGCCTGGACGAAGCCATGCACCCGCTCACGCTTCTGGCCTTCGGCCTCTACGGCGAGGTGCTGCCCAACCAGAACGGCGCGCCGGTGCGCCTGGTCGTTCCCTGGAAGTACGGCTTCAAGTCGGCCAAGTCGATCGTGAAGATCCGCTTCGTCGAGAAGCAGCCGCGCACGGCCTGGGTGAAGGCGGCGCAGCAGGAGTACGGCTTCTATTCGAACGTGAACCCGAAGGTCGATCACCCGCGCTGGAGCCAGGCGACGGAGCGGCGCATCGGGGAGGACGGCATCTTCGCGAAGAAGCGGCCCACCCTCATGTTCAACGGCTACGAGGCGCAGGTCGGGCAGCTGTATGCCGGGCTCGACCTCGCGAAGAACTACTGAGCGCGCCGCCATGTCTGCCACCCCCGAGTTCCTGGCGACGGCCCGGGCCGCGCGCGCGGGCGGCGCGAAGCCCGCGAAGGCACGCGCGATCCTGATGCACCCGCTGGCCAAGCCGGTGCTGTTCGTTGCGGCGCTGCTGCCCTTTGCATGGCTGCTGTACGGCGCCTTCGCGAACACGCTGGGTGCGAACCCCGCCGAGGCGCTGATCCGATCCACCGGCGACTGGACCTTGCGCTTCCTGTGCGCCGCGCTCGCCATCACGCCGCTGCGGCAGTGGGCCGGCGAGGTGGCTCTCGCACGCTTTCGACGCATGCTGGGCGTGTACACCTTCTTCTACGGGGTGCTGCACTTCCTTTGCTACGCGTGGCTCGACATGGGCCTTGCGCTCGACGACATCACGCACGACATAGCCAAGCGGCCTTTCATCCTCGTGGGCTTCACCGCGCTGGTGCTGATGACGCCCCTGGCCGCCACGTCGTTCAACAAGGCCATCAAGTGGCTGAGCGCGCCGCGCTGGCGCGCGCTGCACAAGGCGGTCTACGCGATCGTCCTGCTCGGCCTGCTGCACTTCTTCTGGATGCGCGCGGGCAAGCACGACTTCGCGGAGTGGTCGGTGTATGCGGTGATCGTGAGCGTGCTGCTGGGTGACCGGCTGCTGCGCTGGGCACGATCTCGGGCCGAGGCCCGGCGGGCCTAGAAGAACCAGACCGTGCGAATGCGGCCGTCGACCACCTGATACACCGCGACGGCCGTGCGAGCGCCATCCGGCAAGCCCGTGATCTCCTCGTGATCGACGACGGTGTTGCCCGCGACGATGCGATTGACCAGCTTCGCGTGAAGGTCCGGCAGGTTGAACCGGTTGCGCGCGTAGTGCTCGCCGAACGCCTCCTTGCCTGAGAGCACCGGCTCGGGCTGCGGCGGACGAAACACCTGCACGTCCTCGGTGTACTCGGCGACGAAGCGCTCCAGGTCGCGCGCGTTGTAGGCGTCGAGCTGACGCTGCACGGGGTCTTCGGGTCGGTTCATCGGCTTGGCCCTTTCAGCGGTTCGTGGTCGAAAAGCTTGGACAGCAAGCGGCTCAGGCCCAGGCCTCGCGCAAGGTCTGGCGGAACAGGTCGTTGAGGCGCGGCATCAGCTCGGTGCGCTTGTCTCGCGGCACCTCGATCGATTCGAGCCGTTCCAGTTCGCGGGCGATGAAGTCGTCGATGCTCGCCACGGGTGCGGCCAGCCCGAGTTCCGGCGAAGCCCGCTTCTGGCTCAACAGGTCGTGGATGTCCCTCAGGAGCGAGTGCTCGCCGTCGATCAGATGCAGGAGGTTCTCGAACTCGATGGGCGCCGCGGTCTTGTACCGCTCGAGCCAGCGAACCGAGAGCAGCGGGCGCAGCACGTAGAAGTACTTCTTGAGCGGCACCTTCTCCCCACGCAGGTAGCCCCGGAAGTTGGTCTTCGCCATGCTGCGGTAGTGATAGACGCCGCTCTCGCAGGAATACACGCTCGGCATCAGGTGCCGCGCAGCATCGGCAAAGTCACCCATCTGCGAATACACGATCGGCGACTGGATCCATTCCACGAACGCCGGGTTCGACTTCCAGAAGAGGCGCAACGCCTTGCGCAGGTCCCATCCGTTCAGATCGATGTCGTCGACGATCGGGTACTCGATGACGTCGCGCTGCTCCTCCAGTCCGACCGACAGATACCACTCGGGCGGATGCACATAGATGAAGCGCGCGTCGTAGTCGCTGTTCGGCGAGGCGAAGCCCCAGGCTCGACTGCCGGATTCGACCGCCAGCAGCACCCGCACGCCATGCTCGGCCTGCGCGGCATGCATGCGGCGAAGAACCTCGGCACGCACGGGCGCGGCGATGCGCTCCTCGACGCGCATCGTCACAGTCCGCGGCCGATCAGGATCTTCTGCACGTCCGACGTGCCCTCATAGATCTGGCACACGCGCACGTCGCGGTAGATGCGCTCCACCGGGAAGTCACTCACGTAGCCGTAGCCGCCGTGGATCTGGATGGCGTCGCTGCACACGCGCTCGGCCATCTCGCTGGCGAAGAGCTTGGCCATCGCCGCTTCCTTCAGGCAGGGCACGCCCGCGTCGCGCAGCGATGCGGCGTGATGAATGAGCTGGCGCGCGGCCTCGATCTGCGTGGCCATCTCGGACAACCGGAACTGCACCGCCTGGTGCTCGAAGATGGGCTGGCCGAAAGCCACGCGCTCGCGCGCATAGCGCAGCGCCGCCTCGAAGGCCGCGCGGGCCATGCCCACCGACTGCGCCGCGATGCCGATGCGCCCGCCCTCCAGCCCCGACAGCGCGATCTTCAGCCCCTGGCCTTCCTCGCCGATGAGATTGGCGGCCGGCACGCGGCAGTTCTCGAAGAGGATCTGCGCCGTGTCGCTGGCGTGCTGGCCCATCTTCTCTTCCAGCCGCGCGACGACGTAGCCGGGCGTCGTCGTCGGGACGATGAAGGCGCTGATGCCCTTCTTGCCCGCTGCCTTGTCGGTCACGGCCATCACGATGGCGACGTCACCGTGCTTGCCGCTGGTGATGAACTGCTTCACGCCGTTGAGCACGTAGTGGTCGCCGTCGCGCGTGGCGGTGGTGCGCAGGCCCGAGGCCTCGGAGCCGACGTGCGGCTCGGTGAGGCAGAACGCGCCGAGCATGTCGCCGCGCGCGAGCGGGCGCAGCCAGCGGTCCTTCTGCGCCTCGCTGCCGAAGCTCATGAGGATCGAGCAGACCGGGCAGTTGTTGACGCTCACGATGGTGGAGGTGGCGCCGTCGCCGGCGGCGATCTCCTCGAGGATGAGCGCGAGGCTGAGGTAGTCGAGCCCGGCGCCGTCCCAGGCCTCCGGCACCGCCACGCCGTAGCAGCCCAGCGCGGCCAGGCCACGCAGCTCGTCCTTCGGGAAGTGGTGGTCGCGGTCCCATCGGGCGGCCTTCGGCGCGATGTTTTCCTGCACGTAGGCGCGCACGGCGTCCTGCACGGCGCGGTGGTGTTCACTCAGAAGCATGTGACGAGCTCGTTGGTCGGATGTCGTTGGAGTCGACGCGCGAGAGCGGCGCGCGCGTCGAGGGTGAGGCGCTCACCACGGGATGGAACTGCCGTCGTGGTCGAAGAAGTGGCCGTTGTCCTCGGGCTGCAGATGAGCGATGACGCGGCAGATGCTCGCGACGCTCTGCTCGGGCGTGAGGTCGGCGCCCGCGCCGCCCATGTCGGTGCGCACCCAGCCCGGGTGGAAGGCCACGCACGCGGCGCGGCCCTGCAGGGCGATCGCGGTGTCGGCGAGCACCGAGTTCAGCGCGGCCTTGGAGGCGCGATAGAGCCAGCCGGAGTTGGACGTGCGCGCGCCGATCGAGCCCATGCGCGAGGAGATCACCGCGAGCTTCGCGCCCTCGGCCAGCGAGCCCTGGAGCGCGCCCAGCACGCGCATCGCGCCCAGCACGTTGGTGTGCATGACGGCGTCGAACTCGTCCGTGCCGGGCGCATCCATCGCGTTGGTGCGCGGGCCGTAGACGCCGGCGTTGTAGATCGCGACGTCGAAGCCGATGCCTTCGACCTGCCAGGGCAGGCGCGACACGCTCTCGGCGCTCGACACGTCGAGCTCGATCGCCTGCGCGCCCAGCGCCTTGAGCAGGGCCAGGCCCTCGGCGCCGCGCGCGGTGGCGGTGACGGCCCAGCCCTGCGCGCGGTACTGGCGCACGAACTCCAGCCCCAGCCCGCGCGACGCGCCGATGACGATGGCCTTCATGCGTGGTGCCCCTTCAGCCCCGGGGTCAGAGCATCTCGACGGCCATCGCGGTGGCTTCGCCGCCGCCGATGCACAGCGCCGCGATGCCGCGCTTGAGCTGACGCTGGCGCAGCGCACCCAGCAGCGTGACGACGATGCGCGCGCCGCTCGCGCCGATCGGGTGGCCCAGCGCGCAGGCGCCGCCGTTCACGTTCACGATCTCGTGCGGGAGCTTGAACTCGGTCATCGCGGCCATGGTCACGGCGGCGAAAGCCTCGTTCACTTCCCACAGGTTCACGCTCTTGGCATCCCAGCCCGACTTCTTCAGCACCTTCTCGATGGCACCGACCGGGGCGGTGGTGAACCAGTCGGGCGCCTGCGCGTGCACGCTGTGAGCCACGATGCGCGCAATCGGCTTCACGCCCATCTTCGCGGCGGTGGATTCGCGCATCAGCACGAGCGCGGCGGCGCCGTCGGAGATGCTCGACGAGGTGGCGGCGGTGATGGTGCCGTCCTTCTTGAACGCGGGCTTGAGGCCGGGGATCTTGTCGAGCTTGGCCTTGAAGGGCTGCTCGTCCTTCGTGATCTTCACGTCGCCGGCCTTGCCGGGCAGGGTGACGGCTGCGACTTCCCAGTCGAAGCTGCCGTCGCTGTTGGCGCGGATGGCGCGCTCAGTGGAGGCGACGGCGAAGGCGTCCTGCGCCTCGCGGCTGAAGTTGTACTTGGCCACGCAGTTCTCGGCGAACACGCCCATGGCCTTGCCGCGCTCGTAGGCATCTTCCAGGCCGTCGAGGGCCATGTGGTCGTAGAAGGCGGAGGCGCCGTACTTCACGCCCTTGCGCACGAAGCTCAGGTGCGGTGCGTTGGTCATGCTCTCCATGCCGCCGGCGACCATGACGTCGGCGCTGCCCGCGGCGAGCATGTCGTGGGCGAACATCATGGCGCGCATGCCGGAGCCGCACATCTTGGACAGCGTGACGGCGCCGGCGGAATCCGGCAGGCCCGCGCGACGCGAGGCCTGGCGAGCCGGCGCCTGGCCCTGGCCGGCCATCAGGCAGTTGCCCAGCAGCACCTCATGGATGGAATCGCCCGGCACGCCGGCGCGCTCGACCGCGGCCTTCACCGCGACGGCGCCGAGCTCCCAGGCGGCAAGCGAAGAGAAGTCGCCCAGCAGGCCACCGATGGGCGTGCGGGCGGCGGAGACGATGACGATGGGGTCTGACATGGGGAAGGCTCCTTTGGGCGAATGAATGCGGGATTCGGTGTGAACGGCCGGAACGGCGAAGGAGTTCAGGCCGCGAGGAAATCGGCGGGATCGGTGCTCGGGTCGACCGGCAGCGGCGTGGCCGGCACGGCCTGGTGCCGGCGGAAGCGCCGGTGCTTGTCATAGGGAAAGACGTCGTGCACGTGGCCCGCGAGGATGCGCTCCTTGTGGGCCTGCCAGAACTTCGGGTCGAGCAGGTCGGCGTGGTGGCGCATGAAGACTTCGCGCACCGCGGTGTTGCCCAGCAGGAAGGGCCCGAAGGTCTCGGGAAAGACATCGCCCTTGCGCACCGGGTACCAGACCTCGGCGCTGAGCGCCTCCTCTTCGGTGCGCGGCTCGGGCACCGGGCGGAAGGAGCAGTCGGTGAGGTATTCGATCTCGTCGTAGTCGTAGAACACGACCTTGCCGTGGCGGGTGACGCCGAAGTTCTTCCAGAGCATGTCGCCCGGGAAGATGTTGGCGGCGACGAGATCCTTGATGGCATTGCCGTACTCCACGACGGCGTGCTCCACCTGCTCGGGCGAGGCGTCCTGCAGATAGATGTTGAGCGGAATCATGCGTCGCTCGATGTAGACGTGGCGGATCACGAGGTCGTCGCCGTCTTCCTCCAGGAGGCTCGGGCACTCGGCCTTGAGCTCCTGGACGAGCTCCTCCTCGAAGCGCATGCGCGGAAAAGCGACGTTGGAGTATTCGAGCGTGTCGGCCATGCGGCCCACGCGGTCGTGGGTCTTCACGAGCAGGTACTTGCCCTTGATCTGCTCGCGTGTGGTGTCCTTCTGCGGCGGGAAGCTGTCCTTGATGACCTTGAAGACGAACGGAAAGCTCGGCAGGTCGAACACCAGCATCACCATGCCCTTGATGCCCGGCGCGATGCGGAACTTGTCGCTCGAGTGGCGCAGGTGAAAGAGGAAGTCGCGATAGAAAAGGTTCTTGCCCTGCTTGTGCAGGCCCAGCGCGTTGTAGAGCTCCGAGCGCGGCTTGCGCGGCATCAGCGAGCGCAGGAACTGCACGTAGGCCGCGGGGATCTCCATGTCGACCATGAAGTAGGCCCGCGCGAAGCTGAACAGCATCTGCAGGTCGTCCTCGCCGAAGAGCACGGTGTCGATGCACAGCAGGCCGCGGCTCGTGTGCAGGATGGGCAGCGCGAAGGGGGTCTCGCTGAAGCCGTTGATGAACTTCCCGACGACGTAGGCGCCCTTGTTGCGAAAGAAGAGCGAGCTCAGCACCTGGACCTGGAAGTTCGCGCGCAGCCGCACGGCCGCGAAGCGCGCGGTGACGGCGTCCATCACGAAGCCGATGTCGCGATCGAGGTTGTCGAACTCGCGCTGGAGCTGGAAGTTGGTGACGATGCGCGAAAGCGTTTCGCGCAGCGTCTCGCGCGTGGGGTAGTAGGCGCGATAGGTGGGCAGCGAGGCGGGCTCGTCGTTCTCGATGTATTCGGTCGAGACCGCGGGGCGCACGAAGATGAAGTCGTTGCGGAAGTAGCTGCGGTGCAGGATCTTCGTCGTGACCGAGTTGAAGAAGGTCTCGGCGAGCTCGGGCTGGTGGTGATTGATGAGCAGCCCGATGTAGTGCAGCTTCACCTCCTGCCACAGCTCGGTGGGCAGCGAGCTGGCCTGGAACTGGCGCTCCAGCAGCTCGACGTTCTCGTCGACACGGCTGTCGTAGAACTCGATGCGCTCGCGCTGCGCGCGCTGCTGGCCCGCCCAGTCGGCCTGCTCGAAGCGCGCCTTGGCGCCCGCGCCCGCCTCCCGGAAGAGCCGGTAGTGCTTGTTGAAGCCCTCGAGCATGGCGCGCGCGATCAGGAACCCCCTCGGGTCGCTGAGCGACTGCGGGAAGGCCTGCGCGCGGCGGCGCTCGACGATGAAGGGCGAATCGTTGGACATGGAAGCTGCGAGTCTAGAAGGGCGCCGACGCGCCGCGCGGCCGAGCGCCCCCCTCTTCCACGTGGTCAGTGACTACATGGTTTCCGCGAACAGCTCGCGGCCGATCAGCATGCGGCGGATCTCGCTGGTGCCCGCGCCGATCTCGTAGAGCTTCGCGTCGCGCCAGAGCCGCCCGAGCGGGTACTCGTTGATGTAGCCGTTGCCGCCGAACACCTGGATGCCTTCGCCGGCCATCCACGTGGCCTTCTCGGCGCACCACAGGATGACGCTGGCGCAGTCCTTGCGCACCTGGCGCACGTGCTCGGAGCCGAGCTGATCGAGGTTCTTGCCGACCGTGTAGCAGAAGCTGCGCGCGGCCTGCAGCACGGTGTACATGTCGGCGAGCTTGCCCTGGATGAGCTGGAACTCGCCGATGCTCTGGCCGAACTGCTTGCGGTCGTGCACATAGGGCACGACGCTGTCCATCACCGCCTGCATGATCCCGATGGGGCCGGCGGCGAGCACCGCGCGCTCGTAGTCCAGGCCGCTCATCAGCACCTTGGCGCCGCCGTTGAGCGTGCCCAGCACGTTCTCCTGCGGCACCTCCACGTTCTGGAAGACGAGCTCGCCGGTGTGCGAGCCGCGCATGCCGAGCTTGTCGAGCTTCTGGGCGATCGAGAAGCCCTTCATGCCCTTCTCGACGATGAAGGCGGTGACCCCGCGCGCGCCGAGCTCGGGCTCGGTCTTGGCGTAGACCACCAGCGTGTGGGCGTCGGGGCCGTTGGTGATCCACATCTTGCTGCCGTTGAGCACGTAGACGCCGCCGCGCTCCTCGGCGCGCAGCTTCATGCTGATGACGTCCGAGCCCGCGCCCGGCTCGCTCATGGCCAGCGCGCCGACGTGCTCGCCGCTGATGAGCTTGGGCAGGTACTTCTTCTTCTGCGCCTCGTTGCCGTTGCGCTTGATCTGGTTGACGCACAGGTTGGAGTGCGCGCCGTAGCTCAGGCCCACCGAGGCGCTGGCGCGGCTGATTTCTTCCATGGCCACCATGTGCGCGAGATAGCCCATGCCGGCGCCGCCGTATTCCTCGGGGACGGTGATGCCCAGCACGCCGAGCTCGCCCATCTTTCGCCACAGGTCCATGGGGAACTGGTCCGAGCGGTCGATCTCGCCGGCGCGCGGCGCGATCTCGGCCTGCGCGAAGTCGCGCACGGCGTCGCGCAGCGCATCGATGTCGTCGCCGAGCATGAAATTCAGGCCGGGCAGGTTCATGGGTTTGTCTCCTTCAGCGGGTCAGTACTTCTTGGGAACGGGAGCGATGGTCTGCTGCATGACGGCGCAGGGCGTCTCGCGCCCCTGGCCATCCACATGCACCACCTCGGCGGCGGTCACGATGATGCGACGCCCGGCGCGCACCACGCGCCCGCGCGCCTCCAGGGTGCCGTCTGTGAAGGCGGCGAGGAAATTGATCTTGTATTCGACGGTGGTGACCTCGGTGCCCGGCTCGACCACGGTCATGGCCGCATAGCCGCCTGCGATGTCCGCGAGTGCGCCGATGGCGCCGCCGTGAAAGCCGCCCTCCTGCTGCGTGACGCGCTCGCTGTGCGCCAGGCGCAGGCACGCGTGGCCGCGGCCGAGGCTTTGCAGCTCGGCGCCCAGATGGCGCATGAGCCCCTGGCGCGAAAAGCTCTCGCGAACGGCCGACTGCACGTCGGCGCCGAGTTCGGTCGGTGATGTCATGGGCATGGCCGCGGGGGGTGTGGTGAATCGGGCGACGTGTCGGCCGACGCAGATTGACGTTTACGTCAACGGCAATCGTACTGGAAGCGCCTTCAGGCCTTGCGGCGTTCCCCTTCCGCCAGCAGGCGCCGCGCGTCCTTTTCGTGGGCACGCACTTCGTCGAGGGTGATCTCCAGGTCGGCCAGCTGCTGCTCGAGTTGCGCCCGGTGCTCGCCCAGCACCTGCAAGAAGCGCTTGAGCTGCGGCACGGAATCGCGCGGCGACTCGTACATGTCGACCAGGCCCTTGATCTCCGCCAGGCTCAGCCCCAGCCGCTTGCCGCGCAGCGTGAGCTTGAGCCGCGTGCGGTCGCGGGCGCTGTAGACGCGGTTGCGCCCGCCCGGGCCGCCGCGCTCGGGGGTGAGCAGGCCGCAGTCTTCATAGAAGCGGATGGCGCGGGTGGTGAGGTCGAATTCGCGGGCGAGCTCGCTGATCGTGTAGCAGACGCTCGGTGCGGGTGTTGCCTCGGGGACAGCGGCAGCGGGCATGGGTGCCTAGAATCTTCTGGTTGACGTGAACGTCAAGTGTATCGGCCGGCCATGAACGCACTCGAACATCTTCTTCAATACCCGATGGGCGACACGCTGCCGGACTCCGGCACTTCGCTGGAACTGGCCCCCGGCGTGCGCTGGGTGCGCATGCGGCTGCCCTTCGCGCTGGACCACATCAACCTGTGGCTGCTGCGCGACCGGCTCGACGGCCGCGAGGGCTGGGCCATCGTCGACTGCGGGATCGCCGACGACGCCACGCGCGCCGCGTGGGAGCAGGTCTTCGCGACCGAGCTGGACGGCCTGCCCGTGCTGCGCGTCATCGTCACCCACATGCACCCCGACCACATCGGCCTGTCGCACTGGCTGACCGAACGGTGGGGCTGCGACCTGTGGATCAGCGCCACCGACTTCAACGCGGCCCGCCTGGCGTCGCAGAGCACGACCGGCTTCGGCGGCGACGCCGCGGCCGATCATTTCTCGCGCCACGGTCTGAGCGATCCGACCTCGATCCAGCGCGTGCGCCAGCGGGCGAACTACTACTCGTCGATGGTGCCCAAGGTGCCCGGTCGCTTTCATCGCCTGATGGACGGCGGCGAGCTCGTCGTGGGCGAGCACACCTGGAAGCTGCATGCGGGCTACGGCCATGCGCCCGAGCACATCTCGCTGCACTGCGCGGCGCTGGGCATCCTCATTTCGGGCGACATGGTGCTGCCGCGCATCTCCACCAACGTGAGCGTGATCGACGTGGAGCCGGAGGCCGACCCGCTCGCGCTGTACCTGGATTCCATCGAGCGCATGCGCGCGCTGCCGGCCGACGTGCTGGTGCTGCCCGCGCACGGTCGGCCGTTCAAGGGCCTGCACACGCGCATCGACCAGCTGCGCGATCACCACGATGCGCGCTTCGCCGACGTGATGGCCGCATGCGCGCAGTCGCCCCGCAGCGCGGCGGACATCCTGCCGGTGCTGTTCAAGCGCACGCTCGACCTGCACCAGACCACCTTCGCCATGGGCGAGGCGATCGCTCACCTGCATGCGTTGTGGAAGCGCGGGCAGCTGGTGCGCCGCATGGGCGACGACGGCATCTACCGCTTCGCTCCATGAGCCCCCGCTCAACGCTCCCGCTGGATGAAGCACGCTCTGGCGTGCGAGGGGCAAGTTAGCGCCCGTCCGCAGGGCTGCCCCAGGGCCCCCGGGCGCTATCGCCTCGGGGAACGACTCGCGTACTCGCGAGCCGAGGGGACGTCATTTCTAGTCGAGCGCGGGCAGCACTTCGTCGCGCAGGCGACCGCGCACGGCGTCCACGTCCGGGATGACGGAGCGCACCACGTCCCAGAAGCGCGGGCTGTGGTTCATCTCGCGCAGGTGCGCGAGCTCGTGCGCCACCACGTAGTCGATCGTCGGCATCGCGAAATGCACGAGCCGCCAGTTCAGGCGGATGGAGCCGTCGGCGCTGGCCGAGCCCCAGCGCGTCTGCGCGGAGCTGAGGCTCATGCGCCTGACCTCGACCCCGAGGCGCTGCGCGTAGTGCGCGCAGCGCTCCTCGAACACGCGGCGCGCCTGCCGCTGCAGCCACGCCTGCACCACATCGCGGATCTGCTCGGTCGATGCCGTGTGGGGCAGGCCGACGTGCAGCGTCAGTCGCGGCACGCCCGGCAGCGCCGTGGCATCGGTGTTGAGCACGGCGCCTGTCTTGCGCGGGTCGAGCACGAGGATCACCGTCTCCCCGAGGAAGGGCAGGCTCGCGCCGTCGCGCCACTCGATGCGCGCGTTCTCATGACGACGCGCGCGCTCGCGCTGCTCGACCAGCTTCGCCGCAATCCAGGCGGCCTTCTCTCGCAGCGCGGTCTCGATGTCGGTGATGGAGACCCAGCGCGGCGCGCGCACGCTCAGGCCTTCCTGCGAGACGACCATGCCGATGGAACGCCGGCGCACACGCGTGAGCTCATAACCCACGACCACGTTGGCCAGGGCGATGTCTCGCGAGGCGCGCGGATGGCGGAACTGCGGGGTCTCGGGAACGATGGGAACGGGATGCGCCGGCACGACGGGCGAGGAAGCGGCTTCGCGGCCTGCACGGGGCAGCGCGGCGGGGGAATCGGATTCAGGGGGATGGGAGCGCGCGGTGGTGGGAGCAACCGCCGCGGCGTCGAAGCCGGGCAAGGCGAGTTGTTGTTGTGAGGAATCGGCCACGGCGGCCCGGCGCGTCATGGGGCGCCAGTGTAGCGGCGCTGCCTGTGCCGGGCCCCGCTCACACGCTGTGGTGTTGCACCTGCACCGGCTCCTCGCCGGCATAGGCCTCGGGGTCGATGCGGCGCATCTCCGCTTCGATCCACTCCTCGACCTCGCGCATCAGCTCGTCGGGCTCGCGGCCCGCGGTGGGAATGGGCCTGGCGACGGAGATGTCGATGACGCCCGGGCGCAGCACGAAGCTGCGGCGCGGCCAGCAGCGTGCAGAGCTCACGGCAATCGGCACGACCGGTGCGCCGGTGGCGATCGCCAGGCGCGTGCCGCCGCTCTTGTACTTGCCCTGGCTGCCGCGCGGCGTGCGCGTGCCCTCGGGGAACATGATCACCCAGTTGCCGCGCGACATCAGCTGGCGACCCTGCTCGGCCACCTTCGCCCAGGCTTCGGTGCGCTTGCTGCGATCGATATGGATCATGTCGAGCCGCGCCATCGCCCAGCCGAAGAAGGGAATGAGCAGCAGCTCGCGCTTGAAGACGTAGCACAGCGGGTGCGACATCAGCGTGGGAAACGCAAACGTCTCCCAGGTGCTCTGGTGCTTGGGCAGAAGGATCACCGGCGCGAGCGGGTCGGCCGAGGGCAGGTGCTCCATGCCGCGCACGCGATGCCGCACGCCGCAGATCACCCGCGCGCCGCCGATCGCAAGCCGCAGCCAGAACACGCACAGCCAGTACAGCGGGTCGCCGCGCACGAAGATGGACGCGATCAGCACGGCGAGGGCCACCGGCACCACGGTGACGAGCAGCCACAGCACGAAGAGGAAGGAGCGCACACGCGCGAGCAGCATCACGAGCGGCCGCCCTTGCTGGTCTGCGCCGCGCGCTCGCCGTCACCGCCGGTCTCGACGCGCTCGCGTTCGAGCAGGTAGTCGGCGAACGCCGCCAGGTCGGCATGCACGTGTGTGCCGGGGACCTTGGACAGCAGCTCGGCGAGCTGCGCGTCGTCGAGCTCGCCCGCCTTGCCGGTGCGCACGAGATGCGGCTCGCAACCGACGGCCGAGCCCGCCTGAAGGTCGCGCAGGCTGTCGCCGACCACCGGCACACGCGACAGGTCCACCCCGTAGCGCTCGCCGATCTGCGAGAAGAGGCCCGGCAGCGGCTTGCGGCACAGGCATTGCTCGTCGGGCGTGTGCGGACAGAAGAAGACGGCGTCGATGCGCCCGCCCACCTTGGCGAGCTCCTGATACATCTTCGCGTGCATGGCGTTGAGCGAAGCCATGTCGAAGAGCCCGCGGCCCAGCCCGCTCTGGTTGGTGGCCAGCACCGTGTGCCATCCGGCGTGGTTGAGCCGCGCGATGGCTTCGAGCGCGCCCGGCAGCGGCTGCCACTCCTCGGGCGACTTCACGAAGTCGTCGCGGTCCTCGTTGATCGTGCCGTCGCGGTCCAGGATGATGAGCTTCATGGCGCAGGTCTCAGGCAGCCAGCTTGGACAGATCGGCCACGCGGTTCATCGCGGCGTGCAGCATCGCCAGCAGACCCAGCCGGTTGGCGCGCAGCGCCGGGTCTTCGGCGTTGACCATCACGTCGTCGAAGAAGGAATCGACCGGCGCCTTCAGTGCGGCCAGCGCCTGCAGCGACGCGGTGTAGTCGCCGCGCTCGAAGGCGGCGTCGGCCACCGGCTTGGCGGCGGCGAGCGCCTCGTTGAGCCGCGCCTCGGCCGGCTCGTTCAGGAGCGAGGCATTCACCACCGGCGCCACCGGCTCCTCGGCCTTCTTCAGGATGTTGCCCACGCGCTTGTTGGCCGCGGCCAGCGAGGCCGCCTCGGGCAGCGACTGGAAGGCGCGCACGGCCTCGAGCTGGCGCGTGATGGTGTCGATGCGCTGCGGGCGCATCGACACCACGGCATCGACTTCGGATGCGGTGTAGCCGCGCTCGCGCAGATAGGTCGCAAGACGGTCCATGAGGAAGTCCTCGACCGCCGCGCGTGCACCCTCGCCAAGGAGCCCCGCGGGGAAGGCCGCGAAGCTTTCGTCGAGCATGGCGCCGATCGGCAGCGGCAGCTCGCGCTCGACCAGCATGCGGATCACGCCCAGCGCATGGCGGCGCAGTGCGAAAGGGTCCTTGTCGCCGCTCGGAAGCTGGCCGATGCCGAACAGGCCCACCAGCGTTTCGAGCTTGTCGGCCAGCGCGAGCGCGACGCCGGCATCGCCGCGCGGCAGCACGTCGCCGGCAAAGCGCGGCCGGTAGTGGTCTTCGATTGCATCGGCGACGGCGGCGTCCAGGCCGTCGTTCAGCGCGTAGTAGCGCCCCATCGTGCCCTGCAGCTCGGGGAACTCACCCACCATGTCGGTGAGCAGGTCGGTCTTGGCAAGCGTCGCGGCCTGCTCGGCCTGCGCCGCCAGCGCCGGCCCGCCCATGCGTTCGCCGATGGCCTGCGCAATGCGACGCACGCGCTGCATGCGCTCGCCCTGCGTGCCGAGCTTGCCGTGATAGACGACCTTGTCGAGCGCGCTCACCCGCGAGGCGAGCGTCTTGCGCCGGTCCTGGTCGTAGAAGAAGCGCGCATCGGCCAGGCGCGGCCGCACCACGCGCTCATTGCCGCCGACCCCCGCGCTCGCATCTGCCGGACGGAT
>Ga0105248_10001769_pt1 | contig 24041 bp, 16 predicted proteins | sample KBSS34metaG_FD_81524 | JGI IMG/M metagenome (GOLD analysis project Ga0105248, IMG submission 81524) | Switchgrass rhizosphere microbial communities from Kellogg Biological Station, Michigan, USA - KBS S3-4 metaG | ecosystem: Host-associated > Plants > Roots > Rhizosphere > Soil | place... | reverse complement strand
GTCACCGTCGCGGCCAGGTCATGCAGATCGCCGGCATGTCGCGCCTCGTCGTCGCTATGGACGAGCGAGACGAGGTCGACCTCGGCATGCCCGGCCAGCTGGCGCAGGATATACAGCGCCCGGATTCGATCGCCGCGGTTGGCGGCGTAAGGCAGACGATGCGTCAGAAACAGCACCCTCACGGCGTCGATGTCTCGCGCGGTGACGAGGTCGCGGGCTCGTCGCGATTGTAGAGGACTCGGGCCGGCACGCCGCCGGCGACGACGCCGTCCGGCAGGGGCTTGGTGACGACCGCGCCCGCGCCGACAATCGTGTTGGCGCCGACGTCAGCCATCACGACCGCCGCTCCTCCGATCCACGCACCCGCGCCAATCCGCACGAGTTGCGGCGTCCCGGCCTGATCGCGCATCGGCGTGGTCGGATCCGAGATGCCGTGAGTCAGGCGGCCGCTGGGGATCTGCACGGCGGGCGCGACCATGACATCGTGTTCGAAGTGCACGAGGCCAATCGCGCAGTACGGGCCGAGATACACGTGCGCGTCGATGCGCGTTCCCGCGGACGAAAAGATCGTGCCGAACTCGACGAGCGCGGATGGATCGCAGTATGCCAGCGTGCACCGGAGGAACGCGCGGCGCATGTACTGACCGAAGAGCCCTGGAATCAGAGCGAGCGCCTGGGTCGAATGTTCGAGCGACCGATCGCGTCCGAGAATCCAGCTGCGAAGCCAGAACGACAGGAGCGCCGGCGTGACGGCGACGAGTGCGACGCCGTGGGCGATCGCTTTCAGCGCTTCTCGCGAACTGGCAGCCATAGGGCCGGCGTTTCCTTTCGAAGGGCGGCGAGCTCCTCATAAATCCGCTCTACGGCGTTCATCCTCGCGTCGAACGAGAGCTCCCCTTCCACCCGGCGCCGCGCGGCGATGACCCGTGTGCCGGCCGCCCGCGGATCGGCGAGCGTCTCGAGCATCGCCGCCGCCAGCGCATCGGGATCGCGGCGGGGCACGATCAGACCGTGCACCCGGTCTGTGATGAGGTCCTGCGTGCCGCCGACCGCCGTTGCCACGATCGGCACCTCGAACGCCATCGCCTCGAGCACGGCGTTCGGCGTGCCTTCCGTATCCGACGACTGGGCGAACAGGTCCATGGCGTGATAAATGTCGGTGACGTCGGGACAGTGCCCCGCAAAGACGCACGCGTCGCCGACGCCGAGCGTCTGCGCCTGCGCCTTGAGCGCCTCGCCCAACGAGCCCTTGCCGGCGATGACCAGCCGTACGTCGGGCCGTGTCCGGCGCAGCCGCGCGACCGCGTCAATCAGCACGTCGTACCGTTTTTCACTCTCGAGCCGCCCGACCGCGCCAACCACGAGCGCATCCGCGGCCAGTCCCAATGCGGCTCGCGCCGGCAGGACGCGCGCCGCCTGACGCTGGAACACGGTCGCATCGATGCCGTTGAGCACCGTCTTCACGCGATCAGCGGCCGCTCCGGCGCGGACGAGACGCTCCTTGATCGCTCCCGAGACGGCGATCACGCGAGGGAAGCGGCGCAGGATCTGCCGGTCCGCCGGGTAATAGCACAGCAGCTCGCGCCGGCTCGCGCCGCTCCATCCGTGTACCGTGGACAACGGCACGACGCCTTCGGCGCGCGCCAGCAGCAACGCCAGCAGGTCGGTCTTGTATTCGTGCGCGTGAACGATGTCGATGTGGCGATCGCGCACGAGCGCCCGCAGCTGCTTCCAGATGCCGCGATCGAAGGAATGGCGCTCGGCGACCTCCACGTAATCGACGCCAAGATCCGCCGCCACGCGGTCGAGCGCGAATATCTCGTCGCGCCGGTCGCGGATGTAGCAGACCGTGACGGCGAATCGACCGGGATCCGAGCGCGCCGCGCCCGCCAGGATCGTCTTCTCCGGTCCTCCTCCGGTCCCGCGCACGCTCCGGAGCTCGAGCACCCTGATCGGTGTCACGTCCCGGAGGCCGTTCGGACAGGCCGGAATCCGCTGGAGATCTCCGCCGAGTGCGGATCGAACTGAGGCGCCGCCGCGGTGGCCGTTTCCATCGCGACCGCGCGCAGGGCCATGCTCAGACCGACGAAGTGCCACATGATCTCGGTGTACTGAAACGGGAGGAACGACGCACCGACAATCAGGGCGACAAACCCGGTCTGCACGGCCACGGCGAACTGATAGAAGTCCGGCGGTAGCTCGCCGCGGCGGGATTGTCGCGCCACGCCGACGCATGCGCCGACCGCAAGCGACAGCATCATCAGGAACAGCACGAACGCCGGAATGCCCAGCTCGGCGAGGATGCCGAACCAGACGCTGTGCACCGAACGGTTTCGTCCGTACAGGCCTGCCGAGAAATCGTACTGATTGTAGAGCCGGCTGTAGGCGTTCAGGCCGACGCCGAACATCGGATTGACGAGCGCCATGTCCGTGGCGACACGCCAGTAGTGAAGCCGTCCGCGCATTGAGTAATCCGTTTCCGTGTCGCCTTCCCTGACCTCCTCCACCATCTCCTGGTTCGTCGGGATCGTCGACATGCGATCCCAGAAGTCGGACGGGAGCACCGAGAGCAGGGCACCGGACACGACGAGCGCGGCGACGGCGGACCTCAGCTTCCTCTCCGACCGGATTACGTAGACCACCATCACCGCGGCCGCGGTGATAAAGCCGCCACGTGAGTAGGTCGCGATCGCGCGGTAGGTGATGCCGACCGTCATGAAATAGTGCAGCCACCGCTCCCACGGCTTGTCCGTCGTCCGGGCGAGCCCGATGAACAGCGGCACCAGCATCAGCATGCCGACGGCGACGGCGTTGTTGTCGCCCAGCATCACCATCGGGTTGTCGTTCCGGCCACCAGGATTCAGAATCAGGCCGAACCAGCCCTGGTGGGCCGCTTCGAAACACAGCGAGTAGCAGATCACCATCACGACGGTCCGGAACTGAACCAGGTTCGTGACCAGGACCGAGATGAGATAGGAGACGATCACCGTCTTCGCGAAATTGGTCCAGAAGGGGAAGGCGTAGTCGTCACGCGGCGACATCACCGTCGACATCAGGCTCAGGGCGACAAACACAAACAGCAGCGCCGACCGGAGATCGATGCGCAGTCGGGTGCCCGACAGGAGTGAGCGCCCCAGCAGATAGACACCGGAGATCAGGGACAGATTCAGAGACTTCATGAAATCTGCGTTCCAGACCCAGTATTCCGGCCTGAAATACGCGATGAAGAGATAGAGCAGCAGCGCGCCGAATGCGTCCCTGAGGACAGTCGGCATCCCCATCGCGATGATCAGAAGAACGAAGGTGGTCCTCAGCATGGCGGGGCGATCTTTAGGCTACCATGGCTATCAGGGGCCGAGGGCGCCGGCAACCGTCTCGGCCAAACCGTGGCCGACTTTTTGCTGCGCTTCGCCTCAGCCTCGAAAATGCTCCAGGAGAAAGTACAAGCGCCCCGGCAGCTGTGTGTCATGCAGGTGGTTCTCAGTCTTGCACCGGGTGGTACCGAGCGTCTGGCCATTCAACTGGTGAACGGGTTATCGGACGGATTCCGGATGGTCGTCATCTGCCTCGACGAAAGCGGCGACTGGGCGAGCGAGGTGATCGATCGCGGGGTGCGCGTCGTGCCGCTCCATCGCGCGCCCGGGTTCCATCCGTCCCTCGGGGTCCGGATTGCGAAGCTCGCGGCCCGGTATGACGCGGCGGTCGTACACTGTCATCACTATTCGCCGTTCGTCTACGGCTGCATTGCGTCGCTGGTGAACCGGCGGTTCGGCTTTGTGTTCACCGAGCACGGCCGGCTGTCCGACGCCCCGCCGAAGTTGAAGCGGCGCGCCGCTAACCTCGTCCTGAGCCGTCTGCCGCAGTCGGTGTTTGCGGTGTCGGCTTCGTTGAAGCAGCACATGGTCGCCGAAGGATTTCCTGACGATCGGGTGGGCGTCATCTACAACGGCGTCGATCCGGGACCACCGCCAACGCCGGCGGCGCGCCTCGAGGCGAGGCGCCTGCTCGGGATCGGCGAGGAGCCGTTTCTCATCGGCACTGCCGCCCGTCTCGATACGGTCAAGGACCTTCCCACGCTGATCAACGCCGTCGCGCTGCTCCGATTGCGCGTGCCCGCGGCGCACCTCGTCATCGTCGGCGACGGCGACGAGCGGTCGGCGCTGGAATCGGAGATTCGCCGCCTCCAGCTCGAAGACCGGGTCACGCTGACGGGCTACCGCGCGGACGTCCGCCTGCTCTTTTCAGCATTCGACGTCTACGTGAACAGCTCCATCAGCGAAGGGGTTTCATTGACGATTCTCGAGGCGATGGCTGCCGCGCTGCCGGTGGTCGCCACGGCGGTCGGCGGCACGCCGGAAGTCGTCGTCCAGGATGTGACCGGTCTGCTCGTACCCGCCCGATCGCCGGAGGCCACCGCCGACGCGATCGCGCGGATCGCGACGTTGCCGGATACGGGACGCGCGCTGGGCGCCGCCGGCCGCGTCCGGGTCGAAACGTTGTTCACGATCGACCGGATGGTCGGCGACTACGCGCGCGAGTACGCACGCGTGGCCCGCCGGGACCCGTAGGCTCCGGATATGTGCGGCATCTGCGGCATCGTCGCGATCGAGGGCCCGCTCGATCCTCGTCTGCGCGCCGCGCTGCCGGCGATGACCACCGCGCTCCGACACCGTGGCCCGGACGATGGCCGGGTCTTTGACGACGCGTACGGAGCGCTGGGCCATCGTCGTCTGTCCATCATCGACCGCGCCGGCGGCGCGCAGCCGTTGGCGAACGAGGACGAGACCTGCTGGATCGTCTTCAACGGCGAAATCTACAACCATCGCGGGCTGCGCAAGGAACTGGTCGATCGCGGCCATCGCTTTCGCACGGTCTCCGACACCGAAACGATCCTGCACGGATACGAGGAGTTCGGCCCGGCGGTCGTCGATCGCCTGGAAGGCATGTTTGCCTTCGCGATCTTCGACGCGCGCACCCGCGAGACGTTCATCGCCCGCGATCGGCTCGGCAAGAAGCCGTTGTTCTACGCGGTACTCGGCGGCGCGCTGCATTTCGCGAGCGAGATCAAGGCGCTCTACCAGAGTCCGGCGTGGGACGCCGCGCTGGACTTCTCCTCGCTCGAGGACTACCTCTCGCTCGGCTACGTCCTGGCGCCGCAGACCATCTATCGCCATGTCAGGAAGCTCGAGCCCGGACACTGGCTGAAGGTCTCCAACGGCCGGTACGAAACCCGCCAGTACTGGGACGTCACGCACTTCGACGATGCGGCGCCGAGCGCCAACCCCGTGGCCGATCTGGAAGCCCTCCTGCGGCACGCTGTGCAGGAGCGTCTCGAGAGCGAAGTTCCGCTCGGCGCGTTTCTTTCCGGCGGCATCGATTCGGGTCTCGTCGTCTCGTTCATGGCCGAAGCGCTCGGATCGGACGTGATTACCACGTCGGTCGGCTTTGGCGCGTCCGCACACAACGAGCTCGACGCGGCGGAATTGACGGCGCGGCATTTCCACACGAAGCACTACGCCGAGCTCATCGAGCCGCGGCTCGACGACGTGCTCGAGCGGATCGTCGGCGCGTTCGACGAGCCGTTCGCGGATTCTTCCGCGGTGCCGACCTATTTCGTGTCCGGCATGGCGCGCCATCACGTCACCGTGGCGCTGAGCGGCGACGGCGGCGACGAGACCTTCGGCGGCTATTCGTTCCGCTACGTGCCGCATGCGGTGGAAGGGTACGCGCGGGCGCTCGGCGGTCCGGCACGGCGCGCGATGGGCGGGCTCGGCGCGATCTGGCCGAGAGACCGGCGGCTGCCGCAGATCTTCCGGATCGGAACCCTGCTGGAAAACGTCGCGCGCGATCCGGCCGCCGCCTATTACTTCGATCTGTGCTTCCTGAAGCCGAACGCCGCGCGCGCGCTGATCGGCCGTCCGCCAGTTCCGGATCTGTCGCAGACGCACGCCTACGAAGCGGTCACCGAGCCGTATCGCCGCTGTCCCTCCAGCAGCGCGCTGCAGCGGGCGATGTACGCGGATCTCAAGGTCTACCTGCCGAACGACGTGCTCGTGAAAGTGGATCGCATGAGCATGCTGCACGGATTGGAGGTCCGCTGCCCGCTGCTCGATCACCGCATCGTCGAATTCGGGTTCGCGACGCCGATCGGCGTCAAGATGCCGCGGCTGCGATCGAAATACCTGCTGCGCTCGCTGGCCGCGCAGCGGCTGCCTGTCGAATTGAGCCGCCTGCCCAAGCACGGGTTCTCCGCGCCGGTGGGGGACTGGATGGCGGCGCAGTACGCCGACTGGTTTCGAGCCGATGTCCTCGAGCCGGGCGCGGCGGTGGCGATGTGGATCGATCAGGCTCGCGTGAAACGGATGTTCGACGAGCATCGCGCCGGCGGCGCCGATTACGGCTACGCGCTCTGGGCGATCTGGATGCTCGCCCGGTGGCACAAATCGACCGGGGCAACCGGAGCGTCCGTTGCCGGCCCTCCCTCGTTGGTGACCGCTACGACGCCGTCGCCGGTGTCCGTTGTAAGAAGTGCTCTTTGATCAGGGGAAGCAGAAGCGCGGCCGCCCAGCCGAGCCACACCACCGCCGGCACCGCGATCGTCGCGACCCGGGAAACCCCGATCCCGTCGACCACCCGCTGACAGACGACGAAACTGGCAATCATCGACAACAGGACGAACGTACAGCGCAACAGCGGGTACTCGTATCGATCGATCTGTCGATACCGGACGAGGCCGACGCCTGAAAAGATGACGTAGGTGGCAACGCTGGTCCATGCGGCGCCCACCGCGCCGAACCTCGGCACCACGAGAAGATTCAGCACGACGTTGGCCACTGCTCCCGCGGCGAATGGCAGGAGCATGCTCACGGTTTTCTTGGCCAGCAGTGCCGGCACCCTGAATTGATCGTGGAGGGTGGGAAACACGAAGGCCAGGCAGACGATCGGGATGAGCGGCACCGCCGCCATGTACTCACCCGGGAGAAACATGGTGAACAGCGGCCGGACAAACAGCGAGACTCCCAGCATGAACAGCATCAAGACGTACGTGTAGTACTGGAAGATGCGCGCGTAGGCCTGCTTGGCGTCGGGCTGCTTCGCAATCTCGTAGACGACCACCCCCCAGATCGCCCCGAACGGAATCGAGAACACGCCATACACGCCCTGTCCGACTGTATACGCGAGGGAGTAGAGTCCTACTTCCGCCAGATCGCGGAAGAGCCGCAAGACGTAGCGGTCGGCCTGGTGCATCACCAGCGCAAGAAGGCCGGACAGGACAAAGGGCGTTCCGAATCGCCACAGTTGGTCAGCAACCGGCCATCGAAACGTCGGCCACCCGGTCGCTCGCGCCATGAAGCCGAACCGCACGAGGCCGGTGACGATGCCGGCCGTCAGGTTCCCCCAGAGCACGCCGGCCACGCCCAGTCCGAGCGCCGCGACGAAATAGATGTTCAGTGCAATGTTGAAGATCAATCCGCCGAGCGAAACCACGACGGTCAGCCACGACCACTTCCGGACCCGCATGTACTGATCCGGAATCTGCGAGACCGTGGCGAACCACAACGTCGGCAGCATGAGCCCGTAGAAGTAGGCGCCCCTCACCTGTTCGGCGCCCAGCGTCAACGTGGCCAGAGACGAGCGGAACAGAAACGCCGGTGCCACGGCCACTGTGGCCAGCGCGATCACGACCGTCAGGCCGGTCCACCACACGGCATTCTGTTCGCGTACCGACTCCGTGTCGAAGTGATAACGGCTGACGGCCGCGACCATGCCGCCGCCGATGATGATCCCGACCACGCCGGCTGTGAGATCCAGGATGGCGATCGTGCCGTAGTCCGCGGGCCGCAGGTAGTGCGTGTACAGCGGCAGCATCAGCACCGAGGCCAGCCGGCTCAGCACCTGCCCCAGACCGTACACGCCCGAATGCTTGAGAATGTCGCGGTAGTGAGACTTCATGCGCGGGCGGGTGCCACGGCGTTCACCGCCCCATTGCCGCGAGCAACTTCCGCGCATCGTCGGCGCCGGCGAAGTCCGGCTGCAGCGCCACCGCGGTCTCCAGCGCGACGCGCGCCCGCGCGTCGTCTCCGGACTTCGAGTAGGCCAGGCCGAGATGGTATTGATAGGTCGGGTTTTTCGGGTTTTTCTCGACGCTCACGCGGAACGGCGGGATCGCCAGCTGCGGCAGTTCTTTCTTCAGGTAGACCCATCCGAGCGTGTCGTTGATGTCGGGCTGATCGGGCAGCTGTGCCTTGGCGACCTGCGCGAGCTGCAGCGCGACGTCGAGGTTGCCTCCCTGATTGGCGTAGATCCACGCGAGATTGTTGGCGGCGACGACGGCGTTGGGGTTGATGTCCAACGCTTTCTGATAGCTCTTCTGGGCGTCGGCGCTGTTGCGCCGCGACTGGTGGATCATGCCGATCATCGTGTACGAGCTCACGGACTTTGGATCGCGCCGCGCGATTTCCTCGAACTCCGTCAAGGCGCTGTCGAGCTTCTGCTGCGACAGATACAACCGACCCAGCAGCTCGTACGGCTGCCGGTTCGACGGGTCCGCTTCGATCGCCTTGCGAAGCACTGCCTCGGCTTTGTCCGGTTCGTGTGCCACTTCGTGTACGCGCGACATCAGGACCAGCAGCGCGGAATCGTTGGGCCGCTTCGCCAGGCGCTGCTCGATCAGGCCCCGGGCATGACCGACGTCCCCCGCCTGGAGGTCCAGCGTCACGAGCGCATCGAGCGGTTCGACTGCATCGGGCTTGAACGAGAGCGCCCGCTCGAAGGATTGGCGCGCGGCGGCCGTTTGCCTGCGTTGAAGATGAATGGAGCCGGCCAGCCAATGCAGCTCGCTCACCTTGTCGAACTGCGCGAGAAGGGGTCGGAGCTCGCGTTCGGCGCGGTCCAGATCGCCTTTGCCGACGAGCGTGCGCACGAGGACCACCCGGAGGCCGAGATTGTCCGGCTTCGCGGCGACGGCCTGCTGGGCGTAGTCGACCGCCACGGCGGGCAACCCGCGATTGAGATTGAGCTGTGCGAGCTCGAGCTTCGCCATGATCGAACGCGGGTTGAGCTTCAGCACCTCCGTGAATTCCAGCGTCGCTTCGTCGTACTCGTGTCGCGAGGCGTAGATCGAGCCCAGCGTCGACCGCGCCGGCACCGACCGGGGATCGGACACGACGGCCGCCTTCAGGTTCTTGATGGCTTCGTCGATCTTCTTTTCGACGAGGAGAAACTGTCCTTTCGTCAGCAACGCGCGGGGCTGCGACGGGTCGGCGGCCAGCGTCTCGTCGATTGTCTTGTGCGCCTCCGCCGTGCGGCCGGCGGCATACTGGATGGCCGCAATCCGGCTCCGCGCCTCGCCGTAGCCGTCGCGGTCCGCGGCCGTCGCCTCGAGCACCGGCATCGCGTCGGCGGGACGATCCAGCGCGATGTAATAATCGGCGAGCGCCAGCCGGTTGGGGACGGTCGGCGTGGTCGTGGCGATGGTGCGAAGATACTGTTCGGCCTCGGCCTGGCGGCCGTTGCCGGCATAGAAGACCGCCATGGCGCGGTTGGCGTTGACGTTTTTCGGATCGACCTCGACCGCTTTTTTCATCGTCGCTTCCGTCTCCTTGATCCGGTCCTGCGACCAGTAGAAGGTGGCGAGCGAGATATAAGCGTCGGCGGACTTCGGATCGACCTCGATGGCCTCTTTGAAATTCTCTTCGGCCTTTTCAGGGGAGCCGCTGATCACCTGGACGCGGCCCAGGTCCGTGTAGCTCTCGCTGCGCGTCGGATCGAGCTCGATCGCCTTCTGGATCTCGGCCATCGCGGCATCGAACTGTTTGAGGCCCGCCAGGGCATTGGCATGAACGAGCTGCGCCAGAACGTTGGCCGGCTCGCGCGCGAGCGCCTTTTCGGCATAGACCCGGGCGTCCTCGAACCGGCGCGCCATGAGGAGGATGTTGGCGGCTTTGATCTGGTTCGTCACGTTGGCCGGCTCGACGCTCGCCGCCTTGACATACTCCTGAAGCGCGTTGTCGAGATCCTGCAGGTCCATGTAGGCGTTGGCGAGCCTGAAGTGCGCCTCGCCGGATTTCGGATCCAGCCGAATCGCATTCCGGAACTCGACGACCGCTTCGCGGTACTGCCTGGCGTCGGCGTATTTCTTTCCGGCCGCCAGGTACTGATCGCGGTTCTTCCCGCAGGACACCGTCAGCGTGGCGAGCAGGACGACCGCGATCACGGGAGTGGATGGACGGCCTGTGCTGTTGGACATCTGAAGACTCACTGAATGGTGCCGAGAACCCTGCGCGCGTCTTGCGCACCCTCGAAGCTCGGATTGATTTTGACGGCGGTCGCCAGCGATTGACGTGCGAGCCGGGCATCGCCGGTCTTGGCGTAGGCCAGGCCCAGATGATAATGGCACGTCGCGGCGCCCGGTTCCCGTTCGATGCAGGTCTTGAACGGGGAAATCGCCAATGCCGGCTGGCCGCGCTTGTAGTAGACCCATCCCAGCGTGTCGTTGATGTCGGGCCGCTCCGGCCATCGCCTCTTGGCCTGCTGCGCGAGCTGGAGCGCGGCGTCGAGATTGCCGCCCTGCTCCGCATACAGCCAGGCGAGGTTATTGGCGGCATCGGCGTCGGCCGGGTCGAGCTGGTGCACTTTCTCGAGCTCCCGCGCCGCCTCGCTGAACCGCCTCTCCGCCTGATGGATCGTCGCCAGCATCGTGTGCGGGGTGGCGGATCGCGGCGCGTTCTTCGCCATCGCCTCGAATTGCCCGATGGCCAGATCCAAGCGGTGCTGCGACCAGTAGAGGCGTCCGAGCAGTTCGCGCGGCTCCGGGTTGGACGGCTCGAGGTCCGCGGCACGGCGCAGCGTCGCCTCCGCCTTGCCGGAATCCCCGGTCACCTGGTAGGTCTTGGCGGCGAGGAGGAGCAGCGCCGCATCCGGCCGTTGCGCCAGACGCCCTTCGACGCGCGCGCGGGCCTTTGCCGTGTCGCCGGCGGCGATATCGATCGCGATCAAGCCGTCGAGCGGCTCGAGCGCGTCGGGCTGCATCTTCAGCGCGCGCTCGAAGGCGTCGCCGGCCGGGCCCATCTCGCGTTTCGCCAGGTGCACTGCGCCCGACAGCCACTGGACAGGCGCCAACTCCGGGTGCTGGGCGAGCAGCGGGCGGAGCGCCGATTCGGCATGAACGATGTCCCGCTTGGCGATGAAAGCGCGCACGAGCAGCAGGCTCGGATCGACCGATCCTGAGCCGTTCCTGACCGCCTCCTCGGCAAAGTCGGTCGCGCGATCGACGTCGCCGCGCGCGAGCTGCAGCCGGGCCAGCTCCATCTGCGCCGCGCCGGCGCGCGGGTTCAGCTTCAGCACCTCCTCGAACTCGGCAATCGCCTCGTCGACCTGAAGCCTGGACGCGTAGATCGATCCGAGGGTGTAATGCCCCGCGACCGACGAGGGATCCGCATCGACCGCCGCCTGCGCCCGTTTGAGCGCTTCGTCCGGCTGATGGTCGCGGATCAGAAACTCGGCCTTCGTCAGCAGCGCCCGCACGTGCGACGGGTCGTGGGCGAGTGCCGCGTCGATGATGGTGTGCGCCTCCGCATGCCGGCCAGCGGCGTACTCGAGAGTCGCGAGGCGGCTTCGCGCCTCGCTGTACCCGGTGGGCTGGCGGCTGACGCGCTGCAGAATCGGCATGGCCTCCGCCGGGCGCTTCATCGCGACGTAGAAGTCCGCGAGCGCGAGTTCGGCCTCGATACTCGGCGCCGCTGCGGCGATGGCTTTCAGGTGCGCCTCGGCGTCGGCGGCGCGATTGGCGCCAAGGTAGAACACCGCCAGCGCGCGATGAGCGCCAAGGTGCCCGGGATCGATCGCCACCGCACGCTGGAGAGATTGCTCCGCATCCGCGAATCGGCCCGCCGCCCAGTAATAACTGGCCAGCATCAGATGCGCCCTGGTCGAGCGCGGTTCGACCTCCACCGCGTGACGGAACGTCCGTTCGGCCTGCTCCGACGCGCCCGTCGCCAGCTGCAGCGCGCCGAGATTGCCATAAGGTCCGCTGTGTGTCGGGTCGAGCGCAATCGCCTGCTGGATCTCGCTGATGGCGGCATCGAAGCGCGTCAGCCCCGCCGTCGCGTTCGCATGCATCACGCGAGCGGCGACGTTGTTCGGATCCTTTTGCAGGAGGCGTTCGGTGCGTACCAGCACGTCCGCGAAATCCTGGCCGACGAGCACCATCGCCGCCGCCTTCAACTGCGTCTCGGCATCGTCAGGCAGCAGCTCCGCAGCGACGAGGTATTCCTGCGTGGCGCGCGCGAGATCGTTGAGGTGCATGTACGCGTCGGCCAGATGAAGGCGCGCTTTCGCGGAACGGGGATCGCGCGTGAGCGCGCGGCGGTACTCGACGATCGATTCGGGATACTGTTTCGCCGCGGCGTATTTGTCGCCGGCCGCCACATAGCTGTCGGCGCTGCCGCAGGCCACCGTCGTCAACCCGCCCAGCGTCGCGAGCAGCAGCACGGCGGAAGCCGAGAGACGACGCCTGTGCTCGTGGATGGCTTCCGGCATCGCATTCTCACACCGCCAGATGACGGCCCAGCAACTGGACCATCGCCTGCACGAAATTCGTGGCGGTCCGGTCGGCCGCTTCAGTCGCTGCGGGATCGCCGATCGGCACCATGACGCGGATGATCGCCGCGTCGGTCCGGTTCAATCTGAGCGCGTCGGCGACCAGGTAGAACTTGCCCCAGTACTCGCTGGCAATGACCCGTCCATGGCTCTGATACCAGTACAGGACGAGCAGCGTGTCGAGACCCTTCTGCACGACATACCGGTTGACCTCGATGGACGGTGCCGCAAGGCTCGCCGACGCATCGGCGGGGATCGGGATGATGGCGCGTCCGCTCGTGATCGGCTGCCAGCCGGATCCCGGCAGGCAATTCAGCGGCGAGTGGATGCTCTCGCCCTGACGCTGGCTCTTGTAATACCCGACGTACAGGCCGACCTGTGTCCGATCCTGCTCGCGGACGTAGACGCGATTCAAGTACTCGGTGACCCCGAGTATCGTGACGATCTTCGGGTCGAACTCGACCGAGCGGGTACTCTTCCACCCGTCGACCTCCGTCGGGAACGAGGCGAGCGGCGTCCGTAGCGCGACAGGCTCGGACTGACTGGCGTGGTCCAGAACCACCGCGGCGACGACCAGGCATCCGCACAGCGCGAGGGTTCGCGCGAAATCCGATCCGGTCATGAAGGCACCGCCCGCCATGACGATGCGGCGTGAATGCCCGCGACCAGCACGTAGCGGACGCCGAAGATCGCCACCAGCGCGACGACGAAGACCATCCAGCCCGAGAACGAGTGCAGGAATCCCTGCGCCGCCTGGGCTCCGTAGTACTGCGCGGCGACCCCCGTTCCGGCGACACGCAGCCCGTTGGCGGCGATGGCGACGGGAACCGTACTGAGAGCGATGGCCACCCGAACCGGGCCGCGCGGATCGATGAAGTAGCCGTAGACGATGCCGAGCGTCAGCAGCGATACGAGCGAGCGGATGCCGCTGCACGCTTCCGCGACCTCGAGCGTCGTATGGGCCAGCACGATGACATTGCCTTCGCGCAGGACCGGAATATGGAGAACGGAGAGCGCCATCTCACCGGCGCGCGACGCGAGGAGCTGCAGCGGGAACGCGACCTGATTGAAGATCAGCGCCGGCAGCGGGACCATCAGCAGCAGGAACGCCACGGGAAACGCGAGCGTCCTCAGGTGCTGCCAGCCATACAGGAACACGATGGCGCCGGCGAGCACGCCGATCATCGACACGCGCGCGAGGAACAGCTCCGCGCCCAGCGTGCCGGCGGCCAGCACGCCCACGCTCGCGAGCACGATCAGGAGCCCGCTCACACTCGGCCTCGGTGCGAGCCCGGCGAGGCCCTGACGCCGTTCCCAGGCGAGATACAAGGCCAGCGGGACGATCAGGAAGCCGTGCGAATAGTTGTCGTCGGTCGCCCAATCGTGAACGAGCTTGACGACGACATGTCTGTATAAGAAGGCGAAGCTGGCGAGCAGCGCGCCGCCCGCGAGCAGCTTGCGTTGCGTCGGACTCGTACCCACGGTTTTACATTGATCTTACAGGACTACCAGAGGCCGGGCGCGTCCGAGTCGGTGTTCCTGCTCTCACGATTGCACACTAAGTGAGGCGCGTCCGGCGAACGTTTGGGAGACGTCGAGCACCGGCCGGCGCGCGGGATGGTGTTACGGGCGTCCTTCCTGCTCGAAGGCCAGAAAGTTGTCCGGATTGGCTGCCACCGCGCGGATTTCTTCGCTCACCCTGTCGAAGTTGACCTGCGAGCTGCGCGCGATGTTGGTCGTGTCGACCTGAAAAGCCGTGAAGTAGGACGCGAGCGAAGAGTCAGCCTCAGCCGTGCGTGCAGGGCCATAGGTGATTGCCGCCGGACCTGGCGTGAACTTGAGACTGAACTCCGCGAATGCCGCCCGATAGATGCTGTGCGGCGCCAGATCGAACGGATTGTAGGACTCCAGCGCCGCGTCGAGTGGAGGATTGCGATCCGTCAGGTCAGCCGTCGCCGCGATCGTCGGGGCACGCGTGCGGCTGGCAGGCGATAGCCCGCCGCGATACGTGCCCCCCGGGTACATTCTCGGCAAGGTCGATTCGACGTAATCGGCGTCGGTCAAGACTGATCGGAAGCTCGAGCTGGACGCGCCGAGGGAGGGAGCGAGGTAGATGTAGAGCGCAAACGCTCCGTCAGGCGATTTTTTCAGGGAGGAAATCGGACTCGGCAGCAGGTCGCGTGGACCAGACTGCCGAGTCGGATATGCAGAGGCGAAGCTGGCGATCGACAGAACAACTAGAGTCGCGAGAACCAAACGGGTCGCAGCGGACGCTACCACCGCATCAGCTGAGCGGTGTCAGCGTCTGCTTCGGGTTCTGCTTCAGGTTGCGGCGGCGAATGTAGGCGCCCAGCGCCGTCAAGCCCGAACCCAACAGGAGCAGCGATGCCGGCTCGGGGACCGGAACGTTATTGACGACGTCGGTGCTGAGCGCGAGATCCGAGAACGCGGTGCCGCCGCCGCCGAAGAACGGGAACCCGATGGTGAATCCGCCGAACGTGAAGCCGGTGCCGGCGGGCAGTCCGAAGAATGCCAGAAGATCCGCGTTCTTCGTATCGATACCGGCGAAGCTGACGAGGCCGATTCCATTGGGTGACGGTTGGCTGATGCTCACGCTGGTGAACGTTCCCGTCAGCAGGTTTGTGACCGAATTGATGCCGGCCGCCGTGACAGCGCCCGAGATGGTGAACGTGCCGCCCGCAGCGAACGTGTAGACCCCGTTCGAATAGGACTGATAGGCGCCGGTCGTGAAATCCAGCGATCCCCATCCGCCATTGGTGCCGGTCACCGTGTACCCGGTGCCGGAGTTCAGCGCCGTATTGGTGCCGGTCACCACGCCGATCCGGATGTTGGTGCCGACCAGCGGTGTGGAGCCGCCGGCATACGAGATTGTGCCACCGGCTCCGGCGTTGCCCGTGCCGAAGTCGATGATTTCCGTCGCCTGGGCCGGTGCCGCCGCCAGACCGAGGATGGCGAACAGAGCGAACACGAACGCGAAACGTGATTTGTGAGCCAATGTCGTGCACCCTTCGGAAGCGAGTTTATCGGTTGCGCCCATGCGGTTGCGGTCGCTCATGACCCTGCCATTCGCAATCCAACTGCCAAGTGATGAGGCGGGCGTGTCGTAGATTCTTCTAACGTTTTCAACGAATTGGACCCGAATTGCAATTCTGTTTCTTGAAAGAACACCCCACACGGCGACTTTCATCAAACGAAACGCACCTTTGAAGTACTCCGTCGCGGAAGCAACATTCGTGTAAGCTGACTCGAACAGACATTATAGTTCTATTTCGTCCGCAATGTACGGCCAATTTGGTCAGCTCAACAGGACTCGCGTCTGTCCAAACTGTGCAATAGTGCGCGCGTCCGAACTGTGCATTATACCGATCAGCTCAGCAGGCGCAAACCTGTCTCTTATGGACGGTCGCGCGGACGCATTTCCAGCACCGGTCCCGCCGGCACAAGGTCATAGGTTCCCGCCACCGCGGTCATGTCGTAGTCGTCAGCGTCCCATCGCGCCAGGTACGCCGCCCGGCGGCCCCGGTCGCCGGGCATCCACTGCACGATCACCTTTTGCGCGTAGCCGCCAGCCGAGCGGACCGTCACGTCGGGCCGCACATGTTCGACCAGCTGCAGATACCGCAGCACTTCGTACGGCGTCGAGTCGGCAAAGATGACGGCGTTGGGCGCCATCACCGCGAACGCTTCCGTCGCGTACCGCCGTGCGCCGTACTCGCCGCGCTTGTTCGGGTTCAGGAAGAACCGCTGGTTGTCCCGGTATGGCAGCCGGCTTCCATGCACGAGATCGACGCCAGCCTGGCTCGCGACCGCCGGTACGATCGCGTACACCACGGGCGTCAGGACCGCCACGGCGATCAGCATCGCCACGCCAAAGCCGCGCGGCGCGAACCCGAGGCGATCCCGAAGGCGGCGGAGCGCGGCGTCGGCGCCGGCCGCGCACAGGATGGCGAACACCACGTAGTCTCCGATGTAGAACACGAACTTTGTCGTGCCCTCGCTCGGGTAGCCCGTGTGGCGGATGAAGACGCCGGCATTGACGATGATGGTCAGCAGCAGCAGGGCAAGCACCGACGGCCGCGCGCGGAACAGCGCCAGGATGCCCAACAATCCCAGCGGCAGCGCAATCGACGGGAACTGATACAGGAAGAACAATCCGTAAAAGCGCGCCTCGCGCAGCGTCGGTCCGGGATCGATCTTGAGACTGAAATATTCCCAGATGCTCGGCGGCCCGATCCACACGTGCCGGATGGCATTCCTGACTGGGGGGACGGCCACGACGATGGCGGCCAGCGTCACCGCCAGGCCGGCCAGCGTCAGCAGCGCTCGGCGCGTGAGCAGCGCGCGTGGATTCGAGACGACGACGAACACCAGCGCCGCCGGCAGCACCGCCAGCAGCACCAGATGGTTGGTGAGGCCGACGGCGAAGACAAGCGAGGCGGCGCCGAGATAGCGCCACTGTTGCTTCACGCCCCATTCGAGCAGAAAGCTCAGCGTCGCCGCGAGGAAGAACGCATTGGCGGAATAAACCTCGGTGATGACCGAATGCAGCCAGAACGCTTGCGACACGCCGAGCGCCGCCGCGCCGATGGCGGCCGCGATGCGCGACGTCCCCATTTGTCGCGCGCACCGGTACACCATCGCGACGGCCAGCGCGCCGAACAGCGCCGACTCGAGGTTGAGCAGCCAGGCAAGCTCGAACGGCAGCGGCCTGAGCAGCTGTCCGATAACGATGAACAGCGGGTGATCGGCGGCGGTGCCGAACTGCAGCGGGCCGACCAGCACTTCGCGGGCATACGCCGCGCTGTCGCTCCAGATGACGGTCGGTGCGAGCGTGGCGCAGTAGAAGGCCAGCGCCGCGGCGAACACCAGGAGGAGGTCCCTCGCCGGCCGCATCAGCCCGTTCGGCTGGCCGACAGGATGACCTCGTGACGGTGGGCCTGATACTCGTCGACGGTCGGCGCGACCGGGCCGTCGCGAACGACGCTGCCCCGCTGGAGCCAGATCGCGCGGGTGCAGAACGCACGGATGGTTTCCGTGCTGTGCGACGCAATCAGCAGTGTCTTGCCGGCGCGCCGGAAGCCCTCCATCCGATCGAGGCACTTCTCCTGAAAGTGCGCGTCGCCAACGGCAAGCACTTCGTCGACGATGAGCACGGACGGATCGACGTGAATCGCCACGGAGAAAGCGAGCCGCATCCGCATGCCGGAGCTGTAGGTTCGCAGCGGCTGGTCGATGAAGTCACGCATCTCGGCGAACTCGACGATGTCGTCGAACTGCGCCCGGACTTCCCGTTGCCGGAGCCCGGCAACGATCGCGCTGACCTGCACGTTCTGGCGGCCGGAGAGATGCGGATGGAATCCGGCGCCGATTTCCAGCAGCGCGGCGACGCGGCCCCGCAACTGGATGTCCCCCTCGGTCGGCCTGCCAAGGCCGCACAGGAGACGCAGGAGCGTCGTCTTGCCCGCGCCGTTTGCGCCGATGAGCCCCACTGACTCGCCGGAACCAATGTTGAACGACACGTCTTTCAACGCCCAGAACGGCGCCGAGCGGACGCCGCGCACCATCTCCACCAGGGTCTGCTGGAATGTGGAAGGAACGGTTTGTTGCAGCCAGTAGCGTTTTCCCAGGTTCTGAGCCGATACAACGATCGTTCGCCGATCAGCGAACCGATCCGTGTTGCGGATGTTTTCGCGGGGAATCGATTCGTTCATCACAGGGTTGCCGTTCATGGTCAGACCGATCTGCGAGGTCAGGGGTGCGCAGTAAGATTGTATACTGCGATTTGATGAGGTCCGCTGGGGGATCGCGCACGATCGCGGATCGACATCGGTCATTCTCGCCGCGCCCCGCGGCTGCGCGAATGTGCCCATGAGTGCAAAGGTGCCGCGTTCCCGGCAGCTCCAACGATCTGGATCGCGCAGGCCGGCGCGTCAACTATCGCGGCGCGTAGATGAGCCCTTTCACGTCATCGCACTGATTTCCTCTTTCAATGAAGGTGACGTGATCGCGCGCGTCATCGAGCATCTGGTCGACAACGGCGTCGACGTCTATCTGCTGGATAACTGGTCCACGGACGACACGGTGGAGCAGGCCAGCGCCTGGCTGGGCCGGGGCCTCCTCCACATCGAAACGTTTCCCGCGCCCGGCGACGAGCGATACGCCCGCGCCGCCGACCGCTACGACTGGACGGCGATCCTGCTCCGGAAAGAGGAACTGGCGCGGACGCTGAAAGCGGACTGGTTCCTCCATCACGACGCCGACGAGATCCGCGAGTCCCCATGGGAAGGCGTGACGCTCAAGGACGCCATCCAGTACGTCGACAGCCTCGAGTACAACTGCATCGACTTTCGCATCTTCGACTTCCCGCCGATCGACGACGGCTTTCGTCAGGGGATGGATCCGAAGGCGTATTTCACGCACTGGCAGGAGGCGAAGGATTACGACAAGGCCCAGCTCAAATGCTGGAAAGCCCGGACGGCCGTTTCGATCACGCACTGGGGCGGCCACGACGTCGAATTCGAAGGGAAGCGCGTCTTCCCGATCTCGTTTCTCCTCCGCCACTATCCCGTGCGAGGCCAGACACACGGTCTGCGCAAGGTCTTTCAGGAACGGAAGCAGCGTTTCTCTCCGGAGGAGCGCGCCAAGGGCTGGCACGTTCAATACGACGATGTCCGGGACGAGCACCACTCGTTTGTCGTCGATGCCGAACAGCTCAAGCCGTTCGATTTACGGCGCGTCCGGCTGGAGGTCATGCTCCATAACCGTCGCGCGATCGATCAGCAACGCGCCGATGCGGTGGCCCTTGCCGCGCTTCGGGCAAAACTCGACAGCGCCGAACAGCAGCTCGGGCTCGCGGCCAGCTCGAGCGCGCACCGGGAAATCGAGCGCGGAGATCATCTCCGGGAACGAGAAGAACAGGCGAGGGTCATCGGACGGCAACTTGAAGCGCTGACGAAATCTCTCGTCGCACGGGAAACCGAACACCAGTCGCGCATTCGCGAGATCGAAGCCAGGGCGGCCGAGATCGAGGCGCGCCGCGTCCTGCTCGCCGAGCAACTCGCGGACGCGACGTCGGCGTCGGCACGGCGCGAAGTCGAGCACCGGGGCGAGCTGTTGCGGCTCGAACGAAACGTCGCAGACGCCGATCTGGCCAACGCCCGCGTCTCCGGCCTCGACGCAGCGCTCATGCGTACCCGCCAGGAGCTGGGAGTCGCCTACGCGTCGAAAGTTCACCTGTCTCGTCGAACCGTGGAGCTCGAAACCGAGTTGACGCGGTTACGCGGGAGCCAGGCAGACCTGGGTCGCCTGCGCGATGAGCTGGCAGCGGCCCAGGCGTTGCGCATGAACCTCGAGCAACGAGGCCGCGATCTCGCCGACCTGTCTCGTCGAACCCTGGAGCTCGAAACCGAGTTGACGCGGTTACGCGGGAGCCACGCAGACCTGGGTCACCTGCGCGATGAGCTGGCCGCGGCCCAGCCGTTGCGCATGAACCTCGAGCAACGAGTCCGCGATCTCGAGGCCGACCTGAGCCGGGCGCGAGGCGAGTTGGCGACCGTGTATGCCTCGAGAACGTGGCGCTGGGGCGAGCCGGTCGGCAGGTTCCTGCAATCGTTCGGCATCGGGCGCAACCGTCGTGAACCTCCTCCGCCGTCGGCGGCAGGGAACAGCCCCGCCGCACCGGCCCAGGCCTCATCGGCACCGGCCGCGAGAGTCGATGCGTCGTCGTTCCGCATCCTCCTGGTGAGTCACTACTTCCCGTCGCGGGCGCATGCGGGCGGGCTCAGGATTCTCGATATCTACGCGCTGATCAAAGAGACGTGTCCCGGCGCGGTCATCGATCTGTACTCGCATCATCGTCCGTCGATCGACGGGTCGATCGCCGAGGCGTACGAGATCTTCGATCACATCTACATGTCGCCCGTTGAAGACCTGATGCCGGCCGGCCTGCCGGCGCTGGGATGCTCGGCGCATTACGACGTCGTCGACGTGCAGTTCCATCCGGCCGGCCGGCACATTCGCGCCTTCAAGAACGTCGGCACGAAAGTGATCTTCACGCCGATGGAATCGATGGTCCGGGTGTTCTTCATCACCCTGGGCTCGTTGTTCACACGGCCGAAGTCCTATAGCCTGCGCCGGCACCAGGACGCGTTGCGCGAGGCGCTGGAAGAGCGGGCGTACAGCCTGGACGCCGATCAGACGATCTGTGTGTCGCAGCCGGACAGCAGATACTTGCGTGCGGTGACCCTCTCGGGGCGCGTGAAGGCCGTCGAGACCGGCCTCTCGAAGTTCGAGTTCGCTGAAGCCCTCGAGGACGGCAGACACAGCGTTCCTCCCGAACGAAAGCCGCGGCGCATCGTCTACGTCGCGTACTTCGGGTCCCACACCAACGTCAACGCGCTGCTCTGGTATCTGGACCACGTGCACCCGGCCGTCAAGAGCGAGGTGCCGGACTATGTCCTGACGGTGGTGGGGCGCGGAGATCTCTCGCCGTTTGACGCGTACAGGGATACGTCGATCGAGTTCGTTGGCGAGGTGGCGGAAATCGGCCCACCCATCGACCAGGCGAAGGTCGGGATCGCCCCAGCCGTCAGCGGCTCAGGCTTCCGGGGCAAGATCAATCAGTACGCCGTCTTCGGCGTGCCGAGCGTCGTCTCGCCGATTGCCGCGCACGGCCTGGCCTACCGGAACAAGCGGGACATCTTCATTGCCTCGTCCCCGCAGGAGTTTGCGAGGCGATGCGTGCAACTGCTGACCGACGACGCGCTGAATGCGCGAATCGGCCATGCCGCCAGAGATTTGTGCCTCGCGCGCTATACCTGGGCGTCTCGAACGGACGAGATCCGGGAGATCTACAACCTTCCCGCGGGCAAGGCGACGAAGTCCCCGAGGGTGACCGCGCTGGTGCCGTCCTTCAACCACGGGAAGTTCCTGCGGCAGCGCATCGAATCGATCGTCAACCAGACATACAAGAACGTCGAGCTGATCGTGATCGACGATCGATCGGAAGACCACTCCGACGAGGTCATCACCAGCCTCCTGGCCGAGCACGAATTCACCTACATTCGCAACGCGAGGAACTCGGGAACGCCGTTCGCCGCCTGGGGCAAGGTGTTGTCGATGGCCACCGGCGAGTACATCTGGGTGTGCGAAAGCGACGATTTCGCCGAACCGCACTTCCTCGAAACTGCTGTCGCGTCGCTGACCGCCACCGAGGGCGCGGTACTCTTTTACTGCAACTCGCACGTGGTCGACGACACGGGCCAGCGTGTCGACAACACGCTGTCGTACTTTCACGACATCTGGAAGGAAACACGGTGGGACGCCGCTTTCGCGGCCGACGGCCCGCAGGAGCTGGTGCAGTTTCAGCTGCGCGGCCAGATCGTGCCGAACATGAGCTCGGCGGTGATCTCGACGGCGGCGTTTCGCAACGCCTATCGCCCGTTTCTGAAACGGCTCAAACTGACCGGAGACTGGCTGTTCGTCGGCGACGTCCTCGCGCAGGGCCGCGTCGTCTACAACCCTGACTTCCTGAGCAATTTCCGCCGGCACGAGGTGACGTCGCGGGTGCGTGTGAAGTCGGCCCGATCGCAGGCGGAGTTCATCCTGACGAAATATCTCCTGTTCCGCGACGCGAAGCGCCCCGTCAAGGAGTTTGTCCCCCTGATGGCCAACGACGCCATCAGGTTCCTGCACGAGCCGGCAAGCTTCAAGGACGTCTTGACGGCGCTGCTGCGTGTCTCGTGGCTGACGACGTTCAAGTGCGCCGCGCTGCTGGGGATGTCCGTGCTGCTGAACCGCGAGTATCCGACGAAGTTCTTCGAACGCTACGAGCGCGTCAAGGGCACGAGTTGAGGGACGCGGCGGCGACGATGGCGGGCTCGTCGCGTGTCCTCGTGACAGGCGGAACGGGCCTGGTGGGGCGGGCGCTGGCGGGCATTCTTGCGGACAGGGGATTCCGCAACGTCGTGGCGCTCGGCAGCCGCGACTGCGACCTGCGCGACGTCCAGGCGGTCGAGCGCATGATGCGCGACATCTCGCCGGAGTACGTCTTCCACCTGGCCGCCCGGGTCCATGGATTGGGCGGCAATGCGAAGTACAAGTCGGACATCCTCTACGACAACGTCCTGATCAACTCGCACGTGGTCGAGCACGCCCGTCGCGCCGGCGTGAAGAAGATCGTGGCGATGGGCTCGGGCTGCGTGTATCCGGAGCTCAAAGGCCACGAGGAGCTGTTCGAGCACCAGATCTGGACCGGTCCGCCGCACCCGTCCGAAGACTCCTACGCCCATTCGAAGCGCCTGATGCTGGCGCAGCTGCAGGCGGCGCGCGAGCAGTACGGCCTGGCGTACGCGTTTGCCATCAGCGGCAACCTGTATGGGCCGCACGACAACTTCAACACCGAAGACGGCCACGTCACGCCCTCGCTGGTCGCGAAATTCTACGAAGCGTCGAAAACGGGACAGCCGGTCCGCGTGTGGGGCAGCGGCGTCGCCATTCGTGATTTCTCGCATTGCGACGATGCCGCGCGAGCGTTGATCGAGATGATGGACAAGCTCGACGGCCCGATCAATCTGGGCAGCGGTTTCCGCCATCCCGTGCGCGACATTGTGGCGGCGCTGCAGGCGGTCTGCGGGGGATCGGTCGAGGTCGAATGGAACCCGAGCCAGCCTGATGGCCAGCTCGTTCGCTTTTATAATCTCGACAAGCTGGCGGCCACCGGCTTCAGGGCGGAGGTCACGCTGATCGATGGCGTTCGCCGCACCTACGAGTGGTATGCGGAGAATGCCGACGTGGCCAGGCGATAAGTCAGGTGGATTGTCCCGTCTAGAGGGATGTGATCTCTAGAACAATCTCGCGGGGTGCACATTTATGGAAACGGCCCTCTTCGGCTGGCAAGCTGATGCAGTGAACTATGTCAACCAGACCGCGGGGGTCTATGAACTTCTGGCGAGCGGTATCAAGGAGCATTGCGGCGGATTCGACGGGAAAACCGTCCTTGAAATCGGCGCCGCGTTTCAGCTGCCGCATGGCGGCCTCAACCTGGTGCTCGCGATCCGTGACGGCGCCCGACAGTGCTTCGGCATAGATATAACGCATCCCTGTATGGGCTGCTCCGCTCCCGACAAGGTTGCCTTCTGGAAAGCGGCGAAAGAGAGGCTCGGCGTCGAGTGCGACGGCATCGCCCAAAACCGCGTCTGTTTCTGGTCCACCGATGTCCTGCATTATGACGACTTCTTTTCGAAGATCGTCCAGCTGCAGATGAGCGCGTCGAACATGTGGTTCAGGGACGGTATGTTCGACGTGGTGTTCTCGAACGCCGACATGTCGGGCGACCCCTATCTCAACATGCTGCGCGACCGGGTGGTGAAGTATCTGCCCAAGCAGGGCGAGGATTCGGTCGGGCTGACGGGACGGGTGGT
>Ga0105248_10001763_pt1 | contig 24061 bp, 21 predicted proteins | sample KBSS34metaG_FD_81524 | JGI IMG/M metagenome (GOLD analysis project Ga0105248, IMG submission 81524) | Switchgrass rhizosphere microbial communities from Kellogg Biological Station, Michigan, USA - KBS S3-4 metaG | ecosystem: Host-associated > Plants > Roots > Rhizosphere > Soil | place... | reverse complement strand
TCCAAATGCAGGACGCTGAGTTGGCGCGGATCCTTTGACGGGGACGGGATTGACGCCCGAACCTTCGATATTGGCAAGCAGCTCGGTGTGCGGAGCGAGCGGACCGATCTTTAGAGTGCGTTCCCAGGAACGTACAAAGTCTGAGGCAGTCACACTTTCGCCGTTAGACCACTTCGCATCTTGTCGCAAGTAGAACGTCCAAACTCTTCCATCCACCGATGATTCCCAATGAGTTGCTACACCCGGCACAGGAGCAAGTGTTTGCGGATCGTAATCCGTCAACCCTTCGAACAGCGCCCTGACAGCATCGGTGTCAGGCGGTGCAGCAGCGAAGGCCGGATCAAATGTCTGCGGCAAACCACCATCACTCCAGCGGAACTCCTGGGCGCGCGGCACTACAACCTTACCGTAGTACGCTGACCGTTGAGCGCCAGGCAGGCACGCGGCGAACGTGACAGACAGCACCAGCCAGAAGACTATTAAGTACTTTTGTGAAGCGCGGGAACTTCCAAGTTTCATTTGTATTTCAGTCTCAACTGGACAAGCTGCTCGTAAACTTCTCTGGTACGTTGCCGCGTTTGTTCGAAGCCGTCGGAAGTATCTATTAAGAAATCCGCAAATCGCTGTTTTTCTTCCTGTGGCATTTGTGAATCGATACGCCTTTGTGCTTCCTCGCGCGACAACCCGTTTCGTAGTATCAATCTCTCGAGTTGAACATCCGGGCGGCAATGAACAACGATCAGCTTATCGAATCGTTTGTAGCCACCGGATTCGATCATTAAGGCGGCATCGATAATCCCAATCCCATCGGGATCGATCGTCTCCCAGTCGCGCATGATTTGATCCTGTCGTTCGATTATCAACGGGTGCAGGATGGCGTTTAGCTTTTGTCGTTTCTGGTGATCCTCAAAGACGAGCGCAGCGACAAGCTTCCGATCTAACGTCCCGTCCCTCCGCAAAACCTCTTCACCAAATTCTGCTACGACCCGACGCAGCCCAGGGCTTCCTGGCAGGACGACTTCGCGCGCCGTGTCGTCCGCGTCAAGCAACTTACATCCAAACTCAACGAACAGCGACCCAACAAACGACTTGCCTACACCTATTGATCCAGTTAAGCCGACTCGCAGCATTTGGTTTTGAAATCTCCGATAAGCTTCAGAGCCTCTTGCAAAAGTCCACGAGCGACTCGCGGAGTCGAATTTACTCAAAGCTTTTGCTTCTTCAGCTTTTCTTCACTCAGGAGGAGTGCGATGTTTATAGCTGTCTGCGACTCAACAACTCTGCTCGGTTCGAATAGCGGCATTCGTTCGAACATAGCTGGGATCGACGTGCCGCTCTTCGAACCGAGCCTGAGGAGGATGGCTTGCTGGCTATAAACATTGCACTCCTCCGGAGTGGAGGTCTTGACTTTGTTTGTTCGCGTTCTGACTTTCGCAAGACGCTCTTCAGCTTGTCGGAGTTTATAGTTCCCGTCTCAGCCTCGCCGCCTTGAGCGTGTTCTTCATCAACATCGCCACAGTTAACAATCCGACACCTCCAGGCACCGGCGTGAATCTACCGGCGACTTCCATTGCATCCGAAGGCCTCACGTCACCTACCAGCGTAGAACCTTTTTTTGCGAGAACTTCGAGCCGCTTCGTCGCCTCACTACCGAACATTGCGCGTACTTCATCTGGGCCAGTTAATCTATTCATTCCGACATCAATCACGACCGCACCCGGCTTGATGTGTTCACGGCCAATCATTCCTGCCCGCCCAATTGCCACAATCAATAGGTCCGCCTGGCGAGTCTCCGCAGCCAGGTCTCGCGTACGTGAGTGACAAATGGTCACGGTCGCATCTCGTTGCAAAAGCAGCTGCGCCATCGGCCTGCCCACAATCTGACTGCGACCGACGACACAGGCGTTCATCCCACGAATGTCGACCTGATAATAATCAAGCAACTCAATGATCCCAGCCGGAGTACACGGTGTAAGTTGCGGTCGACCAAGCGCGAGGCGACCAACGTTGATCGGATGAAATCCATCCACGTCCTTTTGTGGATCAATCTCATCAATCACCACCGTTTCATCAACTCCCTTCGGCAAAGGCAGCTGAGTAAGAATGCCATCAACCTCGTTTCGCGAATTTAGAGAGCGGACCAACTCGAGCAATTCAGATGTAGTGGTCGACTCGGGCAACGCATGGTGTTCCGAACGAATGCCGACTTCAGCACACGCGAGAATCTTGTTCCTGACATAGACTGCAGATGCCGGATCATCGCCGACCTGGACCGCCGCCAGGCAAGGAGCCTTCTTTTGAGCCGCCAACAGCCGCTCGATTTCAGCCCGTACTTCTTGCTTTATCTGATTGGCTACAGCGGCGCCTTCGAGTAATTGGGACTGAGTTGTGGAGTTGAGATTTGCTGCGATCATTATAAAGTTAGTGTCCAATGCATTCGATTTGAATATGACGTTAGGTTACAACGAACCAAGGTTAATTGAGTAGTGGCCTAAGATATTCGTAGGGGCGTCCCTCCGCGGGCGCCCCAAGCGTTGCCGATCTAGCTCGTTATATTTACGAGGGGGCGCCCACGGAGGGACGCCCCTACGAATTAAAGGAACTTCACTTTTGGTATTTGCGCCGGGAGTTAGGATAATCAACCTGATGTCATTCAACAGGGCACTAATCACACTAGCAATTCTGGCTATCGTACTTGGATCAGTTCGGGTGGGCCGAGCTCAGGCTTCCGTCGACATTTCAAATCGCATTCGGGCGGCGATGGAAACTCGCGACTGGAAGACCGCACGTTCCGAAGTCGAGCAGTTGAATTCTGCAGATCCTGCAACGTTCCGTGCGAGCAGTTACGATTATCTTCTCGGACGTCTTGCCGAAGAGAGCGCAGACTTCGCCTCAGCTACAAAGTCATACGAAGCTGCCATTTCTAACAATTCTTCGCTTAGCGCGTACGCACAGTGGCATCTTGCACGAATGGCGCGCGGAACAGGCGATCTCGTTCTTGAGCGGGAACACCTGCGCAAGCTCGTCTCTTTGAGTACAGACAGTCTGTTGTATGACGCCGCAAATTTGCGACTTGCTGAAAGTTTCCTTGAAAGCGAAGACTACACAGCGACTGCAGCAACAGCCACGCAGGTTGGTTCGTCGAAAAACATCGTGGTGGCGCGTGAAGGTCGCGTCTTATTGGGACGAGCTCTCGTTAAAAGTAACAAATTCGCTGAAGCCCAGGATGTCTTCAAAACAGTTGTCATGCAGATGCCGGACGCTTCCAGGCCAGATGACTTTGCACTCGTCGCCGTTAGAGAGCTCGATGAACTTGAAAAACAATCGAAGCCTCCTTTGACGGAAGCAGATCACCTACTTCGCGCTTCTGTCTATCAATTCAATCGGGACTTCGTCGGCGCCCGCATTCACTATCAGGCCGTGATCGATTCCAACCCGCAAAGTGGAGCAGTTCCGAATGCGTTGTACCAAATCGGTCGGGGCCTGTATCTGGAGGGCAAATACGACGAGGCTGTTAAGACACTGCAAAAGGTTGTCGATAAATTTGGACAGTCTCAGAGTGCGCGGGATTCGTTAAGCTCACTGGCCGCGAGTTACCTGCGTCTTAAACGAACCGACGACGCAATCGCAACCTACAAGACCTTCATCACTCGATTTCCCGATGCGCCGAATCCTGAACGCCCCTACCTCAACATTATCGACGCGCTGCACGAAGCCGGACGTTACGCCGAAGCACTGAACTGGATTCAACAGACGCGATCTCGTTTCCCTAATCAGCTTGGTGCGGCGCTCGCGTTGTTCGCACAGCAGCGAATTCATCTTGCGCAGAGTGCGTGGACAGATGTAGTTCGCGATGCGGATGAGCTACTGAAGATTTCCGACCTCGGTGGTGTCAAAGTTGGAGGTGGAACAACTTCGACCGAAGTTGCATTCTTGAAGGCTCTCGCTCTTGAACAGTTGGGCCGAACTGAAGAGGCGATAAACTCATATCTCTCCATTCCTGATGGCAGGAACGAATACTATGGAACCAGAGCGACCCAACGTCTGCTGAATCTCGCTAACAACGACAAAACACGAGCTTTCCTTATCAATGCATTCAATCTATTTGCGACGGCAGCAAAAACCGCCAACGATCAAAATCAGTTCGAACAGGCACGCACAGCGGCCCAGAGCGCACTGCGGTTAACCAACGACCGGCAACGTCGTTCAGATATTCTCGACATACTTCGCCGCGCTTACGACGCAATACCGAGTTACAAGCTCCAACGATTCCAGCTCGTCCCGTTAGCTTCTCCGGACACTACTGCGAATCCTGGCAATGGCAATGGGACTTCAAATTCAGCGCCGCTCGGGGCACAACTCTTCGAGTTAGGCCTCTACGACGAAGCGATGCCGGAGATTTTCAAGGCTCGTGGGGCGTCCACTAAAATCCAGAGTAGTCTTCCTGCTACTCTCTCAGCCTATGACTACTCACTTGCGGTTTATTCACTCCGCGGTGGTTTAGCTAATCGTGCTGTGCGTTTTGGAGAGCAGTTTTGGAAATCAATTCCCGCGGATTATGTTCTTGAAGTGGCGCATCGCGAACTTGTGGAACTTCTGTATCCGGTTCCGTTTCGGGACGCGTTGCTCAAGCATGCGTCCAGCAGAAACGTCGATCCTCGTTTTGTGCTCTCAATAATCCGGCAGGAGTCGCGTTACCAGGTGGATGTGAAATCTGTTTCAGCGGCGCGGGGCATGATGCAATTTATTCCTGCGACTGCTAATGACATCGCCACGCAGTTGAAGTTAAAAGACTTCACGCAAGACGATCTCTATTTACCTGACACGGCAATACTCTTCGGCTCGCAATATCTGGCAAACCTGTTTCAGCAATTTCCAAATCAACCGCAGGCGGTCGCAGGTTCATATAACGGTGGTGCTGATAATCTGGCACGCTGGATTAGTCGTTCCAAATCAAATGAAGCCGACCGTTACGTTCCGGAAATCGGATTCAACCAGACGAAGGATTATGTGTACAAAGTGATCGCTAATTATTGGAACTATCAGCGACTTTACGACGATAAACTGCAACCGGTGAACAAATGAACAGAGCTTCCTTCGCCCTTATCTCAATCCTCGTAATTGCCTTTGCCTTTAATACCAGTTGCCGTCGTCAAAATGCGGCAAACGAAAAACGTTTTGAGTTAAAAGGAAAGGTTGTTGCTGTCGAGCCGGACAAACATCTCGTAACAGTCGCTCATGAGGAAATTAAAAACTACATGCCTGGTATGACAATGCCGTTCATGTTGCCGGATGAAGCTACGCTCGGCTATCTCGCCTCAGGCGATGAGATCAATGCCACACTGGTTGTTGATAGTTCTCAATCGTGGCTGGAGAACGTTGTAATTACCAGGCAGAGTACCGACACATCACCCACGACGGGTATCCCGGAAGCGAAGGAAGGCGACGAAGTTCCGGACTTCACGATGGTGAATCAAGATGGCAAGGATATTCGACTGCACAACTTCAATGGTAAGGCGTTGCTTCTGACTTTCATCTACACGCGATGTCCCTTGCCGGAGTATTGCAACTTGATGAGTACCAACTTCGCTGACGTCGATCGGGCGTTAGAAAAGCAACCGGATGTCTATGCTAAGACTCATTTGTTGAGTATCACGATCGATCCGGAGTACGACACGCCAAAGGTGCTCCGGAGTTACGGTGCAGCCCACACTGAGCGGTACGAGAACGAAACATTCGCACACTGGGATTTCGCAACCGGGACTAAGGATCAGATCAAAGGAGTGGCGCAGTTCTTCGGCCTACGGTACTTCCAGGGAAACGATCAGATCGTGCACGGTCTTCGAACAGTAATAGTGAGTCCTGAGGGTAAGGTTGTGAAGGTGTACAGAGACAATCAGTGGAAGCCCGAGGAAGTCGTGGGCGAGATGATAAAAGCAGCTAAATGAAAATACTTATCTGTCATCGGACATTTTCCATTTCTCATTTTTCATTTGGGCAGATTGAAATGCTAAGTTTTAGGTTCAAATCGAAAATGCGCAATGAGATTTAAGTAAGCCCCTTGATCTTCTTTACTTCTTCAGTCAGTACAGGAACCGCCTCAAACAGATCTCCGGCAATTCCATAGTCGGCAATGTCAAAAATGGGAGCTTCCGGGTCTTTGTTTATTGCCACAATCGTTCCGGAATTCTTCATTCCGACCAGATGCTGAATCGCTCCTGAAATACCAAGTGCAACATAGAGTTTGGGAGCGACTGTTTGTCCGGAAGATCCAATCTGACGATCAATTGGTAACCAGTCTGCGTCACAAATCGGACGAGACGCGGCCAGGTCCCCACCAAGCACTTCTGCGAGTTTCTCCGCGAGTCCTAGATTGTCTTTGCTCTTTATTCCTCGACCAACTGCGACAATCACATCCGCTTTCGTGAGATCGACAGCCTGCTTTGCTTCCTGGAATGGCGCTTCAGGAACCATTCTCACTTCACCAATCTCGACAGCCACCTGCTCAACCGCGGCGCCAGTTCCCTTTTGCGCCTGGTCTGGACGATAAGCTCCCGTTTGAAAAGTCGCGAACAGCGGCGCCGCACCATCCGAAGAAACGTCTGCGTCCAACTTGCCAAGAAAGATCCTTCGCGTGAAGGTGAGATTGCTCCCTTCGACTCTAGCGCGGATACAATCGCTTATTAGTGACTTCCCAAAACGCGCAGCAAGCTTTGGCGCAAAGTCTCGTACCTGGTAAGTATGGGTCAGGAATACGAGACTCGGATCAACCTGCTTAACAATCTGTTCCAAAGCATCTGCGTACGCGTCGGGCGTGTAGGCGGCGAGCTTCTCATTCGTAGCATGAATGACTTTGACAACGTCGTAACCGGCAATATCCTGCGCCACTGACTCGTTATTCAACACAACCGCCGTGACTGATTGACCCAGTTCCCCGCCCAACTTCTGTGCGGCCGCAATCGCTTCAAGGGAACTCTTGTTGATCGTTCCGTTGCGATGTTCGATAAAGACTAATACTCCGTTGCTCATATCAGAAAGAATTCCTTGAATCCTGGTTTCAGATAACGCGCGCTTCTGTATGCAACTTCTGCGCAAGCTCAACTGCGCCTGCCTTTGCGTCACCGTTGCCGAGCATTTGGGTTTGTTTAGTTTTCGTGGGCAGGTAAATCTTTTGAATGCGTTGATGCGACGGTCGGCCAATCACTTCTGGATTGGGTGTAACTTCCTTAATCTCTTTCTTCTTCGCCGCCATGATGCCCTTGAGTGTCGCGTATCGAATCTGGCTAATGCCTGACTGAATCGTGAGTAGCGCAGGCAGGTTCATTGTGTACCACTGATACCAGCCACTCTCGAGTTCGCGCTTCACTCGAAACTTGTCTGCTGCGGCATCAACTTCAATAACAATAGTAGCGTGCGGCAAGCCCAGAAGCTCAGCCATGATTACACCTGTTTGTCCATAACCGTGATCGTCTGACTGGAGTCCGGTCATGACAAGATCAGGCTTCTCGTCTCTGATGGCATCCGCCAGGACTGTCGCGGTGGTGTAAGGCGAGAGGTGAGCCAGGTTATCCCCAGCAACGTGAATTGCCCGATCGGCTCCGCGCGCGAGTGCGTCTTTGATGACGCTCTTTACTCGTTGCGGGCCCATCGAGCAAACTACTACCTCGCCGCCAAGCTTTTCACGAACACGCAATGCTTCCTCGAGCGCATATCCGTCCGACTCGCTTACCTCAAAAGAGAGGTCGCCTTCTTCGATCCAGGTCTCTTCCTTGTTAATACGCAGGATCGCGTCTTTGTTCGCGACCTGTTTCATCATGACCAGAATTTTCATATCAACTTGAGTTTAAGGTTTTTGAACTTTGTGCTTTGAGCTTTGTTCTTTGTGCTTATTTGTTCCGACAAAGAACAAAGTACAAAGCACAAAGTTCAAAAGTTCTAAGTACAAAGCTCGTCTTTACTCCTCGTACCTCTTAAACAGCAATGCCGCATTTGTCCCTCCGAACCCAAACGAGTTCGAAAGAACGTATTCGACTTCGGCAGGTCGAGGTTCGTTTGGAACGTAATCGAGGTCGCATTCGGGGTCAGGATTGAAGTAATTGATAGTAGGTGGCAGGACCTTCCGCTGAATGGCCAACGCAGAGAAAACACCTTCAATGCCGCCGGCGGCTCCGAGCAGGTGCCCGGTCATCGACTTAGTCGAGCTCACTGCCAGCTTGTACGCATGTTCACCGAAGGTGTCTTTGATTGCCAGAGTTTCAAACTTATCGTTGTACGGAGTTGAAGTCCCATGCGCGTTGATGTATCCGACCTGTTCCGGTTTTATCTTCGCGTCTTTGAGCGTACGTTGCATAACGCGTCTCGCACCTGAACCAGTTTCATCAGGCATCGTGAGATGAAAAGCATCCGCAGCTATTCCGTATCCAGCGATCTCGGCATAGATTTTGGCTCCGCGGTTTTTCGCGGATTCGAGTTCCTCCAGAATCATGATGCCGGCGCCCTCGCCGATGACAAAGCCATCGCGATCACGTTCGAAAGGTCTCGATGCGTGTACAGGATCGTCATTGTTTGTCGACAACGCACGCATCGAAGCAAAGCCTGCGACACTCATCGGCGTAATCGCCGATTCGGCGCCACCGCAAATCATCAGGTCAGCATCACCGCGCTGGATAATCTTGAAGCTGTCGCCGATTGCGTGCGCTCCCGCGGCACACGCAGTTGCAGTAGCCGAATTTGGTCCCTTAGCGCCAAAGCGAATTGAGACTTGCCCGGCGGCAAGGTTTACGATTGCTGAAACGATGAAGAACGGTGAAACGCGATCCGGACCTCCTTCCAGCAACTTCGAGTGCTCGCGCTCAATCGCCCAGAAGTCACCTATGCCACTGCTGATATACGTTCCCGCGTTTTCAGCAACATCGTCTGGGAACTTCCCTTCCTCAGTCATCGGGAAGCCGCTATCGGCGAGCGCCTCGATCGACGCAGCGATAGCGTAATGAATAAAGGCGCCCATCTTGCGCGCCTCTTTCTTCGCAATGAATTTAAGAGGATCGAAGTCTTTGACTTCAGCCGCGAATTTTACGGAGAACCTTTCGGTGTCGAACCTCTTGATGTAGTCGGCACCGCTCCGCCCGTTCATTAGCGCAGTCCACGTTTCTTCGACAGTATTGCCTACGGGTGTAACGAGGCCCAGCCCCGTAATCACGACACGACGTGTCAAGCTAAAACTCCTTGAAAGAGCCAGTAAGAAGTGAATGGCAATGAGTGACGTGACTGTCACTCATTACTTAACACTATTTTTTGTGCTGATCGATATAGTTGTAAGCGTCACGAACGCTCTGAATCTTCTCAGCGTCTTCATCGGGGATCTCAATACCGAATTCCTCTTCAAAACGCATCACCAGTTCTACAGTGTCCAGCGAGTCGGCACCAAGGTCGTCGATGAACCTTGCGTTCGGTGTTACTTCATTTTCGTCCACTCCGAGCTCGTCGACGATGATTTGCTTTACCTTATTCTCGATCTCTTGATCGGGCATTTCGTTTGCTCCTCTGTCAGTTTTCTTAGACCGTTCTTTCAGGCATTCAGCTTGGCGCGTGCTGCCTCCAAACTTGCTGAATCCTCTACGTTAAGGCAGTTCGCGTCACGATTGATCTGCCGCATTAGCCCTGACAATACTTTTCCAGGACCCACTTCCACAAAGGTCTTCACACCTTGTTCCAATAACAACTCTATCGATTCCAGCCAACGAACCGGCGCAGAAACCTGGCGGAATAATGCGTCCCGCAGTTCCGCGGGTTTAGTAGTCGCGCTCGCGTCAACATTTGTAACTACAGGAACCCCGGCGTCGCTAAATGCAAGCTGCTCTAACTCAAAAGACAAACGTTCTTGGGCCGGCTTCATAAGCGCACAATGGAACGGAGCGCTTACATTTAGTTTGATAACTCGCTTCGCAACATCCTTCAACAACTCCATTGCCCGATCGACAGCTGCAACATCTCCCGCAATCACAACCTGATTCGGCGAGTTGATATTAGCTACCGAACAGACCTGCGTGCCACTGGCTTCCCTGCATGCGCTTTCAATCGCCGTGCGCTCACCACCGATGACTGCCGCCATAGCACCAGTGCCGACGGGTACGGCCTCCTGCATGTAGCGTCCACGCGCACGAACAGTTCGAACGGCATCCGCTAACGTTATTGCACCTGCGGCAACCAGTGCGGAGTATTCGCCCAAACTATGTCCGGCGACTGAAACAGGAACTGCTAGTCCTTCCGATTGCATCGCTCTGAATGCTGCGATTGAAACAGTCACGATCGCAGGTTGCGTGTTTTCAGTTAACTGTAAGGCTTCCTCCGGACCTTCGAAACAAAGTCGCGAAATAGAGAAACTCAGTGCCTCGTCAGCCTCTTCAAAGACCTGTCGCGCTACCGGAAACCTGTCGGCCAAATCCTTTCCCATGCCGGCATACTGCGAACCCTGCCCGGGGAATATAAAGGCAATTGCCGATTGTCGATTGCCGAATGCCGATTGTTGGTTTTCAAGCACTGCTATTTCTTCAATCTGTTCAAAAGGTAATCACGCAAAAATGACATAGCACAATCGGCAATCGGATATCGGATATCGGAATGACATTACCAACGCATCACTATCCCACCCCAGGTTACGCCACCGCCGAACGAAGCCATCATCACTACATCACCGTCCTTGACTCTACCTGAACCGACACATTCGTCTAATGCGATCGGAATCGACGCCGAAGACGTATTACCGTGAACCGCGATGTTTGAATATACCTTCGAGCTATCAATATTCAAACGATCGGCGACGGCTTCTGTGATTCGCTGATTAGCCTGGTGTGGTATGAACAAATCGATATCTTCTGTTCGCAGTCCCGCGCTCTGCAAAACGTCGCGAGAAATCTCGGCCATCGAACGAACTGCCACTTTGAAAAGTTCATTGCCTTTCATCTTGAAGAAATGATCACCGGCCGCGATCGTTTCCGCTGTTGGCCGACGACGCGTTCCACCGCCAGGCGAGAAGAGTTGTTCCTCGTATCTGCCATCCGACCGAATCTTGGCTCCCAAAATACCTCGGTTTCCCTCTACTGGACCAAGTACGGCCGCGCCTGCGCCATCTCCGAACAGGACGCACGTCTGTCGATCAGTGTAGTCGACATATTGAGTCAGGATTTCAGCACCAATAACCAACGCATAACGCGACTGTCCATTTTGAATCATCGAGTTGGCTATAGAAACACCGTAGAGAAACCCCGAACAAGCGGCAACGACATCCATGGCTGCGGCATTGTTCGCTCCTAGTTCAGCCTGGATGATGCAACCTGTCGACGGAAGGATTTGATCGGGTGTAACAGTCGCACACAGTAGGAGGTCGATATCAGATGGATCAAGTCGTGCGCGCTCGATTGCTTTACGTGCGGCACGGACTGCGAAGAGAGAGGTGTATTCATCGGGGTTCGCTTTGCGTCGTTGCTTAATACCAGTTCGAGTAGTGATCCAGTCGTCCGACGTTTCAACCATCGTCGCGAGGTCAGCATTGGTCAGAATGCCCTCCGGATAGGCGTGGCCCGTTCCCAGAATTCCAGCTCGTTGATTTGCCATTATTGCCTCAAATTATGAAGGGCCCGTAATAGTATCCAGTAACAAAATAAAAGCCAAACCAGTTTTCAGTTACATTCCAGAAACTGCACTGAGAGACTGAAACGCTGTAGTTTCGGCAATTCCCTTCTCAATTCGCTCAGCAGCGCGATTCTCCGAGAACTCTTTAACGCTTCTGATAGCATTTCGAATTGCGCGAGCATTCGATCTGCCGTGACCAATCACCACAATATGCCTGACACCCAACAAAGGGGCACCGCCGTATTCGGAATAATCAAGACGCTTTTTGATACTTCGAAATGCCGGCTTAGCTAAGACGGCCCCCGCTTTTGTAACTGCCGTCGCGGTCAGTTCCCGTTTCAGCATTGCCAGAACAGCTTCGGTCAATCCTTCGGAGAGCTTCAACATCACATTCCCAGTGAATCCATCCGTGACGATGACATCCACCGCTCCAGCAAAGACATCGCGTCCTTCAACATTACCAACAAAGTTAATGTTGCTTAACTTTCGCAAAAGCGGGAACGCTTCCTTGGTCAAGTCGTTACCCTTAGCTTCTTCCTCGCCAATGCTCATCAAGCCAACCGAGGGCTTAACGGTGCCGAGAACAGCTCGCGAATACGCATCTCCCATGACGGCAAACTGCGCGAGATGATGTGGCTTGCATTCAGAGTTCGCGCCGACATCGAGCAACAAAACCGGTTTGGAAGCCTTAGTTGGAATCAACGCTGCAAGTGCCGGTCGATCGACACCTGGAAGCATTCCAATCACCATTTTCGCCGTAGCCATCGCCGCTCCGGTATTGCCGGCGGACACAAATCCGTCAGCCTTGCCCTCAGTCACAAGCTTCGTGCCCACTCTCAAAGAGCTCTTCTTCTTTCGCCTGACTGACGTCGCGACCGCATCATCCATCGCGATGACCTCGGCAGCTTCAACTAACTCTATGCCTAAGTCACCGTCTTCACGCCAACCACAGCGGCGTAATTCAGGTTCCAACACTTGCGATTGTCCGACAAGGATAACGCCTACGCCGAAATCACGAGTGGCAGCCAAAGCTCCATCGATTTCAACATGCGGCGCATTGTCGCTTCCCATTCCGTCGAGAACGACCTTGCCCGTCAGGCGGTCTGCACTCTTCGACTGGCTTCGCACAGATTATTTAGGTTTGTTCTACCTGTACAACTTCACGGCCTTTGTAGTGACCGCACTTCGGGCAGACACGGTGTGGCATTCGAGGCTCACGACAGTTTGGACAAAGGTTGGTCTGTGGGACTCGCAGCGCATCGTGTGCACGACGTTTGTCCCGACGAGCTTTTGAGTGTCGTCGCTTTGGATTTGGCATAATTACTCCGTCTTCAATGTTAAATGAGAAGTGGTCAATGGTCAGATCTGGCTAAAATGCCAGTGCCTAAAGATCCATTCACGACTTTTCATTCATCAGGTTCTTCAATCCTGCCCAACGAGGATCCACTTCTCGATCCACGCACTTACAATCACCCTGGTTCCTGTCTGAGCCACACGTTGGACAAAAACCCTTACAGTCTGGGTTGCACAACGAGCGTGTAGGCAATGCTAGCCATATCTGTTCCTTCACGATCTCGTCAACATCGATCGCCTCCCCATCAAAGACCGACAGGGACAACAGATCTTCCGTCAGCTCGAGGTTGCGGTTCGCTTCATAAGCGCTTCCTGCGATGTATTCAAGCTTAAAATCATTACTGACAGGCAGCTGAATTGGTTTCAAGCAACGATCACAATCGACCTGAACGCAAGTGTCGATATGTCCGTTAACAAAGAGCTCAGTACCCGCAAGCCTAATCTTCCCGTTTATCGAAGCCGGACCGCACAGCCGTGCCTGCTCGTCATCCAAATCAAGCTGATCAGGCTGGTAGGCGTGAGCGAATTCGCCTTTTCCGTTTTCGAGATTAGCCAGCTCAATTCGCATTGCAACTCACCACAGCGCCGAACCGCAAAATCTGGCGCTATGCGCGCAAAAGGGCATTATAGCGTCGCTAAACGGTCTGTCAACGCACCGGACCCGATGAGAATATCCGAATGGAGCCACGGATTGTACCCCAGTTGAGGTAAAACCTGACCCAAACTGTTATCGGGCGATGTTGAAGCCGGAAGCGAAGTTTTGCTGGGAGCCCAGATGTCCTCGCCGGCTAACTCAGATTTACTGAGATTAGTGGTCACCTGGCAGGCGGGGGACGCGACCGGTTCCAGCACCAATGCCTGGTGATTATTTTGTTAACGGGAATTTTGACCGGTTTGCAGGAACGCCCGAAGTGCGTCCTCGCGGAGAGCCAAAGCAAGCCGTCGGTCTGCTCCAGTTATTAGTCCGGTGGTAAGCGATTTCGTTTCGAAATTTGAAACGCTTTTACTATTAGAGCCAGTGCGAGAGTTGCTCAATTTTCGGGTGCGAATAACCGCCCCACACCGACTAAGCGTTTCTGCGACAAGTTCGTCCTTGCCAACCCGCTGATATACGAGAGCCAAAAGGTAATACGCCTGCTGATACTTACCATCCATTTCGATCGCCTGGTTTAGATGTTGAGTGGCTAATTCGTAGCGCCCCAGTTCGTTGTAGAGAGACGCAAGCGCGAAGTGCGCTTCGGGAGATGGACTCGCCTCCAATGCCCGTTTGAAATGCGTTAACGCTTTTCGTCGCTTGTTTTCGACAAGGTTTAGCCAGCCAAGTCCGTAGTGTCCCGCGAAACATGAACCGCCCTGTTCAATGGCTTTGTTGAGAAGTTTCTTTGCGGTCTCAGCATCCCCATCGTCGGCACAGGTTAAACCGAGTAGTAGCGATACTCGTACATCGTCTGGAGTGGTCGCATGAACCTTGGTGAGATAGGTCCGCGCAATCCGTGTCTTACCATTGCGAAAATAGTGCTCACCGATGAACAAATTGAGAGCCGAATTTGAAGGAGTCATTTCAGCAGCACGCTGAAGTTTGTCGATCCCGACGTCGGTTTGTTTATCTGCAAACGCCAGAAAGCCCTCACCAATGAGATCGGTAAAAGCTTTTGAGTCGGTTTTCGGCGGGGTGGCCAGAATCCTTAATCGCACTTCATCGCGTTGCGAACTCTCTTTTTGTTCGAGAGCCTCCATCTCGCAGCGATCGTTCCAGAGTTGTTCGAGTTTAGTTGTTTCAACCAATCCGTCTTCTGTTAAGAGGCCGATGAGAGTTTTAACCAGCGACCGATCGAAGTATGAGTTCTGGGCCTGACGCAGCAGTAGATCAAGACTTCGTTCCAACCGTTCGGTAAGCCTCGACAGACGATTCTCAACGAACGAAATTCTTTCGAGCAGATGCTCGTCAGTGGGAATCGCTTGCTCTCCAACCTCAAATCTCGCTGACGAAGGTTCCACGACGATCATCAATCGTGTTCCGCAACGAACACAAAAATCCTGACCTAATGGATTAGGCGCAAGGCACTTCTGACAGTAATGTGAAATTGCAACTGGCATTGATTTAATACTCGTAAAAGCCACGCCCACTCTTGCGGCCCAACCAACCTGCATCTACATATTTTTTGAGGAGTGGACAAGGCCGATATTTCGGGTCTCCGAGGCCTTCATATAACACATTCATTATCGCCAGGCACACATCCAGGCCAATGAAATCCGCCAGCGTCAATGGCCCCATCGGATGGTTCATGCCGAGCTTCATTATGCCGTCAATGCTTTCGCGCGAAGCCACACCTTCATATAGCGTGAAAATCGCTTCATTGATCATGGGCATCAAGACTCTGTTCGAAACAAAGCCGGGTGAGTCCTGGCAGTCGAGCGCAGTCTTGCCTAACTTCTCAGAGAGTGTTCTGACTCTTTGATACGTCTCGTCGGACGTAGCAAGCCCGCGAATCACTTCTACCAGCTTCATCACAGGAACTGGATTCATGAAGTGCATACCGATGACTTTGTCAGGCCGCTTCGTAGCTGCAGCCAACTTGGTGATCGAGATCGAGGAGGTGTTGGAAGCCAGGATTGTCAAAGGACCAGTAAGTCGATCGAGTTCGGTAAACAGGTTCGACTTGATTACCTCGTTCTCTGTTATCGCTTCCACTATTAAGCTTGCTTCCTTCAATCCGGCGAGATCAGTTGTGGTCCTGATGCGCCCGATGATCGATTGCTTGTCACCACCACTCAAACGTTCCTTATCAACATCACGCTGCAGACTCTTATCGATGGCGCTCATGCCGCGCTCAATAAACTCATTTCGCACGTCGTGCATAACGACGTCATAACCGCCCCGCGCAGCAACCTGGGCGATACCATTGCCCATGGTGCCGGCGCCGACTACAGCAATAAGTTCACTCACTGTTCTGAAACTCCTGGTCTATCGCCAATCGGGCGGGGTTGGCGGTGGGAGATACTGACTTTCGCGTTGCTGCTGCACACTGGTAGGAAGACCGCCTGGAAGAGGCGGCAGAGAGTATTGTGGCCGATCGTAAAGCAGCTTACCCGGTTCGCTGAAGAGAAACCAAAACGTGTAGACGCAAACAGCGGTGCCCGTGGGGAATGACATTGCAGCTGTAACCCCGCCAACAATTGCCGCAGTTCGAGCCCATGGCTTACGTTTAAGTAGTGCATATCCAGCAACGATCGAAGGCAGGGTCATCAGTCCATAGAATGCTCCCATGAAGATCCACATGACGGCGATAAATGCTGGAGGCGGTCCCGCGGGAGCCGGAGCCATTGAGAACATGACGGTCATGAAGGTCATCATGACGAGCATCAGCAACATGAATATTCCTCCATGAGCCAAATGCGCGATTCCCAGGTTCTTATTGTGCTGCTCTGGCGTCGTCAAAATCTTTACTCCTTGTGAATAATCCCGAAACGAAGAGTGGGAGTTACCGTTCAACAGCCATCGCGACTGCATTTCCGCCGCCGAGGCATAGTGAAACGATACCACGACGAGCATTACGTCGCTTCATTTCGTACAACATCGTCGTCAATAGCCTTGAGCCAGACTGACCGATTGCGTGACCGAGTGCTACAGCGCCACCGTTCACATTTACTTTTTCCGGATCCAAACCCAGCTCGCGTGTAACAGCCAAAGCTGCGACAGAAAATGCTTCGTTCACCTCAACAAGATCAACTTCACTTCCGGACCACCCAGCCTTCTGCAAAAGTTTCCTAACTGCTTCAACTGGAGCCATCATCACACGACGTGGCTCCACTCCAGATGTGGCTTGCGCGACAATACGGGCCATCGGCTCAATACCCAGAGCTTTAGCTCGAGCAAGCGACGTTACAACCACTGCCGAAGCGCCATCATTAACACCCGGAGCGTTTCCGGCGGTGACTGTTCCATCACTCTTAAATGCAGGCTTCAGTTTTGCCAGCACTTCGACATTGGTATCTTCGCGAACCGTTTCATCAGTTGAAAACAAGACCGGAGCTCCCTTCTTTTGCGGAATCTCAACCGGAACAATCTCGTCTAAAAACTTGCCGGCCTTGATGGCAGAGGCTGCTTTCCGATGTGAACTTGCAGCAAACTCATCCTGTTCAGTGCGACCAATTGAATATTCCTCCGCTACCACCTCGCCGGTGCAACCCATGTGAAAATTTTCAAAAGCATCCCACAACCCGTCTTGGATCATGGAGTCGATCAGTTCGCCATTTCCAAGTCGATATCCTTCGCGAGCCTTTGGAATCAAGTAGGGCGCGTTGCTCATTGATTCCATTCCACCGGCAACAACGATTTCCGTGTCGCCAAGCTTCACACCTTGCGCCGCCATCATGACGGCTTTCAAACCAGATCCACATACCTTGTTAACAGTGACGGCGGCTACTGTGTTTGGTAAGCCACCATGAAGTGCTGCCTGCCGGGCAGGGTTCTGACCTAAGCCTGCCTGGATTACACAGCCCATAATGACTTCGTCGACGTCTTCTGGTTTAACTCCGGCACGCTTTACTGCCTCTCGAACAACAATTGCGCCAAGCGCGGGCGCTGAAAACCCTTTTAAAGATCCGAGGAACTTTCCCACGGGAGTGCGTGTAGCACTGATAATGACAGCCTCATTCAGTTCAGACATAAAAGCCTCTTGAATCGTAAATCGCGATTCGTGAATCGTTAATCGTAAACAGTGAATCGTCCCTCATCAGTTATATGGTAAGGCGTGAAGCGTTCAAGAGTCCAATAGGCCGACGATTCACCATTCACCATTCACGATTCACGGTTTAAGAGTCCAATTCGCCGGGGAAGATCCAACGATTCGCGATTTACGATTCACGATTCACTAGTGTTAGACTCCGCCTGCTTTTCCCAAATCTCTTTTACATAAGTTGATTGAGCATGCAGGCATTGATTCTCGCAGGTGGTAAAGGCACTCGTCTTCGCCCACTCACTGTTTACACTCCGAAACCTATCGTTCCGATTTGTAATCGACCATTCTTGCTATACCAGATCGACACTCTTCGTCGTGCTGGTATCACTGACATCACCCTTTCACTTTCATACCAGCCCAGCAAGATCGAACAACTCCTGGGTGATGGTTCCGATTTTGGCGTCAAACTCAAGTACACAGTCGAACCGCAGCCAATGGGAACGGCGGGAGCTTACAAGTTTGCAGAAGATCTTATTCGAGAACCCACCGTGGTTTTCAACGGCGATATCCTGACAGATCTCGATCTGAAAGCCGTCATTCGAGAGCACAACGAACGCAATGCTTCAGCAACTGTCGTTTTGACACCCGTTGATAACCCCCAGAGCTATGGTCTAGTGGAAACTGAATCGGACGGGCGCATCAAGCGCTTTCTAGAAAAGCCAAAAGCGGATGAGATTACCTGCAACACAATCAATGCAGGCACATACATCCTCGAACCAAAGATCCTCGACTTCATTCCAGAAGGCGAAAACTACTCTTTTGAGTATGGGCTCTTTCCCGATCTTTTAAAACGCGAGGAACCATTCTTCGCGCACATACCTGCCAGAGTTTATTGGATCGACATCGGTACTCCAGAGCGATATTTAAGGGTGCACGCAGACTTACTCTCAAACCGAGTAAGCCGAATCCACATCAAGGATCGTCGCGGTCAGTTCGACGCTGCGACAGTTGCGGAAATCGATGAGCTGTCGATGATTGGCGACGATTGCCAGATCAAACCAGGGGCACAAATCATCAACTCAGTCCTGGGCCAGGGATGTTTTGTCGAGGAGCGGGCTCGCGTCGAAAACTCAGTGGTCTGGCCGCACACAAGAATCGGAACGGCTGCTCAAGTTTCGGGAGCGATTGTAGGACGCGGTTGTCATATTGGTCGCTCGGCTGTAGTTGGTCCTGGCTCTGCACTTGGCGATAAGACTTCGCTCACCGATTACACAATTACGGGAGTGCAGTCTTCGTGACAGAACAACTTGCGGAAATAAAGTTCGGCACTGACGGCTGGCGAGCAGTGATTGCCCGCGAGTTCACTTTTGCGAACCTCGAACGTGTTGCCCAGGCCTATGCAGATTTTCTGAATAGCGAAAACGAAGCAAGCTCTCCGAGACCCCTCGTTATAGTTGGCTTCGACCGCCGTTTCCTTTCCGAGTATTTTGCACAACGTGCTGCCGAGATCATGAGTGGCAATGGTTTTCACGTCGCGATGTTTTCGGAGGCGGCACCGACTCCTGTCATCTCATGGTCCGTCAAAGATCTTCACGCGCACGGCGGTATTGTTATCACCGCCTCTCATAATCCAGCGACTTTCAACGGTTTTAAGATTAAAGCGCCATGGGGCGGAAGTGCAGCGCCCGAGACAACAGCTCAAGTAGAAAATCTGGTTGATGTAAACGCGCCGAGACAAGCCGAGCTTTCGCATGAGAAAGATCTCCTACTCGAAGGTGCGATTGAAACTTACCGAGAACAGATTGCTTCTTATGTTGATCTTGAACGTATCCGACAAGCATCGAAAAGTGTGATCGTCGATCCTATGCATGGCTCCGGAGGACGATGGGTAGAAAGCTTCCTGGCCGGAGGCGGAAGTCTCAAGATAGAAACAATTCGGGACGCTCGCGATCCACTGTTCGGAGGTGTGAACCCAGAACCAATCGATCAGAATCTGGGTCCGCTTAAGCAGCGTGTGCTCGATTCAGGGGCGATCGTTGGACTTGCGACGGACGGCGATGCGGATCGCGTCGGAGCGGTCGACGAACGCGGTGAAACAATGACCATGCACGACGTAGTGCCGTTGATGCTGTTGCACCTCGCACGACAAAGGAACATGAAAGGTGCAGTCGTCGTGACAGTTTCCCAGTCAGTCCTTACAAAGCGAATTGCTGAAGCGATGGGTCTGAAACTTTATGAGACCGCGATCGGATTTAAGTACATTGCCGACTTGATGCTCAAGGAAGATGTCTTGATTGGAGCTGAAGAATCTGGTGGCATCGGAGTCAAAGGCCACATACCTGAGCGCGACGGTATTCTGAATTCACTCCTATTCCTTGAAGCCATCATCGCTGCGGGCAAACCACCCTCGCAGATGTTGGCTCATCTGCATCGCGAGTTTGGTGAGTTTCGGTTTGGGCGCAGAGACTTGCACATGCCTGTAAGTCAAGGACAGCACCTTGTCGCAAAACTATCCGAACAACCACCAATCATAATTGCTGACAATGAGGTTGTCGGAGTGAATACGCTGGATGGCGCCAAGGTTTTGTTTGCAGATGAGTCGTGGCTGTTGTTCCGCCAATCAGGAACAGAGCCAGTACTGCGCATCTATTCGGAAGCGACGTCATTTGAAAAACGCGACGCGCTCCTCGCCGCCGGTGTAGCCATGGCGCGTTAACGACCTGAGACAAATCGGCACTCGGCACTCGGCAATGACTTATGCCCGAACTTCCAGAAGTAGAACACGTTGTTCGCGCGCTACGACCGGTCGTTGTTGGGCGTCGCATTCTCGCGGCTGAACTCAATCTCAAACGAATCTCACCTGAAGTCTCGAGACCTGCATTCGCTCGTCAACTGAAAGACCTGCGCATTAATGCCGTTGGTCGTCGTGGTAAATACATCCTGTTCGAATTGGACTCTGGAGCGTTGTTAACAACTCATCTCCGTATGACTGGAAAGTTCGTCGCGCTTGGAACTGATGACGAACTACCGCCTTACGCACATGTGGTGTTCTATCTCGACGACGACCGGCGATTGGTGTTCTGTGATATGCGCCAGTTTGGTCGGATGCGAATCATTTCGAACTCTCAAAAGCTTCCGAAGGAACTTCTCGCCCTCGCACCCGAACCGCTTTCAGACGAGTTCAGTGAAGAGTATTTTCTCCAAACGCTCCGCAAGTCGCGACGTAGTTTGAAGACCTTGCTTCTCGATCAAACTCGAGTGCTTGGTCTCGGAAACATCTACGCCGTCGAAGCCCTCTTCCTTGCCGGTATTCACCCACTCAAGCAAGCGCACACGCTCTCAAAGCCACGCGCGCGAAAACTCTTTCAGGCGATTAAGACAATCCTTCAAGAAGCTATCCATTCAGGATCAACCCTGCGAATTGACTTGAGCGATGGCGAATCAAGTTACATTGGATCCAGTGAAAGATTCTGGCGGGTCTACGAACGCGAAGGTGAGCCGTGTGTTAACTGCGGAACAACAATCCGTCGCGTGGCGCATGGTGGACGATCGACCTACTTCTGTCCCAGGTGCCAGCGACGCTAGTCTCTGTGTCTCTGTGTTCTCTGCGTCTCTGTGTTGAATATACTTCTAGAGATCATCAGCTTCATTTTCAACACAGAGACACAGAGCAAGGCCTCACAAATTCGCCAAGATAAAGTCAGTCATCATCTGACGCATGTGAGTCACCAACACCGGATCAGTTACGCCATGCCTGGACTTCGGATACAGCATCAACTGAAACTGTTTTCCTGCCTTCTGTAGTTCATAAGCAAACTGAATCGTGTTTGAAACGTGTACGTTGTCGTCGATCGCCCCATGAATTAGAAGCAATTTGCCGTGGAGATCCTTCGCCGCATTGACTGGTGAACTTTTCCTGTAGCCTTCAGGATTATTCTGCGGCGTCCCCATGTACCGTTCGGTGTAAATACTGTCGTAATTACGCCAGTCAGAAACAGTTCCTCCCGCGATACCCATCTTGAACGATTGGCTGTGGGTCAATGCATAGCTCGTCATAAAACCACCGTAGCTCCAGCCCCACATCCCGATCCTTGAACCATCAACGTACGGCTGACTCTTCAACCAACTAATTCCATCTTCCAGATCGCGCAGTTCCAATTCACCAAAGTTTTTGTAGACAGCCCAGGTAGATTCGATTCCCTTTCCGCTGGCAGTTCGGTTATCGCAAACCCAAATGATGTAACCCTTCTGTGCCAGAAGTTGATGCCACATGTACGTCGTCGCACCCCATGCGTTATGCACCTGCGGAGCGTGCGGTCCGCTGTAGGTGAACGCCATCACCGGGTACTTCTTTGTAGGATCAAAGTCCGGAGGCTTGATCATCAACGCCTCCATCACGAACCCATCACGTGTTTTGACTTGCATTAGTTCAGGTGTACCAAGCTTGTACTGCTTTAGCGCATCGACTTTGTTCTCACTTACCACACGCACAACTTTTCCGTTCGCGGCAAGCAAACGAATCTGCGCCGGTGTGTTTATGTCACTCCATGTATCAATGAAGTAGTTGTACGCCGGACTGAAGCTGATCCTGTGTGTACCTTCAGTTGTTGTGAGGCGCTTCATATCAGTTCCATCTAACTTGATGCTGTAGGCCTGGGGCGCGATGTGACTGTGTTCAGTCGCAGCAAAATAAATGAGGCCCTTGTCTTCGTCGACACCCTCCAAAGGATCGGCTTCCCAGTTTCCGTTGGTTACCTGTCGGATGAGTTTTCCGCTCGCATCGTAATGATAGATGTGCTGCCAACCGGTTCGTTCACTTAGCCACAAGAACGAACCATCATTGAGCCATGTCGGATTCTCAATCGTCGCCACCCATGCCTTCGTGGTCTCGTGAATCGCTGTTCTGGAGTCACCGGTCGAACGATCCGCGAAGTTGAGATCCAGGAACGTTTGTTCTCGGTTCTGTGCCTGGTAAACGACGCTCTTGCTGTCGGGCGACCAGGTTACGCGCGTAATCAGGAAGTCTTCCGGTGAGTACTTGAATGTATTGACCCAGCGCGTTTCTCCGCCAGACGTGTTAACGACGCCGAGTTTTACGATGGGATTTGGATCTCCAGCTTTCGGATAAGCCGTAACCTCCAGTTTTTGATCGTAAGGAATGTGATCGACAACAGTGAACTCAGGAACAGGTCGCTCATCGATTCGAAGATAGGCAATCGTCATTGAATCCGGGCTCCACCAGTACGCCCCGAAGTTTCCGCGACCGTAGAGTTCTTCCTGGTAGACCCAATCCAAACGACCATTGAGAATCTTTGCACTGCCATCGCGCGTCAACGCCCGCTCACGACGCTGCATGCTCAAGTCTTCAACGTAAAGATTGTTTTCTCGGATGAAGCTCACCATTCGTCCGTCGGGACTGAACGCTTCTCCAACTTCTTCTTCCGGCGTACTCGTGAGTCGAATCGCACGGTCACTTCCAAATTCATAGTAGAACAAGTCGTTCGCCCAGTTGATCAGAACGGCAGTTTCGCTGGGATTCATTTCGTATGAACCGCGATTCGAGAGCTGACGAGCATCCTGTGCGCTTACTCCCGGCAGCTCAGCAAACGCAGCCTGCATTTTTGCGGCATCGAAAAATGGAACAGCTTCTCCTGTTGCTGCATCAACTTTCTGCAAACGAGGCACATCACGTCGTGAAGCATCATTCGTCAGCAGATAATGCTTGCCATCACGCAGCCACCGAACAGTCGGCGTGGTTCCACTGAAGTTGACGCGCTTGGCCGGATCGAAGATGTCTTCGACGGTTAAGAGTTTCTGTTGTGCGGATGAATTAGCTGCAGCGATCAAGACTAGATACGCTGCCAGAGGCATCAGTCTACGGATTTTCAAGAGAGTCGCTCCGATAGTAGGTTGTGATCTTGAACAGAAATCTACGTTGCCCTGGGAGTCATGCGCTTTATCAATGGAGTCAATACCGCGAGGACGAACGCTGCTGCCAGAGTAACAGCCGCGAAAATCCAAAATGCTCGCGTCAGGACTGCCGTGTCGTTACCTGCAAAAAGTCGCGTCGTCAGACCGGCGATATAGCTTCCTATTGAGATCGAAAGGAACCAAACTCCCATCATCAATCCAAGCATTCGAGCTGGCGCCAATTTCGTCACAGTGCTTAGGCCAACTGGGCTTAGGCAGAGTTCCCCGATTGTTTGCAGAAAATAGACCACTACTAACCACATCGGACTAACTCGCCCCTGACCGGCGAGGGTGGAGGCAAAAGCAATCACGACGAATGCTATTCCTGCAAAGAAAAGCCCTATGGTGAACTTTCCGGGGCTGGACGGTTGTCGATGGCCCAATCCCTGCCAAATTGCTGCCATCACTGGAGCTAGGATAATCAC
>Ga0105248_10001760_pt1 | contig 24098 bp, 20 predicted proteins | sample KBSS34metaG_FD_81524 | JGI IMG/M metagenome (GOLD analysis project Ga0105248, IMG submission 81524) | Switchgrass rhizosphere microbial communities from Kellogg Biological Station, Michigan, USA - KBS S3-4 metaG | ecosystem: Host-associated > Plants > Roots > Rhizosphere > Soil | place... | reverse complement strand
TCTGTCGGAGACTCCATGGCGTTTCCTGTTGCACCCACCGGTCCGCGAATGGGCTTCATTCGTACGCCGGCCGGGGACACTCGTCAATCTTCCCACCTGATCTGTCACACAATACAACGCCGCGCAGCGCAATAACGAAGCGGCCACGCACCGAAAAGCAACCAGCAAGCATCACGAACTTGTAAGGCTAGCCGCGCAAGCTGCCAGGGCAGCGCGGCTCATACGGAGACGCAACATGCAGCAACGCAATCAGCGGGATCACGCACGATGAAGACGAACATGTTCAGAGGCGCAACGGGGCGCGTCTTCATACTGATCTGCGCGATGTATTTCATTGAGTACATCGACCGGGTCAACCTGTCGATTGCCGCTCCGCTGTTGAAATCGGAACTGCATCTGAGCAACACGCAGCTGGGTATCGCGCTGTCGGCGTTCGGTTACTGCTACGCCACGTTTCAGATCATCAATGGGTATCTGGGTGACCGCATCGGACCGCGTCGCATGCTGGCCATCTCCGGGCTGCTTTGGGCGATCGGCACGCTGACCACGGGCGTGGTCGGCGGTCTTAGCACGCTGGTGTTTGCGCGTATGTGCGTCGGCCTTGGCGAAGCGGGCACCATCCCCAATGCAACGCGCGCGATGACGAACTGGGTGCCGGTTGCGCAGCGTGGCTTTGCACAGGGTTTCACACATGCAGCAGCACGTGCCGCAGCGACGATTACGCCGCCGTTGCTGGTCTTGTTATTTCCAGTACTCGGCTGGCGCGGCTCGTTCGGGGCGCTGGGCTGCGTGAGTTTCGTGTGGGTCGCAGTGTGGTTACTGTATTTCCGCGATGATCCGCGCACGCATCGTGGCGTCACGCAAGCTGAGATCGACGTGCTGCCGCCGTACACCGGTCCGCGCCATCGCACGGCGGTACCGTGGTGGCCGCTGATCAAACGCATCATGCCGGTGACGCTGGTGTTCTTTTGCCACGCATGGACGTTGTGGCTCTATCTGAGCTGGCTGCCGAGCTTCTTCGTGGGTGAGTACGGGATCGACCTCAAGCACTCGGCATTGTTTACGTCGGGCGTATTTCTCGCGGGCGTGATCGGCGACACGGCCGGCGGCATGCTGACGGATGCCATCTACCGCCGCACTGGCGATGTAAACAAGGCGCGCCGCAACGTGATCGTATTCGGCTTCCTCGGTTCGCTGATCTTGCTGTCGTGCGTGCTGTTCGTGCGCAACCCGACCGTGATTACGTGTTGTCTTGCCGGTGCGCTGTTCTGCCTCGAAGCGACCGAAGGACCGATCTGGGCCGTGCCGATGGACGTGGCGCCTGCATTCGCCGGCGTGGCGAGCGGATTTGTCAGCACCGCAGCGGGTCTGGCTGCAATCGTGTCGCCGCTTGCGTTCGGCATCGTGACCGACATGACAGGCAGCTATCGCGTGCCGTTCGTGATGTCGATCGTGCTCCTGCTGATCGGTGTCTGCCTCGCGTTCTGGATTCGCCCGGACCGCCGCCTGCAGACGCCCAACGAACCTGTTAATTCTACAAAGTCTCTGGAGGCACAGTCATGAATGCAGTATCGCGCGAACGCGTCGCCGTGGTTACCGGCGCCGCACGCAACATCGGACGGGCGATCGCGCTCGAACTCGCGGCGTCGGGCGCGACGATCGTCGTGAACGCACGCAGCTCGGTGGATGAAGCAGCGGAAACGGTGCGTGCGATCGAGGCGATCGGCGGGCGCGCGGTCGTCGAGCTTGCCGACGTAAGTGATCCCGGCGGCGCACAAGCGTTGATGGATGCCGCTGCGCAGCGCTTCGGACAGATCGACATCCTGGTGAACAACGCAGCGCTGCGACGCGAAGTGTCGTTCGAAGATCTCGACTGGCAGCAGTGGCGCGAAGTGATGTCGGTGATTCTGGACGGCGCGTACTTGTGCGCGCGCGCCGCATTGCCTTACCTGCGCAAAGCCGGCGGTGGCGCGATCGTCAATATCGGTGGCATGTCGGCGCATGCGGGCTCGGCTGGACGTGCACACGTGATCGCTGCAAAGGCGGGTCTCGTCGGCTTGACGCGCGCGCTTGCGCACGATCTCGCACCGGACAACATCACGGCCAATTGCGTGGTACCGGGCCTGATCGCCACGCAACGCGGCGGCGCCGCAGGCAATGCGGAACCGGCGCACCACGCTGAACGCAAGACCCTGCTCGGTCGGCGCGGCTTGCCGGAAGAGGTGGCAAGTGTCGTTGGTTTCCTGTGCAGCGACAAGGCGCGCTACCTGACGGGCCAGGTGATTCATGCCAACGGCGGCGCGTATCTAGGCAGCTAACGCAGCCCATGGGGCGTTGCGTAACAAACTAGCGCAAACGCCCCACGGCACAACGGCGATGATCGCAGCGGCTGCGGTGTTGATGCGCATGCCGCGCACGCCAATTCATAAACACACTACTATTGCGACGCACTTTGTGCGTGGCCTTTGCGCGAGCCTGCGGTGGTCGCTTGCGCGCGTGCGTAAGCCGATGTTAAGGCTGTCACGTTCGCATGGCGCTATCGGACGGTCATCCGGTGAACGTGCCAATTCGACTCGAATTCTGTTGTAGCCAATAACCAATAACGCGTAGTTCGATTGCGCCGATTCTGATTCGGCAGATGGTTCAATGTTGCCATCATTTATTAGGAACCCTTAGTTGAAAAGAAGATGACGGCTAGTCATGAGATTTGTTGTGATTTTCTTATGGCTGACTGTCTGATCAGACAGCATTATCAAGTGCCCGAATAGCGGCGTTAGTTGAAAAGATAATTTATGTGGCTTGTTCAATCTGCTTTATAAGTTCAGGAGGCCGAAGGCATGAATCGTAAAACGAAGAAAATAGTCTGTGCATTAGCATTCGGAGGAATTGGAGGAGCAGCGCATGCGCAAAGCAGCGTCACGCTATACGGACTGATCGATGCAGGTATCACCTATGTGAACCACACCGCTGCGGCGAACGGTCATAGCCATAGCCTGTTCAAGTTCGATGATGGTATCGATGGTGGAGACCGCTTCGGGCTCAAAGGCGTCGAAGATCTGGGGGGCGGCTATAAGGCGGTATTCACGCTGGAAAACGGTTTTGGTCTGAATGGCACGCTTAGCCAGGGCGGTGCGCTATTCGGGCGTCAGGCATTCGTCGGTGTGAGCAAGACTGGAGTGGGAACCTTCACGATGGGTCGTCAGTATCCTTTCGCACACGACTATCTGAACCGTTATTCAACCGGTGGCCTGACCGCGGGCGATGCCTATTTTTATCACATCAACACGCTCGATTTGCTGTCCTCGGTGCGGATCAACAACTCGGTGAAATTCGACAGCGTGCGCGTCTATGGTTTCAAAGTCGGCGCAATGTACGGATTCTCGAACCAGGCAGGCGAATTCGGTGGCTCGCAGGGCGTGAGCGGTGCGAACGGTTCGTCGCGCAGCTATAGCTTCGGTGTCGACTACAACCATGGTCCGTTCAGCATGGCGTTCGCGTATACGGACATCTCGTATCCGCTGCAGGCCGGACCGGCTCTGAAACTGACGCTAGCCAACGTGCCGGCGGTTGGCGCGCGCGATCTGCGTTCACTGGGCGTCGGTGCGAAGTATGAGTACGGACCGGCACTTGCCTATGCGCTGTGGACCAATACACGCCTCGAGAATCTCGATCACAGCGCGGCCATGCTGAACATTTACGAAGGCGGTGTGGTCTACAGGTTCGAGCCAATGCTCGCCGGCACCATCGGCTATACGCATACGCAACTCACCGACGCTGCGAATGGCACGTGGAATCAGATCAACAGCTCGGTCGAGTATCAACTGAGCAAGCGCACCACGGTCTACGTGCTCGCGGCGTATCAGAAGGCTGGAGGCTCGAACAAAGGCGTGCCGGTACAGGCGATGATCGGCAAGGCGACGAATTTCATCGGCAACTCGGGCAGCGATGCGCAGAGCCAGCTGGCGTTGCGCATCGGCATGCAGCATCGGTTCTAACCGGGCCAGGCAGCGGCGCATCGTCGATGCCATCGCGCAACGCGGTGATGAGGCCGCCGCCGAAGCAACGCGCGCGCATTTGACGCGCGCTAACGAGCTGTATCGAACCTTGAGTAAACAGTGACGGACGCACGGCGCGCGTGTGGCTCTCCACACGCGCCGCCTTGCAGCCGCGCTCGCTTCGCTTACTTCGCTGCCGTCGTTTCAACGGTTGCCGGCGCGTCGACTGCGCTGACCTTGGTCAGCACCGTTGCCGGCACGTGACGCGCTTCTTCCTGCGAAACCGCACCCACGAACTTCCACCCGGCCGGCATCTTCACGAACGTGAAGCCCGTCGGCTGATCGACGAATACAGCATAAGTTCTGGCGGCGTCATGCGACATGGTTTGTGCTTGCGACACGACCGGGCCGGCGAGTAACGCCGCGACAGCAACTGCAGACAGAATGGCTTTCATCTTTCACTCCTTGATTGGATAACAGGGCAGATCAGTCGCTCAAACCCGTGAAATCCGCTTGGTTCGAGCCAGCTATAGATGCACCGCCTATTTATGTAACGACCGGTACGGATTTAATCATTGACGACCGCTCCGCGTCCAGCTATTTTTGTCGAGATCGATACATAAATGAGTTGCTCAATCCGCAACAAGGGTGCGTATGTCAACGAATGAAGAAGGTGTCGGGCACCGGCCACGAGGCCGCCCGCGGGAATTCGACCGGGCGGCCGCCTTGCGGCGTGCGATGGAGGTCTTCTGGCAGAAGGGTTTCGACGCCTGTTCGATGGGCGATCTGAACGATGCGATGTCAATCAATTCGCCGAGCCTGTATGCGGCATTCGGCAGCAAGGAAACGCTGTTCCGCGAGTCCGTCGAACTGTATGTGCGGGAAGAGGGGGGCGCGGCTTTTCGCGAACTGCAGGCGCATGAATCGGCGCGCGACGCGTTGCGGGCGATGTTTCGCACCAGCGTTGCGCTGTTCACGGGGGCGCAAGCGCCGCGCGGCTGCATGATTTTTCTGAGCGGCATGAGCGTCAGCGCGGCTCACCCCGAGTTGCGCGAATTCTTGCGCAAACTCAGGAGAAACGTGGCGCAGGCCATCGCTGCGCGGCTTGCGCAGGCGAAAGCGCAAGGCGAACTGGACCCCGGCGCGGATACGAAAGCGCTGGCAAGTCTATGCGTTACCGTGTTCTCGGGCCTGTCTATCGAAGCCCTGGACGGCGTCAAGCGTGCCGCACTTAACGAGGCGATCGAGCAGTTTCTCGCGACATTGCCGTGGCGCGAACGTAAGAGCCCGGGCTTCAAACCATCCCTGTAAGGCCCACCCGATCCTCGTCGACAAGATTATTGACAATATTTCTGAACATCCGCCACACTGCGCCGTCAGACGATAAGCGCGCCCGCCCGGCGTAAGCACAACTATGCCGGCGGAGGGGGGCAAGCCGAAAGCCAATCGACGGCTTGCCCACCACGCGTTTCCGAACGGAACGAAGGAGACGAGCGGATGAGTCAGGGTCACGGCGGGCAGGGCGCTACCATTGCATGCACAGCGGCAGTGGCACAAACCACATCGCACTTGCACCTCATCGATGCCCGGGAGGCCCGATGAGCACGACAGTCCCCGAAGAAGACACGAGTCTCGCCGCGTTCTATCGCCAGATGACGTCGCCCGAGCGGCGCGCATTCTGGACCTGCTTCCTCGGCTGGGGCCTCGATTCGCTCGATTTCATGATCTACCCGCTGGTGATCGGCACCATCACCGCGCTGTGGCAGGTCGATGCAGGCATCGCGGGGTTTGCGGTGACCGTCACGCTACTGACTTCCGCGATCGGCGGCTGGCTGTCGGGTTATCTGGCGGACCGCATCGGCCGCGTGCGCACCTTGCAGCTGACGGTCGCATGGTTCTGCTTTTTCAGCCTCGTATGCGCGTTCGTGCAGAACTTCGACCAGTTGATGGCCGCGCGCGCGTTGCTCGGTTTCGGTTTCGGCGGCGAGTGGGCCGCTGGCGCGGTGCTGATCGGCGAGACGATCAGGCCGGCCTATCGCGGTCGCGCGGTCGGTTCGGTGCAGTCGGCGTGGGGCGTCGGTTGGGGCGCTGCGGTGCTGTTGCAGGCAGTGATGTTTTCGCTATTGCCAGCGCATCTCGCATGGCGCGCGATGTTTGCGGCCGGCGCGCTGCCGGCGCTGCTGCTGATCTACGCGCGCCGCCACGTGCACGAGCCGCGCATCGCCGAACGCGCGCGCGGCAAGGCCGAGCGTAGCGAATCCACACCTTCGTTGCTCGATATCTTCCGTGGCGCGAGCCTGCGTACTACGGTGCTCGGCTCGCTGTTCATGATGGGCTGCCAGGGTGGCTACTATGCAATCTCGACGTGGGTGCCGACGTTTCTAAAGACCGAACGGCATCTGAGCGTGATCAACTCGACCGGTTATCTGGGGTTTCTGATCGCGGGCAGCATTACCGGCTATCTGGCCGGTGCATGGATTTCCGACCGCTTCGGCCGCAAAACATTATTCGTATCGTTCTCGATCGTCGCGATCGTCGCGGTCCTGGTCTACACGCAGCTAGCGCTCAGCAATAGCGCGGTGCTGTGGCTCGGTTTTCCGCTCGGCCTGTTCTCGAGCGGTTATCTGTCCGGTGTCGGGCCATTTTTGACAGAGCTGTATCCGACCCGGATGCGCGGTTCGGGGCAGGGCTTTTGCTACAACTTCGGACGCGGCATGGGCGCACTGTTCCCGACTCTGGTCGGCTTGTTTTCGAAGCATTTCGGGCTGGCAAACGCGATTGCGATGTTCGCAGTGTTCGCTTATGCGCTGCTGTTGCTGAGCGTCACGGCCTTACCCGAAACACGCGGAGCAGAGCTGGACGAAGCTTGACCGAGGCTTGGGGACAGATGCACGCGCCGCGCGTCGCGGTGCGATGGAATAAATACGGCTATCAGGTGTTCCAAGGGTATCGGTGTATTCCCACCTCTATCTGACGAGCCGTCCTCACAATGAAACTCGCTGATCTCGCGACCCCTTCGTTCTTCGTAAATCCTTACCCAACCTATGAGACGCTTCGCGCCGAAGGCCCGCTGGTGCGCATTGGGCCGAACGCGCTGATCTCGGGGCACTACGACGTGGTCGACACGTTGTTGTCCGATCGTCGCGTAGGCAAGGACTACATGGCAAGCATCCGCATGCGCTACGGCGAAGCGGGCCCGAATATGCCGTTGTTCCAGGGTTTCTCCCGGATGTTCCTGCTGGTCAATCCGCCCGTGCATACGCGTTTGCGCAGCCTGATGATGAAAGTCTTCAGTGCGCGCCAGATCGAAAGCATGCGTGAAGTCGCGCACGCGACTGCGCAGCGCCTTATCGATGCATTCGAAAGCCGCGGCAGCGCCGACCTGACCGCTGAATTTGCGTTTCCGCTGCCGGTCGAAATCATCTGCCGCATGCTGGACGTACCTGTCGAACATGCGAATCGCGTGGGTGGCGCAGCAAGCCAGATCGCGAAGGTGTTGGAACCCGCGCCGCTGAACGCCGACGAACTGCAAAAGTGCAGCGATGCATACGCACTCCTCGAGCAGTATTTCGGCGAGGTGATCGAAGCGCGCCGCACGAAACCCGGCAGCGACCTGATTTCGATGCTGATCGCTGTCGAAGAAAACGGCGAAACGCTTTCTCATGACGAAATCGTATCGAACGTGATCCTGCTGTTTTTAGCCGGGCACGAAACGACGTCGAACATGATCGGCAACATGCTGATAGCGTTGCATCGCAATCCGGAGCAACTCGAACTGCTGAAAAGCGATCGCGCGCGCATTCCACGAACCGTGCTCGAATGCCTGCGCTACGACGGCTCCGTGCAGAACACGGTGCGCTCCGCACAGGAGGACGTCGAGGTGGCCGGCGTGCAGATTCCGCGCGGCACGGTGCTATTTCTGTCGCTGGGAGCCGCCAACCGCGATCCGGCTAAATTCACGGAGCCGGATCGCCTGAATATCGATCGCGACGAAGGGCGCGTACAGACCTTCGGCGCTGGCATCCACCATTGCCTCGGCTACCGGCTGGCATTGATCGAACTGGAAACCGCGCTCGGCGTGTTGCTCGAACGCCTGCCGGGGCTCAGGCTGACCGGGCTCGACCAGTTGAGCTGGAACAAACGCGGCAATCTGCGCGGTGTCGATGCGTTGACGGCGGCGTGGTAAGCGCGCTGCAGCAACAGTCGTAACGCGGGCGGAGCGCCACGCCACATGGACGCAGCAAGCTAAACCTGCTGCGCCGTGTACGCGGCGCGAGCCCGCGGCTTCAAGTCCGCTTCTTCACCGCGTCTCGTACATACGCGACAAAGCACTGTGTGACCGGGTCGTCGCGATCGGCGCGCCATGCGATGCCGACCTGCCACTGTGCCGCGTCGCCACCCAGCTTCAGCACGCGTGCATCGCGCAGCAGATATTGCGCGTGCGACGGCAAGAACGCCGCACCGACCCCCGCCGCAACCGACGCCAGCACCGACTGGATATCGTCGGTCTGCTGAATCACGTTTGGCACGAAGCCGCGCCTGCCGCACCACAGGTCGATCTGCGCGGCGAGCCCCGGCCCGCGGCTGCGCGCGAGCGTAATGAAGCCGGGATCGTTCAATTGCTGCAGGTCTGCCGGCAGGCGTTTCCAGCGCGCATGCTGAGGCACCGCCAACGCCAGCGCTTCGTTGACCACCGCGAACGAAGCCAGTGCGGGATCAGCCGGCAAACGCACGAAGCCGATATCGAGCTTGCCTGACATCAGGTGGCGCGTTTGCTCGGCGGACGACATATCGTTCAACGTCACGCCGACATTCGGATGCAGCCGCCGGAATGCGGCGATCAGCGGCGGCGCGAAGGTCAGCGTCGACAGCCCGAGACCCACCCGCAAGAAACCACGTTTACCGCTGCTTGCTTCGCGGGCGCGTGCGAGCACTGCGTCGGCGTCGCGCACGAGGCTCTGCGCATCCACGAGAAATGCCGCACCGAATGGCGTCAGCTCGGCGCCGTGGCGGCCGCGCTCGAACAGCCTGGCGCCGACATTTTCCTCGAGCGCCACGATCTGCTTGCTGAGTGCAGGCTGGCTGAGCGCCAGTGCGTCGGCGGCGCGGCCGAAGTGACGCAATTCGGCAACGGTCAAGAAAGCGCGAAGCAGGCGGATTTCCATTCTATTCAATTCCAGACAGTAATCGAACAGCTCGAATAATTCATTTTACTGATCGATCGCCAGGCGGTCCAATAGTGACTCGCTTCTTTGACTGGTGGGTTGAACGTCATGGGTTTGTCGCCTGTTTCAACGCTGCGAGTTGCGGCGGTTCCCTTTGACGCGCGCTGCGGCGACGCACCGCACAACGTCGCGCAGATTGTTGCCACACTCGAGCGGGCGGCCGCGTACGGCATCCGGCTCGCGGTCTTTCCGGAGGCCAGCGTCAGCGGTGTGAGCATCGGCGCACGGGAGCGCCGCGCGCAGCTCGACGTGCTTGCCGAGCCATTTGAAGGCGCTTCGATTGCCGCGGTGGCGCAAGCGGTGGAGCGCACCGGCGTAGCCGCCGGCATCGGCTGGCTCGAGCGCGGTATCGACGGACGCCTGTTCAACAGCTACGCGGTTTGTATGCCGGACGGCCGGCGCGTGCGCCATCGACAACTCGTGTCTGCCGGACATCGCAGCATTGCCGGCGGAGCAACGTTTACCGTTTTCGACACGGGTTGGGGCATTCACGCCGGTATTCTGGTCGGCGCTGACAATCATGCAAGCGAGAATGCGCGGATGACGGCACTGATGGGCGCGAACCTGCTGATTGCACCGTATCGTGCCAATCGGGTCACACAGGCGAAGGCGAGCGGTGGCGCAGACACGCGACAACTGCTCAGTCGCACGTGGCCGGGGCGAGCGCTGGACAACGGCACGTTTGTGGTTTTCAGCGACGGCGGCGATGATGAAGCAGATGGCGCGCAGCCGCGCGGCATGGCGATGATCGTCGATCCGCACGGCCGTCTGCTCGCTGATAACGGCCAGTCTGCTTACGCCGGTACTAGCGCGGACGCGCCGTTCGTATGCGCAGAACTCGATCTCGCGCTGGCACGCGAAAACATTGGCCGGCACTGGCGCGCTACGCGACGGCCTGCGTTATATCGCGGCCTCGCGGATGCAGCGGCGGAAGTCGTCGCGCCACCCGAACGGCGAGCGGTGACATCGCGAGGTTCGCTTGCGCTCAGCGTTGCTGTCGTGCGCCGCACGCCACCGGTAGCGTGAATTCACACGAGACGCATGTATGAGCGGTAACGGCCGCGCAGTACGGTATCGTCAATGTGCAGCGCCTGTGTGCGCCGCAGCAGCAGCAACACCTCACCCCGCATACCATCAAGCCTCGCCACCTTTGCTGCTGAGCGCATTCAACTGCTCAAGCACTGCGTGCGGCAGTTCGAGTTGTGCAGCTGCGAGGTTCTCACGCAGATGCACGAGCGACGACGTGCCCGGAATCAGCAGGATATTCGGCGCGCGATACAGCAACCACGCGAGCGCCACCTGCATCGGCGTCGCGCCAAGCGTAGCAGCGATGCCCGACAGCGTGTCCGACTGGATCGGCGTGAAGCCGCCGAGCGGAAAAAACGGCACATATGCGATGCCTTGTGCCGCGAGTTCATCGATCAATGCATCGTCGTCGCGCTGCACGACGTTGTACAGATTCTGCACGCAAACGATGGGCACAATGCTGCGCGCCTCGGCCACCTGCGCCGACGTCACATTGCTTAGACCGATATGGCGCACGAGCCCTTTATGCCGCAGTTCGGCCAGTGCCGCGACCTGCTTTTCGATCGACCCTTCCGCGGGCGTATGCACGTTGCCGAAAATCCGCACGTTGACGATATCGAGCACGTCGACGCCGAGATTGCGCAGATTGTCGTGCACACCGCGTTCGAGGTCGCGTGGTTCGAGCGCGGGCAGCCACGCGGCGTCGTCGCCGCGAAACGCACCCAGCTTGGTGACGATCGTCAGATTGCCCGGATACGGCGCGAGCGCCTCGCGAATCAACTGGTTCGTCACGTGCGGCCCATAGAAATCGCTGGTATCGATATGGTCGACGCCTGCTTCGAGCGCCGCGCGCAGCACCGCGACGGCGGCCTGCGCATCCTTCGGCGGCCCGAACACGTTGGGGCCGGCAAGCTGCATCGCGCCGTAGCCCATACGGTTTACCTGCCGTGCGGCCATTTCGAACGTGGCAGCGGGTTTGAAGTTCGGCATTGCGTTCTCCTTGATAAGATTCGAACGCCAGTATGGGCTGTCGCGAGTTGTTAGATAATCCCATCCAGTTTGTACGGGCTGTTCAAAAAGGTGAACAATGGCGATGGAAATGAACGACCTGGCTGCGTTCGTCGCGGTGGCGCGTGCGGCCGGCTTTCGCGATGCCGCGCGCATCGGCGGCGTATCTCCAGCAAGCCTGAGCACGGCGGTGCGACGTCTTGAAGCGAAGCTCGGCATGCGTCTGCTGAACCGCACCACGCGCAGCGTCGCGCCGACCGAAGCGGGGCAGCGCCTGCTGGAACGGCTAACGCCGCTCTTCAGCGAAATGGAGGCGGCGCTGGACGTACTGAACGTGTACCGCGACAAACCGGCAGGCACGCTCAGGCTGAACGTGCCTGCGGGCATCGGGCGCATCGTGCTGCCGCCTATCCTTGCGCAGTTTCTCCACACGTACCCGGAGATTCGCGTCGAGGTAATCGTGGAGGATGGCTTCGTCGATCTGCTGGCGGCCGGCTGCGATGCGGGTATCCGCTACGACGAACGGCTTGCGCAGGACATGATCGCGGTGCCGATCGGCCCACGTGTGCAGCGTTTTGCGACCGCCGCGGCCCCCGCATACCTGGAGGCACGCGGCAGGCCGCGTCATCCGCGCGATCTGCTGAAACACGCGTGTCTGCGCGGCCAGTTTTCCGGTGGCGCGACACCGACATGGGATTTCGAACGCAATGGCGAGGTGGTCCGCGTCGATCCTTCCGGGCCGCTGCTGGTGCGCCCGGGCGCCGCCATCGATCTGGCGATCGCCACCGCAGTGGCAGGGCTCGGCGTGATCCACCTATACGAAGAGGCGTTGCGCCCGCATCTGGACAGCGGCGCGCTCGAACCGCTCCTGAAGCCGTGGTGGCAGCGCTTTTCCGGGCCTTTTCTGTACTATCCGGGGCGGCGCCACGTACCAGCGCCGCTGCGCGCGTTCATCGATTTCCTGAAAGTGAACGAGGCGCCGCGCAAGTGAAAACCGGTGCCTAAGTCGCCTGGCTCGCGACGACGTTCACTGCAATCGCATTCGCGGCAACCGTCACCACCTGTGAGCTGGCGATCGCATTGGCCACGGCCGGCACCTGGCCGCCGACGATCGGATTGACCTTCCGGAACGTGGCGCTCAACTGGCCGCTGGTCAGCGAGACGACGGTGTAGCCTTGCGCGTCGGTATCCGTATAGGCAAGCCACGGGTTGTTCGATTTCAGCAGGTCGTCAGGCGACGCGAGCGTTCCGGCCGAAAACAGCGGATTCAGCCAGGGCTGCGTCGCGACGTTGCTGTTCAGGATCGCTTCATAGTTGTGGAATAGCGATTCACTTGAAATACCGGCCGTCGCAAGATCGATCATCACGGGCTGCGGCGTCGTGGCATCGAAATCGTCCATCACGGTACCGGCAACGAACGCGTTGAGATTGCCGCTCAACGCAACCACATTGCTGATCGCACCGTTCGCGAGAAACTGCATCAGGTTCTTGCGCTCGGCGTTGTAGCCGTCCCATTGGTCCGCGCTCATCAGCAGCATTGTCATGGCCGAATAGGGCGGCAGCATCTGGTTCAGTCCGGCCACCGTCGCGGCGATGTCCGCAGCGGAAAAGCCCGCTTGCTTGCCGAAGGCGGTCAACCGCGTGAACGGTGCGGGTATCAGGTTTTGCGCGACCGCATCGGACAGATCGCCTTGCATGAAGCTGCGCAGCGTCGCCTCGAACGGCGGTAGTGCGGCGGACGTGCTGACCACAGCCTGTGTAAGCGCATTGACAACCTCATTGAAGCCGTCGACCTGCATGCGCAGCAGCGGCACTTCATTGCCCCACAGTTTCCACACGGTTTTGGCGCCGCTCATCTGCTGTTGCCACCACTGCCGCTGCGTGTCGCCGAGCATCGATACGGGCGTCAGCGCATTGCCGGCGGTGGCGAGGCGCGCCTGCTCAGCATTGTCCACCGCACTTTTGGCAACCACATAGCGGCTGCCGATTGCGCTGTCCGCGGTTTGCGCGACTTCGTGGTCGGCACGGTACAGGCGCTCGTCCGTCATCACAAGGGTAGCCAGATCGCCGAACGAGAAGGCGCGATAGATCTGGATATTCTGGAACGATGGGTCGCTTGTCGACAGCGACACGTCGGCGGGCATGAATTCGAACCACGCCTGATTCGCGTTGCGCCGGCGCGCGGTCTGCGGTGTGGAATCGTCGGCCGTGTAGGTCGAGTGGTCTTGCCATGCGTCGTTGGAGAATTCATGATCGCCCCACGTCGCGATCATCGGCCACCTCGCATGCACACGTTGCAGCCGCGGGTCGGAACGATAGGTCTTGTAGAGCATCCGGTAGTCGTCCACCGAGCTTGCGTAGATCGATCCGTCGGCCAGCTTTGCGCCTTGCGGCAGCACGAAGCTGCCATGCGCCGGATCGCGTGCCGGCGTAATCGACGTGGGACGATTGATCTGCTCGTACACGTAGTTGCCCACGTGCATGACAAAGTCGAGCTCTTCGCTTTGCATCGCGTCAAACGCAGCCCAATGATTGACGCTCCAGTCCTGAGCGCAGATCACCGCGAAGCGCAGTTGCGTGAGCGCCTGGCCCGCGGCCGGCGTGGTCCATGTGCGACCGGTCGTACTGACGACCGAGCCGGCGCTGAAGCGGTAATAGTAGACGGTGCCCGCGTTCAGGTTGGTCACCTTGTGGCGCAATGTGTAGTCCCATTGAGCTTCGGCATTGACATGGGTGTCAAGCACCACCGAGGTGAAATCCGCGTCGAGCGCGACCTGCAGCGCGACGTTGATCGGCGCTTCGCCATCGCCGCCGTCCACGCGTGTCCATAGCACGACGCTGTCCGCCTTCGGATCGCCGGAGGCGACGCCTAGCGAAAAGGCATTGGGCATGCTGCTCGCGGTGGATGCGCCGCTACTCGCGCCACTGTTGCTGTTGTCTCCGCCGCACGCGCTAAGCACGGTCGAGCTGGCAACCGAGACAGTCATCAGGCTGCTCCACTTGAGGAAATGGCGGCGGTCCATGATCGGCTATTCCAGATTAAATGAGGATTAGAAAATTGCCGCGAGCGAGCGCAAACGGCATTGAGACAGGTGCGGAATTACTGCATTTTAAGGTGTCAGGTGAATGACAAGATCGATTGAATGAATGGCCTATTGGTTCGCAAAATAAATTAAAAGGAATTGGAAATTCAAAATGCGTGAGCTTCCTATGAAAAGAACAAACGGATCATTCATAAAGCTATAAATACTTCGTCACGTAAATGAAATTCAGTGTCACTAAGATGGCCGCCTCATTGGCCTCTATGCAAGGCTGAATTCGCTAAAAAGGCGTAAAAAATCTGCCTGATTGCTTGACGGAACCACACCAATGTCGAAACCAATGACCATTTGTCTTTGCAGCGAGCCGGCACCTGATCGTGCGGTATGCATACGCATGTCGCCATACTGCCTCAATGGAGCAGCGCAATGAATCCGCTAAAGAGCTATGTGCTTTCCGCCAGTGTGCTACTCGCGGTCGCCGCCTGCGGCAATTCGGACAATGGCGGTGCGCCGGCATCCACCGGCAGCGCTAGCGGCACGAGCGGCGCCAGCGGCTTGAGCCTGTCGCAAACGGACAAGCAGTTCACGCTCAGCGATGGCGCGACGACCCTGACGCTCGATCGCGGCGACTGGCATGCGCGCTGGGGCACCACAGGCGGCAGCATGCTGTTCGAAGACGCGCCGGCTGCGGCGTCCGGCGCGCAAACACAACTGGTCAATCCCGATTACGCGCGTTTCAACGATCTGCAGAACGGCATCGATCAGGCGTACCCGGGGTTGCCGCAAGTCAGCTACCAGCCGCTTGCGTACCTGAATGGTGCGCAGTGGCATTACGCAACGGGCGTCAGCGCCGTGCAGGTGGCGGGCAATGTTGCAACCGTGTCGGTCAACACCGATGATGGCCTCGGCGCAACCTTGACCCTGACCTATGCAACCGACGGCTCGGTGAGGCTGCACTACGCGCCGGCCGCAGCCAACGTGACGGCTGTGTCGACTGCATGGACCAGCGCGAGCGGGCAGGCCTGGCTCGGCGGCGGCCAGCGTTTTTCGTCGGTGAATCTGCGCGGCACCGCGTTACCGCTGTGGATCAGCCATGGTCCGGATTCGAACCGGCAGACATCGACCAACGAAATCGCTGCGTCATTCTTCTGGTCGCCGTCCGGCTCGGGCGCCGCAATCGATTCCGACGCCCGCGGCGAAATCGTGTTTGCGAAGAGCGACGAACGGTCCGACGCGGTACGCGCGACGATCGAGAACAACGCACTCGACATCGTCTATTACCGCGGCACGCCTGCGCAGATCCTGTCGGCATACACGGCGCGCGTCGGCCGGCCGCAATGGACCCCACCCAGCTGGATGTGGCGCCCGATGGTCTGGCAGGACGGCGACACGAGCACCGATTCGGTCAACCAGCTGGTCGATGGCATGCAAAGCCGCAACATTCCGCTTGGTGCGGTGTGGCTCGACAATCCGTGGGACGCGGGGCAGGGCAGTTTCAATTTCGATCCGACGCGCTTTGCCGATCCAGACGCGATGATCCAGCAACTGCACGCAAAGAACATACGCCTGATGGTGTGGCTATCGTCGTATTACAACGGCACCTTTGCCACCGATGCGCAGGCGAAGGGCTGGATCATCACCGGCACCCGGCCTGACAACAACGAGGCAACCTATTACCCGCCGCGAGGCCTCGACATCCACGTCGACTTCACCAATCCGGATGCATATGCATCGTGGCGTGACGGCTTGCGCGCGTTGATCCGGCGCGGTGTGGACGGCGTCAAGGTCGATCGCGGCGAAGAGGACCTGTCCGATACTTCGGTGTGGCACAACGGCTTGCCGAACCGGCTCAACCACAACGCGTACATCGACGCATACCATCACGCGATTTTCGATGCATTCAAGGCGGAGCGTCCGACCGGCGACTTTACAATTCTCGCGCGTGGCGGCTGGAACGGCTCGATGCGCTGGGCCGGCCATTGGGAAGCGGACAACCAGAGCGAGCCCGGCGACGATGGCCTGACGCAGGCGCTGCGCGGACTTGAATCGCAGGCCATGAGCGGCTTTTCGTTTACCGGCGGCGACATTGGCGGCTATGCGGGCGGCCGTCAGAACACGGGCGCGGCAGGCGAGAGCAATCCGTTGCTGACGCCGACTGAAGGCACCTATATCCGCTGGACCGAACTGGGTGCGCTGTCGCCGGTGATGCAAACGCCGGTGGCGCCATGGTGGGTCAGCGAAAATGCGGTGACGGTGTATCGGCGCTATGCGACGCTGCACGATCGTCTCGTGCCGTACATTGCGGCAGCGGCGCAGCAGAACATCAGCGACGGTACGCCGATTGTGCGGCCGCTGCCGTTCGCTTACCCGAACGATGCATCGGCGGTGGCAGCCGACGACGAATATCTGTTCGGGCCGGATCTGCTGGTTGCGCCTGCAACTTCGGTGCTGACTACACTCGGCATCGGCGCGCGGCAGGTCTATTTGCCGGCGGGCACATGGCACGACTTCTGGACCGGGCAAACGCTGACCGGACCCCAGACGCTGAACATCGTGCCCGATATGGACAAGATTCCGCTCTACGTGCGTGATGGCGCGACCTTGCCGACCGGTGTATCGGCGGCTGAACTGCCTTAAAGAAAGTCGTACGGGCAGCGGGCAGCGTGCGCTGCCCGTTGTCGATCGTACTTCAGGCGTGCACGCCGGTGTACTGGCTGACGATCTCGAGATCGCCCAGATGCTCGCGTGGAATTTCATCGCCGATCTGCCCGCGCCGGATCACCAGTACGCGCTGCGATACAGCCGCGATGAAGTCGAGATTCTGTTCGACCAGCACGATCGTGAGCCCTTTGCTGTCGCGCAGCGTGGCCAGCGTCTCGGCGATTTCCTCGATGATCGACGGTTGAATACCCTCGGTGGGCTCGTCGAGCAGCAGCAAGACGGGGTCGCCCGCCAGCGCGCGTGCTAGTGCGAGCAGCTGCTGTTCGCCGCCCGACAGCGAGCCGCCAGGCCGTTCGAGCAGCGGCTTGAGACGCGGAAAATCGTCGAGCAATGCTTCCAATGCGTGTTCTGGCTTACGGCCGGTCTTTACCAGGCCGAGGCGCAAGTTGTCGTACGCGCTCAAGGTTGGAAAGATCTCGCGTCCTTGCGGCACATAGGCAATGCCGCGCCGAGCCCGCGTATGCGGCGCGGCGCGTGTGATGTCCTCGCCGTTGAAGCGGATCGAGCCGGCGCTACTCGGCAGCGCGCCAATCAACGTGCGCAGCAAGGTCGTTTTGCCCATGCCGTTGTGGCCGAGAATGCCGAGCGACTCGCCGCTGCCGAGCGCGAGCGAGATGTCGTACAGCACGGGAATCGAACCGTAGCCGGCACACAGGCCGTTTACTTCGAGCATCGCAAACCCCTCGTCAATGCGGCTTTTTGCCCAGATAGATCTGCTGCACCAGCGGATCGCTCATGATGCGCTCGGGCGTACCCTCGCGAATCACCGCGCCCTGATGCAACACCGTGACGGTCTTTGCGATCTTGCGGATAAAGCTCATGTCATGCTCGACCACCACCAGCGCATGGCGCCGGTTGATCTCCAGAATGAGCTCGGCGGTGCGGGCAACTTCCGCGTCGCTCATGCCGGCTGCGGGTTCGTCGAGCAGAATCAGCGGCGGGTCTGCGGCAATCACTACTGCCAGTTCGACCCATTGCCGCTGCCCGTGCGCAAGCAGACCAACCAGCGCCTCACGATATGCACTCATGCCGACCCGCTCGAGCACTTCACGCGTGATGCGTTCGGTTTGCGTCGGCGTATTGATGCGCCGCGCCGCAAGCCAGACGTTCTCCCATACCGACAAGCCGTTGAACAGGCTCGGCACCTGCGTCTTGATGCCGATACCCAGGCGCGCCGGCTCGTGCGGCTGCATGCCGGCGATGTCTTTGCCACGAAATAGAATCTGTCCCGACGTGGGATGTACCTGGCCGGTCAGCAGTTTGAAGAACGTGCTTTTCCCCGCACCGTTTGGCCCGATCACGCAGCGCAATTCGGCTTCGGCTAGCGTGAAGTTGACGTCACGCGTCGCGTGCACGCCGCCGAAGCGCACGTTCAGATCGCGTGTTTCGAGTAGCGGTGTGGTCATTACGCGGCCTCCTTGCGCGAGCTGTCGGGTGCGGATCGACTGGCCCCCGGTTCCGCGGCAGGCGCTGCGCTGTGGGCACGTTGCACTGCCGTTTCATTCGATGCAGCCAGGCTGCCGCGGCCACCTCTGCGCAGCGCTTTTAACAGCCGCACACCGAGTTGCCCCACGCTCGGCACAATGCCCTTCGGCACCATCAGCACGAACACAACGAGAATCGCACCCAGCACGAGATTCGAGTTGATCGCCTGCTGCGTGCCGATTTGCGTGGTCAGCCATTGAATCGCGATGGAGCCGACAATCGGGCCGACCAGCGTGCCGAGCCCGCCGACGATCACCCAGATAATGATCTGCGCGGACTGCGCGAGGCCGAATATGGTCGGACTCGTAAACGCACCCCAGTTTGCGAACAGGCAGCCGGCCAGCCCGGCGATGCCGGCTGCGAGCACGAACGCAAACAGCTTGTAGGCACGCGAGTCGTAGCCGAGAAGCGCGACGCGCTGCTCGTTTTCCTTGCACGCGACGATCACGCGGCCAAGCTTCACCGCGAGCAGCGCACGCAGCAGCAGATAAACCACCAGCAGCGCGCCCACAGTCAGCTCGAACATGCCACGCGGTCCGATCACATCGTCGACATTGCCGGGCATATTGAGTGGCGCGATGTTGGGAATGCCGTTGAATCCGCCGAGCGGCGCATGGCCGATCTTCCATTCGGGGCCAGCCGTCGAGTTGACGACGTTAAACAGAATCAGGGTGACGGTCAGCGTAATCACGCCCATGTACACGTCGGACAGCCGGCCGTAGAAGATCAGATAGCCGAGCACGGCCGCGAATGCGGCGGGCAGCACGATGGAAAGAAGCAGCGGCACGGTGCTGTCGCCGAGATTGGTGACCGCGATGGCATACGTATAGGCGCCCAGCCCAAAAAACGCCGACTGCCCGAAGCACAGAATGCCGCCGAAACCCCACACGAAGCCGAGGCTCACCGCTAGCAACGCCATCACCGCATAGACGGTGGCCTGCACCAACGCGAAGTCGTCGAGCGCATAAGGCAGGCCTGCAAGCAGCAGAATACCGATCACGAGCGTGAGTGCTGCGCTTTTCCACGAATGCGCAAAACGTTCCAGCGCGCCCGGCACGGGTATCGACGTACGTTGCTCGGGAAGCGGCGTGCTCATAATGCACCTTTAAAGAAGCGGCCGGTAATGCCCTGCGGCAGCAAACGCAGCATCACGATCGCACCGGCCAGCAACGCGACTTCGCCGAATACCGGCGTCATCGCGAAGGTCGCGACCTGGCTGATTGCGCCGAATAGCGCAGACGAACTGATCAGCCCCGCGACGATCGCGGGCCCGCCGCCGATCACGGTGATAAACGCCTTCGCGACGAACGCGCCACCCATGGTCGGCACGACGCCGGTCATCGGCGCGAGCAGTGCGCCGGCCAATCCGGAAAGCCCTGCGCCGAGCGCGAAGGTGGCCGAGTAGACAAGACTTGGATTGATGCCGAGCGCGTCGGCCATTTGCGGGTTCTGCATCGTGCCGCGCGCGATCAGGCCGAGGGACGTGTGCAACAGCACCCAACGCAGCGCGACGGCCAGCACGATCGCAATGACGATGATCACGAGCGTGTAGCTGCTGACCGAATACGCACCTACCGTGAAGTTGCCGAGCGGCGCCGAGATACCGGCGGTGGTATTGCCCATCACCGACGTGACGATGCCGATCAGCAGCAGCGAAAGGCCCCACGTCGCGAGCATCGTGTCGATCATGCGGCCGTACAGGCGGCGAATGAATACGCGCTCGAGCAGCACACCGATCGCAGCGACCGACAGCGGCGCGACGATCAGCATCGCCACCCACAGGTTGATGCCGACCCTGACGGACTCGATCGCCGCATAGGCGCCCAGCATCATGAATTCGCCATGCGCGAGGTTGATCACTTTCATCATGCCGAACACCACCGCGAGCCCGGCCGATACCACAACCAGACTGGCAATCGCATACAGCACCTGAATCAGCACAATGACAGCAAGGTCCATCTACCGCTCCTTGTCACGTTGATTGCACGCGCAACCGTTGCGTTAAAGCTTGATCACATACTGCTGGTTGTCGCGCGGATTCTTGATCAGGTTGCACACCGCACTGGTGTCGCTCGGCGGTTGCGCATCGAAGGTCTGCACGATGTTCAGCTTGTGATTGCGCACTTCCGCAATGCTGACGTTGAGCACGCAATGATGCGTGGCGGCATCCACGGCGACCTTGCCGCTCGGCGCATCGATGCTGATGCCCGATTCGAGCGCGTCGATCACTTTGGTCCGGTCGAGCGTGCCGGCTTTCTTTACCGCGGTGGCCCACAGGTTGAAGCCCTGATACGTGCCCATCGCCAGTTCGGTGATGTTCGGATAGTCGGCACCGAAGCGTTTGTGAAAGCGGTCCTTGAAGGCCTTGTTGGTGGGATTGTCGAGATTTTCGAAGTAGTTGTACGACACCAGGAAGCCGTCGCATTCGTCGGGCGACAGCACGATCTGTTCGTTGCCGCCGGCAAACGTGGTTGATGCAAGCGGGATTTTCTTGTGCAGACCGGCTGCAGCCCATTGCCGGTAGAACGACATATGCGAGCCGCCGACCAGCGCGGACACCAGCATGTCCGGTTTGGCCGCTTCGATCTTCGAGATCGTCGAACCGAAGTTGGTCACGTCGAGCGGGAAGAAATCGATCGATGCGATCGAGCCGCCGTTTTCCTGCACGAACTTCTTCACCCATTGCGATGTGATTTGCCCGTAGTTATAGTCTGCGGCGACCACGTAAACCTTTTTGCCCCACTTCTTCATCGCATACGGAATCAACTTGGCCACGGTTTGCCCGGGCGTCACGCCAGTACAGAACGTATCGCGGTCGCACACGCCGCCTTCATACTGCGTGTTGTAGAAGTACAGCGTGCGATACCGGTCGAGCACCGGGCGCATCACTTCACGCGACGCCGACGTGATGCCGCCGTGCACCACCGCTACCTTGTCTTTCAGCGCGGCCTGCTGCGCAAACTGCGTGTACAGCTGCATGCTCGATTGCGGATCGTAGTTCAACAGGCGCAGCTTCTTGCCGAGCAGGCCGCCTTGCGCGTTCCATTCCTCGACCGCGAGCGTCATGCAGTCGGTCATCGGCTTGCCGTAGATGTCGAGACCACCCGACATGTCGATGATGCTGCCGACCAGAATCTCGTCAGCTGCTGCGGCGGCAAACGGAAGCGTGCCGGCCGAGCCGGCGGCAAGCGTGATAGCGGACGTCTTGATGAACGAACGGCGATCCATAGAAAGGTTCCGGTGTGGACACAACGATTGATTGAGTGAGCGGAGCAGGCAAGCCGGCGGCGGAAACAGATGTCCAGCGAGGCGCGTCACCCAAGACGCGCCGTACGGATTTCAGAGCGTGGTCCAGTCGACCGACTGTTCGAACGCGTAGGCAGCGCGATAAATGGTCGCTTCGTCCCAATGCTTGCCGACCAGCATCATGCCGACCGGCAGGCCGTCGACGTTGCCGCACGGCACGCTCATCGCCGGATGACCGGTGAGGTCGAACGGGCAGGCGTTGGGCAGCATTTCAAAGGCGCGCCCGATCACTTCCTCGAGCGGCGCGCCGGGCTTCGGCAGCGGCGTAGCGGTAAGCGGCAGCGTGGGCATCAGCAGCAGGTCGTAATCGGCGAACGCGGCTTCGTATGCGTGGCAAAGCTCGCGCGACAGGTTTTGTGCCTTGCCGTAGTAACGGCCGCGGTAATGCTTGATGAAATATTCGCCAAGCATCATCGTGATCTTCAGCGTCTCGGACAATTCGTCCGCGCGCTCGCGCCAGCCCGCGTGATAGTCGATCATGCCGGTCACGTACAGGCCTTTCCAGTTGAAGCCGTGGCCGTTGTCTTTCATCATCTGCTGCGTCGCGCCTTCAGCGGCGATCGGCAACCAGATCGCCGCGCCGTGGCGATGCATCGGAATCGACACATTGCTGACTTTTGCGCCGAGTGCGGCGAGGCGGTCGGCGGCTTCACGCACTTTCGCGTCGGATGCTTCGAGCGATTGCGGCCAGCCGAAGCCTTCGGACAACACGCCAATTCTCAGGCCACGCGCGCCTTCCTTCATCAACTGGCTGTATGGCTTGGCGGATTGCCCCGCAGATTGGCGCGGATCGAGCCCATCGGGGCCGGCCAGCACTTCGAGCATCAACGCGTTGTCGCTTACATTTGCCGTCATCGGTCCGGTGTGGTCGAGGGTCAGCTCGATCGGCATGACGCCTGTGTACGGCACCAGCCCGTGCGTCGCCTTCATGCCATAGACGCCGCAATACGATGCGGGCATGCGGATCGAACCGCCTTGGTCGCCGCCGATGGCGAGATCCACTTCGCCGGCTGCGATCAGCGCCGCGCTGCCCGACGACGAGCCGCCTGCGGAATAGCCCATACGCCGTGGGTTATGCACCGGTGCGGGTGCACTGGTGTGCGAGCCGCCGGAGAAGCAGAAGTATTCGCAGGTCGCCTTGCCGAGGATCGTTGCGCCCGCATCGAGCAGACGCGTGACGATCGTCGCGTCGACATCTGGCACGTAGCCTTCGAGCGTCGATGCGCCGTTCATCATCGGCACGCCGGCGAGGCACACGTTGTCTTTCAGTGCGACCGTCTTGCCGGCCAGCTTGCCCGACGCTGCGCCTTTGATTTCGGTTTTCACGTACCACGCGTTGTAGCGGTTTTCTTCACCAGTCGGGCGGTAGCCGGGAGTTCTCGGATAGGTGACGCGCGGCACGTAGTCCGGCATCGCATCGATCAGGTCGTACGCATCGAAATTCGGTTGCAGCAGCTGCAGATAGCTCGTGAGTTCCGCTTCCGATAGATGCATGCCGAAACTCGAAGCGATTTCATTAAGCTGGGCGGACGTGGGACGTCTTACTGCCATGGCTGCTCCTCACTCGATCGAATATGGACCAGACCAGCCGGTACGGCAGAGCCGGCAAGCTGGCGGGCGGGGTCGTCCGGCTGGCGGCGCCCCGATCTGCGAGCCATGGTATGAACACATATTTTCCGCGTCAACAAAATATTTTCCAAGGAAAGTAAATTGCTGAGCGATGCAGAGCAGGTTCAGATGGGCGTCAACACCTGAAACCGATGGCCTTCTGCGCGCGCCAGATGGATCGGCACGTGATTCACGCGGCCGCCCGCATACAGCGCACCACGTGCGCTGCGATACAGCAGTGGCGCAGTGCCGAGTTGCGCGAGTCCGGCACCCCGTGGGAGACGCCGCTGCCGCGCGTCGTCGAGCAGCGCGGCAAGAAAGTGGATGCCTTCATAGGTGGATTGGCCGAACGTATCGAGCGTCGGCGCGCGAGCGCCGAAATGGCTGTGATAGCGTTCCTTGAAGGCGAGATTCGCGTCGGATTCGAGCGAGGCGAAATAGCCCGAGGCGACGTAGAGGCCGGTCGTATGAGGTGCGCCGATTCCCAACAATTCGTTTTCACCGAGTGCGCAGGAAAGGCGTAGCGCATGGCTCGCGAGCCCTGCGTTGCCGAACGCGCGATTGAAGTCGACGGTATCCTGACCGATCAGCGACACCAGCACCGCGTCGATTCGCTTGGCGCGGATGACATCGAGCACATGGCCATAATCGTTGCTGCCGAACGGCACATAGATATCGTCGAG
>Ga0105248_10001759_pt1 | contig 24104 bp, 20 predicted proteins | sample KBSS34metaG_FD_81524 | JGI IMG/M metagenome (GOLD analysis project Ga0105248, IMG submission 81524) | Switchgrass rhizosphere microbial communities from Kellogg Biological Station, Michigan, USA - KBS S3-4 metaG | ecosystem: Host-associated > Plants > Roots > Rhizosphere > Soil | place... | reverse complement strand
CCTGCAGTCGGTCGAAGGCCCGGTCGCCAAGATCGTCGCAGTGATCATCATCATCGTGACCGGCCTGACGCTTGCGTTTGGCGAGACAGCGGGCGGACTCCGCCGGCTCATCCAGATCATCTTCGGTCTGTCGATCGCGTTCGCAGCGTCGAGCTTCTTCCTCTCGTTCTTCAGCTTCGGCGGCGGGGCGCTGATCTCGTGATGGGAACCGGCAGCCACATCGAGGGCTTCGAGGTGCCGATCCACGCGAGCCTTGGTTCGCCGATCCTGCTCGGCGGCGCGCCACGCGGCCTGGCGATCGTCAACGGCACCATCGCCGCCGCGGTCGGGCTTGGCTTGCAACAATGGATTCCCGGACTCGTACTTTGGGCGCTCGGCCACAGCCTCGCGGTCTTCGCCGCGCGTCGCGATCCCGACTTCCTGCCCATCGTGATCCGACACTTGCGTCAGAAGGGCTATCTCTCGTGCTGAGCCTCGCTGAATATCGCCCTAAGGCCGACCGGCTTGCTGATCATTTACCCTGGGCGGCGCTGGTCGCCCCCGGCGTCGTGCTCAACAAGGACGGCAGCTTCCAACGTACGCTGCGCTTTCGCGGGCCTGACCTCGAGTCGGCGACCGAGGCCGAGTTGGTCTCGGCGTGCGCGAGGGCGAACAACGTGCTCAAGCGCTTCGGCAGCGGCTGGGCGCTGTTCTTCGATGCCGAACGGCGCGGGGCGGCAGCTTATCCCGAAAGCAGCTTTCCCGACGCGGCGAGCTGGCTGGTCGATCGGGAACGCCGTGCCGCATTTCTGGCGGAGGGCGAGCATTTCGAGAGCCGCTATCACCTGACTTTAGTCTGGTTGCCGTCGGCAGACGCGACCGACGCCGCCGGACGGTCGCTGGTCGAACGTCCGGGTGTGGACCGCGGCCGGGACTGGCGCGCCGCGCTCGGACAATTCGTGGCCGAGACGGATCGTGCGCTCGACCTGTTCACCAGTTTCATGCCGGAAGTGCGCGCGCTCGACGATTCCGAAACGCTCAGCTTTCTTCACGCCGCCATATCCGGCGACCGCCACCCGCTCGCCGTGCCCGAAACGCCAATGTATCTGGACGGAGTGCTCGCCGACACTGCGCTGATCGGCGGGCTCGAGCCGATGCTCGGCGAACGGCATTTGCGCACGTTGACCATCTTGGGCTTCCCGAACCTCAGCCGCCCCGGAATCCTTGACGCGCTCAATCACCAGGATTTCGCCTATCGCTGGGTGACGCGCTTCCTGCCGCTCGACAAGTCGGATGCGGTCAAGGTGCTGACCAAGCTGCGCCGCCAGTGGTTCAACAAGCGCAAGTCGGTCACCGCGATGCTGCGCGAGGTGATGTACAATCAGCCGGCCCAACTGACCGACAGCGACGCCGACAACAAAGTCGCGGACGCCGACCAGGCGCTGCAGGAGCTTGGCGGCGATCACGTCGCGTTTGGCTATTTGACCGCAACCGTCACCGTCGCCGACACCGATCGCGGCAGGGTGGAGGACAAGGTCCGGGCAATCGAGCGGATCGTGAACGGACTCGGCTTCACTTGCGTTCGCGAGAGCGTCAATGCCGTCGAGGCTTGGTTGTCATCGCTTCCAGGTCAGGTCTACGCCAATGTCCGGCAGCCGCTGGTTCATACGCTCAACCTCGCGCATTTGATGCCGCTGTCGAGCGTCTGGGCCGGCCCGCAGCGAAATATTCATCTCGACGGCCCACCGCTGCTGTTCGCCAACACCGCGGGCTCGACTCCATTTCGGCTGTCGACCCACGTCGGCGATGTCGGCCACATGCTGATGGTCGGCCCGACCGGCGCGGGCAAATCGGTGCTGCTGGCGCTGATCGCACTGCAGTTCCGCCGTTATGCCCAGTCTCAGGTCTATATCTTCGACAAGGGCTTCTCGGCGCGTGCCGCGGTGCTGGCAATGGGCGGGGCGCATCATGGTCTTGGCCTTGGTGGCGACGCTGGCGAGACCCTGGCATTCCAGCCGCTGCGGCGGATCGACGATGAAACCGAGCGAAGCTGGGCCGCCGAATGGATCGCGGCGCTGCTCGCGCACGAGAAGGTCGCGGTCACGCCAGAGGTCAAGGATCAGCTCTGGTCGGCACTGCAGAGCCTCGCTTCTGCCCCGCCGGAAGAGCGGACGCTCACCGGCTTGGCGCTGCTCCTCCAGTCGAACGCGCTGCGAACTGCGCTTGGCGCCTACACGCTCGACGGTCCCTATGGCCGGTTGCTCGACGCGGCCGAACAGAATCTCGCATTCGCGGACGTGCAATGTTTCGAGACCGAGGCGCTGATGGGGCAGGCGGGGGTGGTCGCACCGGTTCTGACCTATCTGTTCCACCGCCTCGAGGAACGGTTCGACGGGCGACCGACGTTGCTGATTCTCGACGAGGCCTGGATCTTCCTCGATCATCCCCTGTTCGCGGCTCGCATTCGCGAATGGCTGAAGGTGCTTCGGAAAAGAAACGTCGCGGTTCTGTTTGCAACGCAAAGCCTTGCGGATATTGCGTCGAGTTCGATCGCACCCGCGATCATCGAGAGCTGCCCGCAGCGCATCCTGCTACCCAACGATCGCGCGGTCGAACCGCAAAGCCGCCAAGCCTATCAAGCGTTCGGATTGAATGAGCGCCAGATCGAGCTTGTCAGCCGCGCGACGCCGAAGCGGCAATATTATCTGCAATCCGCGCGCGGGAACCGGCTGTTCGACCTCGACCTGGGACCGGTGGCGCTCGCCCTCTGCGGAGCATCCGATCCCGGTGCGCAAGCGCGCATCGACGCGCTGCTCGCCGGACATGGCCGCGACGACTTTGCGGCGCGCTTCCTCGCGGAAGCCGGTTTCGCGTGGGCCGCTGACGTCCTCGCCGAATTCCCCGCGTCCACCCCCAAGGAGTAACCCCCATGCGTATCCTTTTGCCAGCCAAGAAGCTGTTGATCGCAACCGTGTTGGGGACAACGGCGATCGGAACTCTGGCGCTCGGCGTGTCGACCGTCAGCCCGCCGGCCCACGCTCAATTCACGGTGTTCGACCCGACCAACTATTCGCAGACGTTGCTCACTGCGACGCGTGCGCTCCAGCAGATCAACAACCAGATACAGTCGCTTCAGAATGAAGCGTCGATGCTGATCAACCAGGCGAAGAACCTGTCGAAGATCGACTTCCCGCAACTTCAGGCGATCACCGAGAAGCTGCAGGCAATCGACCGGCTGATGGGGCAGGCGCAGGGAATCAGCTTCCGCGTCGACGGGCTCGAAGATCAGTATCGCAAGCTCTTCCCGCAGCAATTTGATGCGGCACTCAAGCGTGTCGGACAGCTCGCCGCCGCGAAGGACCGGCTCGATGCCGCGATGGGCGCCTTTCGCCAGACCATGAGCGTGCAGAGTCAGGTCGTCGAAAATGTCCAGAGCGACGCCCAGACCTTGAACGAACTGGTCGCGAAAAGCCAAGGTGCCGAAGGCGCGCTGCAGGTGACCCAGGCAACCAACCAGCTGCTGGCGCTGACCGCCAAGCAGCAGTTTCAGATCCAGAATCTGATGGCGGCGCAATACCGCGCGCAATCGGTCGAGCATGCACGCCGCGCGCAGGCCGAGATCGACGGGCGCGAGGCGACCAAGAAGTTCCTCGGTTCGGGCTCTGCCTACACGCCGCAGTAGCGAGACCGGCCGCGGATGGCTCGCCCCCGCCGTTCGTGGCCGCAGCCCGCGGGGCTCCGGCGCCCCCACCGGAGCCCCGCGGCATCATTTTCCATGAGGATTCGCACGTGAACGATCTCGGCGTCATCGACCGCTTCATGCAGGCCTTCATCCGCTACATCGACAGCGGGTTCGGGCTGCTCGGCAGCGATGTCCATTTCCTGACCGTCACTTTGATCGGCATCGATGTGACGCTCGCCGGCTTGTTCTGGGCGATGGGCGGGGACGACAATGTTATCGGTCGGCTCGTCAAGAAGATCCTCTATATTGGCGCGTTCGCGTTCATCCTGAACAGCTTCTCGACACTCGCCGACATCATCTTCCGGTCGTTCGCGCAAGCCGGACTCACCGCCGGCGGTGGAACGCTGACTGCGGCCGATCTGCTCCGGCCGGGCAGTGTCGCCCAGACCGGCTTTGCGGCCGCGTGGCCGCTGCTCGATCAGGCGTCGAGCATGATGGGGTACGTGAGTTTCTTCGAAAACTTCCTGACGATCGCGGTGCTGCTGTTCGCCTGGGTGATCGTGATCCTCGCCTTCTTCATCCTCGCGGTGCAGATGTTCGTGACGATCATCGAGTTCAAGCTGACCTCGCTGGCCGGATTCATCCTCGTGCCGTTCGCGTTCTGGAACCGGACGAGCTTCCTTGCCGAGCGCGTGCTCGGCAACGTGGTCAGCTCGGGCATCAAGGTGATGGTGCTCGCCGTGATCGTCGGCATCGGCTCCAATTTCTTCGCCGAGTTTACGGCCGCGATGCAGGGCCAGGAGCCCGACTTGGGCGCCGCGATGAGCTTGACGCTGGGTGCGCTCTCGCTGTTCGGGCTGGGCATCTTCGGTCCCGGGATCGCGTCCGGCATGGTCGCAGGCGCGCCGCAACTCGGCGCCGGCGCAGCGCTCGGCACTGCCGTCGGGGCCGCGGCGGTGCCGATGATTGCCGGCGGAGCGACGGTCGGAGCGGCTCGCGCCATTGGTGGCGGCGCGCTTGGCGCGGTTCGCGCCGGCACAGCGATGGGTTCCGCTGCGTCGGCCGCCTACACGCTAGGCAAGGAGACTGGATCCCAACCGTCGGTCGGGGCTGGGCTTGGCGGCATCGCTCAGGCCGCCGGCAATGCCATGCGGTCGCGCGCATCGAATGCGTTCCGCCTCAAAGAGGCGGCCGCCAGTGGTCGCCAGGGCGCATGGAACGCACTCAACCAGACCAGCACCTCGGGATCGTCTGCAGGCGGTGGCGGCGACGCCGCACCCGCATGGGCACGCGCGATGCGCGGCCAGCAGACCGCACGCCACCACCGACAGGTTGCGATGCACACGCTCGCCCAAGGCGATCGCGGCGGAGCCTCCGCGCATCCTGACATCAAGGAAAGGGACGATTGACATGATCTTCAAGCGTGCCGTCCAGCGCTATGGACGAACCCCCGAGCCCGAGACGCCCTACCAGCGCGCCGGGCAACTCTGGGACGAACGCATCGGTTCGGCACGCCTCCAGGCGCGCAACTGGCGGCGGATGGCGTTCGGCTGCCTCACGCTCGCGAGTGGGCTATGCGGTGGCGTGCTCTGGCAATCGGCCCAGAGCCGCGTCACGCCCTATGTCGTCGAGGTCGACCGGCTAGGCGAGGCGAGGGCCGTAAGCGAGGCGGAGGCGGCGTTTCGTCCGACGGACCCGCAAATCGCATGGCATCTGGCGCGCTTCATTCGGAACGTTCGCAGCATTTCGCTCGATCCCGTAGTGATGCGCCAGGATTGGCTCGACGCCTATGCGTTCGCCACCCAGCGCGGCAGCCTGATTCTCGGGGACTATGCCCGCGCTTCCGATCCCTTCGCGCACATCGGACAGCGCACGGTCTCGGTGCAGGTCACCAGCGTCGTTCGCGCGTCCGACAAGTCGTTTCAGGTCAAATGGACCGAGACGGCCTTCGAGCGCGGGTCGATGGCCGGCCGCTCGAACTGGACTGCGATTTTGACGCTCGTGACCAAGACGCCTGCGAACGCCGAGGTGCTTCGGAAGAACCCGCTCGGCATCTACGTCGATGCGGTCGACTGGAGCCGCGAACTCGACATCGCCGCTCAGGGAGTGGCGGCGCAGTCGACACCGCCAGCAAGGAATATTCCGATGGGGTCGCCGCTCGATCCCGATCTGACCTTGCACGCCGCTCCGGCCAAACAGGAGATCGCCCAATGACTCGTTACCTTGCGCCGCTCGGCGCGGCTTCTCTCCTCGCGCTGTGCGCGAACGCCGAGGCTCCGCCGGCGTCAATAGCGGCAAAGTCGGTCGTCGCCGCCGTTCCGGCTCCGATCGCCAAGTCGGCAGAGCGAGCGGTGGCCGTTGGCCGAGGTCGGCATCGTCGATTGAAGCCGCGGCGACCGTCCCCGGTCGAGGTCGGCGTCGCACTTGCAAATCGAGCCGCTACGCGGGAGCCGCTCGCCGCCGGGTTCGTAAACGCGGTGCAGGTTTATCCGTTCTCGGAAGGCACTCTCTACCAAGTCTATTCGGCCCCCGAGCGCGTAACCGACATCGCGCTCCAGCCGAGCGAGGCATTGATCTCGGTTGCGGCCGGTGACACCACGCGCTGGGTCATCGGCGATACCACCAGTGGCAGCGGCGCAGACAAGCGCATTCATGTGCTGGTGAAGCCGTTCTCCGCAGGATTGGCGACCAATGTCGTCATCACCACAGATCGGCGCAGCTATCATCTGGCGCTCACCAGTACGTCGGTCACGGCGATGGTCGCACTCTCGTGGACCTATCCACAGGACGCGCTGATCGCGCTCAAACGCGTCGACGAGGAGCGAAAGGCCGCCGCTCCGGTTGCGACGGGAATCGCACCCGACCAGCTGCATTTCAATTATGCGATATCTGGTGACCGCCCGACATGGCGTCCGCTGCGGGCATTTGACGACGGCCGCCAGACCTATGTCGAGTTTCCGGCAAGCCTGGCGGTCGGGGAGGCGCCGCCCTTGTTCGTGGTGGACGGCAAGGACGAGGTTCAGCTCGTCAACTACCGGCTGCAGGGCCGCTTTTACGTCGTCGATCGCATTTTCGATGTCGCCGAGCTCCGGCTCGGGCTGAAGCACCAGGATGTCGTTCGCATCGCTCGCGTCGACGAGACGCCGAGGAAACGCTCGTGAGCCGCGAGGACGCTCGCATCGCGGCGCCGAAGGTCGATCCAGAGGCACTGGCGATCCGGGCGCGTCCGCGCCGACCGATCCGCTTTCGTCGCGGCGTCATCGTCGCGATTTCGGGGGCGGGATCGGTCAGCTTGATCGCGGTCGCCTGGATGGCGCTCAAGCCTCAGATTTTCAGGGCCCCCGTCCAACAGGAGGAGCTGTCGCAGCCCGCTCGCCCGACGAGCGATGCCCTCAACGGCGTGCCCGCGACTTATGGCGACGTGCCAAAGCTGGGGCCGCCGCTTCCGGGAGACCTCGGCCGGCCGATACTCGAGCGGCAACGCCAGCTCGCGGCGGAAACGCAGACTCCACTGCCTCCTGATGCGGCGTCCCAGGCAGCCGCCGCCGAACGCGAGCGAATGCTCGCCGAACGAAAGGCAGCTCGGCAATCGGGGCTGCTGGTCTCGCGCTCGCACGGCGCAGCTGCAACCGCGGAGGAGCCGGCGTCGGGGATCCCCTCTTCGTCCACGCTTCCTGCCGCACCTCAGAAACTGACTCTGGACGCAGCAAACGACCCGAATTCGCAGGGTCACAAGGCGGAGTTCATCGCATTGCTCGATCCCAAGGGCGACACCAATCCCCATGCCGCGATGCCGGCCCCGTCACCCTATGTGCTGACCGCAGGAAGCGTCATTTCCGCGAGCTTGATCACCGGCCTGCGCTCGGATCTCCCGGGCATCGTTACCGCACAGGTGACCGAGCAAGTCTTCGACAGCCCGACCGGGCGCACTTTGCTGATCCCTCAGGGCGCTCGTCTGATCGGCACCTACGATAGCGTTGTCGCATTCGGGCAGCGGCGTGCACTGATCGTCTGGCAGCGGATTGTGATGCCGGACGGAAGCTCGCTTCGCATCGACAATGTCCCGGCGACAGATCGTTCGGGCTATGCCGGACTCGAGGACAAAGTCGATTTCCATAGTTGGCAGCTGATCAAGGGCGTCGCGCTCTCATCGTTGCTGGGGGTAGGTTCGCAGATGGCGTTCACCGGCGACGGCGATCTGGTCCAGGCGATCAGACGCTCGACCCAGGACAATGTGACTCGTGCAGGCGACCAGATCACGCAGCGCAATCTCAACATCCAGCCGACGATCACGATCCGTCCGGGCGCGCCGGTGCGCTTGGTCGTCCATAAGGATCTGATCCTCGCGCCGTGGCATGAGGGAGGCCATTGACATGGGCGAACTCAAACTGGGCAAGCTTCCGGACCGGACTCCGGTCAAGCTGACGATCACGATCACGCCAGACTTGCATCAGCGCCTGATCGAATACGCCGTGGCTTATCGCGAAACCTATGGGACGGAGGAGCCGGTCGTGGAGCTGGTGCCGGCTATGCTCGCGGCGTTTCTCGATGGCGATCGCGAGTTTGCGAAGCGGCGCAAGGCCGCGATATGACGCGGTTGAGCTCTGAGAGCGAAAGCGCCCAGGTTGCCGGTGGAGCGCCGATCTGCGTTCGTATCAGCACGGCTTTAGCCATGCTCGGCATCCGCAAGACCAAAATGTACGAGCTGATCGCCTCGGGCGAGATCGAGGCCATTAAGATCGGTCGTTCAACCTTGGTCTTGCGCGAGAGCCTTGAGGCCTATGTCGCCCGGGCACCCCGCCTCTAGTCAGCCGGCCCGTACCGCAGCCAGCTCGCCCGCCTCGGCGTCGTTGGCCGGGCTGGCTGCTCCACCGTCTAGGAAATCTGCCCATTGCGTCATCAGCGACCGGCGCTTCTCGAAGAAGTCCGTCCGCCGGTAGGCGGCCTCGACCGGATCTGGGATCTTGTGGGCCAGCGCTTTGTCGGCGACCTCCTTGGGAAAGTCGGTCTTCTCTGCGGCCCAGTCTGTAAACGTGCTCCGGAATCCGTGAACGGTGAAGCCATCCACGCCGGCACCCTTCAGGGCCTTGGAAACGGCCATGTCGGTGAGGGGCTTCCTGCCGTCATTCGTGAACACATACTCCGAACTGTCGGTTCGCAACTTCAAGCGGCGCTCAAGGATATTCATGGCCTGGGGTGTGAGCGGCACCTGATGCGGTTCGCGGGCTTTCATTCGCTCGGCTGGGATCGACCAGACCTTCTTCTGGAGATCGATCTCGGTCCAAGTCGCGCCACGTGTCTCCCCGGATCGCGAGGCGGTGAGGATCAGAAAGCGTAGCGCGTCCCGTCCGACTGAGGACTCCGCCGCCGCTAGCTTCTGGGCTAAGGCGGCGGCATCATCGTAAGGCATCGCCGCATAGTGGTTTGAACGATCAGTGTGCTTCGGCAGGCCTTTCCGTACGGTGCGGAGGCTGACTTCCGCGGGGATCCAACCATTCAGGAACGCAAAGTCGAGTACGGCTTGCGTGCGTTGGAGGATACGCCGAGCAGTATCGGGAATCTTGAGCCAGACCGGAGCCAGGGCATCGCGCACGACCGCGACGTCGACCTTGTCGATCGGTTTGCTGCCGATGGCGTCGAAGATGTTCTGCTCGAAGCCGGCAAGCCAGTTGCGCTTTCGTTTGTCGTTCCAGCCATCCTTCAGCGCGTCGTAGCAGTCGCGGGTGACCTTCTCGAAGCTCGGCACCTTCTTCCTGGGCTCGAGCGGCGGCTCGACGACCTGAACCTGCGGCGCTTCGCCGCGCTTCACCTGCCTCCGAAGTGTCTGCGCCGCCAACCTGGCTTCCTCGAGGCTGACATCGTCCGCGCAGCCGAGACCGAACTCGCGCCGCTGGCCGCGGTGTTGAACGCGAACGAGCCAGAACTTCCCGCCCGAAGGCCGAACGAGCAGATGCAATCCATGGTGGTCGACATGCTTGCCAGGCTTTGCGTGCTTGATCTTTAGAGCGGTCAGCATTGCGATGGTGGAATCCGAGGGGATCAAACGTCCGTCCCACCAATCGTCCCACCACTTCAGCGCGGATTTTGACAATCGGTGACGAACCAAGAAAACCCTATGCGGAAAATAATATGTTGTCAATCAATTGCTTAACGGTCGTCGGCGAACGTCGGCGAACGTCAAGATCGTGGCCCTCGGCTCCACCATCCCCGGTCAGAACCGCGAACCGCCGGCGCGGTGATGCTGAGGTCGCCTACGGTCTCCGCGAAATTGGATTCCGGAGCGTAAATCTCGGTCGTGTCTTCCCTGACGACGACCTTCTCGACCAGCGCATGAACGAAGCGGCGCTGCTTTTGAACGTCGGCACCGAGGAGCAGCTTCCGCATCTGGACGACCTTGGCTGCTGCCTCATGCGCGGAAAGAGGCTGGATCGCTTCTCAGAGCATCCGCTCGTTCGCGGAGATTTGCCGTTCAAAGCGCGTCGCCTCACCCTCAAGTGCATCGAGCTTTGCGAGAAAGGCGTCATGCGCTTTAGCTCCAAGGGTGGCAGCAAGTTCCCAGAGGTTTTCCCGCCTCCGACTTCGTTCTGCCGGCTTTCATCCAGTTACAAACCCACATCGGCAATCACTCATATAGTTGGTGCGCATGGGCCGAATCCTGACCGTTGAAGAGGTGTTCGACATCGCGAGTTTCGGCGGTCTCGTTGTCGCGCCCGGTCCCTCGATCGCGGATGGCCCGGCACGATCCGAGGGGCGGGTTTCGCTGCGGCGACCCGATGGATCGACGATCGTCGGCTCGCTGAAAATGCAGCAAATCTTTCAGCCTCCGCCGCCGAAGGAACGTCGATGGGCATGCATTCTCGCGGGCGTCGAAAAAGCGGATGTGCCAATCGGCACCGAGATATGGGACGAAGCTGACGATGCGTGATCGGTCCTATTTTCGGTCACGGTGGCCGGAGGCAGAGGTTCCAGCGGGCTCACCGTTGTGGCTGCACTATGAAATTAGCAAATCGGCAGATGCCGTTCTCCGAACAATCGAGATTTTCGAGGACGGCCGAATAACTCGAAACAGCATCGACCTCGCACAGCGCAATGGTAATCACTGCCCTTCGCTCATCGATTGCTCGCTGAACGAGGGCTTTGAGGGTGTTGAAATGGAGGCAATGAACCGCGCCGAGTTTGAGGTGCTATGGGCGACAGGTGCAGATACCCCCGTCTGGTTTGCCTAAGGCCCGGTAGGTAGCGTTCATCAGTTTCAAATTCTACACCGCATCACAAAATTCATGAGGATTTTTCCTTGAAAATTCTGTGCTTAGCTAGGGCCTATAATTCGTACGGGGCGTCGATACTCACCAGTGCGTCGCAGCACCTTGAGTTGACACTAAAGGCAGTCGAACCGGCAGATTTGGCGATCGAGGTCATCGCATTTATTCGGCATGAAGGTCTGGCGAGACCGACTCTAGAGCAGTCGCTTGAGCGCCATATCGAGAGATTTCCACAGCATGTTCGTGCGCGGTATCGAGCGAAGGCCGGAAAACTCGATCTCGAATATCCGAGCAAACTCCGTGAGGCGGAATCGTTCGCGCGGCCGGGTGGCATTTATGCTGTCGCCCACGTCCTGCCTCGAGCATTGGACGAATTGTGTGAGGCGCTCATCGAAGGCCTTCGCCTGAAGCCGGCGATATGGAACAAAATAGACGTGTCACGGCTCGACGCGGCGATCGAAGAAGCCAGGATCGCTCTGCCAGCAAGTCCGGATGAGCTATTGGTCTACATGAGGCAGATGGACGAAGCCCGAAAGGCCGCTCGAAAAGCCCCAGCTTCGGTAGACGAGTTGGATATTGAATGGGCAAAGTACCATCCGGACGCACGGCGAGCGTTGAATGCCCCATTCTTCTGGTCAGAAACCGATGACGATTCTCCTCACGGGAACGACACCGGGAGCGACCTGTTCGCCGCATTCAAGGGTTGGAATAAGCGTAATCCCACCGCATCCTACGAAGGCTATGTTGATCGGCTGCTGAGAAGATGGGGCCTGACGCCTGAAAAAGCGCGCGGGCAAATCGACGAGATTCAGCTGGATTGGATACGGCAGGAGGCCGACATCGCATTGGCCTTCGCGGCTATCAAACTGAGAGGACGTTGCGACGAGGCTGAGGCCAACGCTGCTATCCGCGCGCTCGACCAGCGGTTTGACACTTTAAGCGGCGCGCCGGAACGACTTGAGAAAATACGCCTGCTTCGTTCGGCGCTCCAAGGTTAGCTGCGAAATAGCGCGGCATCGAACCGCTTCTCGACCCTCCCGCGCTCATCCGGCCGGTTTTCAAAGCGATCAACCGCGTAGTCGCGGACCTTCTTGCTTCGGTCGGCGCGAAGGAGGGCAAATAGGTCATCGGACTGAAGCTCAGGAATGTCGAGATAGAGGCAGCACGCGACCTTCCACCTGATCCGCCAACTCTCGTGCCTCGCGAGCTCGCCCCATAACGCGTAGGCTGCCGGGTGTTCGCGTCCTACCTGTCGAAGCCAGTTCGCTGTATTCTGCCAAGCGCCAGAACCGCCCTCAATCATTGCTCTTCGTGCCGCAACGATGAAATCGCCGATCTGCCCGGTTCCTTCTTTCAGATCGTGAACGGCATCAATCACCGGAAAGAGCAGCTGTTGCTGATCCTCCTTCCGAACAAATTTGGCTGCATGAGCCTTTTCGCGTTCCCGACCGATCGTCCACACTGGAAGCCCCCTTTTGTGCGATCTGTCAATCAACCATCAAAACCGTCAAGTTCGCTGAGTTTCGCCGTCTCGATCGTGATCGTCACACCCTTGCGATGCCACTTGAGCTATACGGCAGGTGGCATCCCGAAGACGCGCTTAAATGCCTTATCCAAGCCCTGACGATTACCAAATCCCGATAGCTTGACGACCTGACCAACGGCGTGATCGCCCGTCATCAAAACGGCCCCTGACGACGCGCCCGTCGCCAGCAGCGCCTCCGCGCGCTCGACCCACTTGGCAGCCTCGGACTTGCCGGTGCGCGGGACCGTCAAAACCCAGTTCGCGGTTTCGTCCCGCGTCGCCCACCATTCAAGCGATAGTCTGTAATTCTCTGCGGGTGTCCCAGCGAGCTCCGGAACTGCCCCAGATTCCGGTCGCAACGGCGCCCTCGCTACAGTGCCTGCAGCACCTCCGTCACTGGATGTTCGGCGTCATGCGCGGTGCGTCTCCGCACCGCGCGATGTCGTAGATCCAACCAGTCGCCGGGGCGCAGCTACGCGGACAATTTACTTTTGTCCGACAAATGCCTTTGCCCGAAGCAGCTGCTAGCGCTACCATTCCGCGCGACGGGCAACGGCGGCGGGCATGCGCGCGCTACTTTCGCTCGCGCGAACAGCGTTCGCCACCAACCGGCGACGCGAATGGGGGAATGGATGAAGGGTATCACGGTCTTGGTAGGTCTGTCTGCGTTGCTGGCGCTGCCCGCGACGGCGACGCGGGACTCGAGTCACTCCGGAGGGACCTCTTCTCGCACGCGTGCGGCACCATTGGCACCGACCGGCCTCGACGCCCATGGCCATTTACAGGCAGTTGCCCATTCCCCGTCGGCCGGCTTTTCCTACGTGCGCCTGGCGAACGGCGTGCAATTGCACGTCGGAGCCGTCACCAAGAACCTCATTTTCTATGGTTCGCAGACGGTGCGCGTGAACGCGAATCTCGGCGCGAACTACTGGACGGCGCGCAGTCTCGCCGTCATCGGCACGCCGCAGCCAATCCCGTTCACGATCGCCGAGACCGATGCCGCGCTGACCATCCGCAGCGCGAAGCTGCAGATCATAGTCGCCAAGTCCACTGGCGCGATCCGCTTCCTCGACGCCGCCGGCAAGCTCTACACCGAGGAAAAGGCCGACGCGCCGCAGACGCTCGCGAAGGTCACGATTTCCGGCACTCCTTCGCTCGAAGTGACCAACCGCTTCACGCTGCGCCCCGACGAGGCGCTCTACGGTCTCGGCTTCAACGCCGAGGACAGCAGCAACCGGCGCGGCAAGAACCTGCTACTCGTGCAGACCAACGTCGGCATCATCATTCCGGTGCTGATGTCGTCGCGGCGCTACGGCGTGTTGTGGGACACCTACTCGCAGATGCGCTTCAACGACGATGCCGGCGGCGCGTCGATGTGGGCGGAAAGCGCGCCCGGCGGCGTCGACTATTATTTCATGGCTGGCGAGACTCCCGACGCCGTGGTCGGCGCCTATCGCGCGCTCACCGGTCAAGCGCCCATGGTGCCCAGGCAGGCCTTCGGGCTGTTCATGAGCAAGGAGCGCTACAAAACCCAGGCGCAACTGCTCGACGTCGCGCGAACGTTCCGGCGCGAGGCCTTCCCGCTCGATTACATCGTGCAGGATTGGCAATATTGGGGGTCGGACAAGGACGGCAGCTGGAGCGGCATGACTTGGGATCCCGTACGCTATCCCGATCCGGCCGGCATGGCGCGCGACCTGCACGCGATGAACTTCAAGCTGATGGTGTCGATCTGGCCGTCGATCGGCAACGATACCGCGCTCGCGCACGAGCTAGATGCGCACGGGTTGCGGTTCGAGCCGCTGCACTGGATATCGAAACACGCGCGCGTCTATGATGCCTATAGTCCGCTCGGCCGGCAGATCTATTTCAAGCATGTCAAATCGGGGCTGCTCGACAAAGGTGTCGACGCGCTGTGGATGGATGGCACCGAAATCGAAGTGAACAGCGCGATGTGGAACGCGCAGGACAATATCCGCGACACCAAGGCGCTCGGCGCCAACGCACTCGGGGACTTCACGCGCTATCTCAATCCCTATTCGCTGCTGACGACGCAGGGCACGTACGACGGTCAGCGCGCGACGAGCGACAAGCGCGTATTCACGTTGACGCGTTCGGCCTGGGCCGGCGCGCAGCGCACCGCGGCGGCGTCGTGGAGCGGCGACATCTTCTCGAGCTGGAAGACGCTGCGCCAGCAGCTTGCCGAGGGCGTGAACGTCACCGTCACGGGCAATCCCTATTGGACGCAGGATACCGGCGGCTTTTTCGTCGCCGACTTCCCGGGAGGGGAAAAGAATCCCGCGTGGCGCGAGCTCTATGCACGCTGGCTGCAATTTTCGGCGTTCAATCCGATCATGCGCATCCACGGCACCGATGTCGAACGCGAGCCCTATCGCTTCAAGACGATCGATCCACCGGTCTATGCGTCGCTGCTCGCCAGCACGCGGCTACGGTATCGGATGCTGCCCTATATCTATGGGCTCGGCTGGCAAGTGACGTCGCACGGCTATACGCTGATGCGACCCTTGATGATGGATTTCCCCGACGATCGCACGACCGATACGATCAACGACAGCTTCATGTTCGGCCCCTCGCTGCTCGTTCATCCCGTCACGCGCCCGATGTACCATATCCTCCCGCCGCCCGCGGCCACGATCCCGACCGAGTTCCTGCGCACGCCCGATGGCCAGCCGGGCCTCGCCGTCCAATATTTCGAAGGCGAGCATTTCGAGCAACCGCGCGGCCGCGGGGTCGATGCGCGCGTCGATCACAACTGGCCCGATCCGCCACTCGCCGAGATTCCGGCGGGTCTGTCGAGCCTGTCGCACTTCTCGGCGCGCTGGGAGGGAACGATCACCGCGCCCGAGGACGGCGAATATGAGATCGGGGTCGAAGGCAATGATGGCTTTCGCCTGAGCCTCGATGGCAAGACCGTGGTCGACGATTGGAACGCCGGCTCGGCGCGCTTCAAAGGTGCAGTCCAGCAGCTGCGCGCCGGCCAGGTGATCAAGGTCGCGATCGACTATTATCAGATCGACGGCAATCGCGTGCTCCGCCTCGCCTGGCGTCGGCCGAGCGAGCGCCGCGCGTTCGCCGCGTCCGCCGGCGCCGCGCTCGACCTGTCGACCGAGACCTATCTGCCCAAAGCCGCGGGCTGGTATGATTTCTGGACCAACCAACGCTTCGTCGGCGGTCGCCACGTCGTACGGCAGGCGCCGCTAGACATCGTCCCCTTGTATGTCCGCGCGGGCTCGATCGTGCCGCTGGGCCCCGAAGTGCAATATGCGACCGAGGCACTGGAGGCGCCGTACGAAGTGCGCATCTATCCCGGCGCCGACGCGCGCTTCACGGTCTACGAGGACGACAACGAGACCTATGCCTATGAAAGGGGCAAGCGCGCGACCTACGATCTTGTGTGGAACGACCGCGCGCGCACACTGACGATCGGCGCGCGGCACGGCAGCTTTCCGGGCCTCGTGCGACGGCGTCGGCTCGATCTCGTGCTGGTCGACGCCGGCCGCGGGGCAGGGCTCGCATCTGCGCCGGCGACGAAGCACATCGACTATGACGGCAGCCCAAGGCTGGTGCGGTTCGCCCCAGGCGCTTCGCGGTCGACGGCGAAGTGACGCGCGACCGAGTTCGCGCGGGCGCGCGAGCCGAGGTTCTGGCACGAACCGGCGATCCGGAGAGGACTGAAGTATGATCGGGCCTCGCACCCCATCTCGGCGGTTCCGGGCGCTTCTGGGGCTTTGCGTCGCGGCGGTCGGGCTGTGCGCCGCTGCGCCGACGTTCGAGGTGCCGCCGAACTGGACGCAGCCGACGCCGCCGTTCCACGTCGTTGGCCCGATCTGGTATGTCGGCAGTGCGGGCCTCGCGTCGTACCTGATCAAGACGCGCGACGGGGCACTGCTGATCGACGGCACCATGGCGGAGAATGTGCCGGGCATTCTGCGCAATCTCGCCACGCTCGGTGTGCGTCCGCACCAGCTCCGCATGCTGCTCGTGACGCACGCGCATTTCGATCACGTCGCTGGCGACGCGGCGATGGTGGCCGTGACCGGTGCGAAGGTGATCGCCGGCGCGCGCGACGTGCCCGCGCTCGAGAGTGGAATCGCGCCGGGCGAAGTCGATTATGCGCCGATCGGTTTCGCCCCCGTGCATGTCGCACGCGCGATGCGCGACGGCGACACGCTGCGGTTCGGCGGACTGACGCTGCACGCGGTTGCAACGCCTGGGCACACGCCCGGCTGCACCAGCTGGACGATGCGGCTAGCCCATCGCGGGCGTTCGCTTGACGTCGTGTTCGCCTGCAGCCTGACCACGGGCCGCAACATCCTGGTCGGCAACCGCAGCTATCCGGGGATCGTCGATGACTATCGCCACAGCTTTGCGCGTGTCGCGGCACTCCCGGCCGATGTCGTGCTGCCGTCGCACCCCGAGATCGCCGACGTGATGGCGCACAAACGTGACGGACGATGGATTCAACCGGGGCTGCTGAAGCGCATCGTCGAGAAGTCGGTGCAAGACTTCGAAACGGAGCTGGCACGGCAGCAGAAGGCGCCGCAATGAGGGCGCCGCATCCCTCTCGCGATGGGCGCGCGATCGCTGGTCGCGCCGTGTTTTACCGACAGGAGGCATGATGACCGATTTCACCCGCCGCGACGTCGTGGCCACTAGCCTCGCTCTTTCGGCGGCGACGATGCTGCCCAAAGTCGGCATCGCTATGCCGACCGATACCGCGGCCACGGATGCGCGCCTGAGCGGCGGCATGTCTCCGCGCGAGGAATTGCTGTTCGACTTCGGCTGGCGCTTCGCATTTGGCCATGGCAGCGATCCCGCGAAGGATTTCGGATTTGGCGCCGGGCAGAACGATTTCGCGAAGACCGGTGAGTTCAAGATCGCCAAGGCGCCGTTCGACGACAGCGGCTGGCGCCCGGTCGACTTGCCGCATGACTGGGCCGTCGAACTGCCGTTCGTCAACGACGAGGGCGGGGAGGGCGACAGCAAGCTGCGGTCGCACGGTTACAAGCCGCTCGGCCGCCGCTTCCCCGAGACCAGTGTCGGCTGGTATCGCCGGGCGTTCGACCTGCCCGAAAGCGATCGCGGCCGGCGGATCTGGATCGAATTCGATGGCGCCCTGCGCGACGCGGTAGTGCTCATCAATGGCTGCTTCGTTGGCCGCAACGACAATGGCTATGCGCCGTTCCGCTTCGATCTCACCGATTTTCTGAATTATGGCGGCCGCAACTTCCTGGTGGTGCGCCTCGATGCCAGCTTCGGCGACGGCTGGTTCTATGAAGGCGCAGGCCTCTATCGCCATGTCTGGCTGACCAAGCACGACGCGCTCCACCTCGGCAAATGGGACAGCGTCGTCCGCGCGACACCTGCCGACGGCGGGGCGCGGCTCGAGCTTGCCACGCGAGTCGAGAATGCCGGCGCGGTGGCCGCCGACGCCGCGATCGAATGGACGATCCTCGACGCCTCCGGCCGCCCGGTGGCGACAGCTAGCGCCCAGGCAAAGCGCATCGCCGCGGGCGAAGCCGTCGATTTCTCGGCCGCGGCGACGATCGCCGCCGTTCAGCTGTGGGCACCCGGCCAGCCGAACCTGTATTCCGCCGTGGTCAAGGTACTGAGCGGCGGCGCAGTGCGCGATGCGGAGCGCGTGTCGTTCGGCGTGCGCACTGCACGATTCGATGCCGAGAAAGGCTTCCTGCTCAATGGTCGCCCGTTGAAGTTCCAGGGCACCTGCAACCATCACGACCACGCAGGCGTCGGCGCCGCCTTGCCGGACCGCTTGCAGACGTTCCGCCTGTCGGTGCTGCAGCAGATGGGTTGCAATGCCGTGCGCACCTCGCACAACATGCCCACGCCCGAGTGGGTCGACGCCTGCGACCGCGCCGGGGTGATGATGATGTGCGAAACGCGGCAATTGAGTTCCAATCCCGAGGGGCTGCAGCAACTCGACGCGATGGTGAAACGCTACCGGAATTCACCGTCGATCGTGATCTGGTCGATCGGCAACGAGGAATGGATGCTGCAATCGGGCGAGCTCGCGAAACAGGGTGCGGCGATGGCGGCGACGATGGTGCGGCGCTGCCATGCGCTCGATCCGACCCGCGTCGTCACCTCGGCCGTCAACGGCACGAACGAGGAGGGCGTCTCCGAACCGCTCGACATCATCGGCTTCAATTACAACTCGAAACGTCCCGTCGAATTCCACGCCAAATATCCCAACCGACCCGTGTTCGGCTCGGAAACCTCGAGCGCAATCTCGACCCGCGGCGAGTATCGGACCGATCCTGCGCGCAACACCATCAACAGCTATGACGGCGTCGTGCCCTGGGGCGAAACCCCTGAGCAATGGTGGAAGCTCTACGGATCGCACGATTGGCTTCCCGGCGGATTCGCCTGGACCGGTTTCGACTATCGCGGCGAACCGACACCCTATGGCTGGCCATCGATCAACTCGCAGTTCGGGATCGTCGACATGTGCGGCTTCCCGAAGGATTATTTCTATTATTATCGCGCGTGGTGGCGGCAGGAGCCGAGCCTGCATCTCTTCCCGCACTGGACCTGGCCGGGACGCGAAGGCGAGCAGATCGACCTGTGGGTCTATTCGAACCTGGATGAAGTCGAGCTGTTCGTGAACGGGCGGAGCCTTGGCAGCCAGCACGTGCCGCGACTTGGCCATGTCCGGTGGCAGACGACATACCAGCCAGGCGTGATCGAGGCGCGCGGACGCCGGGGCACTGTGGTGCTCACCGAACGGCATGAGACGACCGGCCCTGCGAAATCGCTGCGAATGACTGCCGATCGGCCCCTGATCGACGCCGACGGCGAAGACGTGGCGGTGGTGATGGTGGAAGCGCTCGACGCGCGAGGGCGACCGGTTCCCACCGCAAACCACAAATTGGGGTTCAGAGTGTCGGGTGCGGGCAAGCTGATCGGCGTCGGCAACGGCGATCCGAATTGCCTCGAGGGCGACAAGGGTCCGGAGCGCTCGCTGTTCAACGGGCTCGCCCAGCTGATCGTCCAGTCGGACAAAAGGGGCGGACCGATCCTGGTCGAGGCGGCCGAGCTGTCGCCTTACGCCGCGCCGCTTATGCCGACGTCGCTGGCGTTGCGTGCGCGAGCGGCGACTCCAAGGCGATCGGTACCGCTGGCTCGCACCTGATCGAGCGCGAGCGAACGGGCGGTACGACTGGGACGCCGCCCGTTCGCCAGGCGGCGTCGACGATCGCCTTCACGATGGTGGAAATGCCCGCGCGTCCCGCGCTTCTGTCGCGCGGCTCAGGGCTGCACCTTCAGCATCACCACTCCATGGGCAGGAACGGTGGCGGAGTAGTGGCCCGCGGCGGGCTTGAGGTCCTGGTGCGTCCAGAGGTCGCGAATGCTCGCCTTCAATGCCATGGGATAGCCAAGCTCCTCCCAGCTCACGGAAATCGTCTCGGGCTGGGCTCCCCGGTTGAACAGCACCACGGCGCGCGCGCCACCGGACAGCGGCTTTACCCAAATCTCGCGATTGCCGTCGCGGCTTACGCGCCGGCCTTGGACACCGAGGGCGTCCTGGTTCACGGCAATGACGTCGCGGTTGAGAAGGATCTCCCTGGTGCCGGCATCCATGTTGGCAATGTCGTTACCGGCGATGAGCGGCGCGGCCATGATGCCCCAGAGCGAAAAGTGCGAACGGTATTCCGCATCCATCATCCCGCCGTTGCCGACTTCAAGCATGTCCGGATCATTCCAATGACCCGGTCCCGCAAACGGCCAGCGCGGCTCGTTCATGTCGAGGATGTTGAGCATCCCCCAGCTATAGCCGTACTTTCCTTCCCATTTATCGGTGATGTCCCCGGTGGTCCGCCAGAGGTTGCCAATCTTTTGTCCCCAAAGCCATGGCTGGTTGTTCCCCCATTCGCAGAGAGAGAAAACGATGTCGCGGCCGGTGGCGCGCAGCGCATCCGCCATCAGTGCATATGCCTCCTCCGCATTGCGCGTGCCCGTGTTGCACCAATCATATTTGAGATAATCCACCCCCCAACGGGCGTAGGTCAGTGCGTCCTGATATTCGTGGCCCTGGCTGCCCGGCCGTCCGCCGCAGGTCTTGCGTCCCGCGTCGGAATAGATGCCGAATTTCAGCCCCTTCGAATGGATATAGTCCGCTAGCGCCTTGATCCCGGTAGGGAATTTGCCGGGATCGGCGGTGATGAAGCCATTGTCATCGCGCTGTCCGTGCCAGCAATCGTCGATTACGATATATTGGTAACCGGCCTCCTTCATGCCGTTCGAAGCCATGGCATCCGCCGTGTCGCGGATGATCTTCTCGTTCACGTTGCACGCGAACTTGTTCCAGCTGTTCCACCCCATCGGCGGCGTCAGGGCGAGGCCGTTGGCGACCCGTTTCGGGTCGTTCGACGGCGCCAGCGTATTGGGATCTGCTTCCTGGGCGAAGGCCGATGCCACTCCATTGAGGAGCAGCGCCGCGGTCAGTACGCCGAACACAGTCTTTCTGATCATGGACGGTTCCTCGGTGTTGCGACGTACCGACGCCCGGCGCGCAATATCATGTGGGGAGATCGGCGAAAGGCCGATCGCGAATTGTCAGGTTCTTGGATCGATTTAATCTAACCCAACAACTTCTGATCGCGCGCGAAGTTGAGAAAGAGCGGCAACCACGGACCGTCCGGACTGCCCGGCTGGGCGCGCACGCTGAAACCGTGCCCGCCATGCGCAAACAAATGGGTCTCGACCGTGATCTTGGCGGCGACCATGGCGTCACGTAGCCGCACCGTGTTGGCGACGGGCACCGTTCCGTCGTCCTCGGCGTGTATCAGGAAGGTCGGCGCGGCTGTCGATGTGACATTGAGGTCCGGCGACCATTCGCGGATCTGGGCTGCGGTCGGCGGCCCGCCGAAGAGCGATGGCGCGACGCCCCCATAGGCATAGGCGGGGTCGACGCTTTGCACGGGGTAGATCGGCGCGGCGAGCAACGGCCTTGCACTGAGCTGGTCGGTAGCGTCGGCCGGCGCATAGAAGGGCGCCGAATGCCGCGTGGCGAGGCTCGCCGTCAGGAATCCGCCGGCGCTGAAGCCCAACACTCCGACCCGCACCGGATCGAGGTGGAAGCGCGCGGCATTGGCGCGGATGACGCGCATGGCGCGCTGGGCGTCAGCCGGACCGACGCTCGCGGGATCGCTCCACCCGTCCTGGGCCAACCGGTAGAGCAGTATGAAACATGTAATGCCGGCGCGGTTCAGCACGTCGGCGACGTAACGACCTTCGTGCTCGAAATAGTTCCACGCGAAGCCGCCGCCCGGAATGACCAGCATGGCCGAGCCGTTGGGCCGGTCCGCCGGAAAGACGATCAGGCGCGGCCTTGAGATTCCGCGCATCCGCCGGCTGCTATAGGCCGGGTCGGACGAGGTCTGCTCGACGACCTCGGACATGGCTGGATTCTTGGCACCCGCCGGGGGGCTTGACCACAACTCGATGGTCTCGCCTGCTCCGCTCGCACCTGGCTGGCTGCGCAGTTCGGCCGCCGCACCCAAGCCAATCGCCGAAGCGCCTGCCAGGATCAAGGGAGACTTTACGAGATCGCGTCGCGACAGGCTCATGGACGTGGCTCCTTGTTGCGCCCTATCTGAATTGCATTTGCTCGAAAAGGCGGGCGACGTCCGCTCATTTCTTGCCGGCACCCTCGAGCAATGCGTCCAGCCCCTGCTGATCCGTGACCGCGTAGTTTTGCCGGCTGATCAGGCTGCCTGTGTCCCAGTAGAAGGGCAAGAGGCCATTCGCCCGCGCCTGTTGCGTCACATATTTCATCCAATAGGCGCGCGAGGCGAGGTGCAGGGCGAGATCGAGCGGGTTGGAGCGCTTCGGCGCGGCATATTCGCCGAGCACGACTGGGATGCCCTTGCTCACGAAGAGCTGATTGGCCAGCACCATATGCTGATCGACCGTATCCTCCTCGCCCCAGGTGGCGTTGCGGTCCGGCTCGATCGTCGAATGATAGTTCTTGCCCCAATAATAGAACATGCGCCCCCAGCTTGCGTCTTCGGTGAGGATGGCGAAATTGGGAGGCGTGTAGAAATGGGCCTCGACCATCAAGCGATCGGCGAGTTGATCGACCGGCATCCGTGTCCACAAGGTCTTGGCCAGATCCATGTTCGTGTTCGGCAATTGCAGCACCAGCGTGCGATAAGCGTTTTTTCCGCCGGTCGAGCGGACGGCGTCGATGAACGTTTGGTGATAAGCGAAGAGAACGTCCATCTGCGCCGCAGTGTCGCAACTCGGCTCGTTCGCGCTGGCGAATATCAGGCGTTCATCGAAATTGCGCAGATGCGTGGCGATCTGTTCCCAGAAGGCCTTTTGTTTTGCGACGACGGAATCCTTTTTGACAGCGGTGACGTTTTTCTCGAGCCAGCCGCCGTCCCAATGGATATTGAGGACAACGTACATGTCGGCGTTCATGCAATACTGCACGACCTGCTTGACGCGATCGAGCCAGGTCGTGCTGATCTGGGCTGTCGAGGCGTTGGCATATTGATCCCATGCGCATGGCAGGCGGATGGCATCGAACCCCAAGGCCTTGGCTTTATCGATCAGAGCCTGGGTGATCAGCGGGTTGCCCCAGGCGGTTTCACCGCCAATGGCCTCCAGCGTGTTGCCGATATTGAAACCAAGCTGAATGCGGGCGGCGATGTCCGCGGCCCGGCTCGGCATGCCGGACGAATCGGCCGGGAGCGGGCTCGTGTTGTAGTTCGGATACAGGCTGCTCGGCGTGGGCGTGGGCGTGGGCGACGGCGTGGGCGTCGGGGGCGGTGGCGGCGGGGGTGGAGACTGCACGACTCCCGGACTGCTCCCGCTCCCCCCACAGCCCGCCGCGAGCATCGCGATCGTCGAAACAAGCATTTGGCGCCGCGCAACCTTCGAAAACATTAGTTTTATCCCTAGATTTCAGAAATTAATCCGGATTACGCGCCGGCGAGAGCGAATTGGACGCTGGCCCCGAAACGCGCGTGCATGCGCGCCGGGGGCGGGACCGACCATCGTCGGCCGGACCAACCGCGCGGATTCGGACGATCATCGCGCCTCGGCTCGTTGCTGAACCGCGATGATCGCATGGTCGGGGAGCATTTCGGCCTCGGCCGTCGAATCGATGGTGGCCTCGCTGGCGCTTGCGCACCCCTGCTTTTCGCAGCTCGACGCGAGGTAACGACGACCGCATCGTCAGCCTGGATAACGAGCCGTCTCGGCCCCCATGGCCGTCGTCACCGAAACCCGGTGCGCCCAAGCGTTCCGGCCGCACCGGTTTCCGCTTCGCCGAACGGCCGTCATCAAACCCTCCCCATCCTCGCCTCTTCGGGCTTTTTCGCGACTCCTACGTCGCGTCCGAGTGGCGCTGACGGGGCAGATTCGCAGCGATTAATATTACTAATGAGAAGGGGATTGTCAAATATGAAAATCAATTCCATCAGTGCCCGCCGTCTCGCCTCGATGTGGGGCGACGCGCAAGAGGGTGCGCCGCAACCAATCCGCGGAATGGGAGGGGTCGGCGTAAGCTCTGGAGTGGGAACGATAAAATAGCGTCCGGGAAATGTCGGAGAAAGCGAATGTCAGTGCATCGCCGTGATCTTGTGCGCCTGCCGGCGCTGCTCTG
>Ga0105248_10001754_pt1 | contig 24142 bp, 26 predicted proteins | sample KBSS34metaG_FD_81524 | JGI IMG/M metagenome (GOLD analysis project Ga0105248, IMG submission 81524) | Switchgrass rhizosphere microbial communities from Kellogg Biological Station, Michigan, USA - KBS S3-4 metaG | ecosystem: Host-associated > Plants > Roots > Rhizosphere > Soil | place... | reverse complement strand
GACGCGGCTGGAACTCCCGGCGGGAGATCTCGCGGCCGCCGAGCGAGGCGAGGTGCAGCGTCTTTTGCTGGCAGTCGATCGTCTCGATCGCGTGCGCCCGGCAAAACGCCACGAGCGCGGCGAGCGCGATCTTCGAGGCGTCAGTGCGGCGAGCGAACATCGACTCGCCGAAGAACATGCGGCCGATCGCGACGCCGTAGAGGCCCCCGGCGAGCTCGCCATCGATCCAGGTCTCGAAGCTGTGGACGCGGCCGAGCGCGTGCCACGCGGCGTAGGCGTCGATCATCTCGGCGACGATCCAGGTTCCGCTCTCGCCGTCGCGCGCGACCGTCGCGCACGCCGTGATGACGCGCCGCGTCGCGGCGTCGATGCGGATCGTCGCGCCCGGCGTCGCGAGGAAATGCCGGATCGTCTTCTTGAGCGACCGGCTGAGCTTGAACTCCGCGGGCAGCAGCACCATGCGCGGGTCGGGCGACCACCACAGGATCGGCTGTCCTTCGCTGAACCAGGGAAAGATGCCCTTGCGGTACGCCTCGTCGAGCCGCGCCGGCGTCAGCTCGCCGCCGGCGGCGACGAGGCCCGGGATCTCGCTCGCCGCGGCGAGCGCGCGGCCCGGGTCCGGAAGCGGATCGTGCGGTCCGCGCAGCCAGCGGATCACGCCGCGGCCGCGACCGGCTTCTTCTGCGTCAGCGCGACGCCGTTCTTGACGGCGACGATCTCGGCGAGGATCGAGACCGCGATCTCGGCCGGCGTGCGGCTGCCGATGTCGAGCCCGATCGGGCCGTGCAGGCGGGCGATCTCGGCAGCGCTGAGATCGAACATCGCGAGCCGGTCCTTGCGCTTCGCAGTGTTGCCGCGCGAGCCGAGCGCGCCGACGTAGAAGGCGGGCGACTTCAGCGCCTCGAGCAGGACCATGTCGTCGAGCTTCGGGTCGTGCGTCACCGCGACGACCGCCGTGTGCGGGTCGAGCTGCAGCTCGACCGCGAGGTCGTCGGGCATCGCCGTGCTGAATGTCGTTCCGGGGATGTCCCAGGTCAGGTGGTATTCCTCGCGCGGGTCGCAGACGATGACCTCGAAGTCGAGCGCGAGCGCCATCTGCGCGAGCGCGCGCGACAGCTGCCCGGCGCCGATGACGAGCATCCGCCAGCGCGGGCCGTAGAGCGCGCGCATCGTCTTGCCGTCGAAGCTGAACGCCTCGCCGCGGTGCGCCGACTCGACGCGAACGCTGCCGCTCGCGAGGTCGACGACGCGCGCGACCAGCTCGTGGCGCGCGGCGCGTTCGAGGACCTCGTCGATCCAGGCGAAGTCGACGAGCGGCTCCTGCACGAGGCGCAGATTGCCGCCGCACGGCAGGCCGAAGCGCGCCGCCTCTTCCTTGGTGACGCCGTAGACGACGAGCGAGGGCGTGCGCACGCGCTCGCCCTTGCGAACGCGGTCGATGAGATCGTCCTCGACGCAGCCGCCCGAGACCGAGCCGACGACGAGGCCGTCGTCGCGCATCGCGAGGAGCGCGCCCGGCGGCCGCGGCGCCGAGCCCCACGTCTCGAGGACGGTGACGAGCCAGACGCCATGGCCGGCGCGGCGCCAGTCGCGCGCCTGGACGAGCACCTGCAGGTCGAGACTGTCCATGCGGGAAATGGTACCGCTGTGCCGCGCGGCGCGCCGCTACTGGATGAACCAACCGTGGCTGACGACGAGCGACTGGCCGGTGAGCGCGTTGGTCGGGAAGGCCGCGAAGAGGAGGGCGACGGCGGCGACGTCGGCGGTCGTCGTGAACTCGCCGTCGACGGTGTGGCCGAGCATCACCTTCTTGACGACCTCCTCCTCGCTGATGCCGAGCTCCTTGGCCTGTTCGGGGATCTGCTTGTCGACGAGCGGCGTGCGGACGAACCCGGGACAGATGACGTTGGCGCGCACCTTGTGCTTGGCGCCTTCCTTGGCGATCACCTTGGCGAGGCCGATCAGGCCGTGCTTGGCGGTGACGTACGGCCCCTTGAACACCGAGGCTTCCTTCGAGTGCACCGAGCCCATGTAGATGATGCTGCCGCCGCGGCCCGAGGCGTACATGTGCGGCAGGCACGCCTTCGTCGTCAGGAACGCGCCGTCGAGATGGATCGCGAGCATCTTCTTCCACTCGGCGAACGGGAACTCCTCGAGCGGATGGACGATCTGGACGCCGGCGTTGCTGACGAGGATGTCGACGCCGCCCCAGGCGGCGACGACCGCGCCGACGGCGGCGTTGACCTGGCCTTCGTCGGTGACGTCGGCCGCGATTGCCATCGCCTTGCCGCCTTCACCGCGCAGCGCCGCGGCCGCGGTCTCGGCGGCGTCGCGGTTGACGTCGGCGATCGCGACCTTCGCGCCCTCGCGGGCATACGTGCGCGCGATCTCGAGGCCGATGCCGCTCGCGGCACCGGTGACGATCGCGACCTTGTCCTGCAGTTGCTTGCTCATGCGACTTTCGCTCCTGGAAGTGGGATGGGGGTGATGGTGGCGGCGAGCGGGCGTTCGGCTGTCAGGTCGAAGATCTCGACGCCGCTCGTCGGCGGCTTGCGATGCTGCCAGCGCGGGTCGGCGAGCGTCTGCGTCGTGTCGGCGACGCCGGCGCTCCAGTGCTCGAGCATCGACGCGCGCGAGAACTCGTAGTCCTTCGACTGGCTCTCGTAGTGCTTGCTGCGGTAGATGAGATGGACGACGGTGACGGCGCTCTCCGCGGGCACGCGCGCGAGCGCCTTCGCGTCGGGATCGTTGCGCAAGTGCGGCGGCAGCTTGGCGACGAGACGCTGCGCCGCCTGCAGCATCGCCTGGCGCTTCAACTCGACCGTCGTGTTGAGCCGCGTCCGGCTCGAGTAGCGGATGTCCTTTTCGCGCTCGCCGACGTCGGCGATCGTCGCCGGCATGTCGCCGCGCGCCGAGAAGAGGTCGACTTGGAAGACGAGCCGGCATTCGCTGCCGGGCTGGTCCAGGACGTGCTGCAGCGGCGTGTTCGAGACCAGGCCGCCGTCCCAGTAGAACTCGCCGTCGACCTCGACCGGCGCAAAGCCTGGCGGCAGCGCCGCGCTCGCCATGACGTGGCGGACGTCGATCTTTCGATCGCGGCTGTCGAAGTAGAGGAAGTTGCCCGTCCGCACGTTGACCGCGCCGACCGACAAGCGCACCGCGCCGGAATTGATGCGGTCGAAGTCGACCATCCGCTCGAGCGTCCTCTTCAACGGCGCGGTGTCGTAGTAGCTGATCGCGGCCAGGGTTCCCGGCGGCTGGAACGGCGCTGGCGGCACCCGCGGCTGAAAGAAGCCGGCAACGCCGAACAGCATCGCGATCGTCGCATTCGTCTCGTTGAGCACGTCGCGGGTGCGACCGAGCGTCGAAAGCGATTCGGGAAGCTGCGGTGCGTCGACGCCGAACGGCAGCGTCGAGACGCCTTCCCAGAACTCGCGCAGCCGCTCGACGCGACGCTCCGGCGCGTTGCCGGCGATGAGCGCGGCGTTGATCGCGCCGATCGAGATGCCGGCGAGCCACGTCGGCGCGAGCCCCGCGCCTTCGAGCGTCTCGTAGACGCCGCCTTGGTACGCGCCGAGCGCACCGCCGCCCTGGAGGACGAGGATGCACTGCTCGGCGCTGCGGCGCGCCCGGGGCTTCGGCGGCATCGGCGGCATCGGCGGTGACGGGCGCGCGCGGGTCAGTTGCGATAGCTCGGATCGATGCGATCGAGTTTTCTCAGGAGGCCCGGCCAGATCAGCTCGCGTGGCCCAGCACCGCGCGTCGCGCCGCGCTGCTGCTCCATCGCCGTCGCGATGATCCTGCGATCGACCTCGAGCAGCTCGCCATCGGCGAGCGTTCCCGCGGCTTGCGCGCGCAGCTGGATCGCGCACGTCGCCTCGAAGATGTACATCCGCTGCCACGCCGTCGCCGTGTCGGGACCGACGGTGAGGAGGCCATGGTTCCTCAGCATCAGGAACGAGCGCTCGCCGAGGTCGGCGACGAGCCGCGGCTTCTCGTCGTCGCGCAGCGCGACGCCTTCGTAGTCGTGGTACGCGAGGTCGGAGAGGACGAAGATCGACTGCTGCGAGATCGGCAGGACCCCGCGCTTCTGCGCCGACACCGCGACGCCGTTGAGCGTATGCGTGTGCATCACGCACTGCACGTCGTGGCGCGCCGCATGCACCGCGCTGTGGATCGTGAACCCGGCCGGGTTGATCGGGAACTTCGTCTCCTGCAACACGTTGCCGGCGATGTCGATCTTGATCAGGCTCGAAGCCGTGATCTCGTCGAACATCAGGCCGTACGGATTGATGAGGAAGTGCTCGGTCCCGGCGATCTTCGCCGTGATGTGGGTGAAGACGAGATCGTCCCAGCGGAACAGGGCGACGAGGCGATACGCCGCGGCGAGATCGACGCGGGCCTGCCACTCCTCGGCCGAGACCTTGCCCTCGAGGCGCGGCAGCAACCGCGCGAGATCGGTGGGTGCGTTCATGGGGAGTCTCCCGAAACTTCAGAGGGGAATCGCAAGTATCTCGCAGTGCGCCGGAGCGCCCTGTCGGCGCCGAACACTTCACGATTGACCGCCGTGTTACAGCCACGGGGCGACGAACGGGACGGTGTTCACGGGCGTCCGGGCGGTGGCCACGCGACACTTGCGCATCGCGTCATTGCCACCCATCAAATGCACACCTCGTTCGATCAGACCCTCCCGCTCCAGTCGCGCTGGGACCAGCAGGGCGTCGAGTACATCCGCTCGAACATCGACTGGTGCGCGCGCTGCTCGAAGCGGCTCGTCGGTCTCAATCCCGGCCTGACGCCCGAGCAGGCGATGGACCTCGCGCAGGACCTCAGCCAGGACGACAACCTGCGCGCGCGCGTCCCCGAGATGGTCGCCGAGGACATGTTCCAGATCGACCTCAGGACCGACACCTCGGGGCCGTGACGGGCGGCTCGTGGCCGTCTTCCAGACCTTCTACGTCAGCCGCGCGGCGACGCCCTTCGACCGCGCCGCGATCGAGCCGCTGCTCGCGCGCTGGCGCTCGAGCAACGAGCGACTCGGCATCACCGGCTGCCTGCTGCTCGCGGGGCACTGCTTCGCGCAGGTGCTCGAAGGCGAGCGCGCGACGGTGCAGGCGCTGGCACGCCGCATCGCTCCCGATCCGCGCCACCGCGAGATGCGCGTCCTGAGCGACGGCAGCCGCGCCGAGCGCGAGTACGCCGGCTGGACGATGGGCTACCTCCACGACGTCAGCCTCGACGAGGACCTCGAGACGCTGCTCATGATCCCGCAGCGCTCGGCCGTCGTCGTTGCCGACGTCATGGAGCGGATGCGGCCCGATCCGGTGATGGGGGCGCTCCGCTAGCGGGCTTCATCGCGGCTTCGTCGCCGCTTCACCACCGATCGCGAGACTGGCATCTCTTCGAGGAGAACGCCATGTCGAAGCGAATCGTCACCCTGTTGCTGGGCCTCATCGCGCCGCTCGTCGCCGCGAGCGCGGCCGAGCCGGGGCTGCTCCTGCGCGAAGGCAACTGGGGCGGCGACGCCGGAACGTATCTCGTCCCGCAGGCGCTCGCGTCGCTGCCGACCGCGCGCTGGCCGGTCGACGGCTGGCACCGGTTGCGCATCGAGGCGCGTACCGTCGTCGTCAACGCGGTCCCGGCCGGCCCGCATGCCGAGCCCGCGTTCCTGGCCACGATCACGGCGCAGGTCGCTGCCGCCCGCGGCGGCACGATTCTCGAGACGGCGAGCCTGCCGGGAAACGAGCTCTATCTCCGCGTCGAGGGCAGCACGCTCGCCGACCGCACCGTGCCGGCGTACGTGTTCCGCAACGGGACCACGGCGATCCGTCCCGAGCTCGACCGGCGCTACGAGCTGCAGCTCGGCGACAAGCCGTTCGCGTTCACGGTCCACAACGGCGCGCGCACCGCCAAGGGGACGCCCTACGGAGGCGCGCACTACGTCATCGAGGTCGATGGCGAGACCCGCGAGTACGTCCTCGGCGAGTTCGGCTGGGACTCGACGATCGAGGCGATCGCCGATCTCGACGGCGACGGCAAGCCCGATTTCATCGTCCGCGTCGCCGGCAACAACAGCGACACCGAAGCGGTGCTGCTCTCGTCGCGCGCCAAGCCGGGCAAGAATCCGGCGACTGCGTCGCTGGTCGCGATCGGCTGCTGATCGCTCAGAGGCGGTGGAGCTTTTCCGGCTGCGGCAGGCCGAGCGTTCCGGCGAGCAGGAACGCGCTGACGAGGAGCGCTGCGAAGAGGAGCCAGCCGCCTTCGTCGCGTGACGACGACGCGAGCAGCGCGAGCAGGTCGATCGCGATCGCGAAGATGCCGAGCGCGAGCGCGGCGAGAACGAAGAGCCTGAGGCCAGGCCTGCGCAGGAGCGGAGGGCCGGCGAGGACGATGCGGAGCCAGGCGCCGCTGAAACCGATGCCGAGCGCGAGCGATAGCGCGATCCAGCCGCTGCCGTCGCGGATGAGGCCGGCGGGAAGGAGCGCGTCGTCGGGGGCGCCGAGGAGCGCGAGCATCGGCAGCAGGAAGACGAACGCCGACGGCATGACGAGCAGCGCGGCGAGGCACAGGCGGATGCCGAGGTTGTCGGCAAGGAGGCTCGCACGGTAGAGGGCGATCTTGGTCATGCGCGTCGTGAACGAGATCGTCATCCGCCGTCATGATGCGTGCTCCGCCCGCCGCCGAAATCGCCGGCCGGCGGCGACGGATCGAAGGTGCGCCGAAGTTCACGCCTGCGCCGGGCCGGCTTTCCAGGCGGCGCCGCGGGCAGCGATCAGCGGCGTGCCGCGATCATGTCGATCTCGACCAGGCCGCCGCGCGCGAGCCGCGTCACGCCGACGGTCGTTCGCGCCGGCAGCCTGCCGGCGGCGAAGTGGCGCGCGTAGCACGCGTTCATCGCGGCGTAGTCGCGGTCGAACTCGGTCAGGAAGACGCGCGCCGAGACGACGTCGTCGAAGCCGAGGCCGAGGCCTTCGAGGACACGGCGGAGGTTGTCCATCACTTTCGCCGTCTGCGCCTCGACGCCGTCGGGCATCGGCTTGGCGTCGTCGTCGGGATCGGTCGCGAGCTGGCCGGTGACGAAGACGCATCCGCCCGCCTCGACGGCATGGCTGTACGGTGCGACCGGCTTCGGCGCGCCCGGCAGGAGATGAAACGTCGGTGGCATGTTCTGGGCTCCTTTCGTTGGGAAGCGCCTCGCGTGGCCTTCGCGGGCGAGCGCCGACGCATTGTCGATGCGCTGTCTAGAATCGCGCGCCACGGCGCTTCGGTTTCCGGCGCTCCCCGGCGACATGGACGACGCTCGCACTGCTTCTGCTGCCGACCTCGCCGCCTCGTACGGAGATGTCGCCGTCGTGATGCACTGGCTGCTCGCCGCCCTCATCGTCGCCACGTTCCTGATCGGTCTTTCGATGGTCGATCTGCCGCTCTCGCCGCAGCGGCTGCGCCTCTTCAACTGGCACAAGTGGCTCGGCATGTGCGTTCTTGCGTTGTCGGCAGCGCGGCTCCTGTGGCGCGCCGCCGGCCATCCGCCGCCGCCGCTGCCGGCGCACACGCCGCCGTGGCAGCAGGCGGCGTACCGCGGCACGCATCTCGTCTTCTACGCGCTCTTCTTCCTCGTGCCGCTGCTCGGCTGGGCGACCACGTCGGCGCTCGGCGTTCCCGTCGTCTGGTTCGGCGTCCTGCCGCTGCCGGACTTCGTGGCGCACGACAAGCCGTTCGCCGAAGAGGTGCTCGCTCCCCTGCACGAGGTGTCGTCGTATCTGCTCGCGGCGATCGCGTGCGTGCACGTCGCGGCCGCGTTCAAGCACCAGTTCGTCGACCGCGACCATCTGATGGCGCGCATGTGGCCATGGTGGCCGACGCAGAGGCGCGCATGAGGAGGCTCGCACGATCGCTGCTGCTCTGCTTCGCCGCAGCTCTGCTGGTCATGGGCGTTGCGCACGCGCAGTCGCCGGCGCCTGCCAAGCTCGTCGCCGCGCAGAGCGAGATCGCGTTCCAGATCAAGCAGAGCGGCGTGCCCGTCGACGGCAAGTTCCGCCGCTTCGACGCGCAGCTCGTGCTCGACCCGAAGGCGCCGCAGGGCGGCTCGGTGACGGTCTCGGTCGACACCGCGAGCGCGACCGTCGGCTTCGCCGAGACCGACGTCGAGCTGCCGCGCGCGCCGTGGTTCAACGCTGCGAAGTTCCCACGCGCGACGTTCCAGTCGGCTGCGATCTCGGCGCTGGGCGGCGGCCGCTTCCAGGCGAAGGGCCGCTTCGAGCTGAAGGGGACGGCGCACGACATCGTCGTCCCCGTCACCCTCGTGCAGAGCGGCCCGCAATCGACCGCGACCGGCGAGTTCGTCGTGAAGCGGCTCGACTACAAGATCGGCGAGAACGAATGGACCGACCTCTCGCTCGTCGCCAACGACGTTCGCGTCCGCTTCAAGCTGGTGTTCACCGGATTGAACCCGCTCTAGGCGGACTGGCATTCACAGGACTGGCCGCCCCGCCAGCACAACCACCACGCCACGGAGACCGACCCATGCCGAAAGCCTTCCTCGCCACGACCTTGTTCGCTGCTGCCTTTGCGGCATCGGCCGAGCCGGCGACGTTCGCCCTCGATCCTGATCACAGCGTCATCACCTTCGAAGCCCTGCACATGGGCACGTCGACGCAGCGCGGCCGCCTGCAGCCCAAGCAGGGCAGCACCGTCACGCTCGACCGCGCAGCGAAGTCGGGCAAGGCCGACATCACGATCGACCTGGCCACCATCACCACCGCGACGGCGAGCCTGCAGGGATTCCTGCGTGGCGATCGCATGTTCAACGTCGCAGTGAACCCGACGGCGCACTTCGTCGCCGACACGTTCGCCTTCGACGGCGACAAGCTCGCATCGGTGTCGGGAACGCTCACGCTGAACGGCAAGTCGCAGCCGGTCGCGCTGAAAGCGACGCGCTTCAACTGCTACGAGAACTCGATGCTCAAGCGCGAGGTGTGCGGCGGCGACTTCGAAGGCAAGATCCAGCGCAGCCAGTACGGGCTCGGCGCCCTCGCCCAGGTGACACCGGACGAGATTCCGCTGCTGATCCAGGTCGAGGGCATCCGGCAATAGCCGGCGACGCTCAGGCCTTCTTCACGAACGCGCTGCACCAGCCCGGCCCGGCAACGGGCCGGCCGCCGAAGATCGTGCACGGCCCGGTCGGCGCGTTCGCCGCAGCGGTATAGAACTGGCAGGCCGCGCAGGTCTGCCCGGCGGCGTACTTCGGGAACTTCGCCTTGTCGACGCGCGCGGCATCGGTGACGTAGCCGAGCGAGACCGCCTGCGGCTCCTTCTCGTCGACGGGCTTGCCGGCCTGCGCCTGCGCACGGCCGGCGACGAGGGCGAAGCCGACGGCGGGAACCCAGTGGAGGATGGTTCTGCGAGTGGTCATTTCGACTCCTGTGCGGTGCTGAATTTCGGTTCGTCCGGGCACTTCGTTTGCCCGCCATGACATTGGATCACTCCGGAGGTCGACATGGAAAGCAGGGTCAAGCTGTTCGGACATCCCGTCCACCAGATGCTCGTCGTCTTCCCGCTCGGGCTGCTCGCGACATCGGTCGTCTTCGACATCATCCATCTCGCGTCGGGAGCGGCGTATGCGGCGACGGTCGCGTACGCGCTGATCGCCTCGGGAATCGTCGGCGGTCTGCTCGCCGCGCCGTTCGGCCTCATCGACTGGGTCGCGATTCCGTCCGGGACGCGCGCGAAGCGGATCGGCGGCCTCCACGGCGGCGGCAACGTCGTCGTCCTCGCCCTCTTCGCGATCAGCCTGTGGCTGCGCTCGGGGCTGGTGCAGCAGCCGCCGACGTTGGCGTTGGTCCTTTCGTTCTGCGGTGCCGCGCTCGCCGTCGTCACCGGCTGGCTCGGCGGCGAGCTCGTCGATCGCCTCGGCATCGGCATCTCGGCGAACGCGCACCCCGACGCGCCCAGCTCGCTGCACGACGCTGCAGAGGACCATCGCCCGGCGCGGCCGCGCTCGGCGTAGTCGCGCTCGCTCAGGTCTCGAGTCGATAGAGCCGGACCCACGCGTCCGGCTCGCTCGAGCCCTTCTTCTTGACGTTGAACATCTCCTCGCCGCCCGGCGGCGCGAGCGGTGAGGTCCGCCACAGCGACGGCCGCTCGAGGAACTGCTGGCGAAACGCCTCGGTGACCCAGATCTGGCCCGCCTCGACGATCGGCTCGACGCGCGCGGCGCAGAGGAGCGCCTCGCCGCCGGCGATCTCGGGAACGACGTCGGCGTCGCCCTGGCGCGTCTGCACCTCGCCGTAGTGCAGCGCGATCCTGAGGCGCGGTTGCCCCGGCGCCTGGTAGACATCGTCCATCAGGTGGCGCGCCGTCTGCGCGAGCGCGACCGGGTCGTCGGCGGCGATCAGGACAGCGTCGCCGGCGCGCACCTCGGTGATCGCCGCGACCGGCGCCCAGCGATGCACCGCGTCCTCGAGCGCCGCGCGCACCGGCGCGTCGGCGCCGGCGCGCATCAGCGACGAGAACGCCTGGATGTCGGCCTTCAGCACGCAGCACTGGCGGACGTTGACGGTGCGGTCGGCGCTCCCGGTCTCGCGCCAGGGCCGGTCGTAGCCGACGACGTTGGTGCGATCGATGCGCTGCAAGAAGGCCGGGTGGTTGCGCGCGATGACGTCGAACAGCACCGGATGGACGAGGTAGTGGGTCGAGCGCGGCAGCGCGCCGTTGGTGTCGAGCGTCGCCTCGCCGGGGCGCAGGAACCGCTGCCGCCAGCCGCCGCGCACGCGGTCGTGCTGCACGTAGCCGAGCAGCCCGACGCGGTAGAGGCTGCTGAACGGATCGCGGCCGTCGCCGAAGCCGTTGCCCTCGGTGATCGCCTCGAGCTCGGCGCGCGTGACGACGTGGCCCGGCAGGCGCTCGAACAGCCGCTCGGCGTCGAGGTCGCCGACGTACGGCGCGATCTCCGCGAGGTACTCGTGCGCGATCTCGCTCGCCGCCTGGTTGACGGCTTCCTTCAGCCGGTATTCGTTGCGCCGCTCGTCGGGCCGGAGCGCGGTCAGTCGCTCGCCGATCGTCATCAGGTCGCGCGGACGCAGCAGCGTGTGGCGGCAGATGTACTCGAACGCGTCCTCCTCCTCGTGCGTCGACGTGTCGACGACGCTGGTGCGGCCGAGGAACGCCTCGAGCGGCTTGGTCTTGGCGAGCTCGGGCTTGACCATCCGGTCGGGCTTCACCAGCCGCACGTTGTTGACGAAGATCTCGCGCAGGCTCTCGGGCGCGTAGACGATGTCGACCGCGCTGCCGCGGTACTGCTGGACCATCGCGGTCCGCTCGGGCAGCCGTGCGTACGCCTCCTTGCGGATCGCCGCGAAGATCTTCAGGTGGTGGTTGATGCGGCGAAGCTGGTACGCGACCTCGACCAGGCCGAGCTGGGCGAAGAACCAGACGTTCGGCGAGACCTCGCCGGTCACGCTCGCGTTGGCCGGCGTGGCCTCGACGTGCTTGTTGAAGTACTCGTCGATGCCGTCGATGAAGATCGCGAGCGGCGCGTTCAGCGCGCGCAGGCGCGGCACGAGGTGGCCGTCGGTCTCGGTCGCGCAGCGCTGCAGCTCGCTCGGCGTGAAGTCGAGCAGGCGCACGAAGTGGTCGATGACGCCGTGCAGCTGCGCATCGGCGAGCAGCGAGTTGGTGCGCGCGCCGAGCTTGAGGCCGTCGGTGGCGCCGGCGTGCTTGAGCGCCGCCATCGCGATCGCCGTCAGCCACACCTTCGACCACGGCAGCGGCGACGCCGAGAAGAGGGCGATCGACTCGCGCCCGAAGATCTTGTCGCCGATCGGCTTGTCGAGCAGGTTGCCGTTCGGCAGGCACGTCGCCTGGCCGCTGCGCTGGTAGAGCACGCGCTTCGCCTTGAGCAGCAGCGTCTTGCCGAAGCCCTTGGTGCCGATGATGATGAACTTGTCGTCGCGATCGGGCGTCAGGAACGCTTCGATCTCGGGGGTGCGGTGCAGCAGCGCCTCGTCGAAGTCCTCGGCGACGCGAATGTCGTCGGCGTCCACGGTCCACGCGCGCATCGTTCCCGCCTCGTCGTTGCAGGCAAGAGGATAGCCGTCCGCGGGGCTCAGGCGTGCGGCATCGCGCGCTCGACGATCGCGCCGCAGTCGACGCCGCGCGGCAGGGTGCCGAAGTTGCGGGCGCCGGCGCCCTCGAGGCGCGACGCGCAGAACGCGTCGGCGACGGCGGTGGGCGCCGACTCGACGAGGAGCGAAGCCTGCAGCGCGAGCGCGATCTTCTCGACGATGGCGCGGGCGCGGACCTCGGCGCCGTCGCGGTCGGCGAGCTCGCCGTGCAGCTCGGCGACGGCGCGGTCGAGCCGCGCGTTCGCGCCGCGCGTGCGCGCGAGCTCGGCGAAGAGCGCACCTGTCACCTGCGGCGTCCGGCCCATCGCGCGCAGGACGTCGAGGCACTGGACGTTGCCGCTGCCTTCCCAGATCGCGTTGATCGGCGATTCGCGAAACAGCCGCGGCATCGGGCTGTCCTCCATCACGCCGCTGCCGCCGATGCACTCCATCGCCTCGTAGGCGTGGCCCGGAGTGCGCTTGCAGATCCAGTACTTGCCGACCGGCGTCGCGATCCGTGCGAACAATTCTTCGTGGGCGTCGTCGCCGCGGCGGTCGAGCGCGCGGGCGACGCGCATCGTCAGCGCCAGCGAACCTTCGTTCTCGAGCACGAGGTCGGCGAGGACGTTTCGCATCAGCGGTTGGTCGACGAGGAGGGCGCCGAAGGCCTTCCTCAGCGAGCAGTGGTGGAGCGCCTGCGCGACCGCGGCGCGTTGGCCGGCGGACGAGCCGATCATGCAGTCGAAGCGCGTCATGGCGACCATCTCGATGATCGTGCGCACGCCGTGCCCGGGCTCGCCGAGCATCCAGCCGAGCGCGCCGCGCAACTCGGTCTCGCTCGACGCGTTCGAGACGTTGCCCATCTTGCGCTTCAGCCGCACGATCTGCAGCGGGTTCTTCGAGCCGTCGGGGCGCCAGCGCGGGACGAGGAAGCACGACAGCCCCGCGTTCGCCTGCGCGAGGACGAGGAACGCGTCGCACATCGGCGCCGAGACGAAGAACTTGTGGCCGACGAGCTCGTACGGCTCGCCCGCGCCTTCGCCACCGAGGGGGTAGGCGCGCGTCGTGTTGGCGCGGACGTCCGAGCCGCCCTGCTTCTCGGTCATCGCCATGCCGATCGTGAGCCCGGCCTTGGCGTCATCCGGGACGTTGCGCGGGTCATAGACGCGCGCCGTCACCTTCGGCTCGCACGCCTTGGCGACCTGTGGCGTCGTGCGCAGCGACGGCACCGAGGCGAACGTCATCGTGATCGGGCAGCCGTGGCCGGCCTCGACCTGCGTGTGCAGATAGAAGTGCGCGGCGCGGGCGACGTGCGCGCCCGCCTTCGGGTCCGTCCACGGCGACGAATGCAGCCCGTGCTCGATCGACGTCCGCATCAGCGCGTGGTAGGCCGGATGGAAGCGGACGAGATCGACGCGGTTGCCAAAGCGGTCGTGGGTGTCGAGCTCGGGCGGGTTGCGGTTGGCGAGCGCGCCGAGCTCGATGTATTCGGCGCGCCCGATCGCCGCGCCGAAGCGGTCGAGCGCGTCGTCGGCCCAGCCCGCGCCTTCGCGACGCACCGCCTCGACGAGCGCGCGATCCGTGCGGTAGAGGTTGTAGTCGACCAGCTCGCGGCCGACGTTGGTCACGACGTGGGTGCTTGCGAGAAAGCGTTCGTCGTCGCGGATCGGCGGGGTCATCTCCATGGCGGGCTCCAGTGTGCGCGGGCGCGGAGGCAAGTGCTCATCCGCCGAGCGTCGCCGGGTCGACGTTCGCGCCGCAGATCACGAGCAGGATCTTCTCGTCGGGGCGCACGTCGACGGTGTGCGTCGCCAGCGCGGCGAGCGGCAATGCCGCCGCCGGCTCGACTGCGAGGCGCAGCTCGCTCCAGAGTGCACGCTGCGCGGCGCGGATCGCGTCGTCGGCGAGCAGGTGCGACGCCGCGACCTGGCGCTTCGCGATCGCCCACGCGATCTCGCCGATCCGGCGCGCACCGAGCGAATCGGCGGCGATCCCGGAAACGGCGACGTCGACCGGGCGGCCGGCGGCGAGCGCCGCCGAGAGCGTCGGCGCAAGGGCCGGCTCGAGCGCTTCGACGCGCGAGCGGCCGGCGAACCAGGCGGCGACGCCCGAGATCAGCCCGCCGCCGCCGACGCTGACGAGCGCGCGGTCGGCAACGCCGGCGTCGGCCTCGACCTCGGCGGCGAGCGTGCCGGCGCCCTCGACGACTTCGCGCTGGTCGTACGCGTGCATGAGGAGCGCGCCGGTCGCGCGCTGCCGCTCGAGGCTCGCGGCGAGCGCGTCGGCGTAGCTCGCGCCTCGAACGGTGACGACGGCACCGAGCTGGGCGAGCCGCGCGCGCTTGGCTTCGCTCGACGACTCGGGAACGAAGACCTCGGCGCGCACGCCGAGCGTTCGCGCCGCGTGCGCGACCGCGATGCCGGCGTTGCCGCCGGAGGCGATCACCACGCCGGCGGCAGGGATGGCGTTGGCCCGCATGCGGTTGAACATGCCGCGCGCCTTGAAGCTGCCCGAGACCTGGAGGTGCTCGAGCTTCAGCCAGAGCTCGGCGCAGGCGACGCCGAGGTCGCGGCCGGCGATGCGCAGCAGCGGCGTCCGGCGGACGTCGCCGGCGATCCGCCGGGCGGCGGCGGCGATGTCGTCACGGGTGATGTCCATGAGAGTCGGGAGGGCTTGCAGTCGCTATATTGCACCGGTGGACCGGCCTTTGACCCCTTCGGCGCTTGCCCTGGAGACGGCGCGAACGCTCGTCCGCATGAACACCGTCAGCCGCAACTCCAACCTCGAGTTGATCCACTTCGTGCGCGACGAGCTCGCGCGCCACGGTGTCGCGAGCCGCCTGACGCTCGACGACACCGGGAGCAAGGCGAATCTGTTCGCAACGATCGGCGCCGGCAAACCTGCCGGCGTCGTCGTTTCGGGGCACACCGACACGGTGCCGTGGGACAACCAGGACTGGTCGGTCGACCCGCTCGGCGCCGACGTGCGCGAAGGTCGCCTCTACGGCCGCGGCAGCGCCGACATGAAGGGCTTCATCGGTGTCGCCGTCGCCCAGGTGCCGGCGTGGCTCGCCGCCGACCTGCCGTTCGCCGTCCATCTCGCGATCAGCTACGACGAGGAAGTCGGCGGCTTCGGCGCCGAGCGCCTCGTCGCCGATCTGCGCGCGCAGGGCGTGCGCCCGCGCGTCTGCATCGTCGGCGAGCCGACCGGGATGATCCCGGCGCTCGCCCACAAAGGCGTCTACCGCTGGCGCTGCTGCGTCCGCGGCCACGCCGCGCACTCGTCGCTGACGCCGAGCGCGGTCAACGCGATCGAGGTCGGTGCGCGCGTCATCGGCAAGCTCGTCGACATGGCCGAGCACTGGCGCGACCGCGCGCCGCGCTACGAAGGCTTCGACGTCCCGTACACGACCGGCTCGGTCGGCGTCATCGAGGGCGGCGTCGCCGACAACATCGTCCCCGAGGACTGCCGCTTCAACTACGAGTTCCGCAACCTCCCAGGCACCGACGCGCTCGACATGCAGGCCGAGCTGCGCGCCTACGCCGAGTCGCTCGAGCCGGCGATGCGCGCGGTCGATCCCGCTGCCGGCATCCGCTTCGAGACGATCTGCGCGATGCCGTCGTTCCTCGCCGCCGCGGACGACCCGGCGGTCGTCCTCGCGCGCCATCTCGCCGCCGAGGAGCGGACGACGCTCGTCGCGTTCGGCACCGAGGCCGGCCTGTTCCAGCGCGCCGGCATCCCCACCGTCGTCTGCGGCCCCGGCCACATCGCGCAGGCGCACCAGGCCGACGAATACGTTGCCCTCGACCAGCTCGCCGCCGCCGAGCGTTTCCTGCGCGCGCTCGACGCCGGCGCGCCGCTGCCCGCACATCGTTAGGAGAACCGCATGCCCAGTCCAGTCCAAGCCGCGAGCAGCGCTGCGATCGAGTCGATCCGGACGATCGCGCTTGTCGGCCCGTCGGGTGCCGGCAAGACCTGCCTCGCCGAGGCGCTGCTCGTCGCTTCCGGAACGCTCACCACCGCTGGCACGCTCGAGCGCGGCACGACCGTGAGCGACTTCGATCCGCTCGAGCGTCGCATGCTCCACTCGCTGAACGCAAGCGTACTCCATCTGCAGCACCGCGATACGCGGATCCACTGCATCGACACGCCCGGCGCACCCGACTTCTTCGGCCAGAGCCTGCCGGCGCTCGAGGCCGTCGAGACCGTCGTCGTCGTCGTCAACGCGCAGACCGGCGTCGAGCCGATGGCGATGCGGATGATGGAACACGCCGCGGCGCGCGGCCGCGACCGGTTGATCGTCGTTCATCGCATCGACGCGCCCGGCGTCAACCTTCCCGACGTGCTCGCGCAGATCCAGTCCGCATTCGGCAAGGAGTGCTTGCCGCTCAACCTGCCCGACGCCGGCGGCACGAAGGTCGTCGACTGCTTCCACAACCGCGAAGGCCACTCCGACTTCGGCAGCGTCGACGCTGCGCACCGCGCGCTCGTCGAGCAGGTCGTCGAGGTCGACGCCGACTTCGTCGATCGCTACCTCAACGACGGCGACATCGACGCGTCCGAGCTGCACGTTCCGCTCGAGCAGGCGCTGCGCGAAGGCCACCTGATCCCGGTCTGCTTCGCGTCCGCGAAGAGCGGCGCCGGCATCGCCGAGCTGCTCGAGGTGATCGTCAAGCTGCTGCCGCATCCCGGCGAAGCGAACCCGCCCGAGTTCCTGCGCGGCGAGGGTGAGGGCGCGGAGAAGCTCTCGGCCGCGCCCGACCCGAAGCGGCACGTGCTCGCGCACGTCTTCAAGGTCACGGTCGATCCGTTCGTCGGCAGGATGGGGATCTTCCGCATCCACCAGGGCACGGTGACGCGCGACAGCCAGCTCTACATCGGCGACGGCAGGAAGCCGTTCCGTGTCGGCCACCTCTTCATGCTGCAGGGCAAGGACCACGTCGAGGTGCAGAGCGCGTTGCCCGGCGACATCGTCGCGGTCGCGAAGGTCGACGACATCCGCTTCGACGCCGTCCTCCACGACGCGGCCGAGGACGACCACATCCACCTCGCGCCGTTGCCGTTTCCCAAGCCCGTCCACGGCCTCGCGATCGCCCCGAAGCGCCACGGCGACGAGCAGCGGATGTGGGAGATCCTGACCAAGCTCGTCGACGAGGACCCGTGCCTGAAGCTCGAGCACGTCGCCGGCACCAACGAGACGATCGTCTACGGCCTCGGCGAGCTGCACCTGCGCGTGCTGCTCGAGCGGCTGCGCGAGACGTATCGCTTCGAGGTGACGACGCGGCCGCCCAAGATCGCCTATCGCGAGACCGTCACGGCGCCGGCCGAGGGCCACCATCGCCACAAGAAGCAGAGCGGCGGCGCCGGGCAGTTCGGCGAAGTGTTCCTGCGCATCGAGCCACTCCCGCGTGGGGCCGGCTTCGAGTTCGTCGACCAGGTCAAGGGCGGCACGATCCCCGGCCAGTACATCCCGGCGGTGGAGAAGGGCGTTCGCGAGGTGCTCGCGACCGGCGCGATCGCCGGCCACCCGGTCGTCGACGTGCGCTGCGTCGTCTACGACGGCAAGCACCACAGCGTCGACAGCAAGGACATCGCCTTCGTCACGGCCGGCAAGAAGGCGTTCATGGCGGCGGTGCGCGAGGCGCGACCGATCGTGCTCGAGCCGATCGTCAACATCGAGATCACGGCGCCGGTGCCGGCGCTCGGCGACATCACCGGCGACCTCGCGTCGCGGCGCGGCATGGTCAGCGGCACCGCCAACGGCGCACCCGGGACGATGATGGTGCGCGGCCAGGCGCCGATGTCGGAGCTGCTCGGCTACCAGAGCCGGCTCAACGCGCTGACGAGCGGGCAGGGACGCTATACGGTCGAGTTCTCGCACTACGAGGCGGTGCCGCCGAACATGCAGCAACAGCTCGTCGGCGAGTTCAGGGTGCGCGACGACGACTGAGCGACGGCGCGAAAATCGCTGCAACCCTCCTTCGCCGCCGCCGACCTTGCCCCTACGGTCGCTCCGAGCCGCTTCAACTACTCGCGCGATTTCTTTACCGAGCTCTCGTACGCCCATCGCCCATGAAGATCTCCCTCGCCGTCACCGGCGCCCTCTGCGCCGCCGCCGTCTCCAGCGCCACCTTCGCCGCCAAGCCGACGACGCGCAATCGCGCCGAGATCCCGGCCGAGTACCGCTGGGACTTCACCGCGATCTACCCGAGCTGGGCGGCGTGGGAAGAAGCCATGAAGCTGATGGACTCGCGCATCGACGCGTTCGCCGCCATGAAGGGGACGCTCGGACAGGGCGCGGGCCAGCTCCTGAAGGCCTACCAGGCGATCGACGAGATGGGCAAGCTCATGTCTCGCCTCGACGCGTACGCACAGCTGCAGCGCGACGTCGACACCCGCGACCAGGCCGTCGGCGGCCGCTATCAGCGCATCACCGCGATCGCCGCACGGCTCGCGACGGCATCGGCCTGGTTCACGCCGGAGCTGCTCGAGATCGATCGCGCGAAGGTGGTCGGCTGGATCGATGCGAGCCCCGACCTCGCGCCGTATCGCTTCCCGATCCTCGAGGCGTACCGCCAGAAGGCCCACGTCCTCGACGCGCGAGGCGAGCGGCTCCTTTCCTTCGCCAGCCAGTTCAACCGCACGCCGCACACGATCTACCAGGAGCTAAGCGTCTCCGACATGAAGTTCCCGACGCTGCGGCTGCAGGACGGCAGCGACGTCGTCCTCTCGCCCGGGAACTTCTTCGCGCTGCTCCAGCAGAACCGCGACCAGGCCGAGCGCGGCAAGGCCGCGGCGTCGCACCTCGGCGCCTATGCCGCCACCGCCAACACCTACGCCAGCATCTACAACGGCACCCTGCAGCGCGACTGGTTCCTGGCCCGCGCCCGCAACTTCGACACCACGCTCGATGCCGCGCTCGACGCCAACGCGATCCCGCGCGCGGTCGTCGAGACGCTGATCGACGCGACGCGCGCCGGCTCGGCGCCGTTCCAGCGCTACGCTCGCCTGCGCCAGAAGCTGCTCGGCCTGCCCAGCTATCACCTCTACGACGCGACGATTCCGATCTACCGCAGCGACAAGATCTATCCCTACGAGGAGGCGCGCGAGCTCGCCACCGCATCCGTGGCGCCGCTCGGCGACGACTACGTCTCCAAGTTCAAGCGATTCGTGTTCGGCAGCCGGGTCGACGTCTACGAGAACGAAGGCAAGCGCAGCGGCGCCTACAGCGCCGGCGTGTACGGCGTCGGCCCCTACATGCTGATGAACTACAACGACACGCTCAGGGCCGCGTTCACGCTCGCCCACGAGGCCGGCCACTCGATGCACACGGTGCTGGCGTTCGAGACGCAGCCGTACGCGACCGCCGACTACACGATCTTCGTCGCCGAGGTGGCGTCGACCACCAACGAGCGCTTCCTGCTCGATCAGATGCTCAGGCAGACGAGCGATCCGAAAGAGCGCTTCCTGCTGCTGCAACACGCGGTCGATTCGATCGTCGGCACCTTCTACACCCAGGTGCTCTTCGCCGACTTCGAGCTGCGCGCGCACCGGCTGGTCGAGAGGGGCGAGCCGCTGACGACCGAGGTTCTCAACGATCTCTACGCCGGCCTGCTCAAGGAGTACTGGGGCGACGCCGTGGCCGCCGACGATTTCTACAAGTACACCTGGGCGCGGATCTCGCACTTCTTCAATGCGCCGTACTACGTCTACCAGTACGCCACCTGCTTTGCCTCGTCGGCGCAGCTGTACGACGCGATGACGAACGGCTCCGAAGCATCGCGCAAGGCGGCGACCGAGCGCTACCTGACGCTGCTCAGGAGCGGCGGCAACGACAATCCGATGGCGCAGCTCAGGAAGGCCGGCGTCGACCTGGCCCAGCGTTCGACGATCCAGGCGGTCATCGACCAGATGGACCGGCTGGTGTCGCAGATGGAAAGCGAGGCGGCCAAGATCCGCTAGCCGCAGCGGCTTCGAAAGCGCAGCAAAAGACGACGGCTCCCCGGTGCTTTCGTGCCGGGCTTCGCGCGCGTCAACCTTGTCGGGCATGATCCGTTGACACTGCAGTCTTCGCCTTTCTCGCTCATGACCCGTCGGACGATTCAATCGGCAGCGCTCGCGTTCCTGTGGGTCTGCGCCAGCGCGCTCGCGGCGCCGGCAAGCGCGCCGCACGCGGCCGCCTGCGTGGCCGCGCTCAAGGCCGAAGAGGCCCAGCTCGCCGAAACGATGAAGGCGGGCGCGCCCGTCGAGCCCCAGCTCCTCAACGTCGTTCGCAGCGGCATCGCGATCATCGGCACGCAGTACTTCGCCGGCTTGCGCGAGGTCGAGGCGCGCGAGCTGCTGCATGCGGCCGAGGCCGACTTCCAGGCCCTGCCGCCGGCGCTCGCGCGCGAGCGCCAGGCGCAATGCCTGTTCGAGGGCGAAGCGCTCTATCAGCAGGCGTCGTCGCTCGAGCGCAGCCTCATCACGACTGCCGCACAACGTCGGATCCGGCGGTTGACGGCGACCTGATTCGTCGTCGCCGCGACGCGTCGCGGCGCGCGGCGTCACCAGCCGAGCCCGACGTGCAGCGGCATGAACGCGGCGAGCCCGGCGACGAGCGGCCCGAGCACGCCGGGCCGCCATGCATAGCACGCCGTCGCCGCCACGGCGGCGAGAAGCCGCGCGTCGCGCCACGTCGAGATCAACTCGCCGTGGGCCATGAAGATCTCCGGCGTCAGCACGGCGACGATCGCCGCCAGCGGCGCGACCTGCAACGCCCGCGCGAGCGTCGCCGGCAGACGGATCTCGCGTCTCGACCAGAGGAAGAAGCCGCGCGACACGACGGTGACGACGGCCATGCCGAGAATCGTCAGCGCCGAGTACTCCCAGGCCGCCGGCAGCGCGCTCGACGTGATCGCGGTCATGGCGGGGCCTCGAGCGCCGGCGCGTCCCGGTCGATGCGGGCCATGACCAGACTGGCCGCCACTGCGGCGGCGATCGCGACCAGGATGTTGAGCTTCAGGGGCAGCGAAAACGCCGCCACCGCGCCGAGCCCCGACACGATCGCCGCGAGCCAGGCCGTGCGGTTGTTGAGCAGCGAATAGGCGAAGCCGAGCATCGACAGCGTGCCGGCGAAGCCGAGGCCCCAGCTCAGCGGCACCATCGACGACAGCACGATCCCGGCGAGGGAAGACGACTGCCACACGAGCCAGACCGCGGCGGCGCCGCCGGCGGCATAGCGCGCCTGACCGGTGCGGTGGCGGGAGCGGTCGGGCCACGCTTTCTGGAAGACGACCAGGTTGAGGTCGGCGAGCAGGTAGCCGAGCGCGAGCCTGCGGCCGCGCGGGAGGTGGCCGAGGTGAGGGCGCCATTGCGAGCTGAAGATCGCGAAGCGCAGGTTGACGCACAGCGCCGACGCCCAGATCACCCACATCGGCGTGCCGCTGGCGAGGAGCGGCAGCGACGCCAGCTGGGCGCTGCCGGCGTAGACCGTCAGGCTCATCAGGATCGACAGCGCCACGCCGAGGCCGCTTTGCACCATCGCCACGCCGGTGACGAGGCCCCAAGCCGCGAGGCCCGGGGCGAAGACCAGCATGTCGGCCGCGCCGCGGCGGAAGTGGCTGTCGCGGGGCAGATCGCGCAGGCGCATCGACGCCGACTTTACCGCCGCGCCCAGCGCGCGCCGTTGCGAACTGTCGACGCGCCCGTGCCCTCTGTGGCGCGGATGCGAACTAGTTGGCCCTCAAGTTGCTTTTGCCGTGCCACCGCCGCTTCTTTGTGTCCAAATCGCTCAAGACGGTGCCGCGCGAGCCGAAGCGGAATAGAGCACCTCTTGTTGGGAGAGCCGCCATGAATGCCAGGATCAAGCAGCTACGCGATCTCGTCGTCGCTCTCGATCGCGCCGATCGAAACATCGAGCCGATGCCACCCGAGGCGTACCAGGCCGCCGCGAAGACCGCGCTCCTTCTCACCGGCGAGGAAATGGGCCTGCTGCCGATCGGCGACTTCGCCGGCCCGGTCGGGGCGCTGCAGAGCATGGCCGAGAACATCTTCTTCGGAATCAACGGCTGCTTCGCCGACCTCGACGGCACCGGCCGCGCGCCGGTCGCGCTCACCGCGACGACCGCCCTGCTCAGGCGGATCCGGGCGACGTCGGCGGGCGCGAGCGAGGAGATCGCCGACAGTCTCTTCACCCGGCTGCGCAACGCGGCGCCGGCGGCCGGCGCCGACGCCGCCGTCGCCGCCGCGAAAGAGCGCTCCCGGCCGACACGGTCGCGCCCGCGCAGCGACCGGATGAAGCGCTGACGATCCTGCGGCGCCGGCGCCTTCGGCGCCGCCGCCAGGCCGTCGGCGTCGGGCCGACGGGGCACTCTCGGCAGAACGCCCGGAAGTAGTCGCGCCGCTCTCGCGCCAGGCCCGAAAATGCGGCCAGCATCCGACGACAGCCACGAGCGGAGGAGAGCCATGGATCTGCGTGCGGCCTTGTCCGACATCGCGGTCGAGCACCGGCTCGACGCCGCCGCCATGCGGCGCCTCGAGGAGCTCGCCGGCGTTCGCGCCGAGCCGGTCACGCTGGCTGCGTGGCTGCCGCGCGGCGTCGCGGTGCTGGCGGCGGCGCTCGGCGGCCTCGGCGTCGTCTTCTGGATCGCTGCCAACTGGCAGACGCTCGGCCGCTTCGGCCGCTTCGCGCTGCTCGAGGGCTTCATCCTCGTAATGTGCGCCGGCGCGCTGTGGCGCCCGGCGGCGCGTGCGCCGCTCGGGCTCCTGGCGCTGCTCGCGATCGGCGCGCTCTTCGCCTACTTCGGCCAGACCTACCAGACCGGCGCCGACCCGTGGCAGCTGTTCGCGGTCTGGGCCGTGCTGGCGCTGCCGCTCTGCGTCGCCGCGCGCAGCGACGTCCTGTGGGCGCCGTGGGCGCTCGTCGTCATGACCGGCATCTCGCTCTGGGTGCAGGCGCACACCGGCCACCGCTGGCGCGTCCGGCCCGACGACCTCGTCGTCCATCTGCTCGGCTGGCTGAGCGCGCTCGTCCTGATCGGCGTGCTGAGCGCACCGCTGCGGCGCCAGACCGGCGCCGGCGTGTGGGCGCAGCGGATGGCGCTGACGCTCGCGGTGGCGATGATCGCGAGCACCGCCGTCGCCGGGCTCGTCGGCGGCAACGCCGCGCTGCATTACGTCTTCGGGCTCGCCGTGCTCGCGCTGGCGGCGGTCGTCCTCGCGCGCCCCGAATCGTTCGAGATCTTCGGCCTCAGCGCCGTCGCCCTCGGCCTCGACGCGTTGCTCATTGGCGGCCTGGCGTACCTGATGCTTCGTCACGCGTCCGGAGATGGCTGGATTCTCGCCCTGCTCGTGACCGGCCTGGTCGCGGCGGCGCTGATGGCAGCGACGGTCTCATTGCTGCTGCGTCTGGCGCGCCGACCCGGAGCGCCGCAGTGAGCGGCGCGCACCTGGAGCACGCGCTGCGCGCGGCGATCGCCGAAGGCCTTCTGCCGGCGACGGCGACGGCGCCCGGACACGACGAGCGGCCGTGGCCGGTCGTGCTGCTGACCGCGTTCGGCGCCTGGCTCGCGGCGCTGCCGCTGATCGGCCTGGCGGCGCTGCTGCTCGCCGATTTGCTCCGCCATCGAGGCGCCGCCTCGTACGTCCTCGGCGTGCTCGTCCTGGTCGGCGCGATCTATGTCCTCAGGCGTCCGACATTGCCTCTGTTCGTCGAGCAATTGCCCATCCCGGCGCTGATCGTCGGCGAGGCGCTGCTCGCGTTCGGCGTCTTTCGCGACCTGCCGTGGAGCGCGGCGGCGAGCGTCCTCGCACTCGTCGCCATCGCCACTGCATTGGCGATCCCGAGGCCCTGGCTTCGCGTCGTCCTCGGCGCCGCGGCGGCGACTTGCGCGAGCCTCGCCTGGGGGCATGGCTTCGCCCGCGGCTTGGGCGAGAGCGTCGTGCTGTTCTGGCTCGCCTGGCATGTCAACGTGATGCTGTGGCTGCTCGCCGGGACGGCGCGGCGCTCGCTCCTCGTCGAGGGTGAACGCGCTCGTTTCGGCGCCGCGCTCGAATCGCTG